>Ga0187803_10000510_pt1 | contig 15532 bp, 11 predicted proteins | sample NC_wetland_sal_i_2_FD_132425 | JGI IMG/M metagenome (GOLD analysis project Ga0187803, IMG submission 132425) | Wetland sediment microbial communities from Neuse River Estuary, North Carolina, USA - Control_3 | ecosystem: Environmental > Aquatic > Freshwater > Wetlands > Sediment | place: USA...
TCCACTTCGCTGAACAACCCGAGGTCGTACAGGCGGCGCTGGCTCTCCAGCATGTCCCGTTGGCTGAGCGGCTCGTCCGAATGCACCCGCAACTCGCGCCGGGCAACGCCGGGACGCGTATAGTGCAGTCCGTCCAAAAACACCTGATTGACAAAAAACTGCTCGCCTTCATGGATGGTGAACGTCACCCCCACGCGCGGCAATCCGTCCGGCCCGGCAGCCACCTCGCGGTAGGCAACATCAACGGTGGCATCGGGAAAGCCATCGTCGAAGTATTTCCCGAGGATCGTATCGCGGTCATCGGCCAGGCTCGATTCGTCGAATCCCTGCCCTTCCGCAGTTGACAGCTCGGGAAGCTGTTCCTGCGGCAGCGTGTAACTGCCTTCAATCCGCACCCAGGCCACGCGTGTCTGCGGCCCCTCCTTAATGGTGATCGCAATCGCCAGCAGCGACGGGTCATTCTGATACTTGGTGATCAGCTTGCCGTCAACTTCGGCTTGCCGGAAACCGCTGGCGTGGTACATGGCCTGAATGCTCCGCACATCTTCGTCGAGCAGCGCTTCGCCGTAGCGTCCGTGACTGAAAAGCCGTCCGGCCGACTGTTCCTGCATGCGCGCGCGGATCAATTCTTCGGGAAAATACCTGTTGCCCTGGATTCGGATCGCGGCCAGCTTGTGGCGTTCCTTGGGATCTATCGCATACACCACCCGCAGGCTTTTGCCGTCCTCGACGCTGTGCTGGCTGACTGCGACCGTGGCCTCAAAGTAGCCCAGCGCCTGCATGTGGTTCTCGATGTTGCGGCGGCCTTCGTTCAGCAGATCGTCGTCCACCGCGCCTTCCTCGTAGATGGGCACCAGCCTGCGCAGCGTGCGGCGGCTCAGCTTGAAACCCTCGGAGGCGATTTCCACCACCGGGCCCCGGTCTAACTTGAAGACGTAATCAACGGTATTGCGCTCCGGATGGTAGATGCGGTCGGCCAGCGACACCTGCGCCAGAAGGCGGTCCTGCTTTTGATAACGCGAGCGAATGCGTTGCAGCCCGCGCGTAGTCCGGCTCGAAATGACCCCATCGCCGGAATGCAGCTTCGCGATCTCTTCGATTTCGCCCGTGGAATAGTTGGCATCGCCTTCCACCCTGATCTCTCCAACCGTCGCGCGCGGTCCCGTAACGATGTGGAACGTGAGATTGACCTGGTGCTGCTGCTCGTCGCGCTGTTCTTGAAACGTCACCTTCGACCTACGGAAACCATTGTCTTCCAACACCCGCTGGATGCCGGACATCGCCCGACTCAGCTTTTCTGCGGAATAGAGCTCGCCCAATTGCAGGCGGCTGGCGCTCGCCAGTTGGTTCGGCGTGGGGTTGGTCGAGACGCCTTCCACCGTCACGATGCCGACGAAGAAGTTGGCTACCGTCAGGAAGCGCAGCCGCACCCCGGCCGTTTCCATGCGGCTCGCTTCCGCTTGTATGTCGGAGAAGCGGCCGGTGGCGAATAGGGCCTTCATGGCGTCGCGCAAGCCATCGCGAGTCAGCGGTTCGCCAATCTTGAGCGGCGTCGCGGCAACCAGGGAAGCCGCTTCCTCCGGTTCGACGCCGGGAAATTCGATCTCATCAATCGTAAGGCCAAGGTAGGGAATGATCGCTCCGAACTGAGGAGCCGGTTCCCCGGCTTGCTGCGCGGCCTGCGACGAATCACCGGACCAAGCCGTCTGCGGGGTGAGCGCGATTGCAAGCAGAAGCGCCGCAAGCGAAAACCTGGCCCGGTGCGGTCGCAAACCCTCCCCCAGTTCGCGCTCTCTAACTATGAAACCTGTCGGGTTCGATGAAACGCTCAACGCCACACGTTGCTCGCCGAAAAGAAGTTTGCCGACCGGAACCTATAATACTTGGTTAGAAAGCTCGCGAAAGGTAATCGCTTTGGAACCGATCGGCACAAAGTCCAAGGACAGTTTGGTCAAAGCCTCCGTGCCCCCCTGTGTACCCTGTGGTTCAAGCTCTTCGTCGGCAGCAATCCAAAGTTCCCCTCAGGCGAGCAACTTGGCAAGCGAAGCGGAAATCAATACATCGGTCAATGCGGCGATCAATAAGGAAGACCGCTATTCGCGCCAAGTCCTGTTCAAGGAAATCGGCCCGGAGGGCCAGCGCAGGCTCTCCCAAGCCCGCGTCGTCATCGTCGGATGCGGTGCGACCGGCTCCGTCCTGGCTTCGTTGCTGGCACGCGCGGGTGTGGGCACGCTCCGCATTCTTGATCGCGACTACGTGGAGCCCAGCAACCTCCAGAGGCAGTCTCTTTTCGACGAGAGCGACGCCCGCGAGTCTGTGCCCAAGGCCATCGCGGCCGCGCGCCAGATTCCGCGCTTCAATTCGCGGATCGTGGTCGAGCCTCATGTCGCCGACCTGACTCCGCAAAACGCGGATTCGCTGCTGGGTGCGGCCGACCTGATTCTCGATGGCACCGACAATTTCGAAACCCGCTACCTGATCAACGACTACGCGATCAAGAATTCCCTGCCCTGGATCTACGCCGCGGCTGTCGGGAGCTACGCCGTCACCATGAACATCCTGCCCGGCGAAACGGCCTGCCTGGCTTGCATTTTCCCCGAATCTCCCCGCGGTACGATCGAAACCTGCGAGACCGCCGGAATTCTCAATTCCGCCGTCAATCTGGTGGCCTCGATTGCCGCGACCGAGGCGCTGAAGTTTCTGGTCGGCGCACGCGCCAAAATGCGGCGCACTCTGCTTTCCTGGGATGTGTGGTCGAACGAGCAGGCTGAAGTGGCCGCTGCTTGCCCGCGCGCCGGATGCCAGGCCTGCAGCCAACGTGATTTCGTCCATCTGGCGGGCGAAGGACGCCCCCATATCACGCTCTGCGGGCGCGATTCCGTCCAGATTCACGAGCGCCAGCGTCCCGTGGATTTTTCCGAGATCAGCGCCCGTCTGGAACCCCTGGGCCAGGTGCGCCACAACGCTTTCGTGTTGAAGTTCTGGCGCGACCCCTATGAAATCACCCTCTTCCCCGACGGCCGCGCCATCATCAAGGGAACCACCGACGCGGCGATTGCACGCAGCCTCTACGCCCGCTACATCGGAAGCTAAAGCTACAAAGCCGTTGCAGGTAGTGCGCACGAGTTTTCACACTAGCAGCCCGTGCCCCAGCGTAAACGCAGGCCTTTACCCGAGAGTGCCGCAAATCGCCGAAGATTCCGGCTTTTCCCCGGGTCGGCGACTGGCAAGCGAACTGCACAGGAACCAGTAGGTGCAGTACACCTGTGGAGGCAGTATGCGACTCTATCTGGTTCTGTTTGCGCTAGCCCTGATTGCCGTTGCGGCTTTTGGCCAGCAACCCGTTCCCCGTCCCTATGGTCCCTGTTTCTACGGGTGTGCTCCGTTTGTCCCGATGGTGACCACGCCGATGGTATCCCTCCAGCAGTACTCTCCAAATCCGGTGGGCGCAACCAACGCCACCACCGGTCTGATCGCCGGAGCCACCAACTCAACGCTTTCTGAGCTACAGGGTTCCACCAGCTCCGTTGAGACCGTGGCCGTCTGGTATCAGGGCGGCGCGCCTCTCATGGCACCTGGTGTCGACCCTCTGCCAGAGGCACTCGGACGCGAAGGGCGCGTGATGAGGCATCCGATGATGGGAGCGCCCGGCCCACGCGAACGCGGTCCCCGCGAAGAAGAGCGCGCCGGCTGGCTCTATTTCACCGGCTCTGAGCACACGGCGGACATCGTCAGTGCGGCCAGCGCTACCAAAGGCACCCGCAAAGCCGGCCACGTTTACACCAACGACGACGTGACCCGCCAGAACGACAACAACGGCATGGTCAAATACGGCGGCAAGACGGAAAAGATGTAGAAGCCCGGATTTTCCCTTGTTTTGGAAAATGAGGCCGTCGTAGCGTTTCCGTCGTTGTTGCCTGAACCTTACTTGCCAGGAGATTGAAGGTCCGGCTTTCGAACTTGGTACTGTTACAGTTTGAAAACTGTAACAGTACCTTCACTTTTCTTTTCTTGACTGGGCCGCAGGCGCAGTTTAGCTTTTGCTTTCGCTGTGCACGAGCTTCTGCGAAGAAAGACTACTCATCATCCAAGGACCAACTTATGCCATCCCCGTTCCGGCTTTCCGCCCTTTGTCTCCGATTAGTCCCGTTGGTCCTGGTAACCGGGTCCTACGCTCAGCTTTTCAATCCGCCAATCAACTATGACAGCGGCGGTTACGGTCCCATCGCTGTTGCGCTCGGCGACTTGAATGGAGATGGCAAACTTGATGTTGTAGTGGCGAACATAAACAGTGGCACGATCGGCGTGTTGCTCGGGAACGGCGATGGAACTTTCCAGCCCGCGAAAACATTCCCGGCCGGCTCTTATCCGTTTTATGTGGTTCTGGCCGATTTTAACCACGATGGCAAACTCGATGTCGCGGTGGCAAACCGGAATATCTACAAAGGCGCTCCTGGCCAGGTGAGTATCCTTCTTGGCGATGGCAAGGGCGGTTTCTCGAGCCCCGTCTCCTACGGGGCATATTCCGACGCATATTCGCTCGCAGTCGGCCGCTTCACCCGTGGTGGCAAGCTCGATATTGCGGTCGCGGATACAGCTTCTGGTTCGCTGCTGCTCGGCAACGGCGACGGAACTTTCCGCGACGGAGGCTTGATCGGCACGCAAAGCCCGTGGGCTTTTGCCGCGAAAGACTTGAATCGCGATCATTTTCAGGATCTGCTGGCCGCTGACGAGGCACCCTTTCAGGTCGCGAGCCTTCTGGGGAACGGCCGTGGCGCGTTTTCACAGGTGTGGGCGGGCAGTACCACCACCGCACCCATTGCTTTAGCCGTAGGTGATTTCAACCGCGATGGCAAAGTCGACGTCGCTTCCGCGGATCAGGCGTTCAACAATAACGGCAGCAACGTTGCCGTCTTTCTCGGAAAAAGCGACGGCTCCTTTGCTTCTGCGGTTGAATATCCTGTGGATGCAGAACCGGTGTCGATTGCTGCGGGAAAATTGAATCGCGACGGAAAGCTGGACTTAGTTACAGCAAATCAATTCGCCGGCACGCTAAGCATCCTGCTGGGCAACGGAGATGGCACCTTCCAACCGCAAATCAGCATTCCCAGTGGCGGCATCACTCCAACCTCGGTCGCCATTGGCGACCTGAACGGAGATGGCCATGCTGACCTCGTGGTCGCGCAGCCCAATGGAGATGCAGTCAGCGTTCTGATCTCGACAGGAAAGAAGTGAAGTGAAGTAATCGCTCCTGGATGCCTCGCATCGTTTTGGCCGTATGTCTCGGGTTAGGCATGCACGGAGCGTCTACCCGACACATTCTCAGCAAGAGATCCATCCAATCTGCTATCTTCGTCGGTTGATTCTCTCCACCATGCCAAGCAAAGCGCTGCTGCCCGGCGCGAAGGATGGGTTTCTGAATGGTTGACGCCGTCCGTCCCGCCCCCTCTCGCCTCTACCGTTGGATGGTCTTGATCGTCATCAGTCTGGCGATGTTCGGCAACTACTACGTGTACGACTGCATCGCTCCCATCGCCGACCTGCTGGCCAGACAACTCGGTTTCTCCGACGCCAACATCGGGCTGCTCCAGGCCATCTACAGCATCCCCAACGTGATCATGGTGCTGATCGGCGGCTACATCGTGGATCGCATCGGCCCCCGCAAGGCGATTTTCATCTTCGGAACGATTTGCTTTATCGGATCGGTGATCACGGTACTGTCTGGGAAGCTACTGACGATTCCGGTCAACCTGTGGTTTATGCACGAAACGTTCTCCGCTCCGGTCATGGCGGGAGGGCGTCTGATTTTCGGCTTGGGCGCCGAGTCGTTGATCGTGGCGGTCACCACGGCGACAGCCAAGTGGTTCCGCGGTAAGGAGCTGAGCTTTGCCTTTGGCATCAACCTAATGATCGCCCGCTTCGGTTCCTGGCTGGCGCAAAACTCGCCCACCTGGGCCAAGTTCGCATACTCCAGCTGGCGTACGCCGCTTCTGATCTCGGTTGCCTTCGGTACCTTCTGCGTAACCGGAGCGATCGCCTATTGGGCAATGGAAGTCTACGCTGAAAAGCGCTTCGAACTCGGCCACGCCGGCCCTACGGATAAAGTCGTCTTCAGCGATCTCTACAAGTTCGGCGTCTCCTACTGGTATGTTGTAGCGCTGTGCATCGTGTTCTATTCGGCGATTTTTCCCTTTGAGACCTTCGCCATCAAGTTCTTCATCGAGGCCCACGGCACCTCGCGTGAGCTGGGAGGCTTCCTGGTTAGCATCCTGACCGCCTTCACCATGTTCGGAACGCCCGCCTTCGGCTTGTTCGCCGACAAGGTTGGCAAACGTGCTCTGCTAATGATGCTAGGCTCTCTCTTGCTGATTCCCGTTTACCTGATGATGGGCTATACCCACGTCACCCTCTACCTGCCCATGGCCATGATGGGCATCGCCTTCTCGCTGATCCCCGCTGTCATGTGGCCCTCGGTCGCATATATCGTGGATCAATCGAAGCTCGGCACTGCCTTGGGCCTAATGACCATGATCCAGAATATCGGTCTCGCCGGCTTTAACCTGCTGGTCGGTTGGGCAAATGACCACGCCCAAGCGAGCGCCGCCAACCCGGCCGGGTATCGGCTGGGGATGTGGATCTTCTCCATCCTGGGGTTCCTGGGAGTGTTTTTCGCCTTCCTCCTCCGGCAGCGCGAAACTGGTCCCCATGGCCACGGGTTAGAAACCATAACGGCGGGATAGGCCTAGGGAGAGCCAGCGCCCGCGATGCGAATGATTAGGAGACTAGCGTGGTCGGATTACCTACGTAATCTCTCGTTTTCGCCGAGAATCGCGATGCTAATGGAGGCGATGACCCGATCTCCCAATACGCTTTTTGGTATTCTTGAAGCGCGGAGCGCGGGTGGGCGCCTCGGCTGCTACGTTTGTGCAAATTGATACAACAGTTAGACTTCGATGCCGCATCTGAATCCAGTAGCGGCCGGAAAAGGCGACTTGACCGACCCGAAGCAAGGACTTACCGAATCAGAGGCAATTGAGCAGGCGAAGCAGGGCGACGAAGCAGCCTTCGAAGTCCTGTATCAATTGCACAAACGCCGGGTGTACTCGCTATGTTTGCGCATGGTGTCGAATCCTCCGCAGGCCGAAGATCTCGCCCAGGAAGCGTTTCTTCAGCTCTTTCGCAAAATTGCCACCTTTCGCGGCGAGTCTGCATTCTCCACCTGGCTGCATCGCATGACGGTCAATGTCGTTCTGATGCAACTCCGCAAGAAAGGCCTGCCCCTCGTTTCCCTCGAGGAGACTCTCGAAGCCGACAAGGACGCTCCACGCAAGGAGTTCGGTGCCGACGATGCCAAACTGAGCGGCTCGGTCGAGCGCCTGCAACTGCAGCGCGCCATAGACCGCCTGCCGCCCGGCTACAAAACGATTTTTGTGCTCCACGACGTGGAGGGTTTTGAGCATAATGAAATTGCCGAAATGGTGGGATGCTCCATCGGCAACAGTAAGTCGCAGCTTCATAAAGCGCGTTTGAAGCTGCGTGACTATCTGAAGTTCATGAGAGCCGAAAAGGCCAAGACTGGTTAACAGAGTTGCGGTATCGGGGAGAGGGACGCATATGCGGTGTTCGGATGTAGAACAACTCCTGCCTGAGTTCATTGAGGGCATCGGGTACCCTGAATTCCAGGCGCACTTGAAGGCGTGCCCCCACTGCTCGCAGTTGGTCGCCGACCTGAAATGGATCGCGAGCGACGCCCGGCATCTAGCCGAGTCTGACGAGCCGCCGCCCAGAGTGTGGGTGAATATCGCCAACCAACTTCGGAGCGAAGGAATTATCCGGGAGCGTGAAACCGCGCCCGCGCCGATTTTCGTTCGTGAACGGCCGCGCCGAGCAAGCGCTTGGTGGCTGGTGCCCGTCGCGGCCGCAATCATCGCCGCGGGTGCCTACCAGTTGACTCATCGCGCCGCCCCGCCTGTTACGCAGCAAGCCGCGCAACAGCCAGCAGTGCAACCAACTCAACCGGCGCCGCAACCGCCGCTGCAGCAGTCCCAGGTAGCACAATCCGTGGTTCCGCCAGCGCCAGTGGAGCAAGCGACTCAGACGACACAGCAGTCAGTGGCTCGGTCGGCCCCGGCCGTCGCCGAAAATCTCCCCGAGCAAGCCGAGATCTCCCCGCCTCCGAATGCGGATGACGAAAAGTTTCTAAGTGAAGTTTCCCAGGGGGCACCGGCTATGCGCGCGACGTATGAAGATCATCTGCGAGCCGTGAACGCCGAAATCCGCGAAACGCAAGAGTACATCAAATGGCATCCCGGAGATCTGGATGCCCGGCAACACTTGATGGAAGCTTACCAACAGAAGGCGATGCTGTACCAAATGGCATTGGATCGTATTCAATAGGGCTAACCGCCCGTGCCGAAAGTCCGGGCTAAAGGGGCGTTGTATGGACACTGTTCCACGCATCACGGTCGTAACTCTGGCTCTGGCCACCTGTCTGGCCTCGGCCGCCATCGCCGAGACCAAGAAGGAATACCGCTTCATGGTCGGCGCCAAGGCCAATGTATCCGTGGAGACGCAGTATGGTGCCATTTCGGTGAGGCCAGGCTCGTCAAGCCTGGTGATCGTCACCGCTACCCTTCAGTCCGATAAAGCCGAAGTGGACACGCAAAAGCGCGGCAACCGCATTGATATCGCATCCCACCTTCTGGCGGGCGCCGACCCCCAGACCGGCCGCATTGACTACGAACTCCTCATCCCTGCCGATGCCACCCTGAACCTCCACTCTTCAACGGGCCCCTTGTCTGCCGAGCGCCTGCAGGGAGACTTAACCCTGGAAGGGACCGATGCCGTAGTGGACGTTCACAACGTCAGCAACGGGCACGTCCACGTGCGCACCATGCGGGGCCCGGTCACCCTGACCGATGTGCGCAATGGCCACGTCGAGATTTCCTCCATCAGCGGCGATGTCACCTTGAAGTCGGTAACAGGCACTCTGGTCCAGGCTGATTCTGGCAGCGGAAAGATCTTCTACGACGGCGACTTCGGCTCGGGCGGAGACTACAAATTCACCACCCACACTGGCGACATTACCGCCATCGTTCCTGCCGATGCCTCCGCCGATTTCAGCGCTCACTCCATGACCGGTAAAGTTCAGAAGGACTTCCCTCTCGAACCCCGTCATAACCGCTTCTCTTTCGAGGAGGGCCATTCCTTCTTTGGCACAGTGGGCAAGGCCGCATCGAAGGTAGTGCTGCACTCTTTCAGCGGCAGGATCCACCTCAAGCTGCGCTGAACCGCCGGACACGCTGCTTCGCGAATGGTTTTGCTGGACGGGGCGCAGCTTCGTCCCCACACCCGCCCGTGCTCTCGAACAATCATCCACACTGCCCGGCGTCTCCAGCGGCCACGTAGCGACGGCGCCTCGGCTGTCCAGCCAGAGGAAACCGAATGCAGATTTCTCGCAATACTTTTCTTCAATTCAGACGAGTCAGCTTGCGCCCAATGATCTTGCGGTGCGCAATCGGAAATTACTGTTGACGGTAGTAGGTTGCCGGAGGATAATGCTGCGTCCCCCCACTGCGCTCGTGGGCGCAGCAATCTCGCATCAGTCTCCGTTAGAGGAGCCCAGTTTGGGCTATCCCTGAAGCGGAGGCATGTTCAGCAACGGTGAAACAAGTGGTGAAGCAATCCCCAAGGGCAATGAGCACTTACGCTCCCGGGGAGATTTCCAGGAACCGCAGTCATCGTGCAAGCAGGTCGTTGCACTGAAGTGTTGTTCAATTCCGAGGAGGATTAATGAAGATCAGAGGCGCGGCGAGCTACTCTTGCTTGCTGTCAGCAGCATGGATGCTACTACTGATTGTTCCGGCTTTTGCCCGAGACAAGCAACCCCAACCATTCGTTATCCAACCTGACAAAGTTGCGGTCTCGCAGCCGCTCAGTGAGATTGCCAAGACCACCCCGGCCCCTGAGTTCCACGGCTGGATTGTGCGTAAAGAACACGAGCCCCGACACCAGAAGTTCACCTTCTATGACCTTCCCGACCCGGTCACTCAAGATAGCGAGGAACTCCAGCCCGACGCGAAGACCTTCAGCATCGGTTTCAATTTTGACGGCATGAACGGCCAGCAGGCCGGAGGCGTAATTCCACCGGATACCAACGGGGCGGTTGGCGACAATCAGTTCTTCCTGATCACCAACTTCGCTTTCAACATTTACAACAAGACCAGCGGCGCACTCGAGGTGGGACCACTCCTGATTCATACCATCTGGAGTGGATTTGGCGGCCAGTGCGGAACCGAGGATGGTGGCGATCCGGTCGTGCTCTACGACCGCCTGGCGAACCGCTGGGTGGTGGAACAACTGGAGTACTTCAGCAGCTATCAGATGTGCATTGCCGTCTCTCAGACTGACGATGCGACCGGAAAGTACAACCTTTACGCGTACACGTGGACGACCGGCTTACCCGACTATCCCAAGATGTCAGTTTGGCCGGACGCCTACTATATTGCGGTCAACAATTTCGGTTCAGGCCAGGGCGAACCCTGCGCCGTGGATCGCAACGCGATGCTTGCCGGCAGCACGGCAACCCTGATCTGCTTCACCCCCAGCAATACAGACTTTGGATACTTGCCCTCGAATATGGATGGCAGCACCCCGCCTCCCAGCGGCGCTCCCAACCACTACGTCGAGTTGGGTAACTCCAATACCACCCTCAAGGAGTACGACTTTCACGTAGACTTTGCCCACCCCAAGAATTCCACCTTTACCGGGCCCAACACCCTCACTGTGCCCGCGTACAGGCTGTTGTGCGGCGGGGGCGGCGGAGCCTGCGTTCCCGAGCCTCACGGCGGAGGTTTGTTGGACGCGCTCGGAGACCGCATGATGTTCCGCAACGCCTATCGCAACTTCGGGGACCATGAAGCCATGGTGTTTTCTCACTCCGTAGGTTCCAGCGGCAAGTCCGTCGCAGCCGAGCGTTGGTATGAACTGCGCTCCACTCCTCCGGGAGGCAGCTTCTCGGTCTATCAAGCCGGAACTTACAAGAGTGGTACCTACAACTACTGGATGGGCAGCGTCGCCCTGGACAAGGTCGGTGACATGGCGTTGGGCTTCAGCGTGGACAACAGCACCAGCGTGGATCCCAGCATTTGGTTCACCGGCCGCAAACCAACCGATAAGTTGAACAAGTTGGAAGCCAAGGTAATTGCCCACACCGGAACCCAAGTGCAGGGAGCCGTCAATCGTTGGGGTGACTACAGCTCGATGAGCGTGGATCCCACCGACGATTGCACCTTCTGGTACACGCAAGAGTACACTGACGGCGGCTACAATTGGCAGTCTCACGTGGTCTCGTTCAAGTTCAACGCGTGCCACTAATTTCGCGGAGTTTCACCCGAGGGAGCCCGGCCAAGTGTGGCGCGGGCGCCCTCGCCCGCGATGTCTCAGATGAGCCGCTCGTTGTGCGGGCGGCTTTTCTTTTCACACTCCGACGGATGGCTGTACGACAAGCGACTTGGGCACTACGAGGCATCCCCGACGCTTCGTCTTCACCCTCTCACCTCACGCCATCAAAAGGAGGACCTTCCTGATTTCAAGAAGGTCCTGATCAAAAGGCCCTTGACTCGCCGTGCTAAACTGAATTCATAGCAACCAAACATTGCCAGCGCACGAGATGCTCTGTGCGGTAGAGGTGAGGCTCGCCTCGTCTCTATCGGATGTACCCGGGAAAAGAGGGAGCACCAGAAACAGAAGAATTTGAAGGGCGACCGTTAACTCCTTATTTCGGAATACTTTACGTATAAGCCCTTCGTCATCAAGACTTTGCGAGCTGATATATTCAGAGACAAGGAGAGCCGATTCCCGTAACCAAAAGGGTACTGCCCTTAAGTCCAAGGTGCTCAAGACTTTGCATATAAGTCCTTATTCCTCAAAGACCTGGCAGGAGATTTCTGCTAAGTCCATGATTCCAATAGACCGGGTCAGGGGGAGGGGGGGGTACCCGTTACCATAAAGTAAACAAACAACGAACCAGCAAGCGCGAACGACTTTGTGTTCCTCCTGAGACCCGATACCTGAGACCTGACAGCTGATACCTAACAGCTGATACCTAACGCCATGGGATTCCGCGCCGTCTTTCTCGTAGGCTTCATGGGTTCTGGCAAGAACAGCGTGGGGCAAGAACTCGCAGGAAGGCTAGGCTGGGTCTTTGTCGATCTCGATGCGCAAATTGAGGCCCGCGAGCGACAGACGATTCCCGAAATTTTTCGCCTTCGGGGAGAGCCGGCATTCCGGTTGGCCGAAACCAGCGCCCTGCGGGATCTGCTGGCGAAATCGCTCCGGCGCGATAGCGTAGTCGCTCTCGGCGGCGGTGCCTTTGTCCAGGAGGCGAACCGCGAATTGCTGCACCCGTGGCCAACCGTCTTCCTGAACGCGCCGCTCGACGAACTTTGGCGCCGCTGCCAGCAAGACGGTGTGGAAAGGCCATTGCGAAAGGACTTGGCCCAGTTTGCCAGTCTCTATGCCGAACGGCTTCCCTACTATCACCAGGCATCTCTGGTCGTGGAAACCACGGGAAAGCAGGTGGCATCCATTTGTGAAGAGATTGAGCGTCGCCTCGAACTCAAGGCGGCCCAGGATGATACAGTTGCATCGGACTCCTCTCGCGCTGCGGCTGGAAAGCGTGGAACCAACAAGTCCTCATTCAACGAGTCTTAGAACATGAAAATCTCAATGAGATCATTCGCTCGGCTGATCGTTTTCATCGCGGCACTGGTCGGGTGCGCCGCGCTGACTGCGGCGCCCTCGCCTAAAAACAAGGAAAAAGAAAAAGAGCGCGAGGGGCAAAACGTGGACTCGGGTTCCTTTGGCATCTTCATGAGCGGCCATCGCGTCGGCACCGAGAAGTTCTCTATCCATCAGAGCTCCAGCGGCAGTGTAGTCACCTCTGAGTTCAAAACCGAAAACTCGCCCACCGAGGCTGTGCAGACATCCGAACTCCAGTTGACTGCCGCGGGCGACATCCGCCGTTACGAGTGGAAAGAAATCAGCCCGGAAAAGGCTCAGTCGGTCATCGTCCCAAACGACCAGTTCCTTCTGGAGAAGTGGAGCGCCGGGCCGCAGGACAAGGAGCATGAGCAACCCTATCTGCTTTCCCCTTCGACCAGCATTCTCGACGACTATTTCTTTATTCACCGCGAACTGCTGGTGTGGAAGTTTCTGGCTGCCGCCTGCAAAAAGGAAAATGGCCAGGTGCAGTGTCCCATCAAGCAGCGGACCCAGTTCGGAACCATGACTCCGCACCAGCATTCCTCGGCGCCTGTGAGCGCCGAGTACCTGGGCCGCGAAAAAGCGGCCTTCAAGGGCAACCAACAGGAACTCAACAAAGTCGAATTCAAGACCGAGGCCGGTTCATGGCTGCTGTGGCTCGACGATCAGTTCAAGGTGGTGCGCATCTTAATAGCCGACAACGACACCGAGGTGGTCCGCGACTAGCAGCACCAACGTTCCAAAGGTCACTCCCGTTCGGCAATATGTGAACGTCCTCTTCCGGCGATACGATAACCTTGCAGGAGGAAGTCGAAAAGAGCAGGCCAGTTACCCATCGAATGAGTTGTAGTCCCGCCTGCGACTGCAGTTCAGGGAACAACCGGTGACGATTTTTGATTCACGCACGTCGCGCATTCTGTTCACCGCCTTGCTATTCGCGCTGGGGCTGGGATTCTTGTACGCCGCGCGCCGCACCTTGATTCTGTTTCTCTTCGCCATCTTTTTTGCTTACCTCATTAATCCCGCAGTGGTTCGCCTGCAAAAGCTTGTCCGCAGCCGCGCCCGCGCCATCGCCGCGATTTATCTGCTCCTTCTGGTCGCTCTCGGCTTGTTCGCTCTTTTCGCCGGTCCCAGGATCAGCCGCCAAAGTGCCCGCCTCGGCGAAGCGCTGCCCGGCCTGATGGACAAAGCCAGCACCGGTCAAATCTCGGGCCAGATCGGCCAGATCGCCGCCCGCATCGGCACCCAGCACGGCTGGAGCGAAGCCACGCAGCTCCGCATCCAGGGCTTCCTCACCGCGCACCGCGAAGACCTCTACCAGTTCGCGCAACGCGCCGGCGTGCGCCTGGCCGAAGCTGCCCAGGAAATCTGGGTGCTCTTCCTCGTGCCCATTATCGCCATCTTCTTTCTGCGCGACGGCGACAGCTTTAACGCGGTTCTGGTTTCGCTGGTGCAGTCGCGCACGCAGCGCGAGTTTCTCGAAGATGTCCTCCACGACCTCAATCAGATGCTGGCGCAGTTCATTCGCGCCCAGCTCACTCTCGCCGCTCTCTCGTTTGCCGCCTATGCCTCTGTCCTGGGCAGCTTGCGCGTTCCCTATGCCCTGACGCTGGGGACGCTTGGCGGCGCGCTCGAATTTATCCCTGTCGTCGGCCCTCTGGTCGCTGGCCTCGCAATGACCGTCGTCGCCGTCCTCACCGGTTACACTCACTGGCCTCTTCTCGTGCTCTTCCTGATTGTCTGGCGCATACTGCAGGACTACGTCATTTCTCCTCGTCTGATGGGCAGCAGCGTCGAATTACACCCGCTCGCCGCTGTTTTTGGCGTTCTCGCCGGCGGCGAAATCGCGGGCGTCCTCGGCGTCTACCTTTCCATCCCGGTGATGGCCAGCCTGAGAATCGTCTGGCGCCGCTGGCGCATCTACGCCGAGAAACGCAAGTTCGGCCCCCTCAACGAATACCTCCCTCACGAACTCGGCCGCGGCAGAAGCTAGTATGCCGTCCCCCAATTGGGGAACGTAAGTTGGCGAGTCATCCTGAAAGAAGCGAAGGATCTGTGTAGTCTGCCTGCGACTTCAAAGTGGCGCACTGCCTTGCGACCGCGTCGTTCCCGTCTCAATTTCGCTGGTATAGAATCAAAATTCATTTATGTCGTCCAAACTCTCTGTAGGAATTCTCGGCGCCACCGGCATCGTCGGACAACGCTTCATCCAGATGCTCGAGCATCACCCATGGTTTGAAGTCACGTGGCTGGCTGCCTCCGACCGCTCCGAAGGACGCCCTTATGCTGAGGCGGCCCGCTGGCGCATGAAAACCGCGATCCCGCCTCGCATTGCCAACATGACCATCGCCCCCGCGAAGCCCGATGGCGCACCCAAAATCATTTTCGCGGCGCTCGATGCTGCCATTGCCCGCGAGCTCGAGCCGCAGTTTGCCGCTGCCGGCTGCGCCGTCGTTTCAAACTCGAGCGCGCTGCGCATGCAGGCCGATGTCCCGCTGGTGATTCCCGAAGTCAACGCCGATCACATTACGCTCATCGAAACGCAGGCTTGGCGCCGCTCCTCCGGAGGGTTCGCCGTCACCAATCCCAACTGCTCCGCCATCGGACTGGTGCTCGCGCTCGCTCCCCTGCATCGCCGCTTTGAGCTTGAAACGGTCATGGCCGTCACCATGCAGGCGGTCAGCGGCGCCGGATATCCCGGAGTCGCCTCGCTCGACATTCTCGGCAATGTCATCCCTTACATCGCCAAGGAAGAAGAAAAAATGGA
>Ga0187803_10000511_pt1 | contig 15528 bp, 10 predicted proteins | sample NC_wetland_sal_i_2_FD_132425 | JGI IMG/M metagenome (GOLD analysis project Ga0187803, IMG submission 132425) | Wetland sediment microbial communities from Neuse River Estuary, North Carolina, USA - Control_3 | ecosystem: Environmental > Aquatic > Freshwater > Wetlands > Sediment | place: USA...
GAGGGGAACAAGGATTCGTTCCTTCACAAAATCGTCCCAGGTCTTGCCGGTGACCGCCGGAATGATTTGACCGGCAACGAGGTAAAGTATGTTGTAGTAGGCATATTTGCTGCGGAAGCTTGACGCCGGCTTGATGTAGCGCAGCCGGCGGATGATTTCTTCGCGGGTGAATGACGAATGCGGCCAATAGAGCAGGTCGCCCGCCCCCAGCCCCAATCCGCTCCGATGGACCAGGAGATCCCGCACCGTCATCTCGCGAGTGACGTAGGGGTCATACATCTGAAAACTCGGCAAATACTTTGTCACCGGGTCATCCCAGTGGATTTTTCCCTCATCGACGAGGATGGCCAAGGCGGCAGCGGTGAAAGCCTTCGTGTTGGAGGCGATGCCGAAGAGGGTTTGTGCATCAACGAGCGTGGGATCACCCAACTTTCGAACTCCATAGCCCTTTGCCACCAACACCTGCCCGTCTTTGACGATCGCAACAGCAATGCCGGGGACCTCGAACACAGTGCGCGTCTTTTCGACATAGGCGTCCAAATCGAGGAGCGGGTGCTCCTGAGGAACCCCCCAAGCAGGATCTGCAAAAAGCGTGACTAGAATCAGGATGAGAGATCGGAACGACATGAGTTTTCTCATTATGTATGCTCCAGGTTGATGATGATTGTTTCCTTAATGATGGTTGATTGGCCGGCCCTGCATAGTCATTCTGCCGTAAATCGAGATGAGGAATCTTCGTCAGAAGTGCAGAATGGCCAAACTGCATTGCTCTCAAGGGATTCGGCTGAGCTGTCAGCCCTCCGAATGTCAGAATAACCGGGATCCCAACCGTCCGGGACGGGATCCCCAAACGGTTTCGCTCTGCGCGGCCTTATCTGACTAGAGTTCTGAAATACCAGCACCCCGTTGTGGAATGATCAATCTCAATGGCAAGCGCTCATCTTCTGCCCGGAGCAAAGCATACCCCCAGTGGTGATGGCAGGCAATGTTAAGAGGGGTTGAGGCCCTTGCTGTAGGGCATCTGAGAACCAAAGAAAAAAACTCTCAAAGTGTTCGTGCCGCGCGGGGGTAGCGGTCGCAACAGAGCGCTTACTGCTTCCGGGGTGATCAGCGATTGACGCCGAGCCTCCTAAACCTATTGACATCTATTCCTTGCTTCAATACGATTTTAAGGATTACCAGCCTGATTTTCATGAGACTCGCTTCCGGAACGCGACTTGGCCCCTACGAAATTATTTCTCCCGTCGGCGCCGGCGGGATGGGAGAAGTCTATCTTGCGCGGGATACCAAATTAGGGCGCACCGTAGCCCTGAAGATTTTGCCGCCAAATTTTGCTTCGAATCCGCACCGGATGCAACGGTTCCTCCGAGAAGCAAAGGCTGCCTCCAGCCTGAACCATCCCAACATCCTGACCATTTATGAGATCGCCGAAACAGAAGCCATCCCCATGATCGCTGCCGAATTCATTGAGGGGGAGACATTACGCGAGCACCTGACCCGCAAGAGAATGTCGACACAGGAGTCGCTTGACGTCGCCGTTCAAATCGCGAGTGCCCTCGCTGCCGCACACACGGCAGGCATCATTCACCGTGACATCAAGCCAGAAAACATCATGTTGCGCCCGGATGGATATGTCAAAGTCCTCGACTTCGGCCTAGCCAAAATCGTGGAGGAACCGCAGGGCAAAGACGCGGAAGGGGCCCGCACACTGTCACAATGCGTTTCGGAACCAGGCTTGGTGCTGGGGACGACACGGTACATGTCACCGGAACAGGCTCGGGGAGAGCCAGTGGATGCACGGGCGGATATCTGGAGCCTTGGCGTTGTGCTTTATGAGATGGTTGCCGGCGCGCCACCCTTTGAGGGCTCGGCTTCCACAGAAATCATTGCTTTGATCCTGATGAAAGATCCGCCACCCCTGGCGCGGTTTGCGCGTGAAGTACCCGCTGAATTGGAACGAATCGTCATGAAAGCGTTACAGAAAAACCAGGAAGAGCGCTTTCAGACGGCGAAGGACTTTCTGCTCGATCTGAAGGGCTTGAAAAGACAGTTGGAAACTCAGGCGGAGTTGTCGCGAAACCAGCCCTCCAGAATGGTGAGGGAATTGGGGGGGGCGAGGGCCGATCATGAAGTGATCGCCCCAGCAGGGAAGCAGCCTGGTGGGCAAAGGGGTGATATTGCGACGCCTCTTCCATCGAGTCTTCAGGGCTTCATGGCCGAAATGAAGAAACACCAGGCAGGGATCGTCATTTCCCTGATCGTCCTCATCGTCGGGGTCATCGTTTTGTACGATTATTTGGAGCGCGCCTCACTCGCATCCATCGACTCGATCGCCGTTCTCCCTTTTCTGAATGTCGTTCACGATCCGGATATGGAATATTTTTCGGACGGGATTACGGAGAGCACGATCAACAGTCTCTCCCAAATTCCTCATTTGGCCGTCATTGCGAGGAGTTCAGTCTTTCGTTACAAAGGAGAGGAAGTCGATCCTCAAGTCGTGGGCAGAAAGCTTTCGGTTCGATCCGTGCTCACCGGTCGAATCATTCGACAAGGAAATGACCTGACGATCAGTGTCGAGCTTGTGGATGTTCGGAATAACCATCACCTCTGGGGAGACCATTACAACCGAAAGCTTTCCGACATCCTCGCGGTTCAATCGGAGATTGCCGGAGACATATGCGAAGAGTTACGGTCGACACTCACCCGCGAACAGCATCAGAAAGTGACTCGGAGGTACACGGAGAATACCGAGGCATATCATCTCTATTTGAAGGGCCGGTACTACTGGAACAAGAGGACGGGAGACGACGTCAAAAGGAGCCTTGATTATTTCCGGCAGGCTATCGCTTTGGATCCAGGGTATGCACTGGCGTATGCGGGATTGGCGGATGCTTACATTGCACTTCCAGTCTACAGCGACTTCCCCCTCAATGAAGCGCTTCAAAGAGCGAAGGATGCCGCCCTTAAGGCTCTGGCCATCGACGACACGTTGGCTGAAGCCCATACGGCACTGGCCGGATCGATCGGCGGGGAAAATTGGTATTTTAAAGGCGCGGAAGGCGAATTTAGACGAGCCATTGCACTGAATCCCAATTATGCCACCGCGCATCAGTGGTACGCGCAGTTTCTATCCACGATGGGCCGCCACGCTGAAGCGGTCACCCAGATCAAGCAGGCCCAGGAACTTGACCCCCTGTCGCTCATCATCCAGACCAGCGTGGGAAGTACTTTTCTTAAGGCCCGTCAGTACGACCAGGCCATCGAACAGCTCCAGAAGGCCATCGAGATGGACAAGAACTTCTATCGAGCCCATCTCTACTTAGGGGAGGCCTGTTTGGGAGAAGGACGGTATGTGGATGCCATTGCGGAGTTCCAACTCGCTTCCGTCTTATCCGGGGAGGAGGGCCCTGAAGGAGCCGCAAAAAGAGCGGCTGCCCTCAATCGGGCTTTTGAATCATCTGGGGAGAAGGGTTATTGGCAGAAACGACTTGACCTCCTGCGAGAGAGAATGAACGAAAGACACATCTCGCCATATCAAATGGCAGGGGTCTATGCGAGGCTTGGGGAAAAAAACAAGGCGGTTGAATGGCTGCAAAAGGCCTTTGCAGAACGGGACATTAATTTCTTGAACCTTAAGATCGACCCGCAGTTTGATGAGCTTCGCTCTGACCCGCGCATCAGTCACCTCATTCACCAGGTTGATTTACCGGAATGGTTTGAAGCTGACTCCAAGACTATCGTGGAAAAGCGTCTCCCCGCGACCTCCGGGTCGAGTCCCGCCCATTAGACCGAAAAGGAATGGGCTCCCGTGCGATTTTCAGCTCACCTACGGGCTCACTCTTGCGGTCAGCCCGATTTTTTCCAATCAGGGAGTTTCAGCGGGACGGGAATTACGGGATCTCCGGGTTGAACATTTGGTGATCTTCCAACAGCGCTCCCGAAGAAAATCAAACAGGTCGAGGGACTTCACGCGAAAGCGATCAAAGTTCATGATCATCGCGTCCACAGCATCCTCATGTCGGGGGATCAAGTGCTTGAGCATTCCCCTAACTCGCTTAAGAGTGCGTTCGCCAAACCACATGGCCATCAACGATTCAAGGATTTGATCCTGTTGCGTTGGGGCGAGGAGGCCAGTTTCCACCAATTCATGGAGCCAATATCGGATATGCACTAAAGGTTCTGAAAGAGGGCGATAGGGAGGCTCCGGTTCGTGCAATAGAGCCACCTCATCATCTCTGAAATCCTCATGTTGGAGGAAACATTCATACACTCGCCCGTAACCCCGAACACCCAGGTTCCTCATTTCGTATGCACGAATGGCCCCCATCGAGGAGAGTCCCCACACCATCCAGCCTTTTGCGATTGCCTCACGAATTTCCGCGTGACTCACCGCCAAGCATTGGTGGAAGAGCCCATCGACCAGGACCACGACCCCCGGTCGGAACGATGAAACGACTTCCTGAACATCGCCGCGCCCCACTGGCGGGAGCACATGAATTTCAGCGGAGGGCACGAGGCCCAGTTCGAGTGCGCCATATAGTGTTGGCCCGGCAAACAAAAAGCAGTTAGAGCCGATCTCTGACATAATCTCGAAGACGTGGACCAATGCGAGCAGTTGTTTCCTTAAAGTTTTCGAGTCCGGGCACCAGGATGCGGACAACGTGGAGAGGAAAATGGTCCGGTGTGTAGACCACCCTTAAGATGTGGCGAAATCCATTTTTTCGCAGGCATGAAATTAATTGATGCAGTGAGGATTCTAAGTCGGGGGTGCTGGCAGAGTAATCTTCAATGTCATCGAAGCGAATCCTGGACTCCTGCCGTGTTATCTTGACCAAAAGCCTCTGCGCATACTCAATCTGTGCCTGTTTTGACCACCCGTCGAAACGCTGGTAGCGTTCCAGCAAATCGTCGCGCCCTCCGTGAATGAAGGATAGACGACTCTGAAGAGCTTCACACACCGCACGCGTCACAGCAATTTCCTTGGACGGATTGCAGCCAAAACCGCCATTGATAAACTGTGGCGTGGGACACTTCGGATCAGTTACAAAAGCCATGAAGAAGGGCAGTTCAAAACAATTCCTCACGTAACGAACATAAAGCTTCAGTCCGACGGAAACGATTGTGGCTTCAATGCGGCGAATCGCGAGAGGTAAACTGCTGTTTTCGACTAGGCAGGAGTGATCGTTGACAGAGTAGAAGGACAGGACATCGCGCTCAATCACTTCGGCCAGCCCATGAACAGTCGCCTCAAGGACTGAATTCCCCGAGCACAAACCGTTTGTGTTTGAGCCGAAGTATTCTTCCTCACCGGCATCCTCAGGATACGGGAAAAAGACAAGTTCGGCAGGTACCAGGAATGCATTCCCGGTCTGGATGTCTTGAGCCTCGACACACGTTATGGGCGCATCGAGGTCAATGACTTGGTTCATCATGGGGCAAAAGTCGAGTATCGCTTCTGGCCGAGCGGGACCGTCGTAAATGTCCTTAGCCGGCCTGCGAAATATTTTCAGCGATGACCGGTTATACTCCGCCAAAGCATACTCTATGGACTCCATGTAGGCGCCCACTCGAGCCTCACCAACCAACAGCCCTTTCCCAGCATTGACGCAAAGGGATCCCGGCTGGGCATTCGGACGAATACTCGCGAAGACCGGGACACCCACGACGTCGAGGCGAGTGATCTCAGTGACTCGCGAAATTCCCAAATCCCGGGAGAGGGCTTGGGCCCGAGAGAGTGTTACCTCCAGAGGTTCGACTCGAAGACTCGAGCTATAGCGAAAAAGCGCACACAAGCTTGTTCACACCTCATCTGGAACGGGTCTTCTTAATCTTCTTCGTCCCCGAGTCCAATACCTTCTTTTCGGCATCATAGGTTGCCCCTGACGATACCAGCCCCTGCCGCAGATGCTCCGTGAATCGTGCCACCGTGGCGGGGTCAAGGTGGACCGACGTGCGGGATTTCATCTTCATTTTCTTGGTATCTACATCATATGCCGCGCCAACTCCGACGAACCCCTTGCGCAAACTGGATTCTATGTTCAGGGCTGTCTTTGCGTCGAGAGTGACCTGGGCCTTACGTCCCGGCTTTCTCGTGGCCATGGTAGTGGTCTCCTTTTTTGAGGCGAGTCGGTCGATTATACAGGGTCGCCGACCGAGGGAATACAACAAAAAAACAAGTTCCGGGTTGTCTTTGTCCGTGGAATGCGAACCGTCGTTCGTCCTGTGGCTCTCCACTAACCTCGTGTCTTGATGAACATCCGAGTTTTCCTATGACCTCACGAGATCGTCAGTTGTTTTCAGCTTGGGTGCTAGATTACGAGGCTTTTTGCTTTCGGGGAGCTTCTAGGAAGATTGGATCGACCGCCATGTTTGAGCCGGGATTGTTAGTACTGACTCTGGCTACTTGGGCTTGGCCTCCATCGTTGCATTCAGACGCATTGTCTCTTCTGCGGAGTTGTTCTTCCCAAGTCCAAGCCTTTTCCCGGAACACGCGAAACGCAATGAAAAACCGAGCTTCGGGGGTAAACCCTGCCCATCCCCAGGCCAGGACAGGGAATGGATTCTCCCCGTGCAGTGTCGAGATTTTCTCGACCTAAGAATGGAATCCGCAGTCCTCAACGGGCCCTGGTACGAGCATGGATTCACTGTGGCAGAATCCAGTGAGTATAACCACCATTTCTGATGTTTTCTCCAGGCGCCCCCATAAATTGTCACCACTTCTTTCTCAGACTTTCGACCATCTTTTGAAATGTAGCTTCTTTGCGGAGCGGTTCGAGGTCGGGATCTTTTTCAAGTGCCACGACATCCGTGAAGCCGTTCTCGACAGCCTTCTGCAAAGCTCCCATGGCTTCTTTTCTTTGGCCATCTTGGGCATAGGCGCAGGCGAGGTTGAACTGCAATCCAGGACTCTCCGGTTTGATCTGAACGGCGAGAGATAAATTGAACGCAGCAAGCCTGTAATTCTTTGTTTGAAAGTAGTAGGTTGCCTCCTGGTTGAGCCGAAGGAGGAACGAATTCAACACGCGCCTTGCGACCAGCCGATCCGCCGTGTTCTCCTTCTTGTTTGCAGCCCTCTTTAACCCGGAGATTAGCTCGTCCAACTCCTGCGTCGCAGAAGATTGATCTTTCCCGCTCCGGTGGGTTTCTCTGAGACTCAAGAGTCTCCCGGACAATCGATTCTGGCTATCCTCCTGGTCTGTTTCTTTTTTAAGTGCTTGTTTGATCTCCTTGGAATTCTTCAGCTGTTCAACTTTGATGTCATACTCCGAGACATCCTTCAGACCGGCAAAATCTCTGACTAGGGCCTTGTACTCAAGGAACGCTTCGTACGGTTTGTTGGAGGATTCAGCAGCTCGTGCCTTCGCTGCCGCCCTGTGAAAGACCTCATCAATCAGTGCTGGATTTTTCTCCCGCTTGCCTGACTTTATTGCTTCCACTTCCATCCACTCGATCGCCATAGTACAAACATCCGATGGCGGCCAGTCGTGACCTCCCTCAAATATTGCCAATCGGTGGGGAGCTGCAATACTGTCCAGAGTTTGATCCAACTGCTTCATCTCGGGGAAGTTGAAATCTTCAAGCCCAACGGTGCCGAAATACGCGAATGGGATGGATGGGGAGGGTCTTGATTCGGAAGGGAACCCGGCACCACAACCAATCACTCCAGCCGCGAGTCCTTTCAAGGAATATCCGACAGAGACTGCAACCCGGGCCCCTCCAGAAAATCCCGTTAGATAGAGGCGCTGCGGGTCGATTGAAAACCGAGCCTGGGTGTCCTGAAGCAAGGCACGGATGGCAACGACGGTAGGCTCCAAGGGACCATTTCTGGAGTTGTTTGATCCCGCGACGATATAACCATATTTTTCCGCAGCCTCTTTGAACCGTTCAACGGGCAAATGACCCCGCGCGCCAGCGTCAAATGCATAGAGAATTGGCCATTTTTTCTCAGGAGTATAGTTCGAGGGAAGGTAAAGTGCGTAGGTTTGATTGGCATCAGCCTCACACATCACCCTTTCAATGATTTGTCCCTGGGGAAGTTCAGTGGCCAAGATGCGAGAAACCGATTGGACGCTGGCAAGAATGAAGAATGGCAGGATCAGCCGCCGCCATTCCATGCACCTCCTTTTCACAACAGCCCCCTCGGCAGACGGATTGTGGCGATCAGGAAAAGAATTTAGACGAAAAGAAGCGGCATGAGCAATCCATCGAGCGAAGGCCAGCGGCCGATCGAGATCGTCTGGAGAATGACTTCGTCGTGATGTGCTTAGCCTAGATGAGTGCAGGGAAAACACGATTGCGGCCGCTCTGTTTGGCCTGGTAGAGTCGCTCATCAGCAACTCGGATCAGATCTACGGAAGTGAAGGCATCATCTGGATAGGTGGCGACCCCAAAGCTGGCCGTGGTGCGCAGAGTAGGCTGGTGTTCGAGATCGAGAAAAGGGGTTCCCTGCATCTTGCCCCGGAGTTTTTCAGCCACCCTCAGCGCGTCGGACTTCATTGCGTTTAAAAGAATGACACCGAACTCCTCTCCGCCATAGCGGGCAACAATGTCCGTTTCGCGCAAAGTGCTCGTCAGGAGTTGCGCCGTTTGCTTGAGAATTTCATCTCCGTTCTGGTGCCCATGAACATCGTTGATCGATTTAAAGTGGTCAATGTCCACCATGATAAAAGAGAAAGGATATCCCAGGCGTCCTGCGCGGTGGAGTTCGAATTCGATTTGTTCCATCAGGAAGCGATGATTATAAAGACCGGTCAACCCATCCCGGTTGGCTCGATCATGAATCTCATCCACCCATCGCGCGTTTGCCAGCGCGATGGAGGCATAATCCGCAACGGCTGACAGGACGCGTTCGTCGTTTCGGTCAAAACCGTTCAGGCGCTCGCTTTGCACATCCATGATTCCAAAAACGACTCCTTCGCGCTTCAAGGGCAGTGTCAATTCGGAGGCAATGGGACGATCCGAGGTCAGATCGGCTGTGGAGTACCGGCTGTCTCTTTGAACGTTTCCAACGTTCGCTAACTCGCCGCGGTTCGCCACCCAGACAGTGATCCCCGGTCCCGAGAGGGGCAGTCGAGTGGGCTTTGATTCATCCAGGGACGTGAATCCCTTCTGTGCCCGTAACACGAGCTGTTGGTCCGTAGTTTCAACCGTCCATATGGAACAGTTCACATAACCGAACTTTTCCTTGATAACAGAGAGAATCTGGTCAACTAGTTTGTCCACCACGAGCGTGGACACGAGGGTCTTCCCCATTTCCTGGAGGGCGGCAACCTCCTTTACGGTCGCAATATATTTTTCCCGCTGGCGTTTCGTTCGTTCCATCACCAGGCAGCTGAACAACATCACCAGAAAGAACACCGTCACGCGTACACCCTCTGCCTGGGTGTCCAACGTTTCGTAGTTGGAGAGATGCAAAAGGAGGGTGAGGTAGGAGATGACGAAAAGAGAGCTGATCACCAAACCGTCGCGCAGACCGACCAGGCTCACCATGAACACAAAGGGAAGAAAAATAACCGAGAAAAGCAAACCGCGTGCTTCGTGGGCAATGTAAAGATAATAGGTGAGCCAAAGGATCGAGCCCACGACCGGTGTATAGATGAAGTTTGGATCGAAAGTGAGCTTCTCGTCCCAGTGTGTTCGCAGGAGGAGAAGCATGAAAAGAGTAATGGCAAGAAAGAAAAGAACAGAGCTGGCAATTTCGCGGGGACTCACGGTGCTGAGATCGAGCCAATGGCATAAACACAATACGGCAACGCCCAGGACGTAGCCGATCGCTGCAAGCATGATCCCCCGGAGTTTCGCGTGCCGAGCCGATTCCGAGCGGAAAACGCGGTCAAATGTGGGAGTGCTCATCGGTGTTTTCAGCTGCTGAATTGGAGGCAAATTGCAACAATGGAAACCTGGCAGTCGACGGAAGCAAACATCGATAGTTTAGCATGACTATCTTGAGGTTGCACTGAGAGGGAAGGATTCTACCGCTGGATTCAGGATCCAGGAGAGGCCCGGGGGGGAGTACAAGGTTCACGACCGGGAATCCAAAATCGGAGGTCCACATTTCAACGACTCTCTGCCGTATATCCCTGATTTCTGGCTTCTGACATGCTGCGTCCGGCTTCTGGCTTCTTGTTTTCCGTCTCTCATTTCTGACAGCCGACTTCTGATTTCCGACCCATGACCTCTGATACCTCGCACCCAAAAGAAATGCCCACCCAGAGCGAAGATTCTGGGTGGGCACTGGGCTGGCTTGAACGTTATCTCAACCGCAAGGATTGAACGTGTTCACGCTTCCCTTGGCCGGATATTCTGGACTTCACGGCGGCCACAACAGCCCCCGTTGAAACCAAGCCGGCTACAACTAGAAAGAATGTCATGTAGTGTCTTCTTTTACCTTTCTATAATGTGGTTGGAGTTTCGACTCGAATAGTCATCTAGACTGCATTCACTGGTGTTGAACTCATAACCCGCGTGGAGCATACCATTTCCAATTAACTTTTTCAAATTCATCTCGGACCTTGAAGCGTTCGACTGACAAGACAGAGGTGCTTCATTCAATTCTGGGGCTTGCATTCAAGGATTGGCTATGAAACCATAAGCGCTGGAAGTGCGACCTCGCCGAGATGTTTCAGACTCTTTTTGTCAGATTTCAGCTGCACCAAAGGACGCCATGAAGAACTCTCCCCCGGACTCTCCGCCCGGATCGAAACCGGCCACCCGGAAGCCAGCAAACGAGCCGTTGATTGTTCCTGGGGATTCCTTTACGCTCTCCGAGACGGAGCTGTTTAGTCAGTTGCCCCAAGCTCTGGGCCCCCGTCTGTTTTTGGATCATTTTACCCTCGATGAGATGGAAGTTCGGCTGGAATCCTCCGGCTTTCGGGCGGCTCTTTGCAAGAGAGGTGTTCTCAAGCCACGGGTTGAAATCCAATGGGTTGAACCTGGCGAACATCGCCTCCTCATCTACGATGACGGCGGCCGCGAGCCGGTTAAAATGGTCGAACTGCGGTTGGTGCAGTCTCGATTGGAAGTTCCCGCATTGCCCGGTCATCCCCCGATCTCGAGTTACTTTGAAATGTTGGTTATTAACTGGGCCATGTTACAGAATCCCAGAACGGTCTTCTCCGCCGAGCGTCCACGGCTTCCCGGACAGGAGCATCCGGGTCTTGGTCTCGGCCGAAAATGTCACGAGTTTCTTGTAAATCTCGCCCGTGAGTTGCAGCGCGACGGTTTGATCAACCATCCGCAGTACTTTCACAATGCCATCTTTTACCTTGATGAGTACTTCTTTGTTGATCCGCTGCGTCAGGGAGAGTTGCTGGCCATGGCTCGAGACTTGTCGAGATATCCGGTTGCCGTCTCTTCTCCAGCAATCGCCGAGGGGAAACTCGTGGATGAAACACGACGGATCTCCATCGAATGGCGTCCCGGAGCCATGGTTTGCCCCGTGGAGGAACGGCTGAAGAGTTATTTTGAGAGCCGTGAGTATCGTGAGGCCGTTCAAAGGGCAAAGGCATCACATTCTTACGATCTAGCCCAGTAGCTCCGCGGGATATTCAATGAAAGGTCCTGGAGGAGGTGGACCTGGCAGGTCCCCCAGGGCGCACATTTTGCTGCGCCGGACTCCCCGGCTCCGTCTCCCAAGGACAAAAAGGAAGTGGTCGCCTTCGCAGCAGGACCAGACTCGTACGGAGGTTGATTTCCGCCATGCATCGCGTCATGATTTTTGGTGCGGAATGAGAGGTCGTGACGCCTGATTCACTTCGCCTTTGGCTGTGAAAGGAGGTTGCAATGATTCGTTCCTGGATGTACCTCATTCGAATTGTTTCTTTTGTCGTGTTCACAACAATGGCATTCTCACAATCGCAGACACCAGCCCCGATGATCGTCGCCGGGTCGCCCGAAGACAAAGCTCTTCGTGTTGTGGAAAACGAACCCGAGGCCTCCAAACGCGTCCAGTTGCTGGATCAGTTTGTTAAGGATTTTCCCGCCATGGCGGTGTCGCCCGACGTGAACGAGCTGTACGTTTTTGCCTATCAACAGTTGAAGGACGACGGCAAAGTCATTGAGTACTCGGAGAAGGTCTTAGCTGTAAAACCCAACGACATCGATGTCCTTCCACTGATGATCAATGCATTTCTGGGTCAACAGAAACAGTATGACAAGGCCTGGGAGTACGCGAAGCGATATCAGAACCTTTCGCAGAGTCTGGACACGGCATTCCCCGGACGATCCTTCAGTGATGCGGACCGCGCACGGATTCGGGCCGATGCCAAAGCCCTTTATGATGCCGTGCGGCCACAGAGGGAATATGAGGTTCTTCAGGCAACGTATCGAGAGACTGACGGAGACAAGAAGATCGCCGCCCTGGAGAATTTTGTGAAGGAGTTTCCTGACTCACCCCAGGTCTGCGGGGCCTATTCCATGATTGCCGTTACCTATTTGCAGAAGCGCAATGTTGCCAAAGGCGCTGAGAATGCGGAAAAATGCCTGAGCGTGAATCCGAATGATTTGGATTCGCTGGTATTGCTGGCCGACTTGCAAAGAGAAGACAGGACAAAGTTGAAGGAAACCATTGACCTCGTCCGCAAGGCCGTCGAGCTTTCGGATGCCTTGGAATCGAAACCGGTTCCTGAGGGTCAGGATGCTGCGGATTGGACAAAACGAAAGAACTATTGGAGGGGCATGGCTCACAGCCTGCGGGGATACCTGGATTTGAAGTCCGCCCAGTATTCGAAGGCGTTGCCGGATCTTGAGCTTGCCCAGAAACTACTTGGGGATGACTCCGACGTGCTGTATCGCCTGGGCTTTGCACTTGCCAAGCTGCACCGAGACAGGGAAGCAGAGGAGTATCTGTCCCGGGCTGTGAAGATCCCCGGTCCTTCCCAACAGGCTGCCAAGAAGGCCTTGGCGGAGTTGAGTCGCTAGGGTTAGTCCCCTTCGTCAGACATTGAAAGAGGAGTACGTCATTGTATTCCCACTGGGCCGCAATCGGCAATTGACGGCCGCATTCCTCAAAATAGTAGAACTTCTTTACTCCTTTCACGTAAAATGGGGAGTAAGCGCTCAATCGGTAGAGTCAGGAGATCTTGGACTCGGGAGAGTTCGGGGCAGAAGACTCTGTCTTTTCTACCGCCTCAGTGAAGAGAGGTTTTTGAAGAATAGAATCAGCCATGACCCCCATCCTCGAAGTTAGGAACCTCAAAAAGGTTTTTTCGATAAACTCAGGGCGTACTGGAAAGAAATCCACCGCCCCTAAGACGGTCACGGCGGTGGATGGCATCAGTTTCACCGTCAACGAAGGTGAAATCTTCGGCCTGCTCGGGCCCAATGGAGCGGGCAAGACCACGACCATCGGCATCCTGACGACCCGCATCATCCCGACGGAAGGGAACGGATTCGTCGCAGGAATCGACGTGGCTCGCGAACCGATCCGCGCTAAACGGCTTATCGCAATAGTCCCTCAGAAAATGAATTTGGACCACAGTCTCAAGGTACGCGAGAACCTCACCTTTCATGCCGCCTATTTTGGCCTGCCCAAAAAAGTGCGTGAAGAGCGCGCCGATGAATTGTTAGAATGGCTCCAGCTCAAAGACCGGGCCAACGATCGCATCGATCGCTTGTCCGGAGGGATGACTCAGCGCATCATGATTGCCCGCGCCCTCATGCATGACCCCAAGATCCTGTTTCTGGACGAGGCCACCGTCGGGCTGGATCCGCAATCCCGACTGATGATCTGGGAGAAGATCAAGGATTTGAACCAAAAGGGTCTTTCCATCATCCTTACGACACACCACATGGAGGAGGCCGACAAACTTTGTCATCGAGTCGCTGTCATGGATCATGGGAAGATCATTGCCCTGGATACTCCGGAGAATCTAAAAAAAATGATTCCCGGGGGCGAAGTCATTGAAATGCATTTGGCGTCCAGCGATGGTTCACTGTTGGCGACGATGGAGGCGATCCCTGAAGTCCAACGCGTGGAACCTCTCGACGGAATGGTGCGGCTGTATGTGGCGCCGGGATCGAAGCTCCTCACGCGGCTGGTGTCTATCGTGGAAGATCATCAGTGCGAGTTGCTCGACGTTCGAGTGTCGCACCCCACGCTCGAAAATGTTTTCATCTTTCTGACCGGGAAAGGATTGCGCGAATGAATCTGAAGACTTTTCTGGCGCTCATGCGTCGTGACACGCTGGTCGCGTTGCGCGACATCACCTCGTTCATGGTGCGGACCCTCGTTCAACCCATGTTTCTACTGTTCATTTTTGGGAACGTGATGATGCGTATGAGTCTGGTCACGGGCGGCTTCAAGGAGATTCTGGTTCCGGGAGTAACGGCGCTGACGATGCTGTTTGCGGGCATGCAGGCGGTGACATTGCCGCTGGTCCTGGACCTGGGCTACACGAAGGAAATTGAAGATCGGGTGCTATCGCCGATTGGCGTGCACTTTATTGCCGTCGAGAAAATCGTGATGGGAACCGCACACTCCATCGTTTCGGGATTGCTGGTCCTGCCCCTGGCCAAGGTGATGTTGCACGGAGGCGTCAGCCTGAATCTCCATCAGTGGGAGTTGACGATCGCGCTGGCAATACTCATTGGCCTGGTGTCGTCCTCACTCGGATTAACCATCGGAAGCTACATCAAACCAGAGAAGGTCGGCCTGATGTTCTCGCTGATCGTCGCCCCGATTATCTTTTTCGGTTGCACCTATTACCCCTGGGAGGCGCTCTACCGCATTCCCTGGATGAAGAGACTGGTGTTGATCAACCCGCTGGTCTATATGGCGGAGGGGCTGCGAGCGGCCATCACGCCCGCGGTTCCGCACATGCCCTTGCACTGGATTCTTGTGGGCTTGACCGTCAGCCTAATCCTCTTCACCTGGGTTGGACTGGCGGGATTCTACCGGCGGGTGATTGATTAAGAAGTCCGAAGCCTGCGGCCAGCAGTCTGCCTTCCTCTACCCGCTCTCCCATTCCGGGCTCCACAATTTGCAATCCGAATTCCGTACGGCTCATTTTCGAGTCAGAAAGTAATGAATGGCGGGTGTGATCAGGAGCGACAGCCCCATCGAAATCAATATTCCTCCAATCACTGCAATCGCCAGAGGTTGCAGCATTTGCGATCCGGCGCCTAAGGCGAGAGCCAGTGGAAGCATTCCAGCCACCGTTGCCATGGCGGTCATTGCAATCGGACGCAGCCGTCTGCGAACGGAAAAGACCATCGCCTCCTCGGGGGAGAATCCCAGATTCCGGTACTTCTGGTCGGCATCGAGAAGCAAGATTCCATTCTTGGCGACAATGCCGACCACCATGATCATGCCCATGAAAGAGGAGATATTGAAGGTGGTTTTAGTGATCAAGAGGGCAACGAGCACTCCTGACGTGGAGAGCAGAGCGGACGAGAGAATTGCCAGAGGAGCCGCGAAACTTTGAAATTCAAAGAGCAACACGATGAACACCAGAACTACCGCAAGGACCAGGACGAGCAAGAGATCGCGGAATGAGCGCTGATGCTCCTGATAAGTCCCGCCATACACAA
>Ga0187803_10000512_pt1 | contig 15520 bp, 12 predicted proteins | sample NC_wetland_sal_i_2_FD_132425 | JGI IMG/M metagenome (GOLD analysis project Ga0187803, IMG submission 132425) | Wetland sediment microbial communities from Neuse River Estuary, North Carolina, USA - Control_3 | ecosystem: Environmental > Aquatic > Freshwater > Wetlands > Sediment | place: USA...
AAATCGACTTTTCTTCCCAGGAAGAGGCCCAGGCCGAAAACCTGCGCAAGATGATGCTGGCCATGGTGGACGACATCCGTGTCATCCTCATCAAGCTCGCCGACCGCCTGCACAACATGCGCACGCTCGATCATCTGGACCCCGAGCGCCAGCACCGAATCGCCCGCGAGACCCTCGACATCTACGCCCCCATTGCCCACCGCCTGGGCATGGGAAAAATCCGCGGCGAGCTCGAAGACCTCGGCTTCAAGCACGTCGATCCCATCGGCTACGAGCAAGTCCACGCCGCCGTCGAAGCGCGCCGCAAAGCCGGAGAATCGTTCATAGCGCGCATCGAAGCCACCCTGCGCGCCCGGCTCAAAGAAGCGGGCATCGCCGGCCGCGTCGAAAGCCGCGTCAAACGTCTCTACAGCATCCACAACAAGCTCGTTCGCCAGCGCATCAGCGTGGACCAGGTCTACGACCTCTACGCTATGCGCGTCATCACCAACTCCGTGCAGGATTGCTACGCGGTCCTCGGCATCATCCACAACCTCTGGCGACCGGTCCCTGGCCGTATCAAGGACTTCATCGCCATGCCGCGGCCGAACCTCTACCAATCGCTGCACACCTCGGTCATCACCGAAACCGGCGAGACCTTCGAGGTGCAGATCCGCACCGAAGAGATGCACAAAATGTGCGAGGAGGGCATCGCCGCCCACTGGAAATACAAAGACGGCCCTGTCTCCGCGCAGGACGAACAACGCCTGGCTTGGCTGCGTCAAGTCGTCGAATGGCAGCGCGACGTCTCCGACCCCAACGAATTCCTATCCACCCTGAAGGTTGACCTCTACCCCGAGGAAGTTTACACCTTCACCCCGAAGGGCAAAGTTGTAGTTCTGCCGCGCGAATCCACGCCCATCGACTTCGCCTACACCATCCACACTGAAGTTGGCCACACTTGCGTTGGCGCCAAGGTCAACGGACGCATGGTTCCTCTCCGCCACAAGCTGCATTCCGGCGACATCGTCGAAATCCTCACCCAACCCGGCCACAAACCCAGCCGCGACTGGCTCGCCATCGTCAAGTCGTCGCGCTCCCGCAACAAGATCAAGCACTGGCTCAACGTGCATCAGAGGGAGCGCGCCATCGAAATCGGACGCAAGCTGATCGAAAAAGAAGCCCGCAAATACCGCGTCTCGCTCAAAGACATCAAAGACGCCGATTTCGTGCGCGCCGCTAACGATTACGGTCTCGGCCGCGCCGACGATCTCATGGCTGGCATCGGCTACGGCAAGTATTCCGCCCGGCAGTTGCTGGCGAAACTAGCTCCCGCCAGCGCCGAGCCGATCCCCGAGGGCGCGGAGCAGCCTGCCGAGCACGGCTTCACCAGCGTAGTCCGCCGCGTCTTCGGCACCGACTCGAATGCCATCGTCGTCAAAGGACAGGGCGACCTTCTCGTTTATCGCGCCCGTTGTTGCAATCCCATTCGCGGCGAGACCATCGTCGGATACATCACCCGCGGCAAAGGCATCGCCGTGCACTCGGTCAACTGCCCCAACGTAACCAATCTTCTTTACGAACCCGAGCGCCGCATTGACGTCCTCTGGGCCGGAGAAAAAGAAGGCCAGCCCGTTTCCTATCCCGTCAAAATCACCCTGCTCTGCGACGACCGCTACGGCATGCTCAAACAAATCACCGCCGTCATCGGCGATGCCCAAACCAACATCCGCAACATAGAGTCCAATAGCCAGAACGGCCAAGCCAAGGTCGACGTAGTCCTGGAAATCGCCGATCTGAAGCACCTGCAGAGAATCATCGACGGAGTCCGCCAAATCCCCGGCGTGCACGACGTGCAGCGCCTGCAGAAAATCTAGGGCGTGGGTGGGGAACTCCCTGAGCGCTTTACAAACGGATTCCGCACCCGCACGCTGCCACGGCGGTAGATCTCCTCGCGTGTCCAGCCGCGACCGGCAGGATGGGGCGCCGTTCCCGCCTTGTGCGTCTTACGCTCGCGCCGAGTCTGCCGGGCCGTCGCCCGATCGAACAGATCCAGTCGTCGCTCCAGCGTAGCTGCCTCGGCGGACTCGGCCGCGCGGCGAATTGCCTTAAAACGGCTCTTCAATCTCCGTCCCTCCAAGAGGCATCTGCTCTTCCGTCGCCTTCCGCGCTTTCGGCGCCTTTTTGAACGTCACTTCCACCAGCCGTGGATATGCCACGCCCTTGCCCGCCAGCAACTCCTCAATAGTAAGAATCTGAATGCGCGGATACCGGTCCTCCAACCCGGGAGGCTTATAGAATCCGGCTTCGGCAGCCTCTTTCAGCATGGGCTTGGTGGGAGCTTCCATGCAGATGAGCACGCCGATCTGCGCATCCTCCCGTTCGATGACCCCGCGCAGGTCGCGCACATACGCGGACTGCACATGCCCGGCCTTGACGGAAAAAATGATCTGCTTGGTTTTGCGGTCTCTCTTGTTTTCGTCGTGGAAGTAGAGGCGCCCGTCAATGCCGCGGTCCGCGCCTTTCTTCTCTTCCGTGGGCCGCGCCCCGACGAGGCTGAGCGCCCACCACTGAAATTGATAAGGATCATCCTGCGCGAGTCGCTGAGCACCCGGCAGATCGACTGGCTCGCCGATGACTTCGTAGGTGTTGCGCACGGATTCACCAAAGGCATCATCTAGTCGTTTCCTGATGAGGCCGACGGCGAGGTGCGTAATGTCGATACCGATCCACCGGCGGTTGAGGCGTTGCGCAACGGCGATGGCGGTGCCGCAGCCGCAGAAGGGATCGAGAACTATGTCACCCTCGCGGGAGCTGGATTGCACAATACGTTCCAAGAGCGCCTCGGGCTTCTGCGTGGGATAGCCGAGTCGCTCGTCCGCTTGCGCGGCAATTGGGTTCAAGTCCGTCCAAACGTCCTGAAGAGGTACTCCCGGCATTTCGTCCAGATAGCGCTTGTAAGCGGGAACCGCTCCCGGCTTGGTCTGAACTACTCGGCCTTGGCGGATCAGCTGTTTCATCTTCTCGCGGCTGTAGCGCCAGAAACGGGTCACACCCATCACTTCATATTGTGGGTTTCCCTTTGCTGCTCCGCCAGGGCCGGTTAGGTCTCCGAGGCGGTACCGTCGCCCGGTCCCTTCTTCGACGAATTTGTAGAACTGGCCGACGTAGGTGTCGTCATAAGGGATGTATTGCGGGTTCCATATCCATTCGTTGTTCTTAGTAAAGAACAAGAGCGTGTCATGAATTCGCCCGTGCTGCTTTCGTCCCTGCTTCGTATCGCTGTGGGCGCTGCTGCGCTTCCAAATGATCTCTGTCTTGAAGTACTGTGGCCCAAATACCGCATCCATTAGCATCTTCAAATAGTGGCTAGCCGTCGGATCGCAATGCAGATAGATCGACCCCGTCACCTTGAGCACGCGATGCAGCTCGATCAAGCGTGGGGCCATCATGGCGAGATAGGCCATCATGTCGCTATGGCCAAGAAAGGTGCGGAAAGCGCGCATGGCCTCCGAGACACGTCCGCCGCGCTCAACGATTTCCTCGTAGGCCCGCTCGGCGTCCACGTTCCACTCCCAGGTGTCCTCGAAAGCCATGATCTGCGAACTGGAGCGCGTCCCGTCTTTTTCGGCGAAAAGCACGTTGTAGTCCTGCCGGCTGTTGAAAGGCGGATCGAGGTAGATGAGGTCAACCGACTCATCCTTGACGTGCTGGCGCAGGACCTCGAGATTGTCGCCGTAATAGAGTTTGTTCTTTTCCACTGCGGCACGATTCTAACCCGGATAATGCGATTGTGTAATTTGCGAGTTTGGTATGCCGCGTTTCCCACCTCCGCCATCCGACGCGCAGCCTTTTTTCATCACAAATCACCTGTGTGTGCCATCACAGACATCCGACCCGCCACGCGCCATAATGACAATCGGATCGAAGCCGGTCAGAGGTGTGCCCCCTCTCTCAATACCGACCATGCGAATCCGCAAAAATCCCATTTTGGGACGCTCTTTGCCTCGAAAATGCCCCTCAGGGGGCACCGCATTGAGGACGATCTTTGACATTTTCATCGCCTAAGGCGACCCCCAGGGGTCGTGAGGGTTTGACAACATGTGGCCCCGGTCAACACCCCGCGAGTGCACGCCAAACAGCAAGATTCGATGCTAAGTCCTATTTTTTGAATACTTTGCCTATAACTACCTTACTATCATCGACTTAACTCATTTTGGGGGAGGGGGGGTACCCCCCACAAATTTCTGAATTCTTGCCTGGAAAATGCCCAATAAAGGCGCATGTTAGTTCGTAGGGTTCCGAACAGCGAATGACGAACCGCCAACAGCGACCGACCACACCAGAATCCGGTAGAATAAACAACATTCTCCCGGAGGGGTGATGGCTGTTCCCATATCCCAGATGTGGACGGTGGCAACCTATGTCCTGCGCCAAAAAATCGCCGGACGCAAGCACTACCCGCTGGTGCTGATGCTGGAGCCGCTGTTCCGCTGCAATCTGGCCTGCGCAGGCTGCGGCAAGATTCAATATCCGGCCCATATCCTGAAAAAGGACCTGACCCCGGAAGAGTGCTTCAAGGCAGTGGACGAATGCGGCGCGCCCGTGGTTTCGATTCCGGGCGGCGAGCCGCTGATGCATCCGCAGATCGCCGAAATTGTAGACGGCCTGGTCGCACGAAAGAAATATGTCTACCTCTGCACCAACGCGCTCCTGCTCAAAGAAAAGATGCGCTTGTTCAAGCCAAGCAAGTACCTGAGCTTTTCCGTGCACGTGGACGGGCAGAAAGAGCACCACGATTTTTCCGTCTGCCGCGAAGGCGGATACGACATCGCAGTGGATGCAATTCGCGATGCGGTTAAGGCCGGTTTCCGCGTGACCACGAACACAACGCTGTTCGACGGCGCCGATCCCAAGAGCGTGCGCGCGTTCTTTGACGAGATGATGGACGCGGGCGTTGAGAGCATGATGCTCTCGCCTGGCTACTCCTACGACAAGGCGCCCGACCAGAAGCACTTCCTCGGCCGAGCCCGCACGCGGCGCCTGTTCCGCGCCATGCTATCGAATCGCAAGAAAAGTTGGCGATTCAACCAGTCGCCGCTCTTTCTCGAATACCTGATGGGCAAGCGCAACTACAACTGCACGCCTTGGGGCATGCCGACTTACAACCTGTTTGGCTGGCAGAAGCCTTGCTATCTGCTGCAGGATGGTTACGCCGAATCGTACAAAGAGCTGATGGAGACGACCGACTGGGACACGTACGGGACGCAGTCGGGCAATCCGCAATGCGCAAATTGCATGGTGCATTGCGGCTACGAGCCCACATCGGTTGATGACACTTTCGGCTCACTCCGCGGATTCATTGATACGGTGAAGGCAACCTTCGCGCTCTATCCAGATAAAGAAGCGCTCGCCGATCTGGATCGCGAAATTCGTCCGGTGTATTCCTACAATCCGCTGGTGCAGATCGCGGCGCCTTCAGTTGCTGATAACTCTCCGGCTTCGGATGACTCTTCGGCTTCAGAAAATGCGTCGGCCGTGGAAGAAACGCACGCATGAGCGGCCGCGAACACGGTCACGAGCCCCCGTTGCCGCACGCTGTCCCGCCTGACGCTCACGTTGCCCCGCCTTCGCCGCACGCGAATGACGAGTTGGAAGTAGTCCCCGGATTCGAGCGCGAGAATCTGCAGGGCTGGATCCCCGAACTAGCAAGCGAAGCCGATGTCCGCGCGGTGATTGAAAAGGCCTTCGACTATCGCGGCGACGTCACCGTCACGCGCAAGGATGGATCACAAGTCACCGGTTATCTCTTCGACCGCCGCATAGGCAAGACCCTGAACGATTCCGCCATCCGCTTGATGCTCGCCACAGGCAACCAACGCCCGACCATCCCATATTCCGAAATTGCCGGCATCGCCTTCACCGGCCGCGACACCGCCGCAGGCAAGAGCTACGAAGCGTGGGTGAAGAAGTACTGGGAGAGGCGCGAGAAGGGCGAGAAGAATATCTCGATTGAGCCGGAAACGCTGGAATAGCGGGGTTACGATTCGAGAACAACTCAAAGTCACAGACCGTCTGACCACGTCCGCGCTAGCCTGATTCCTGATCGTTTGAGCCGCATCCAACTCAATACTGTCTTAGGAAATCGTCGTCAATCTGCAACAATGGACGCTGGATGTGAAATTGCTCGTGTAGGCCACTATCCTCAAAACGCACAACCAGCCGATAGCCATCCTCCGCACGATGCAAATCAAATCGGCGGATATCTGGATGACGGAATCCGCCGCTGGTTGTCGATTGCGTCTCATCCCTGAAGAATTTGCTGACTCTTCGAAGTCCGCTCACGACGCACGGGCCAAAGTCGAAGCGGCGAGTGTCAGCTTCGGTGGTGACTTTGATGTGGAAATCATTGAAGCAATCGTCTCCATCGAAGTCGAGCCAGTCGAATTGCATCTCTAACAGCTGGCTCCTAACCCGAATGCATGCAGAGTTGTTCACGATGCAAGAGTATATGCCTTCGAACGGCTGAGGTCAGGATCACAGGGACTCCTCGTACAATGTCTCCCATGCTCGTGCTCGCCTCCGCCTCGCCACGACGACAGGAACTTTTGCGCAACGCGGGCATTGCCTTTGAAGTTCAACCCGCGCACATTCCGGAAGATCCGCTGGCGGGAGAGGGAACGAAGGACTGCGCCGAACGCCTGGCGCGCGAAAAGGCGTTGGCGATTGCGCGACAGCGCCCCAACGATGTTGTGCTCGGAGCTGATACGGTCGTCGTTGTCGACAATCAGATCCTGGGCAAGCCCGCGGATGCGAACGACGCTGCCCGCATGCTCCGGCTTCTTTCCGGACGTACGCATCAGGTGATCACGGGCATTTGCTTAGTGGTCAGTGGGCAGTGGTCGGTGGCCAGTGAAACCTCTTCGGTCACTATGTGCGAGATCTCCGACGACGAAATCGCCTCCTACGTTTCGAGCGGCGAACCCATGGACAAAGCGGGAGCTTACGCGATTCAGGGGATTGCGGCACGCTGGATTCCGCGGATCGAAGGGGACTACAGCAATGTGGTGGGACTGCCGGTGGCGCTGGTGTACCGGATGTTGCGGGAATTGCGGTTGATCTGAGCGACTAGGATCTCAGCCGACTCTTTCAGGATTGCAGGTTGCGCGGACAAGAGTGTCCGCGCCACACTTTCCCGGGGACCTAGGACTTCTTCTCTGCTTCCTTGTCGTCCTTCTCTTTTATGGCTGCCTTGAAGTTGCGGATGCCTTCACCCAGACCCTTGCCCAGATCGGCAAACTTGCTGGGGCCGAAAAGCAAGAGCGCAATGCCGATGATCAGCAGAATATGCAGAGGCTGGAACAGACCCTCACCCATAATGCCCTCCATAGCGGGTCCGCCCACAGACACAAATCCGCGTGCCAACCCGCTGGTTTTCCCTGCCCCAAACGAGCGCACTCGGCGCGCATCGGGGGCCAAGAAGCCCACATTGAATTCTAGGTCAGTGTAGAGGCCGAGTCAAAGGACAGGGGTATTGGCTGTCACCGGATCATGTGATTTCGGTCACAGGGCTTCGATCAACCCGGCCACCAGCGCGGCGCGGCGCGGCAACTCCGAGATCAGGATGTGTTCGTGGCTGGCGTGGGCGCCATCGCCGACCGCGCCCAGGCCATCGAGGGTCGGGATCCCCAGGCTGGCGGTGAAGTTGCCGTCGGAGCCGCCGCCGACCGCGGCTTCGCCGAGCTTCCAGCCCAGGTCGCGAGCAATGGCGACGGCTTTGGTGTAGAGCGCGGCGACGCCAGGGGTGCGGTCCATCGGCGGACGGTTGATTCCACCGGTGATCTCGAGTTTGCACTTGCGGTTGAAGGGGCGCAGGCTGCGCATCTTCTTATCGATTCCAGCCGCATCCTTCAAGCGGGCAATCCGGACGTCGACCTGTGCCACGGCTTCAGCCGGGATGACGTTGGTTCGCGAGCCGCCGCTAACGAGTCCTACGCTCACGGTCACGCCTTTCTTTATGTCGGTGAAGGCCGAAACCTTCTCGATCTGGCGCGCCAGTTCGACGATGGCGTTGGCGCCTTTCTGAAAATCGAGACCGGCGTGCGCAGCTTTGCCGGTAACCTTGATCTGGTACTCGCCCACTCCCTTACGAGCGGTTTTCACCGCGCCCTCCAGTCCGTTGGAGGGCTCGAGCACGAGCACGGCTGCGGCCTTCTTTGCCAACGATTGCGTGATTGAACGCGACGAGTCGCTGCCGACTTCTTCATCGGAGACCAGCAGAACACCGACCGGACATAGCAACTCGCCGCCATGCCAGTCCTGGAGCGCGGCGATCGATTGCAGCATCAGAGCAATGCCGGACTTCATATCGAGAACGCCGGGGCCCGTCAGTTTGTTGTCCACGATGCGGCATGGCATTGAGGCGAGCGTCCCGAGCGGATAGACGGTGTCGTAGTGGCCTAGCAACAGAACGGGCTTGCCTCCGGATTTGCCGGCGAAATCAACCTGCAGGTGATTGCCAAAATCGTTTGCGCGATGGATGCGAATCTTGCCGCCCAGGGCGGCGAATTTCCGGGCGACCACTTCAGAAAAGCGATCCACGGCCGCCTTGTTGTCGCTGGGCGATTCGATTTCGACCAGTTCGCGGATGGTGGAGACGATCTGGTCGCGCCGCTCTTCAAAATAGGCGAGTCTCTGGTGCGCCTCGGGCCTTGCTTTGGGTGGTACTCTCTTGGACTTCAGCGCGTTTCCCATCTTCTTAGTCCTTGCCCCAGATTTCGCCGATTACACGGTGGAAATTGGCGCCTAGCACTTTCTCGATGACTGATGCAGGCTGGCCACGCTTTGCGAGTTCGGCGGCAATGACTTGCATGTGATCGGGACCGGTGAGGTCGGGGACATAGGGGTAACGGTCTTCGCCGGGGGCGCCAATGCCGAGTTGTTTACGGCGGGCTATGTCCTTATCAAACGCCGCTTTTTGCTCGGGTGTGAGCACGGTTTTCTGGATGGCGCCGTCAGAGCCGATTCCGACGTGGTCGGCGCCGCAGACATTGATGGCGTGCACGAGGTGATTGAGCACATGTTCGCGCGTCGGCACAGTCGGGGAGGCGACTACATATGGCATGAGGTAGACGCCAAAATATCCGCCGCGGTTGGCTAGGGACTTCAAGATCTCATCGGGCTTGCTGCGCGGGTGCGGGTAAACGGCAGCGCATCCGGAGTGCGAGATGAGCACTGGCTTCGAGGATTGCGCAATGCCCTCGGCGGTTGTGCGGTATCCGCTGTGACTGAGATCGACGGCGACTCCGAGTTCGTTCATCTTTCTTACGGCGGCGACGCCGGCTTTGCTGAGGCCGGCATTGCCGGGCTCGAGACATCCGTCGCCGAATAGACCGCGGTTGTTGTAAGTGAGCTGCATGATGCGCACGCCCAGCTGGCGAAACGTGGCGATGCGCTCGGGATTCTCTTCGAGAAAGGCCGTGTACTGGAAGCCGGGCATGATTCCGATTTTGCTTTCACGCTTGGCGCGGACGATATCGGAATGGCGGCGCACGATGAAGAATGCCTCGGGATGACGATCGACCAATTCCTGCAAGGTCGCGAGGTTATTCACCGTGTCTTCAAAGCCCGGCGCCGAAATGGTGAAATTGATGGCCGTGATGCCCGATTGCCGCACGGCCGCCAGGAGCTCAGCGGTTGGCGCGGCGTCCATATCGTTGAATGGTGCACAAAGCGAATCGATGACGATGGCATTGTTGTACAGTGCGTCAAGCGACGGCGGGACATCGGCTGTCGTGCCAGAAAACAAGCGCGCAGGCAGGCGCGGGGCTAACAGGGCTCCGGCTGAGGCTTTGAGAAGCGAGAGATTGAAATCGCGACGATGCACGGGGTGCTCCTGCGGGATTCTAGAGCATTTTCAGATTTACTGTGGCTCAAAGTTCATGAACCCATCGGCAAGAGGGGCTGCGGAAAAAGTCAATCTCGCGACCTCAGCGGCTAAAGCCCTCGATGAAAACGCAGGACTTATCGCAACGCGGAAGCGCTGCTCCACCCAACGGCCGGCTACCGCGAAAGCACCCGGTGGTCTAGCAACTTGCAACCGTCACGAAGTACCCTGTAATTTGTCACAGACAAGGGTTTGACGGGAGCGGACCATAGAATGAGGGGGGCGACGCGGGAGAGCCCACCCTCGACCCAAAAAGGGGGTACGTATGAAGGAAAGAATCGCGCTCTTTTTTCTGCTGGCGTTTTTCCTCTCGGCTGGCATGGCGAAAGTGGCGGCCCAAGAAAAGTCTGCCATCACGGTGAAGAAGAGCGACACAATCAACGGCGTGGTCGTCGTGAGCATCATGAAAGCGGCCAAAGCGTACACACTGCAATGCAACCAGGGAGCGCCGAGCTGTAATCCTCTGAAGAGCGGCAAGTACCAGATGGTTGAGCTTCCCAGCAATTCCGGAATGTACGACTGCAAGGATGTCCAGGTGTTCGCCGAGTCAGCGGACACCGAGGACTCGGATCAGCGGCTTGGAGAGTATTGCCTGGTAGAGTAAGGGGCTATAGAGCTCAGGCTTACTTGGAGCGCGCCTTCTCGGTGAGAAGAGAATTCAGCTTCGCCACGACCTGGAAGGCGTCGGCCACGTAGAGCACGTCCGCTTTGCCGCGCGCCCATCCGCAGTTGGGATCGAGATTCACGGCTCGCCGTTCGTTGATGAAGCGCCAGCCCACCACGTGCGGTTCCTCGCCGTGGCAGCATGTGGAAAGGCCCTTCGGATGGCGCGGCGTCGCCCCGGTTTGGCCCACCTGATTGAGATGGGTCATGAAGCCTAGCACCGCCTGGTTCTCTCCGGTCTGATCCACGAGCGATTTGCTTCCGCCAAGGGAAGCTCCAGAGTTACGCAGAAAATCCAGGATGACCTTCTCGGCTTCGGGCAGATGAGTCGCGCCGTCGGCCTGCTTCTTGCACCAACCGGCACCGGCAACAAAAAGCAACTTCGCATCCGGGCGGATGGTCTGGGCGCTGGTGTTGGGGACGCGGATTCCGGTGACCGCTGTGCGTTTCGCCTCGGCGGGGAGGGGCGCGGCGATCATGGTAACGTTTGCTGCGGACACGGCGCCTGTCCACGCCGCGTGGCAGCCGGAATCCAGAGCCAGGAGCCAGGGCCGAGCCTCACGCTGGATCACTGCTTCGAGCCGCTGACGGTAGAACCAGCGCCGGGCTGTGAGTACTCCCTCAAGCACTTCGAGGGAGGTGACATGGGTGTCCGAGTGGGCTTTCAGGCGCTGCGCCACTCCGGGCAGGACGCGCAGGAACCGAGATGTGGCGGGAGCAATGACGACTTGGGCTGATACTTCGCGGCAAATTGCCTCGACGGCGGCGGCATCGCTGGCGTAGCGAGGGTGGCCGAAATCGGGGCCGGATATTCCCAGGATTGGCGTTTTGGTCGCGGCGATCGTGTCGGCGGCGGCTTGCACGTTCTCGCCGATGAGGCCGATCGCCAGCGTGGCGCCGAGCTGCTTTGCGGTGTCGAGAGCCGCTCCCAGTGCCTCGTAGGCTGTTTTGGGCAGCGTGGCTCCTGATTCGTCTACGTGCGCTAGAAAAAGAATGCTCTCTGCCATGTCTTCCTCAAGATCGAAAGCTCGGAAAATTTGTTCACCGCCCAGTTTGCGCCGCCGCTGCCGAGGGCGAGTCGCCCCTTCGACAAGCTCAGGGCAGGCTCTCGGAACCGCCGGCAAGGTGCTGGCGCTACCCTTGCACGATCCACTCAAGAAGCTCAGCGGCAATCTCATCCGCCGGACGATCCTTCACGATGCGTGTCTGCCGTTGTTGCTTCGGCGGCGTCACGCTCAGGTAGCGCACAGAATTTTGCGGTAGCGTTGCGGCCTTGGACTTCTGCAGCGCCGGCATGATGGTGCGCATGTTCGCCATTCCGATTTGCGGGCTGTTTTTCGGTTCCGGCAGGTTACCCGTTGCCCATCCGAGCAGAGCGGGAGGCCCCTGACAAACTGAGACCAGGTGGCGGCCGCCTTCGATCCGCTCCAGGATTTCGAACGAGCCATCGGGTTGAACCGTGAGCTGGTCCACGCCCTGGAACTGATCGAGGATTCCGAGTTGCTCGCCCACAATCTGCATGGTCGCGCCCGCGCCGCGCGAGGCCGACTCCCAGCCTCCCAAGAGAAGCAAGCGGGAGCGGTCGAGGCCGGGAATGGATTGAATTGCGTTCGCGAGCAATCCGGCGACGGCGTGCGCATCGGCAAAGCCGCTGCCCGGGGTATCAATGGGAACTAGTTCGAAACTTGCCTTCTGGGCTACGTTCATCATGACTTGCTGCAATTTTGCCTTGGGCGCGGCGCTGACCAGCCAGACCTTGCTGCCTGCGGCGCGCGCGGCCAAGTTCGCAGCCTCATAAAGTGCGTGCGAGGCCCATGGGTCGAGCACGGCAGGCAGCATCATTTCGTTCTTCAGCGCGGGCCCGGTCGGGGTTGTTATCGGTTCCAGCGTCTGCAGCGGGTCGGGGACGACTCCTGCGCAGACAACAATGTGATAAGCGGTGCTCATGGTTTTAAGATTTCAAGGTCTCAAAGTTACAAGGTTGCAAAGTTTCAAGGTCTCAAGGTTTCAAAGTTTCAAAGAAAACGCGACTCTTACCCTGAAACTCTGAAACCTTGAAACATTGAAATTTCCTAGACTGTTGCTTAGTTTAACGCGGAGTGTAGCCCACCGGCTCCGGCTCGGAATTCGATGTTTCCTTTTTCCCCATCCACGCTGGCGCGGCAATTCCACAGGCATGCGCCGCAATACACACACTTTTCGCGATCGAATGCGGGCACGCCGCTTTCACCGCGCGTGATCGCCTGCCCGGAGCACATTTCCACGCACAATTTCGGCTCGCAGCTTTGGCAGTGCTCGGGATGCAGGAAGACCACGTGATTGGCGTAGCCCGGCGGGGCTTGCACGCTCCCGCCCATCAGCAGGGCATCCTGGTGCGAGATCAGCAGGCGGCCATCGAGCGGAATTTCCGGCCAGCCGCAGCGTTCCATGATGCGGTCGTGAAGCGCGGTGCCGCGTGCAGCGCACTCTTCCTGCAGCTTCTTCAATTCGGCTGACGGAAGACGCGAACCGTAGATTTTTTCCAGCGCGGAGGTGCTCTTGTGGAGCGGCCGCTTGCGCGTGGCGACGGAGATCGCTCCGCGGGTAAGGCCTGCGAGGGCCATCCCCATCAAACCACTGACCACGCCTTTCTCGAAGCCGTTGCGCGAGTCGGCGGCGATCTTGGATTCGTCTTCTACCCAGCTTTCGCGGCGGCGCCTCACGTAAGTTTGTTCGAGATTTTCGCGCGTGAACGGTTTCTTGCGTTCGAGCAATTCAATCACTGCTTCGGCCAGTTGCACGCCCGTCGTCCAGGCTTCGTCCACACCCGAGCCTGCCAGCATGTTTGTGCTGCCGGAGCCTTCGCCGATTCGCGCATAGCCATTGCCAGCGAGGAAGGGCTCGCCATGACGGCCCGATTCCTGCAAAGATTTTGCTCCCCAGGATTTCAGGGTTCCGCCTTCGAGGTGGCGCCACAAATACGGATGAAGCATGAAGTGCTGCAGATATCGGTAGGCTGTGCGAACCGGGCTGCGCAACCACGACGGAATAAATATGCCGACCGACGCCAGGCGCTCAGGGTGCACGTAGAGGAAGCCGAAAATCTCCGGCTCGGGGAAGCCGAGCGTGTGCAGGACGGTTCCGGGTTCGAGGCCAGAGTCCTCGCGCAGCTCGACCACCATCTTCATACCCAACGCCCACTCGCGCTGCTGATGTCCGGCTGGCAAACCGAAGTGTGCATCGAGTTGACGGCCTACGGCTCCCACCGGACCGTCAGCCACTACGGTGAGAGCGGCGCGAATGTCCATGCCGGGCATGAATCCCTCGGCCGGCGCGCCATCCAGACCTACGCCCTGATCGGCCAGGCGAATTCCGCTGACGGCGTCCCCTTCGATCAGCGGCCCGCTCACCGGCATTCCCGGCCAGAGCTGAATTACGCCGGAACTGGTGACCTGCTCGCTCACCCACTGATTGAACTGTCCTAGCGAGAGAACCAGGCCGTCATCCTTGCGCATGAACTTGGGCGTGAAAGGAAGCTCTACCGCATCTTCGCGCGAGCCAACGAGTGAGCCTAGCAAGCGGACCTTCCAGTCTGCGAGGCGCATGGCTAGCGAGCGTCGACTGGCTCCGATGGGATCAAGTAGGTAAACGAGCTTCTCCTCCACGACCGGAACCGCCATTGGAATCTGCGCGACGTCAACGCCGGGGAAGCTGGCGCGGATTCCGCGTGCGCGCGTGACCGCGCCGGAAACGCCGAATCCCACGCCGTCGGCGCGTTCGTAGGAGATTACCTGCAGCGGCAGGCCCGGCGACACGGCGCTTTCCAGGCGCGGCGTGCCGTCTTCGTTGAGGAGATGACGCGAAAGCGTGGTCAGAAATCCGCCCATGGCAGGTCCGAAGCCAACGCCTGCGATGTCCACGGACATCTGCTGGCGCTCGACGGGGGGCGAGGGCTCCGCTCCGGAATGTGCAACGAACGAACGTTCCGGAGACCCGTCCGATGGAACGGAAGCGCTCATACGGGATAGTCCAGCGCTTCCGGAATCATGATCTTCGAAATTGCTTCCGCAGCGCGGTCTTTCGCCAGACGGGATCCGGTAAGGCAGGCGGCGAGCTTTGAGTGCAGCGAAAGAAACGACTGTGCTCCATGGCATTTCACGCACGGGCCGGCTTTCTTCGGATGCGATCCATCAAGGGCGATTACATCAAGAGCGTAGGCGTTCATGCCGGGAATGAGACCTTCCAGCGCATCCAACTCATCCTCGTGCCAGCAAGCGCGAGCGGTGGGCCCGTCCCAGGACGGATGACGATCGTATCCGAATACCAACTCGGCGCAAATGCGCGCGACTTCGCCGCTGGCTCGCGCCGACTGCACATGGCAGAGATCGGTGAGGAAGTTGACGAGACCTGCCAACCCCTCGGCCACCGAAGCATCTTCCGCACCATGCTGCCGCAGGCGCAGCACGTCGAGAACCTGGCAGCGGGCCGCCGCCAGCCAGCATAGCGCGTCGGCCAGCGGGAACGTGACACCCTGGCGTGCGCTCTGGTACAGCTTGAGGCCATCGGCGTCCTTGTTGTGCTGGAGATAATCGAGAGTCCAGAGCCACATGGTCATAGCGGTGGCCAGTCCGCAGGCTCCCGTACCGGGATGGTACGAGGCGATTCCGCGCATCTCGCGAATCCAGCCGCGGAACTGCGCCAGAAATACGGGATTGGTCATGGTCACGGAAAGCTGGCGCCGCTGCACTGCCTCGGGTCCTTCGTAGGTGGCTTCGAGTTGCGCGTCCATCCATTTGTTGCCGAGGAAGCCGGGACAATCTTCGGTGATGCCGTAACCACCCATCAGGCTCACGGCTTCGCGCATCATCTGCGCGCCCCAGCCGGTGTTCCACAATTTTGCGGCGGGGCAGAGAATGTCCGCCATGGAATCGAGCGCAACAAAGCGCATGAGCG
>Ga0187803_10000513_pt1 | contig 15517 bp, 12 predicted proteins | sample NC_wetland_sal_i_2_FD_132425 | JGI IMG/M metagenome (GOLD analysis project Ga0187803, IMG submission 132425) | Wetland sediment microbial communities from Neuse River Estuary, North Carolina, USA - Control_3 | ecosystem: Environmental > Aquatic > Freshwater > Wetlands > Sediment | place: USA...
CAATTCCGCCGCGACAAGCGATACGGGAATACACCAGAAAAAAGGAATCACCAGCAGATAGAGAAGGGTTATTCCGGGCCCGCTCGTGGTGACCATTTCCTCCATGCCGAACGGTCCGCCGGTAGTGTAGGCGAACATCACGAACACGAAATAGAGCAGCCCTGCTTTTTTGACCGCCGCCTTGGTCTGACTCAACGTTGCTCCTGCACGTTGCGCTCCTGGCCACCAAAAGTGAGGATGTTATCCTATTTTACGGCTGCGTGCTGGACTTCCGTTGGGGGTTGGGCCAAACTCGGCAGGCAACTGCAAAATGGATGCAGAATGATTTTTCTCGTGATGGGAGTGGCCGGTTCCGGGAAAAGTACGGTCGGACGATTGCTGGCCCAGCGGCTCGGCTGGGTGTTTCTCGAAGCCGACGACTTTCATTCCCCGACAAATAAGGAAAAGATGCACCGCGGCGTTCCGTTGACGCGTGCGGACCGGCTGCCGTGGCTGGATGCGATGCACGGGGAACTTCAGGCCCAGAATGAAAAAGGGGGAAATGCAGTGTTGGCCTGTTCCGCGTTGAAAAATGAGTACCGGCAGAGGTTGACGGCGGGGCTGGACGTGACGCTGATCTACCTGCAGGGTTCCAAGGAACTGGTAGCGGACCGGTTGCGCCAGAGGAGCGGCCATTTTGCGGGAGAAGCAATTCTGGACGATCAATTTGCGGTGCTAGAAGAACCCCGGAATGCACTCGTGGTGGGCATTGCGGAGGCGCCGGAGAGGATCGTCGAAGAGATTCTTCGAAAAACGACCTGAACCGTGAGCATGAAAACTGCTTGCGGCCACCAGCCAATATGGTGGCTTGCACGATTTCCTTATTCACGAAATAATTCTGCGTGGCTGACAAAGGGATAATTGTGAAAACATCATTCAGAAGAATTCTATTTGCAGGATTGGTGCTGGCCGGCGCATCGCTGGCGCCGCTGAAATCGCGGGTGACCGCGGACGAAGTGCCTCTCTATGGGTATTCCGCCGAATCATCGCGCGCGGAGCGCCAGTGGGAAGAGAAGATGCGCGCCATTCCCGAGCCGAAAAATTTGCGCGCGTACATGGAGCGCCTCTCGGCACACCCTCACAATGTGGGTTCTCCGTACGATAAAAACAATGCGGAGTGGCTGTTTTCCAAATTCAAGGAGTTCGGCCTGGACGCGCAAATTGAAACGTTCAGCGTGCTGTTTCCCACGCCCAAAGAGCGATTGGTCGAGCTTGTAGACGGCGGCCCGCACTTCACCGCGAAGCTTCAGGAGCCGGTGCTGGCGGAAGATCCTACGTCGAACCAAACCGCGGAACAGTTGCCAACGTACAACGCCTACTCCATCGATGGCGATGTGACCGCGCCGCTCGTGTACGTGAATTATGGTGTGCCAGAGGATTATGAGGTGCTGGCGCGCCATGGCATTTCCGTTAAGGGCGCAATCGTGATCGCGCGCTATGGCCGGTCGTGGCGCGGGATCAAGCCGATGGTGGGCGCCGAGCACGGCGCCGTGGGCTGCATCATCTATTCCGATCCCCGCGATGACGGCTACTCCGGCGGCGAAACCTTCCCGAAGGGACCCTGGCGGCCCAAAGAAGGCGTGCAGCGTGGCAGCGTGCAGGACAGCGCGGTGTTCATGGGCGACCCGCTGACGCCCGGAATCGGGGCAACAGCGGATGCCAAGCGCCTGCCGATTAAGGATGCGCAGTCGCTGACGAAAATTCCCGTGCTGCCGATTTCTTACGCAGACGCACAGCCGCTTTTGGCCGCCATCGGTGGGCCGGTAGCGCCGAAAGATTGGCGCGGAGGACTGCCGATTACTTACCGGATTGGGCCGGGGCCGGCGAAAGTACACCTGAAAGTTTTTTCGAACTGGGACATGAAGCCGCTCTACGACGTGATTGCCAAGATTCCCGGTTCCACTTATCCCGATGAGTGGGTGATTCGCGGGAATCACCACGATGCGTGGGTAAATGGAGCGGAGGATCCGGTTTCGGGAATGGTAACGGTGCTGGAAGAAGCGCGATCGATGGGCGAGCTGCTGAAGCAAGGCTGGAAGCCGAAGCGCACCATTATCTACTGCGCGTGGGATGGCGAGGAACCCGGGCTGCTGGGCTCGACCGAATGGGTCGAAACACACGTCGAAGAGCTGCACAAACATGCGGTGATGTACATCAATTCGGACAGCAATAGCCGGGGCTACCTGGGGCTGGAGGGCTCTCACACGCTCGAACACTTCATCAACGATGTGGCTCGCGACATCCAGGATCCGGAGACCAAGCTTTCGGTATGGAAACGCGCGCAGTTGAAAGCCATTGCTGATGCCGGGTCGGTGGAGGAACGCCACGAATTGCGGGAACGCCACGATCTGCGGCTGGAAATGCTGGGTGGCGGGTCCGACCACGCTCCGTTCATCAATTTTGCGGGTGTCGCTTCCCTGGGCATCGAATACGGCGGCGAGGATCACGGCGGAATCTACCACTCGATTTATGACGATTTCTACTGGTACACGCATTTCAGCGACTACGATTTCGTTTACGGCCGCGCCCTCTGCCAGACCGGCGGAACCGCCATCATGCGCATGGCCGATGCGGACCTGTTGCCCTTTCAATTCACGAACTTTGCGGATGACGTGAAGATGTACGTACGCGAAGTCGAGAAATTCGCCACGCAGCAGCGGGAGCAGATCCAGGAAAACAATCAGAAAATTCAGGAGGGCCTCTACGAAGCCACTTCCGACCCGCGAGAGACCTGGGTGACGCCGAAAAAGGAGGAAATCCCGCCGCACCTGAATTTTGCGCCGCTGGACAATGCGGTGGAAAATCTAGCGGGCAGTTCGGGCGAATACCAGAAAGTGCTTGATCGCGCGAGCGCGAACGGCGGCGCGGGGTTAGCCAGCGCTTCCCTGAAAGAGGTGAACGAACTGCTCATTCAGAGCGAACGCAAGCTGACCACCCCCGAGGGCCTCCCGGGGCGCTTCTGGTACAAACATGAACTTTATGCACCGGGCGCATATACGGGCTACGCCGCCAAGGCCATTCCGGCAGTGCGAGAAAACCTGGAGCAGAAGAAATGGAAAGAGGCGGAACAAGCCGCGGCCCGTGTCGCCCAGGTGCTGGAGAGCGAATCCGCACTTATCACGACTGCGGCGGCAAAATTGGCGGCCGCCACGAAGTAGATCCTTCAATCCGCGGACGAGGGTTGAAGTCACACTCAGGACGTTGTTCATTCGTGTGTAATCCGCGATGAGCTATTATTCCGGGCACAGGAGAAACGGCGATTCCTTCCTATAATCTGGCACTGGTGGGATTTGGCGAAGTCGGACGAGCCCTTTTGCGGCAACTGATCTCGAAAGAGACGGAACTCCGCCGGAAATACGACGTGCGCTGGCGTTTGACCGGCGTGGCTTCGCGGCGCATCGGCTGGATTGTGAATCCGGAGGGCCTCAATCCCCTAGCTGCACTTTCCGGGCATTTCCCGAATGTCCCGCCGGCTGCGCGAAATGTCCGGGAGTGGCTGGAGCAAGGAAAGGTGGATGTGCTGTTCGAGGCGACTTCGTTGAATGCGCCCACAGGGCAGCCCGCGATCGAGCATTTGGTTGCGGCACTGGAATCGGGCGCGCATGCCATCACGGCAAACAAAGGGCCGATTGTGCACGCCTACCGCGAACTGACGGCACTGGCGAAGGAAAAGAAGCGGCAATTCCTGTTTGAATCGACGGTGATGGACGGTGTGCCGATTTTCTCTCTTTTTCCCCTAGGGCTTCCGGCTACGGAGCTACGCGGGTTTATGGGCGTCCTGAACTCCACGACCAACGTGGTGCTGACAGAGGTGGAAAAGGGCCGGTCGTTCGACGACGCGGTGAAGCGTGCCCAGGCCATGGGCATTGCGGAGACTGACCCGACACAGGATTTGGACGGATGGGACTCCGCCGTGAAAGTGGCGGCGATTGCGACGGTGTTGATGGGCGTGCCGACGCACATCGACCACGTGCAGCGCACCGGCATTCGCGATTTGAGCGAAGAAAAAATTCGTTCCGTGCGGGCTGCGGGAATGCGATACAAGCTGGTCTGCCGAGCCGAACGGCGTGGTGACGGCGTGGATTGCCGCGTCGCGCCGGAATTGCTGCTTCTGTCCGACCCAATGGCCGGCCTGGAAGGCACAAGCTCGGCGATCCGTTTCGACTTGGATGTTTTCGGGCTGTCGCTTGTGGAGCACAATCCGGGGTTGGAAGCGACGGCGTATGGACTGCTCGCAGACTTTCTTCGCGCCGTGCAGGCTTGAATGTCCGCGAGGATGCTGCGCGAGCGAACCCTTTTGTCGTTCACTTCTTGAAATTTGAGGCGTAGGCCGGAGTCGGAATGGCCGGGTCGCAGCGGTGGTCACGAAGGGGCGCATCCGCCACGAGCCGGAGCGGGATAACGCCGGCCCAAACGGGGAGCGCGTAGTCTTCGGCATCATCTTCGACGTCGCCGGTGCGGACCTTTGCGGAAACTTCGGTGAGGGGAAGCTTCAGAACGCTGGTTGCCTTCAGCTCGCGCTCGTTCGGTTGCCGCGCGTCATTCCACCGGCCGGGAATCAGTTTTTCCGTGAAGGCCTGCAAGGCCCGGAGTTTTTCCGCGGGATCATCAATCGGCGCGGCCTGACCGAGAGCGACCACAGAGCGATAGTTCATGGAATGATTGAAGACCGAGCGGGCAAGAATAAGGCCGTCGGTGAGCGTAACCGTGATGCACACGGGCAAGCCCGCGCTGAGGCCGCGGAGCATGCGGCTAGCCGCCGAGCCGTGAAAGTATAGATTGTCCCCGATGCGCGCATACATGGTGGGAATGACGAAGGGCTGGCCATCCGCCGCGAAGCCGACGTGGCAGACCAAACCTTCGTCGAGAATCCGGTAAATCGCATCGCGGTCGTACACGGCGCGATTGGCTTCGCGCACGACGCGCGTGCGGTCAGTAGCGGGAAAGGTGTCCGGCATGGAAGACCTCAAGTGTGAAACAGGGCGCGGAGTTGATAGCCGGCGCCGCCGCGGCATGAGTGGGGGACGACACTGTCATGCTAACACGGCGCGGCTGCTCTGTGAGAAACTGAACTGTCGAAGTGAAATTGGTTTCGCGAGGGAGCAGGTGCCATGAGCACACCGGGGCTGGATCGAAGCGCGGTCAACACGCTGGATATTGGCTGGGTACGGTCGCAATTTCCGTCGTTGAAGACGCAGGTGAACGGGCAACCGGCGGCATTCCTGGACGGACCCGCGGGAACGCAGGTGCCGACGCAGGTGATGCACGCGATTCAAAGCTACCTGATGAGCGCCAATGCCAACACTTGCGGTGCCTTCCTTACCAGCCGGCGTACGGACGAGATGCTAGCGGCGGCCCGCGTGGCCATGGCGGATTTTTTCAACTGCAAGCCGGACGAGGTCGTTTTCGGCCAGAACATGACCACCATTACGTTTTCGATCTCGCGTTCGATTGGCCGCGAATTGAAAGCGGGCGACGAGATATTACTAACCGTGCTCGACCATGATGCCAACTTTTCACCCTGGAAAGCCCTGGAAGAAAAGGGCGTGGTCATCCGGCAAGTGGACATCCGCGAAGAGGATTGTACGCTGGACCTGGAAGACTTGAAGAGCAAGCTGAGCGAGAAAACCAAGCTGGTGGCCGTGGGCTACGCCTCGAACGCGGTGGGAACGATCAATCCGGTCGCGGAGATTACACGCTTGGCGCACGCCGCGGGAGCCCTGGTGTACATCGACGCAGTGCATTATGCGCCGCATGGCCTGATCGACGTGAAGGAACTCGACTGCGATTTTCTGGTGTGCTCATCCTACAAATTCTTTGGGCCGCACATGGGCACGCTTTACGGGCAGCGCCAACACTTGCAGAGCTTCCGGCCTTACAAAGTGCGGCCGTGCACCGAGCAAATCCCGGATCGGTGGGAAACTGGGACACAAGTCCAAGAATTAATTGCCGGGATTGGCGCGGCAGTGGAGTACATCGCGGAACTGGGGCGGCGAAGCGAGCCGTCCGTTGCCACGCGGCGAGAAGCGCTTGCTGCGGCGTATCGCACGACAGTGGCTTATGAGCGGCGGCTGATTACGCGCCTGATGGAAGGCTTGCAGGCGATTCCCGGAGTGCGCATTTACGGGATCACCGATGCGAAGCGCTTTGGGGAGCGATGCTCGACACTTTCGATGCGCTTGGGTACGCACAATCCTACGGCCATTGCGGCGTTCCTGGGAGCACGTGGAATGTTCACCTGGGATGGCAATTATTACGCGCTGAATCTGACCGAACGGCTGGGCGTGGAGTCGCAAGGCGGCCTGCTGCGCATCGGGCTGGTGCACTACAACACGATGGAAGAAGTGGAGCGGCTGTTGACCGCGCTACGCGAATTCGCCGCGAAATAGCTTTGTGAAAGCATTAAGCGAACGCTCCGTCGCTTGCCGATGCAAGAACCTCTTGAAAGGGAGCTAACGATAAATAAGGCCATGGGAAAACGACCGAAACCGATTGTGTTGACGGTGTTGGATGGATGGGGATACCGCGCGGAGACGAAGGGGAACGCGATTGCCCTCGCGCGGAAACCTACTTATGACGAATTGCTACGGAAATTTCCGAATACGCTGATTCAGACTTCCGGGCCGGCAGTGGGCTTGCCGGAGGGGCAGATGGGGAACAGCGAAGTGGGCCACCTGAACATCGGCGCGGGCCGCATCGTGCACATGGATATAACGCGCATCGATCTGCTCATCACCAACAAGCAACTGGACCAAGTGCCGTTGTTCCAGCAGGCGATGGAGCGGGGGCGACAGCGGCAACTGCATTTTCTGGGCTTGTTGAGCGACGGCGGGGTGCATTCGCACATTAACCACCTGTTTGGCCTGCTGGAAATGGCCAAGCGCGAGAAAGTGGAAAAAGTGTTCGTGCACTGCTTCATGGACGGCCGCGACACGCCGCCAAACAGCGGGCGCGATTATGTGCGGCAGTTGCAGCAGAAGATGCGCGAGCTTGGCGTCGGGGAAATCGCCACGGTTGTGGGGCGCTATTATGCGATGGACCGCGACAACCGGTGGGAGCGGGTGGAGTTAGCTTATCGAGCACTGGTCCACGGCGAAGCAGAAAACAAGAGCAATGATCCGGTGGCTGCGTTGCAAGCCAGCTACGAGCAAGGTGTCACCGATGAATTTGTAAAGCCCGTCGTGATCACGCACGGAGATGGGCCGACAGCGCCAGCGGTTGGCTTGATTCGCGATGACGATGCGGTGATTTTCTACAATTTCCGCGCTGACCGGGCACGGCAGATGACGCTTGCGCTGGAAGCGCCGAACTTCGACAAGTTCGCCGATGCAAATCGGCCAAAGAATCTTTTCTTCGTGGGCATGACGAAGTATGACAAGAATTGGCCGTGGCTGAAGTGCGTGATTCAGCCGGAAAAGCTGGAGCACATCCTTGCACAGGTGTTCCAGGAGCTGCGGTACAAGAATCTGCGTTGCGCAGAGACGGAGAAATACGCGCACGTCACCTACTTCTTCAATGGCGGCGTGGAAAAACCGTTCGGCGGGGAAGAACGCATCCTTGTGCCATCGCCGAAGGTGGCGACCTACGACCTGAAGCCGGAAATGTCCGCGGCAGGCATTACGGATACGGTGGTGAACGCCATTGAGAAGGGCGAATTCGACGCCATCATCATGAACTACGCAAATGCCGACATGGTGGGACATTCGGGCAAATTGGAGGCCGCGATCAAGGCGGTGGAAGCGGTGGACGCGGGCCTCGGGCGGATTTACCAGGCGCTGAAACCGCGCGGCGGCGCGTGGATCATCACGGCCGACCACGGCAACGCGGAGACGATGATCGACCCGGCTAGCGGCGGGCCGCATACCTACCACACGACCAATCCAGTGCCGTTTATTTGTGTTTCCGAGATCGATCAGTTGAAGCTGGCGCCGGGCTGCGCGCTACGGGACATTGCGCCGACGATGCTTGGGATCCTAGGTGAGCCCGCGCCCACAGACATGACGGGGAGGGATTTGCGGATTCTGCCAAAAGGCTAATGGGAGGTTCCCGCCAGTATCCGGGGGAGGCTGGCATAAAAGCCAGCGCTACATTGGAGAATGAAGAGGACAACCCAAGAACCGACCTGAAGGTCGGCCACTACAACCCCTAGAGAGCGGCGCCCGCCCCGCAAAACGATCCGGTGCGCAAAAGACGCGCTTCGCAAAGCGGCCGCTACACAGGCTCGCACATTGTTGGACTTCGTCGGTAAGAAATGCCGGAAAGCTCGTCTACGGCATGAGCAAAATGGTGTTCTAGTCGCCGACGCCACCTTTGGGGGCGGTGTAGCCTTCCTTGGCGTAAACCACCCACTTTTGTTTCTTGCCCTTCTGGTCGGTGACCACCAACGGGCCGCCATCCGGAGCCACCAATTCCACTTTCACCTTGCGGTATTTACCATCAGCGTTGTGGTTCGAGGGAGTGTAGGTGATGCTGTACTGGTGGCGAAGGAAATCGGCCACGTCGCGCATGATCCCGGGAATTTCGCCGTCAAATTGAGGAAACCAGGCGAAGCCGCCAGTCATCTGCGCAAAAGTTTTCATCTGGTTTTCGGCCTGAAGGTAATCCATGCGGCCGATGCTGCCGAGCATGCCATGCATGTCGAGGTAATTGGTGATGGGCTTATCGAGGCCGACGACGAAAATGGTGATATCGGAGCCGCGGAGTTGCTTCATGGTCGAATCGAGGGTGTGCCTGGAAAACGTGTCAACGCCGGTGGCCATGAGCAGAATGGATTTCTTGCCTTTTACATCCTTCAGTTTATCCACCGTGTCCAGCAGCGCGTCGAAGACATTGGATTCACTGAAACCGGGGAAGTACAGGCGATAAATGGCCTGGCGAACTTCGTCCTTGTTTTGCGTGAAATCGACTTCCAAGCGTGGTTTCATGTCGAAGGTGACCAGGGCAACCCAATCCTTCTGGTTGAGATTCGGGAAGAGCGCATCGGACCAGTATTTCGCCTGATAAGAGAACCAGCCGTAGGCCCGCGCGCTGAATTCCATCAAAATGACCATGGTGATAGGGGCATCGGTGGGGCCGAAGTTGGTGATGGTTTGTGGCTGGCCGTCTTCAAGGATCCGGAAATTCTCTTTTTTGAGGCCGGTGAGGAGATCGCCGTGTTGGGTTGTGGCGATGACGTCGAGAGTGACAACGGGCACTTCGACGGAGATGGTTACGCCAGCTTCGGGTGGCTTCTGCTGCGGAGGGGCAGGTTTCTGGGCAACCGAGGGAGCTGGGTTCGTCTGCGCGGGGGGAGTACCCTGCGGGCCTTCCGGGGCCTGCGCCGGTGTGGTGGCCGAAAAAAGCAGGCCGAGTGCGGTGACCGAAATGAATTTATTAACTACCGAAACTGTACGACATTCCATGTCTATCCCCCAAGGTACCCCTAACTAAGACGCAAACCAAATAGGATGCGGGTACCCGCCCCGCAGTCGTTCGTCCAGGCGTTTCGTGCGGGTGCAGATTAGGCACGCCTGCGCTACACCCCTCAAGGGGACGCGCGAAACTGCATGTTAGTATGGATTCTGCCCGGTGCAAACTAGAATTCGGCTGGGGGTGTCTTCGTGAATTGGAAGCGCTGGAGTTTCTTAATCCTGTTGGCGGTAGCCATCTGCGGATGGGTTGGCGTGCCTGTGTGCGCGCAGGTCAGGCAAGGTCCGCCGGCGATGGGGATACCAGAAAGCCAGTCCCTGGTGGGCGACACGACGGCGCTGGCCCGCGAGGCGCAGGATTGGCTGGTGGGACTGGTCAAGATCGACACGACCAACCCGCCAGGGAACGAACAGGCGGCGGCGAAGTACATTGCGGCCATCTTGACGAAAGAAGGGATAACGCCGGAGATCCTGGACGTGGCCCCAGGGCGCAGCGCGGTGGTGGCGCGATTGCGGAGCAGCGCAGTGCCAGATCCGTCGAAGGCGCTGCTGCTGGTAGCGCACATGGACGTGGTGGGAGTGGACCGAAGCAAGTGGTCGGTGGACCCGTTTGGTGGGGTGATCAAGGACGGCTACCTGTACGGGCGGGGCTCGATTGACGATAAGAGCATGCTGGCGGCGAACCTGGCGGCGTTCATAGCGCTAAAGCGTGGGAGCGTGCACCTGAACCGCGACGTGATTTTTCTGGCCACGACGGATGAAGAGCAGGGTGGTGAGGCTAGCCTGAGGATTTTGATCGCGAAGTATTGGGACAAATTTGCCGCAGCTTTTGCGATTAATGAAGGCGGCAAAGTAATCCTGAAAAACGGAAAGGTGCAGTACGTGGCGCTGCAGGTTGCGGAAAAGGTTCCGGTGAACATCTCGGTGACGGCCACGGGGAAGGGCGGACACGCTTCGCTGCCCACGAAAGAAAACCCGGTGGTGCACGTGGCGGCGGCGGTGGAAAAGATCGGCAACTACACGGCACCGGTGCATCTGACGTCGATTGTGCGGCGATACTTTGAGGGCCTGTCGGCGATCGAGGATGACGAAACGTCGAAGTGGATGCGGGTGATCGATACGCCGGACCGCGGGGAACATGCGCAGCGAGTGATCTCCGAGATGAATCCGCTGTGGAATGCGATGATGCGGGACACTATCGCACCCACGATGTTTCAAGCCGGAGTGCGGGTCAACGTAATCCCGTCGGAGGCGCGGGCAATGCTGAATGTGCGCCTTCTGCCGGGGGACATCAGTGACGTGTTGCTGAACGATCTGAATAAACTGGTGAACGATCCGGCGGTGAAGCTGGAGGTCCTGCCGGATGGCGGGCTGGCGGCGCCCAATTCCTCGATGGAATCTGAGTTTTACGGGCTGATCACCAAGGTGTGCGCGAAAGAATTCGGCGGCGCGCCGGTGCTGCCGTTCCTGTCGGCAGCCGCAACGGACTCGGCACAGTTGCGGCTCCATAATGTACAAGCCTATGGCTTGAGGCCATTTCCATTGACGGAAGCGGATGACGCGCGGGTCCATGGAGACGATGAGAGATTTCCGCTGGCGTCGTTTGCCCAGGGCGTGGACCTGGTGACGCGGATAGTCGTGGAGTTTTCCGTCAACAAGTAGTCACAACATCTGATATACAAAGAGAAGAGACACCGATGATTTCGCGTCATTCCAAAATCGTCTGCACTATTGGTCCAGCCACGCGATCGCCGCGGATGATCCGCAAGCTGATTCAGGCGGGCATGGACGTGGCGCGGCTGAATTTTTCGCATGGAACGCACGAAGAGCACGCGCAGAGCATCGCGATGTTGCGGGAAGCCTCGGTGGCTCGGGAGAAGCCGCTTGCGATTCTGGCGGACCTGCAAGGTCCCAAGATTCGCACAGGAGCGCTGGCAGGGGGCGGAACGGTGCTGCTGCGGGCGGGGCAGAAATTTGTGGTCACCACGGCGAAGGTGCTGGGGGATTCGACGCGGGTCAATACCACCTTTCATCCCCTGCCGCGTGAAGTGAAGCGGGGCGACCGGATCCTGCTGAGCGACGGACTAATCGAATTGCGCGTGGAAAAAACCAACCATGCCGAAGTGGCCTGCCAGGTGGTGAACGGGGGAATCCTCGGGGAACACAAGGGAATCAATCTGCCGGGTGTGAAATTGCACGTGCCGGCGTTAACGGAGAAGGACCGCGCGGACTTGCGTTTCGCGCTGGCGCAAGGGGCGGATTACATTGCGGTGAGTTTTGTGCGGCGTCCCGAAGACGTGGAGCTGGCAAAGTCCCTGGTGCGGCGCGCGAAAGAAAACACGCCGGTGATCGCGAAGCTGGAAAAACCGGAAGCGATTGAAAACCTGGACGAAATCCTGCGCGCGTCCGATGGGGTCATGGTGGCGCGCGGCGACCTGGGCGTGGAAATGAATCCGGAGCGCGTGCCGGTGGTGCAGAAGAATATCATCGCGCGTGCCCGGGAGTGCCGCCGGCCGGTCATTACCGCGACGCAGATGCTGGAATCGATGACAGAAAATCCGCGGCCCACGCGCGCCGAGGCTTCCGATGTGGCCAATGCGATTTTCGACGGGTCGGATGCAGTAATGCTGAGCGCGGAAACCGCGACAGGCAAATATCCGTTGGAAGCCGTGGGGATGATGGCGCGAATTATCGAGGAAGCGGAAGCAAGCATCCACGAGTTTCCGAGGCCTGCGGCGCAAGAGAAGTTGAAGGTGGCGGAGACGGTGGCGGAACTGGTGTGCCACGCGTCGCGGGAACTGCACATGAAGCTGATCGCGGTATTCACGCACAGCGGGTTCACGGCGCGGCTGGTGTCGCGCTACCGGCCGCTGGTGCCCATCATCGCGTTTTCGCCCGAGGCGGAGACGCGGCGGCGCATGGCGCTGCTGTGGGGAGTGACGTCGCGAAGCATCGTGGATATCAAAAAAATCGATGGACTGGCCGCGATCGCGGAAAAAAGACTGTTAGAAGAGCGCCTGGTGAAAAAGGGCGACGCGATCGGAATCGTGGCGGGCACGCCGATGGGAATACGGGGAACAACGAACTTCATGAAATTCCATGTGATCGGCAGGGCGAGCTAAAAAACGAAAATTACGTATGTGTTGAAGACGCAGAGCTTGTGAGATTTGGGTCGTGTAAGTGGAGAATCTGCAGGGGTTATAGGTCACTCATTATCATAATGATGTGTAAGTGCAGGTTCTGAGGGGGTTAGAACCGACTTGCTCTGATAGTCTTGTGCAAGTGTTGATGACAAATGGCTTGCGAGCCTTTATAAACGATTTGTATTGATAATCTTGTGCCAGTGTTGATGGCAAAAGGCTTACGCGGGTGATTTTGCGCAAGTGCAGAATCGAAGGGCGTTAGCCGCAATTTTCCCACCGCGGTCACCAAAACCACCTTAGAAAAGGCCGGAAACCAGTCCCAGCCAAACAAAAAGAAGGGCCGAATCTGGGGATGGACAGACTCGGCCACAATTATTCGCAGCGTTAGAATATCATATTAAACTGATTTGTCAAGATAATTTTGTGGTTATCTGAAGGACATTCCCGGCTGACGTTGGTGCCTGATTCGGACGTTGAGATCCTTCACCCGCAAACGGCGCGGGTTCAGGATGACAGTGAGGCAGCTTGGGAAGCAGGAAGGATTCTGAGCGGGCCTCAGGATGACAGGTTTGTGCAGGTGGCGCGGAGATCGGTTGAAATGTGGGTGAGTTGGTGGACCGCTCCCTGCCTTCGTCAGGGCAAGCGTTCCCACTCGCATGCTCAAGACGCCGCGAGCAAGCCACGATCCCTACGCTACGCGACCCGGCGCGCGGGGAATCGCGCGCAGGAAAAGGCCAGGTCGCTTCGGTCGGGATGACAGGTTTGTGTCCACCCGCAAAAACTTTGGGCCTGCCTCCCGCAGGCGGGATCAGGATGACAGCCGATAGGCAGCTCGGGTGGATTTTGGGAAATAGAGCGAGTCTAAACCACGGGCTAATTGACCCAATGGTCGGGGCTGGAGGGAGGCTCGTTCTTGTTTTTTTTCATGAAGACTTCGAATTTTTTGCGGTTGCGCTGGTAGCGCCAGTCAGCGACTTCATTGCGGACACGGAAGAGAAAGGAACCACGGCGGAGGTAGATCCAGCCAACGAGCATGCCACCCAGGTGACAAAAGTGGCTGACTCCATCGCCGGATGACCCGAGAGTTCCAAAGAATTCGATAGCGGCCATGACGGCAACAAAAGGGCGCATGGGAATCATGATGGGAAGCGGGAAGAGCCAGATTTGACGATCGGGGAAGAGGATGGCATTGGCGATGAGAATGCCGAAGATGGCACCGGACGCGCCGATGGTTGGGACGTCCGAAGGACTATGCCCCCATAGGACGGGGATGAATTTCACGAGGACGGTGATGAGGCCAGCGCCCACGCCGCACAGGAAGAAGTAATTAAGAAAGCGATTTTTTCCCCAGACGAGTTCGAGCTCCCGCCCAAACATCCACAACATGAGCATATTGATGAGCAAATGAAAAAGGCCGCCATGGAGGAAAAGGTAGGTGACGGGCTGCCAAATGCGCAAACCAGGAATTACGCCGCTCGGGACAAGTCCAAAGCGGACGGTAAGCTGCTGGTAAGCAGCCAATTTACCAAAAAAAATCTCGAAAAGAGTTTGGAAAAGAAAGACGCCGGCGCACGTCAAAACGAGGATTTTGACCGCGGGGGTAACAAATCCGCGCCAATCGAAGCGAACACGAGGCGCGCCGAACCGAGTGCCCATAAATGAAGTGTACGGCGGGGGATGCTGCGCAGTCAAAAGAGGAATTCAGAGGTGGAATCAGAAATTGGCGGGGTGTTTCGGTTGAGTCCCCTCAGCGACCTCCGGTACTAGAAAAGCGATGGCAGGACTCCCGTGGAGTCCTGCCACTAAACCGCTTCAATGAACCGATGGCCGCCCCGGACGGACCCAATTCCTGTTCACAAGCTCTCAAGCACCAGCTTAAGGTAATTCCAGAAACTTTCCACGGTAGAGATCTGCACGCGCTCGTTCGGACTATGCGGATTCATAATCGTCGGACCGAAAGATATCATTTGCATGCCCGGATATTTTTCGCCAATGACGCCACATTCCAGACCTGCGTGCATGGCGATTAGTTTCGCAGGTTTGCCAAAGAGCTTCTTGTGCGCTTCCTGAAGCTTGCGCACCAGTTCGCTGTTTGGCTCGGGTTTCCAGCCGGGGTAGTCGCCTCCTTGCTGAGCTTCGAACCCCGCCAGGAGGCAGACCGTCGCAACCATTCGTGCGGCAATGCGCTTGCTTGTCACAATGGGACTTCGCTGACTGGTAACAACCTCAATCACGTCCCCTTTGGTTTTGATCGTCGCGAGGTTTGTGGACGTCTGAACCAAGCCGGGGACATCGGGACTCATCGCTAGAATGCCAGTGGGGAGACTCGCCAGGAGGGCCGCGGTATTTTTCGCGTCAGTGGCGTTCAGCACCATTCCCGGGCGTTCGGTTTTTTCGACCGTGATCTGCAGTCCCGAATCGAATCCTCCCAATTCAGCCTTGTAGCCAGCTTCGGCGGTGGCCACAAGAGATCTCATTTCGCTCTCGTGAGAAGGAGACAGCGCCAACACGGCCACAGCTTCGCGGGGAATGGCATTGTGTGCGCTGCCGCCGTTGACCTCGGCGAGTTCGGCCGGAAGGCGGTCCAGCAAATCTTGTAGGACGCCGCCCATGACCCGCAGGGCATTGCCGCGCCCCAGATGGATATCTACACCGGAGTGGCCGCCCAGCAGGCCAGACACCTTAATGCGCCAAGCCGATCCTGAGGTTGCCGGGACAAGGGTGACCTTGCGTCGAGCCGTGGTGTTGACGCCCCCTGCGCAACCGATACACAGCGTCCCAATCTCCTCGGTGTCAAGGTTGAGGAAATACTTGGACCGCAGTACGCCAGCGGGGAATTCCGAGGCGCCCGTGAGACCGGTCTCCTCGTCAATGGTGAAGGCAAACTCCAGCGGACCGTGGAGAATGTCCGTGCTCTCCATGACGGCG
>Ga0187803_10000514_pt1 | contig 15480 bp, 11 predicted proteins | sample NC_wetland_sal_i_2_FD_132425 | JGI IMG/M metagenome (GOLD analysis project Ga0187803, IMG submission 132425) | Wetland sediment microbial communities from Neuse River Estuary, North Carolina, USA - Control_3 | ecosystem: Environmental > Aquatic > Freshwater > Wetlands > Sediment | place: USA...
TACCTTCTCCATCCCCAAAGGCATGGATCTGGTGGCCACCGGAGAGCCGCTCGGCAACACGGTCGAAGGCAAACAGACCATCTCCCACTGGCGCAGCGAGCGTCCGCAGCCCGTGGCCGGCTTCCAGTTCGGCCACTTCAAGAAGAAAGAAGGCACGGTCCCGAAACTGGACAATTTTAAGGTGGAGGCCATGGCCAACGATGCTCCCCCGGGAAGCGTTTCCGGGCTCGTCGGCGGCCCAGCCATGGGAACGATGGAAACCACGGGCATGGCCCAGAAGGCCCTGGCCGAGGGCGAGCTTGCGGTCGAAATCTATTCCGACTTTTTCGGGCCACTCGGCTACAAGCGCCTGGCCATGACGCAACAGACGGCCATGAACTACGGGCAATCCTGGCCGGAGATGGTGTACCTGCCGATGAGCTATTTCTACGACGACACCGTGCGCCACCAGCTCGGCATGGATGATCCGCACGGCTATTTCAAAGTGGTCGCGCCCCACGAGGTGGCTCACCAGTGGTGGGGACACACAGTCGGCTGGGGGTCCTACCGCGACCAGTGGATGAGCGAGGGCTTCTCCGATTTCTCCGCTTCGCTTTTCATTCAGTTCATCTGGAAGGACCGGCCACAGGATTTCCAGAAGTTCTGGAACGATGAGCGCGACCTGCTTACCGTGAAGAACCGGGAAGGTTTTCGAGCCATCGACGTGGGCCCGCTCACCATGGGCTACCGCCTCAACAACAGCAGGGCCGGCTTCAATATCACCCGCGCCCTCATCTACCCCAAGGGCGCTTACGTCTTGCACATGCTGCGCATGATGATGTGGGATCCGAAAAATGTGGACGGTAATTTCAAGCTCATGATGCGTGACTTCGTGAAAACCTACGCCGGACGCAGCGCCACCACCGAAAACTTCAAGGCCACGGTCGAACGCCACATGACACCAAATATGAATCTGGCGGGGGACGGCAAGATGGACTGGTTCTTCAACGAATACGTCTACGGGACGGCCCTGCCCAGTTACTCCTTCGAAGCCTCGTTCCAGAAGAACGCCCAGGGCGTGCCCGTCGCGCACTTCAAGCTGTCGCAGTCCGGCGTGGACGACAGTTTCCGCATGCCTGTGCCCATTTACCTGGAACTCGCCGACGGAAAAATGGCGTTCTTCGGCCGCGCCCGCCTCATCGGCAACTCCACCTGGGAAAAAGATCTGCCGATCCAGGGACTCACCGACATGCCGAAACGTGCCCTCATCAACTATTACAACGACGTGCTCTGCACGAAGTAAGCCGCGCCGGATTGCCGGGGGAAAACGGTAGGCTGCTCTCCGCTGCGCGATTCCTTCGCTTCCGTTGACACCGCCGGGAGCGCCACCTAAGATGTCGGCCGGATGGATCCTTCCGCCTCGCTCATCGGACAAAGCGTCTCGCACTACCGCATCGTCGAAAAACTTGGCGGTGGCGGCATGGGTGTGGTGTACAAGGCCGAAGACGTTACCCTCGGCCGTTTTACCGCGCTCAAATTCCTGCCTCCAGAACTGGCCCGCGATCCGGTGGCGCTCGAGCGCTTCCGCCGCGAGGCCCGCGCCGCCTCGGCCCTGAACCACCCCAACATCTGCACGATTTACGAGATCGGCGAAGATGCCGGCCATGCATTCATCGCCATGGAATTCATGGACGGGGCCACGCTCAAGCACCGCATCGGCAGCCGGCCCATGGACGTGGAGCGGCTGCTCGAGATCGGCATCGAAGTGGCCGACGCGCTCGACGCCGCTCATGCGCAGGGCATCGTCCACCGCGACATCAAGCCCGCCAATATCTTCGTTACCGCCCGCGGCCACGCAAAAATCCTCGACTTCGGCTTGGCCAAACAGACCCAACCGGAAGTGCCGCCGGGCGTCACGCTTTCCGGCGAGATGACGGCCGGCATCGGACAGGAGCTGCTTACAAGTCCGGGCACTGCGGTGGGAACGGTAGCCTACATGTCGCCCGAGCAGGTGCGCGGCAAACCGCTCGATGCCCGGACAGACCTGTTCAGCTTCGGCGCCGTGCTCTACGAAATGGCCACCGGCTCCCTGCCCTTTCGTGGCGATACCTCCGGAGTAATCACGGAAGCGATTCTGAATCGCCCGCCCACCTCCGCGGTGCGGCTGAATCCGGACCTGCCGCCCAAGCTCGAGGACGTCATTAACAAGGCCATGGAGAAAGACCGCAATTTGCGCTACCAGAGCGCCGCGGAGATGCGCACGGATTTGAAGCGCCTGCTACGCGACTCGACCTCCGGGCGCACCGCTGTCAAGGACGAGGCCGAAGCGCCGGCGAGCACGGGGGCGAGCGGGGTGATAACTTCGGCCCGGACGCCTGCCGCCGTTGTTTCCACCGGTACCGTCGCGCTTGCGCAGCCCGGCGCCAAGAAGACGGGCATGGCGATTGCCGTAGCTATTGTGCTGCTTGCCGCTATCGGTTTCGGCGTTTACAAATGGTTGGCGCGCCGCCCGGAGCTGAATCTTCAGGGCATGAAAATCGAGAAGCTCACGCAAAGCGGCAAAGCCGCGGACGTGGCGATTTCCCCCAATGGCCAGTACGTGATCTACGTGCTGCGCGACGGCGAGAAGCAAAGCCTGATGGTCCGTCAAGTGGCCACGGGAAGTGATGTTCCCATCCTGGCCCCGGACGTGGTCAATTTTGACGGCCTTAGCTTTTCTCCCGACGGCAATTACATCTACTTTGTCCGCACGAGCAAGGAAACGTTCAACTACTCGGTGCTGTTCCAAATGCCCGTGCTCGGCGGCACTCCCCGCCAGATAGTCCGCGACATTGACGCGGCAGTGAGTTTCTCTCCCGATGGGAAAGAGATCGCCTTCATCCGTGGTGTCCCGGAAAAATCCGAAGCGGATCTGGTACTCGCGGCTGCCGACGGCACTGGGGAAAAGGTTTTTCCGAATCTTCAAACAATCGTGGGCCGCCCCTCCCTTCTGGCGCCCGCCTGGTCTCCCGATGGCAAGACCATCGTGACAACGATTCACTCTGCCGAGAAAGGCCGGCGATGGGAATTGCGGGCCTGGCCCGCATCGGGCGGGGTGCCGCGGACGCTATATAAGAGCGACTCCGCGCTGGGACGGCCGCTATGGCTGCCCGATGGAAGCGGACTGCTGGTGGGAATTGCGGACGCCCAACAGAGCAACCGCAGCCAGCTTTGGTTGATCTCGTATCCCTCCGGCGAGGCGAAGCGATTTACCAACGACCTGACAAACTACAACCCCTGCTGCCTGGATCTGACCCACGACGGAAAAACCTTGGCCGCCATCGCAGAAACTCAGATCTCCGATTTGTGGGTGTACCCCGCAGGAGATGCTTCCCGCGGGCGGCAACTTACCTCCGGCGAGCCAACCGGATTTAACAGCTCCTGGCTACCGAACAACGCCATCGTGTACTCGAATGGAATCGGGGGCCTGTTCCGCATCCCCTCGGAAGGAGGAAGCCCAGTTGCGCTCAACTCGGCTTCCGTTCGCAGCTCGAATCCATCCGCATGTGGTGACGGCCGAACCATCCTGTACCAGGTTCAATCTCAGGGACAGTTGAACATCTGGCGGATGGAGGCGGATGGCTCCTCTCCCCAGCAACTCACGCACGAACAAGACGCTGGTGCTCCGAGTTGCTCGCCAGACGGCAAGTGGTTTACCTACCGCACCGCCAGCGGCATTTACCGGATGGCAATCGAGGGCGGAGCGTCCACGCGCGTGGTGGACGTATTCTCAGCTTCTTCCGCGCCCAGTTCACCCGACGGGCGCTGGATTGCCTACAGTCAGTTTTCACCCTCGCCGAACGCCCCAAATATCAGGACGGTTATCCCTGCCAGCGGAGGCGCCGCCGTGTACACCTCTCCTGTAATTGCCGGTGCGGGTGTGAGCCATTGGGCTCCGGATAGTCGCGCGCTGGACTATGCTCAGACCCGCGGCGGTGTCACCAACATCTGGCGGCAGCCGCTTGCCGGCGGTTCGCCGAAACAGATTACAAACTTCACCTCCGGACTCATGTTCAGCTTTTCCTGGTCGCTGGACGGCAAACAACTTGCCATGGCCCGCGGCTCCCGCTCGAGCGACATCATCCTCATCAGCAATTTCCGCTGAACTCCACTGGGTTGCTGCCTGCCGGAGCGTGGTGTACGCTGCCCAAATCGCGATGAGTGAGAACGGAACGCCCGAATCCTCCGTGCCCGCCGCTCTGCGCGGATGCTGGTACCCAGCCATGCGCCACGCGCCGAGGGGCACCCAGAGAAGTAAAATGAGCTGCCATGCCTCGGGGCGCACCGATACCATGACCACGGCGAATCCATGGTTCCGTGCGCTGCTGTTCGGTGGGGCGGCTTGGTGCGCCTGTGCCATGTCCGCTTCCGCCCAGGATGCAGGCCAATTCGTGATCCGCGTGGAGTCCGACCTGGTTCTGGTTCCGACAGAAGCTTTGGCGAAGGTCCCTCGAGATCAGGCGGATCCCTACTGGACGGATCGCCAAGGCCGCAGCGCGCTCTCAGGGCTGACTGCGAAGGACTTCCATCTCTTCCAGGATGGTGCGGAACAGAAAATCGAGAGCTTCACAGTCGAACCTTGGCCCCGCAGGATCGTTCGTGACAATGTCGCGTGCCACGTGGAGAACTTCACAGCGCCGGGGACAAGATGGACCTCCGGGGATTATGTGCACGGGGCTTGCCCCACGCTTCCCAGGGAAACCTATTATCAGATCGCTTTCCGGCCTCCCCCCGCTCCAGCGGGGAGCTGTCACCATGTCAACGTAACCGTGGACCGCCCCAATGCGGCCGCCGAGACCCGGGGTGAATACTGCAACACCCCTTACTCCGGCTCCGACGAGCTGAATGGCACGCCGCGCGGACAGTGGATGGAGACCCGGCTAGCTTCGGGCGCGGCGGGCAATCTTCCCTTATTCCTCCAAGCTGGCCGGTTCTACACGGACGCCCCGATGGCGCACGTGCACCTTGTGCTCGACTTGCCCTGGAACTCGATGAAAACCGAACGGAAAAACGGGCGTCTGTGGGGCAACCACGAAATTCTGGGAATGGTTTACAGGAGGGATGGGGGGATGGTGGAGCGCTTTAGCGAAAATGAGACTCGCGCCGTTCTTCTGCTCAGCAGAGAATCGGGTCCTTCGATTGCAACGCACTTAGGGTACCGGTTTGAAAAGCAATTTGACCTGCCCCCTGGGGGATATGACCTACGCGTGGTCTTCAGCGACGGAACAACCAACTTCGGCCGCGCGGAGACGGCTCTGACGGTGGAGAGCTGCGACGTAAAACAACTGGGGATCAGTTCGGTCCTGCTCGGAAAGCGCTACCAACAAGCGTCCCCCCTTCCGCATGCGGAGCGGGCTGGAAGCTTTGTGCCCCTGGTGAGCAAGGGGATAGAAGTTACGCCTTCTGGGAGCACCCGTTTCAAGCGCGGTGAGCCCCTGATTGCCTACTTCGAGGTGTATGAGCCGCTGGCCTCCGTCCCGCCGGATGCGCAGGTCCGGGTTCAGCTGCGCATTGTGGATGCAGGCACCGGAGCAGTCCTCGACGCACGGGAGCCCTTCGATGCCGCAGGGTATAGAAAGGCCGGCAGTCCCGTCATCCCCATTGCGCAAAAAATTCCCACCACGAAACTGCAGAGGGGGTCTTACCGCCTGGAAGTTCAAGCCAAAGACTCGGCGGGAGGGAGCACGGTCTGGCGCCCGGCGAGCTTCACCATCGAATAAGCCTTCTCCGACTTGTCAAGGCGATGTACCCCCCAGTTCCGCGCACGGGATGGATGTGCCCCGTCGGCGGGTGGCAGACCCTCCGCCTCTGGATTTCCCAACGACGGGTTAGCCATGGGTGCCCCGCCCGTCGCGAAGTTCCGCGAAGGGTGGGGCTTTTGCAGTAACCTCCGTACTGGTTCGGTCACCATTCGAAATCGATCGGCAGCGGTCCTGAGTCTCGTCCGGCGTAAGCGGCCGCGCTGCTCCACGCCCAATCGTTCGGACGTTCCACCAGCCCGCGCTTCACAGGGTTCCTGTGCATGTATTCTAGCTTTTCGCTTCTCTTTTTCGCGCTCCACACGTTGAAGTCGTGAAAGCGGCGTTGCCAAAACTGTGGCAGTGCCGCCGGACCTCCTCCAAAGTCTAGGTGGAGCTGGCCGGGCAGAGCCTTGCGCCTCTGCCTGACCGCCCGGGACACTCTTTGCTTGAGAACTTGCATCACGGTTGAGGGCGTTCCCTTGCGCGGCTCGCTCATCAACAGGTGGACGTGCTCCGGCATGATGACGTATCCGACGACCGCAAAACCCTATTGGCCACGCAAATCGTTGAGAGTCTTCACGAACAGATTCCGCGCACGCAAGGAGCGGAACAGAGGCAACCGCCGAGAGCAACTGCAGGTAATGAAGTGTAGGTCCTTTTGACCGTAACGACGCTTCAGATTCCTGGGCATCCAAAGAACACCGACTGCCCCACCCTTCCCTGAAGTTCGGGAAGAATGGGGCACCCTCGCTGCTATCCTCGCCGGTTAGTTTCCGAAGTGGTATCCTCTCATCGATATGCGCCCGTGGGGAGCACCGACTAGAGCGTCCGGGCCACCCGCCTATCTACCGGATGATCCAGAGGGCCTACCCTCTACCCACGTTCCCGTTCCGAATCAGCCAGGGCAGGACGTCGGCTTCCACGTAGACAGCCGATACGCTTACGAAGATGTTGTCGGCTTTGCTGAACACACTGGGAGTGTCGTCAAGACAATCATCCAAACCATTGCTCCACCAAAGAGTCCACAATGAACATCATCCGAGTCTTTGGCCTTGTTTCAGCCGCGCTTATGCTCGTTCCGCTCACGTGTGGGAAGGCCGCGCTGAAGTCGGCTCCCAAAGCGGCGTGTGCAGCAATTTCGTCGTCCGGAAGGAGCGGCGCTGCCAGTTTGGCGGCGAAGAATCTCAACCTAGAGATTATTGATCCTTCGGGTCACTCCACCACTTTGAGTGCTCCTCTTCAAACGGAAGGAGACGAGTGCCGCGCTGTTTTCGATCATAAAGGCAATCTACTCGCCGTTGCCATTCGGAAGCAATTCGACAGCACGCAAGGTTTGCGAATCCTAATCGCGGACACAGAAGTCCCCGAATGGGTTGCGAACTTCAGTGTTGAGCCACAAGCAGGTCTGCAGGCCCCGCTGTCACTAGTGGGCTTTTTGCAAGACACAGAGTCGCTGGTAGTCCAAGGTTCAGGAGAAAAGACTGCCAAGGCAACAGCGACAATTGTCGGCACTATCGTGGTCGACACGGCCGGCAAGGTATTGAGCGCCGCCCCGTTCAAACGAACCCTGGAAGGTCGAGCTCCATCCTTTACCGATGCCATGCACAACAGGCTTTGGTACCTGAGCAGTCCACATTTCTGCCCAATCAGGTCCGTGACTCTTACCGGAAACCTGATGCAGGGACCGGACGTGGCAAGCCTCCCCAATGAGAGGAGCTACTGTCTCCCCAACGTAGTCGGATATCCCGATAGTGATACCCTTGTTCTCGCCGCAACTATGTCCGACAGTGATGCAGTTTGGCGCATCGACTTGGGGGCGGGCACAGGAGAGAGAATTGCGGCACCTCGGGACCGTTTCCCGAAGGGGGATCAGATCGACGGCAATGGGTCACTTTCTCCGGACGGTCAGGTTTTCGCTTTCGCCCGCCACCAGTTCTCGTATGGACGTTTCGACAATTTCAGTTACATGGGAAGCGACATCGTTGTCGTCCAGGTTCGTCCTCTGCGACTTCTTGGTGTAATCCTTCCAGGCGACGATCTCTATCAGCATGAGTTTGCAGCAGACCACCGGGACGGAAAAACATCGGTCTTGGTGTTTTCTAGCGGCGTTTGGAAGAAGCTCTGGGTTGAACCCTCAAAATCCAGCGAGCACTCTGCCATGGCTCCGAATAACGGGAGACTCCCGTCTACACCTACGACGCACTGACCCGCATGTACGACGCGGAAGCCGAACACACGTTCGTGGAGTACAAGTTCATCGGGCGGGTGGCACATCCTTCTTTCCGCTTCTGATTCTGGTCCGGGTTTTGCTGGGGTGCCCCATCTTTCCCGCATTTCAGGGAAAGGTGGGGCCCTTCCTCAATCCTCCCTCAGGCTCCTCACCACTTGAAATCGATCGCCAGCAATTCTGACCCGCATCCGGCGTACCCCGCTGCACTGCTCCACGCCCAATCGTCTGGACGCACCACCAGCCCGCGCTTGACTGGATTGCTGTGCATGTACTCCAGCTTTTCGCTTCTCTTTTTCGCCCTCCACACGTTGAAATCGTGGAAACGCCTCTGCCAGAACTGTGGCAGCGCCGCCGCACTATTGGCAAAGGGAAGCTCGAGCTGACCCGGCAGAATTCGACGTTTTCTCCTCCGCAGCTCTCGCGATACGCGCTGCTTCAATACCTGCATGACTGTTGACGGTGTGCCCTTCTGCGGCTCGCTGAGTAACAGGTGGACGTGTTCCGGCATGACGACGTACCCCACCACGGCAAATCCGTACTTTGCGCGGACTTCATCCAGGATTCTCACAAAGGCATTGCGCGCCCGGACGGAGCGGAAAAGGGGTAGGCGACGGTAGCAACTACAGGTTATGAAGTGCAGATCCTTCTGCCCGTAGCAGCGCTTGAGATTCTTAGGCATCCCGACAGATCCACGTGCCCCACTCTTCCCTGAACAACGGGAAAAATGGGGCACCCACCCCCAAAAGCCACTGATACTGTGCGGTGAAGTCCACAGTGGAGTATCATAGCTCGCGCGAAGGGGGAAGGCCCGGTTGTGCAAGCAAGGAAAGAGGGACGTGCGAAAGGCTGGGCCACCCGCCGATAGCGCGCGAGCCAAAGATATCCAGTCGGTCTGGAGATTCCGAATTCCTGACACAGGGCACTGAAGGGCTTCTCTGCTCGAGAAGCCGCCACCACGAATTTCACCCGCTGTTCTCTCAGATCCATCGTTTTCCAAGGCATCGCATTAGACTCCGGCGTTTGTTACGCGCGCCGGAGTGTAAAGGATGTCCCGAGACACTCTGTAAAGGATGTCCTGAGACTGAACAGAACCAAAACCGAGGGCGGGGCACCTCCGTTTCTATACTTCACGGTGAACTCCAACAAGTGGTATCCTCACGGTGTGCACGGAAGGCCGCCGCCTGATCGAATCTTTACTGTGGGCCACCCGCCCTTTTGTATATTCTTTCATGATGGGAGTGTAATCCGATGTGGTCAGAAAATCCTATCGGTGAAAACGAAGATGCCCCAAGTGAAATCTGGCAAGCCAAAGAAGAATCCGGCCATACCCCACCGCCAATCTCTCCAACACCTGCAGAACTTGAGTCTCCACCATCTACAAGCCGTTGCAATAAATCCTGTCAGAAAAAGAAACATTGGCTTGATTATGTAACCTTCGGTCTTGAGCTCCTGGGTCTCGTCGTCCTTTGCATTTATGCCGCTTATACAATAAAAATTTACTTCGCTAATAAGAAAGCTGCCGAAGCTGCCGAAAAAGCAGCTAATGCGGCTCGAGATTCTCTCACAGTTGTTCAGAGAGCCTATGTGTCCATTGGAGAGATAAGTGGCTCGCGCCTCGGGGTTAGCAATAACCCGAACACAATCTATTTGGCGGTCACATTCCCGTGGGAAAACGCTGGATATACGCCCACTAGAAACATGACGACTCACATCAGCTGGTATTTCTACAAGCACGGACTTCCAAAAGGATGGAGTTTCCCAGATTTGTGGAAGGTCGGACAACCCCACATCCCTATGGGCGGTGTCGTGAGTCCGCGAGGCAAAATCGGTTATACCGTAGGACCAATTACCGCTGATGACATCAGAAAAATCCAACTCCATAAAGATCGGTTGTTTTTCTGGGGATGGGCCAAGTATCGCGATGTATTCGATGATACCCCAGAGCATGTCACCCAATTTTGTTACGAACTGGTGGGTTTCAACGGAAATCCGTTCAGCCCTAACCTCACAGAGCAATTTACACCTTTGTGGAATAACTGTGATAGCAACAATTGTCAGGACCGAGAGTGCAAACGATAAGAGCCAAGGCCGTTTTATGCGTGTGGTATATCGGCGTCCTTACCAACACGCGTATTGAGTTCTTTAGATTGCATACATACGCGAACGGCGGGTGGCCGGTCCGGCCTGTGACCTGCCCCCGGTTCCGCGCACGCGATCATGCGACGTCCGGTGGTCTTGGGCCGTCCCTTGTGCTTTCTCAATCTGATTCACCACGAACTCTCCCCAACGTCCAGCCTCCGACTCGTCGCAGCTTGAGACTATTAGCTGCTGACTGTCTGCGCTCGACCGTCTCAATCTGCAACACGGTTTCTGTGTCCCGCCCCGATCCCGAGGCTTCGGGACGGGATCGCCACTGTCAACTGTGAACTGTCGACTGCGGACCGTATCAACATGCGACGCCATCCTTCCAATCCCCGTGTAAATATTGCCTATTGATTTATAGTAACCACTTGTGTTACACTCCATCCGGCTAAATATCGATGACCCTCGCCATCCCAATCCGAGAGAGGAACGATGCATCTCAAGCTAAACGCTTTGGATTCTGCACATGCACGCCCTCATTCCGACGCGAAGAAGCAACTCCTTTGCTTTGTGCAGATACAAAACTGCCTCGTATCTGCACATTTCACAGCTACTTCAAGTCGCGTATTTTCAACGCGCGCGCCGCTCACTGCGCCTCTTTTCGTCGAACTCCTTTCGTTTCTGCAGATGCGAAATACGGGGGGGAGGGGCGATATTCATTCCTCAAAAGCAAATGTGTGGCCCTTATCCCTCGCTCCCCTCTCTCATCTCGCTTTGCCCTCTCTCCTTCTCCTCACCATTCACCAACCACAAGTCACCAGCCACATCCTCTGCATTTTCTTGCGTTTGGACACTCCGCCACATTCCCGAATTTCCAACTCCTGCATTTTCTTGCGTTTGGACACTCCACGGGGCAGGGGGGTGGGTTTGCCGGGCAGCGACGCCTGGTGTACGCTGCCGAAATCGCGATGAGTGAAAACGGAACGCACGAATCCTCCGTGCCCGCCGCGCTGCGCGGATGCTGGTACCCGGCCATGCGCTCCGCGGAGTTGCACGGACACCGTCCGGCCACCGCGGAACTGCTCGGCGAGATGCTCGTCGTGGGACGTGACGCGCAGAAGCGGGCCTTCGCTCTTCGCGACTTCTGCCCCCATCGCGGCATGCCTCTTTCCGCCGGACATTTCGATGGCAACACCGTGGAATGCTGCTACCACGGCTGGCGGTTCGATTGCCGCTCGGGCCAGTGCCGCGAAATCCCTTCGCTCGTGCCCGGGGAGAGCAAACTCAAAACAGAGCGGATTTTTGCCAATGCTTTTCCCGCGGACGAAGCCGACGGCTACGTGTGGGTCTATTTCGCGGACCCCGAACGCCCTGCTGACCCCGTCCCGCCCGTCCCGCGGCTCTGGCGCGGCCAGGGACGCTCCCGCACCGTGCATCTGTGGTGCGATCTGGCCTGCGACGTGGATCAGGGCATCATCGGCCTGATGGATCCCGCGCACGGCCCCTTCGTCCATCAATCCTGGTGGTGGCGCAAACGCTCCAGCATTCACGTCAAGGAAAAAGCCTTTGAGCCTGTTCCCAACGGCTTCCGCATGAGCCGGCACACGCCCTCCGCGAATAGCCTGCCCTACAAACTGTTGAAGTCCTCTTACGGCGAGCCCTCTACAACTATCGAATTCGTGCTGCCCAACATGCGCTTCGAGCGCATCGAGGCCGGCAAGGCTTGGGTTTCCAGCCGCGCCACGGTCACGCCGATCACGGCGGATCGCTCGCGCATTGACGTCGTGGCCTCCTGGAACATTTTTCCGTGGCTCCCCTTCGTCCCCTGGATTTTCCGGAAGTTCGCCGTCGCCTTCCTCCGCCAGGACCAGCAGACCATGGAAAAACAGGCTGTGGGCCTCGCGCGAAGCCGCCGCCAGATGCTCGTGGACGACGCCGACCGCCAAGCCCGCTGGTATTTCCAGTTGAAGGAGGCCTATCTCGAGGCCCAACGCACCGGCCAACCCATGAAGCATCCCATCGCCGAACCCGTGACGCTGCGGTGGAGGAGCTAGCGTCGTGCCGAAGCACTCATCCCTTCGAACTCCCTCGGCATCCAACCTCTGATGCGACTTCGCCCCTCGATTTTCATCCTTCCTGTATTGCTCCTCGCGCTGGCGCTTTCGATCAGCGCTCGCCTGTCTCCGCGACAGGCCGCCCCGCCGCCCGCTCGCACGCCATCCGCCGCGGGCAGCCGCGTGGAATGCGGCGCGCTGCCCAGCAAACTTCTCGGCCGCAGTGTGCGCTTCTGCGCCGTGCTCCCGCCGTCCTACGACGCGCATCCGGACCAGCGCTTCCCCGTGCTCTACTGGCTGCACGGCCTCGGCGAGAACGAACAATCGTTCGTCGGGACGAGCGCCCTGGCCCTGCTGGAAGACTTGCGGGAGCAGGGCCGGCTGGGCGAGTTCCTGCTCATCACTCCGGACGCGGGCCGCAGCTTCTACCTCAACTCCCGCGATGGACGCACGCGCTACGAGGACTTCTTCATGCGCGAATTCCTGCCCGCCATGGAACGCCGCTTCCGCACGGAAGCCAGCCGCGCCACCCGCGGAATTTCCGGCGTGTCCATGGGCGGTTTCGGCGCGCTGCACTTCGGCTTGAAATATCCGAAGTCGTTTGGCTCCGTCAGCGCGCACAGCGCCGCGCTCATGGAAAAACCTCCGGAAGCCGTGACCAACGCCGCGCACCACGGTTTTTTCGAAGACGTCTTCGGCTGGCCGTTGGACCTCGCCTTCTGGGATCGCAACAGCGTGTTCGCCGCCGCGCGACACGCCCCCCTCGACGAAAGCTGGAATATTTATTTCGATTGCGGCGCGGAAGACGACTTTGGATTCGACCAGGGCAACCAGGCGCTCGACCGCCTGCTCACCTCACGCGGCATCCGCCACGAATTCCATCTCTATCCCGGTCGCCACGGAGGGGGATACTTTGCGAAGCACCTGCCGGCCTCGCTCGAATTTCATTGGAAGGTATTCCGCGAAGAACTTAAGGGACGCCAGTAAAAAGCAATGGGCCTGGGATCATGCTAGGATTTGCGCCGAAGAGATTGCAGACGGCCGCGCGCGCCGGCGCGGCCGGAAATACTAAGGCCGGGACGCGATCGCTGAGGGGCCAACGCATCCCGGCCTTCCTGCCCACTTCCGCAGAAAGCAGGCAAGACTCGCTCCGCGGGAGAATCGACGAACGTCTCTCGCAACTCCGCTTACGCTTCGTTGTCTCCGCGCAGGAATTCGTAACGATCGATTGTGGCAACCACGCCGAGTTCACCGGTGTCCAGTTTCTCGGAACGGTGCACGCGGCCGAGGCAACGGACCTGGACCGGGCCCGCCATGGTCAGCTCGTTCGGAAGCGTCATCACGATCTCCACCGCCGCGCCCTGGCTCACGTTCTTGGGAAGAAAGAAATAGACGCCACGCGAACTGACGTCCTTGGTCGCCGTGGAAACCTTGTCCTCGGTCTCCTGGCCGCAACGGACCACCAGTGGCAGTTTGAGATGAAAGCGCTGAACGTTTCTGCGATCCGAATCGTCCAACATAGACCTCCGTATAACCTGCACAGGATAGGGCGCGGCACTTGCCGCGACAATAGCGCCTCGGGGCTAACCGCAGGGCTTTCCAGGAGGTACCGGAGTACTAGAACCAAAGAGGGGGCAATCGACGGCCCGGCCGCGTCAGGCCTGATCCGTGATGCGATGATGAATGGCGTAGAGCGCCAGCTCCAGCCGGTCGGAAACGCCCAGCTTGTCGAAGATATTGTGCAGGTGGTTTTTCACGGTCTGCTCGCTGATAAAGAGTTTCTCGCCGATCTCGCGGTTGCGATAACCCTGGGCCACCAGTTGCACGATCTCCTTTTCGCGGTCGCTCAGCAGCGGCTTTTCGCGGCGGCCCGTTTCGGTGGATTTGGCGAAAGCCCTCATCACTTCGCTGGTCATGCGCTTGTCCAGCCAGATTTCGCCGCCCGCCACTTTGCGGATGCTCTTGATCAGCAGGTCGGATGCGGACTGCTTGAGCACCACGCCGCGCGCGCCCAGCCGCATCGCCCGGATCACGTCGCGATCATCTTCGGTGGCGGTCAGCACGATCACGCGGCTGGACATGGTGTCGAAATTCATCTCCTCCAGCAGCGTCAGGCCGTCCTTATCCGGCATGCGCAGGTCCAGCAGCAGGATGTCCGGCTTCACTTTGGACAGCAGCGCCGGACATTCCGCGCCGCTCGATACCTCGCCCACCACCACGATGTCGTCCTCATGCTCGAGCAGCTTTCGCAGGCCATCCCGGAAGATGGGATGGTCGTCGGCGATGGCGACCCGAATCGGATTTTTTGATTTGGCCATTTCAGTTAATGGGTACCTCGACGAGGATGCGCGCGCCATGCCCGGGTGTGGATTCCACCGTCAGTCTTCCGCCAATCCCGCGCGTTCGCTCCTTTATGGAAATCGGCCCGATGCGCAGCCGGTTCAACTCTTCGCTTGGAAAGCTCCCGGCAAAACTGAATCCTTGGCCGTTGTCGTCAATCACCAAATGTACCGAAGCCTCGTCCTGCCATAGTTTTATCACGACGTGCGTGGCCTGCGCATGCTTTTTCACATTGTTCAGCGCTTCCCTGCAAATCTGGAACAGCTCGCGGCAGATGCGGTCGGGTACGCGCAGGTCCAGCTCCTCCAGCAGGCAATCCACTTCGATTTTTGCCTCCTGGCGGAACCGTTCGCAATAGCCCCGGATCAGGTCGATCATGTCCGCGCGCGCCACCCGCAGCGGCCGCAGGTCCAGCACCAGCTTGCGCAGCTCCCCGTTTTCCCGTCTCAGCGTGTTCTCCAATTGCCCCAACTCGGCGGCCAGCGGGCTCTTCGGCGGCAGGCTCTTGCGCATCACATCGAGCTGGATGATGGACCCGAGCAGCGTTTGCAGTATTCCGTCGTGCAGGTCGTGCGAGATCCGGCTGCGCTCCGCGTCGATCACCCGCGCGCGAAGGTGCCGCAGCAGGTACAGGTTTTCCAGCGGCGCGCTCAGCGACGTGGCTATGCGCTCGAACCAGCGCAGGTCGCGCGGCGAGATCCCGGAGTCAGGGTTGATCAGCAGCAGCCGCCCCGCGGGCTTCCCTCCGAAGTCGAACGTCGCCGCCGCGATTGCGTTGATCCCTAATTCGCGGCGGGAGATCCCGGGAACCCGGGGAATCTCCGCCAGCCGCCGGCCATCCCGCCGGTCCCAGCCGAAGCCTTCGCCCGTGCCCTCCAGAGCGTTCCAGCACACCGTGGACTCCGGGCAATCCACCAGAAAGGCGTCGGCGCGCTGCGGCGGATACGACTCCGGGCTGATTCGCTCCGCCTCTTCACGGCGCGCGGTCCACACGAACAGCCGCTCCAGATCCGCA
>Ga0187803_10000515_pt1 | contig 15470 bp, 13 predicted proteins | sample NC_wetland_sal_i_2_FD_132425 | JGI IMG/M metagenome (GOLD analysis project Ga0187803, IMG submission 132425) | Wetland sediment microbial communities from Neuse River Estuary, North Carolina, USA - Control_3 | ecosystem: Environmental > Aquatic > Freshwater > Wetlands > Sediment | place: USA...
CAGCACCGCGACCGCCGTGAATCCCGCGCTCTTGCGCAGCGTGCGCGCGCCATAACGGATGTCCTGCAGCAAGTCCATCAGCCAGCGCCAGCCCCACATCTCTCGCGTCACTTCCTTGGCCAGAACCACATTCCCGAATTCGCGGCGGGCGGCCAGATCCGCCTGTTTCTGGGGCCGGCCGGATTCCCTTTCTTCACGCCCGGCCAGCGCCAGATGCGCTTGGACTTCTTCCTCCAATTCCTCATCGCGCCGCTTGCGCCGCCAGAATGGGAATCTCATGCCTCGCTCTCCTCCTTAGCGGGATTCAGGACGCCGGCAATCGCTCCCATCAGTCTGCTCCACCGCGACCGTTCGGCCAGCAGTTGCTTCTTTCCCGATTTCGTCAGGCGGTAGATGCGCAATCGCGGTCCCACCTCGGACTTCTTCCATTCCGCGGCAATCCATCCTTTCCGTTCCAGCCGGTGCAATGCCGGATAGAGGGAGCCGGTATCCACCTTCAGGATCTCGCCCGAGTTGGTGCGAATCGCTTTGCTCAACGCATATCCGTGGCGCGGGCCCCATTGCAAGGTCTGGAGGATGAGCAGGTCCAGCGTGCCCTGCAGAATTTCGATGCGGTTGCGGTAGTGATCTTCGGCGGGCATGGTATGTAGTCTATCTCCTTAGCTATTGGCAAGACGTTCGGACCCCGCAAAATGTTACAAGCTGCGGCGGCTCCCCAGGCTGGTATGTAGGGCGCCCACCTACCGCCCAAGGTTAGCAACATCAAGGGCCTTCGGCCCGGCGCAGGTGTTGCGCCGCGCCCAGGGCGTATCCCAATTTGGAAGTGGAAGGCTTAGTTGGCTACGGCCGGGATTCCATAATCGGCGGGGCAGGAGTGAGTTTCACCAATTCGCGCCTGAAGAGAAGGTTCTGCGGAAATTCTACAGTAAGCTCCCGCAATTCCTGGCGGGCCGGGGCCACTTGCTTTTCGCGCAGGTCGGCCAGGGCCAGCATCAGCTTCGCGAAGGGCCGCAGGTAGTGGCCGCGCTCCGCGGTTTCTGAGAGTTGTTTCATTCCCGCCACTTTGTCTCCGTGGATGCCGCCGAACCACAGGAAGAAGCGCGTGTGCGCGGGCATGCTTCCGATCACGTAGTTGGCCGTTCCCAGCGCCAGGTACGCGTCGGCCGCCTGCGGCTGGACGGCCAGCAGCCGCTGCGCGTAGTTTTGGGCCTGGCGCACTTCATGCAAACTTTGGAGCTGATGCTTCTCGATGATGCAGGAATAATCCGCCTGCATTCCCGTGGAGATGGTCATCGCAAAAAGCGCGTTGACATCCTGGCTGTTGGTTTTGAGTTCCCCTTGAGCCAAATCCTGCGCCCGCCGGATGGTTGCGGCGAAGTCCGCGGCGCGTCCTGCATTGGGCTTGCCTTGGATCCCGCCGAGAAATGTCTTGTCGTTCAGGAAGAATTCCGAGGTCAGCACGCCCTGCTGATAAAACTCTTCAAACAGGTAGGTGGCTGCCTCCGCGGCCGGGCCCACCGGATCCCCGGGATGAGAATGCTCCCAAGCCTGCAGCCGGTCGCGCGCCTCCGGGAATTTCATTTCGTAGAGCAAGTGGAAACTGGTATCAATGGCCGGCGCGCCGGCAATCGGCGTGGGCTCTGCGCCGCCGGTCGTTGCGGCCGTGGGATCTGCGGTCTTGCTTACACCTGTGGGCGCGCTTCCTGCCGCAAGCAGCGCAGCGCTCAACAGCCCGCAAAATCCCGCCGTGATGTGCATTGGCTTGCGCATATCCAATCGTCAGTCGTGAGCTTGCATACTTAGATGCCAGTTTGCAGGAAAAAGCTTGCCTTGCAGCCCGGAGTCTAACACCGAATGCTCAATGAGGAACACTGTCCGGAAGGAGGGCTGTCCTTGTGGCCCGTAGCAGGCTGGCCAGCGATTCGCGTGGAATGCTATTCACGAACGGTCCGATCAGCCAGCGGAACCCCGCGGGAATGTCCCGCGTCAGCGAAACGACCTCACACTGCACGTAGGTGCCGCCGTCCCGCTCCACGAATCTCCAGTACGTATCCATGCGCCACAAATATCCGCCGTCGTCGCCCACGGGCTTTTCGTGTTCCTGCGGTGTACCGGCCTCGTCCACCTGCGCGATCCGCGTGCTGCGCGACCAACTGTAGGCCCGCGCGGCGTCGAGTTGGCCGTAGTGCACGTCGAATTGCGTGTTCAGCACCACGGTGATGATTTTCTTGCGCCGGAAGCGCAAGTAGACTTTGTAGTCGTCCCCGTGATGCTCCAGCAATTTGGAGCGCTCCACCTCCGGCTTGTAATACGTGGAGTGGTGATCGTAATCCTTCATCAGCGCCAGGGTCCGGACCAGCGTCGCTCCCGGTATGAACACCATAGCCACCCAGTCATGGATGATTCCGTGGGGGCAATCGATGGCCCGCCCGTTATCGAGCATCTGCAGCTTTTCGATCCACGCTTGCTCGTTGCCAAGCTGCACATAGGCTGCCCGGCGCTGCGCTTCCGGCAAAGCGTCGATGTGCAGGAATGGCTTCTTGCCCTGCAATTCCTCTTCGCTGCGCGCATCGGTGAGCTGGACGTAACGGTCGTAGGCTTCTATCGTTTCAGACTTCAGTGTGGCGGGCTCCGGCTCATTCGGGGCTGCGAAGCTGGGCAACACTGGCGCAATCGGAACGCCCGCCAGCGCGAGCGATAATCCCAGCGCGGCAAATCGTACCGGTGTCCTCTTTTTCCGCCAGAATAGGATTCTCCGCCTCTTAATCATGACACTTGAACCGAGTGCTCTCGCTGATTGCCTTGGACTTAAATGCCGCCTCCCCCGTGCAACACTTCAATGAGTGCACTCCACTGGCCGTACGGGAGCCGGCGCGCAACAGTCATGATAATCGGGATGGCAAGAATGAAGAGCGGGTTGGGTCGCTCGCCTACGATCCCTTTCGGAACCGTCGTCCCCGCGGCGTGCGCCCAACCCGTCTTCTGCACATTGCGCTTCCGCACTGTTCGCCTCAATGGGCCTTATGCCCTAATTCTAGTGTTACCAGGGTTGTAGTACCGCCTCGCGGACGCATCAATCGCCGACGCATGCGCACCTAAGAACACGATGGTTTCATTCCATGTACGATGAAGCGGGCCAAGCCGGTCGCGCCACTCACAGGTTTCGCTCACGAATCTGGCACCTCCGTGCGAAACTAATGCGCTTTGCGAGGTGGCTATGCTGCGCGCGCCGGCCCTTGCTAACATTATTTGGTGAGGAGGAAGCGGTCCAATGATTCAGCGGAAATCTGCAGCACCTGTTTCTTTGATTGTGGCCCTGGTTCTCGCCGTCGGTGTGGTCGTGGCGCGCCAGACTCCTGGCCAATCGCAGGGCGGCACGCCACCCCCCGCCGGCGCGCAGGCGCAAGCCCCCGAGCAGCCCCCAGCGCACCCCGCCGAAGACGTTTACATGAATATCCAGGTCTTCAAAGGCGTCCCCGCGTGGCAGATTGTCCCCACCATGAATTTCATGGCCGCATCGCTTGGCGTGCAATGCAACTTCTGCCACGTTTCGCTCGATGCCGCCGGGCTGGCCAAGGACGATAAGGAGACCAAGCAGACCGCGCGAAAAATGATCACCATGACTTTGGCGATCAACAAAGACAATTTCAACGGGCGAAAGCAAGTGACCTGCAACTCCTGCCACAACGGCCACCACGAGCCCACCGCGGTGCCTCTGGTGGCGTCGGAACGCCCCGCGCCGGCCCCACCCCCACCCCCTCCTGCCACTGCGAATACCCCTTCTACGCCCCCGCCCACGGTTGACCAGATCCTCGCCAAGTACGTGGAGGCGCTGGGGGGTCAAAGCACTCTGGAGAAGCTCACCAGCCGCGTCGGCAGGGGAACTCTTTCCGTGGGGGATTTCCATGCGCCCTTCGAGCTCTACCAGGAGGCGCCCGGCAAACAGTTGGCGCTTATCCACCTGCCAAACGGCGAGCGCGCGCAAGGGTTCGACGGCACAACCATGTGGGAGAGCGGGCCAGGCGCTTCCGAGGAACCATCGGAGGCCTGGCAACTGGCGCGGGCCAAGCGCTCCGCGGATCTGCAAAGCGCCCTGCACATGAAGCAGGCTTTCCCGCGCTTGCAGGTTTTCCCCCGCAAAGACAAGATGGGCGACCACGAAGCGTATGTTGTCATGGCACGCCCGCAGGGCGACACGCCGGTGCGCTTCTACTTCGATGCGGAATCGGGTCTTCTGCTGCGCACCACCACCGTCTTGGACACGCCTCTGGGCTTAAGCCCGACACAGACCGATTACGAAGACTACCGCGCCGTGGATGGCGTTCAAGTGCCGTTCCGCATCCGTCAGTCGCGTTTGGACAATACCGTGATCCTCCAGTTCGACGACGTGAAGCAGAACGTGCCGGTGGACGACGCCAAGTTCACAAAACCCGCGGGCAAATGAACGGCGCAGACGCTCCCCAATTCCGCCGGAGAGATTCCTCGCTCCGCTCGGAATGGCGGACAGGGCGAGGTCATTCGACCACAGCGACTTTGTTGGCCCCGGAGAGAGCCAGCCAAAGGCGGCCGGTCGAGTCGCGAACCATGTTGCGCACTTCGGATTTGGCCGAAGGCAAAGTGAAGCGCTGGAACGTTTCCGAATTGGGCGAAAAATGAACGAGCTGATTGGCGCTGAACTCGCAATACCAGATGTCGCCGGAGGAGTCGGCGACGATGCCATAAGGCTCTGACCTGTCTCCCGACGGGCTGGGCCAATCCTTGAAGCTGAAGTGCTCGGTGTCAAAGCGGCCGAGGTGCCCGGCGGCAAAATCGGTGAAATAAATCATCTGACCCACCACGGTGAGCCGGCGCGGGCGCTCCTCGGGCAGGGGCGTAGCGAATTCGGTGATGGCGCCGGTCTTCACATCAATGCGCCCGAGTTTGTTGGCGCCAAATTCGCAGAACCACAGCGCGCCGTCGGGGCCGTTCACGATTCCATAAGGCCGGGCGTTGGGCGTGGGGACGCGATACTCCTGAATCGCTGCAGTCTCCGTGTCCAAGCGGCCGATGAGGTTGGCTTGTTGGGCGGTGAACCAAAGCGCGCCGTCCGGGCCGAAGATGGGGGTGTGCGGATCGGTGGCTTTCAGCGTGGCGTATTCGAGGATGGCTCCGGTGGCGGGATCGAGGCGGGCGATTTTTCCGGCGGAGTTTTCAGTGTACCAGATGATGCCGCGCGCATCGGAAGTGATGCCGTGCGGGCCGGAGTTTTGCGTGGGGGAGAGAAAGAGCTTCCATTGGGCCGTCTTGGGATTAAACCGGGCGATTTGATTGGCGCGCTGAAGGGTGAGCCAAACGTTGCCGCTGGGGTCTACCGCCGGATCGTGGGGCAGCGAATTTTCTACCGGGATAGCCCATTCGCGGATTTTGCCGGTGAGCCGGACCTGCGGCACAGCGGCCGCAGGGGGCTTTTGGAGAGTCAGGCGCAGAGTGATTTCGGTGGGTTGCCCGGCGTGGGCGGCGAGATTGTGTTGCCACTCGGACCATTTCTCTCCGGCCTGGGCGTGGAGGTCGTAAAGGCCGGGGCGCAAATTAGGAAACGAGAAGTTGCCCTTGTCATCGGTGTGCGTGCTGTGCGGGGCGCGGCCGTCAGAAGTTTCGAGGATGACCAGGGCGCCGCCGACCGGTTTGCCGTTGGCGCTGAGCACCTGGCCGGTGATGCTGGCGAGATTGGCCGAGCGGGTCTGAGCGGTGACCAGCGAACTGAAAGCCACAGCGGCGAGAAGAATCACTGCGCCGACCGTGGCGGCTACGGGCGCAGCGAAATCTGAAAACGCGCTGCGCGGGCTGTCCTTGATGCGCTTGTTCATGAGCTAGCTCCTGCGTGTCCCGGTTTTCCCCAATTCTACGCCTGCCAGCGCGGCGTGGTTGCGCTCCCGTTCATTGGGTCGCTGAGAAGTACACGCCCGGTCAGAAGCGATGCGCGTTGCATCCTCGGTGGAGGGTACCCCCCCGTTTTTTGTAACTGCAGAATCTAAAGGACTTTAAGTCCTTTGTTTTGTAACTGCGGATTATAAAGGACTTACAGCCGCAATTTCACGTAACTGCAGACTATAAAGGGTTTAGGGTCAAAAACAGCCTCCTAATCGAGAAAAAGCAGACACCCCTTCCTTAGAGAATCTCAAGTGGGATACAAAATAAGCTAGAGCTTTTGAACGGGAGTGTCAAGGGGACGGAGCAAGATTGGGGCTGAGGAAATCACAGGGGGATGTGGAAAACGGCCGGGCGTTTTTGAGCTCTGCTGAGTGTTTCCAGTAGCGAAGTGCTGGTGCTGCTCCAGTGATTTCCCCAAGATTGGTCCCCGGCAGGGGCGGAGGCAAGCTCCGCCCCTACGCGGGGAAATGTTCAGAGGGCGCCGCGCTGGGAGGGCGGCAAGGTGACATCGAGCGCGAGGTCCTGAATCATGCGTTCGAGTTCGCCTTGAAGCTGCGTGCGCCTGATCTCAAGCATGGATTTTTCCTTGCGCAGGGAATCGAGTTGCGATTCCTGATCGCCGAGCTGACGGACGTAACGCTCGCGCAGCCCTTTTTCCTCCGCGCTGCCCTTCAGGGATTCGAGGTTTTGACGCACGCGCTGCTGATCCTCGAAGATCGAACTGATGTCCTGCTGGCGGCTGGCGATTTGCAAGCCGACCCCGGCGATCTTCGCTTTCTGGTCGAGGATTTTGCGCAGCGCGGCTTCGGTCTGGGCGTCGAGCGATTTCTGGCGGACGAACAGCTCAATCTGGTCGCTATTCAGACTGGTCAGTTCGTAGCTGGTATCGAGCGGGCTGGTTTCGGTGACCACCAGCGTGGCGGTTTTCTTAGGCTCGACGGTCATGCGGAAGCGGTGGAAGCCGGCGGAAGATTCCGCGGGCTTGGGGGCATCGGCGGCGAACTTCCAATCGGGGCGCGCGGGATGTTCGATGACCACCACGCGCGGCGAAGTGTCTTCGTTGCGCACGATGTAGGTGCGCGTCTCGCGCAACTCGCTGGTCTGGATGAGGACCCCGCGGCTGACCTGCACGCGGGTGAAGCGCTGCGGCTCCGCGCCGGGACGCCAACTGACTTGCACGCCGCTATCGGCAGCGTAGGAGAGCAGGCGCTTTTCGCCGGGCTTGAGTGTATCCACCAGGCCTTCGCCGGCGAAGGCGTCGCTTTCGATGACATTGAAGCTGCCAGCGTCCAGGGTGAGATTGCTGGTGTTGTTGACCCACAGGGCGAGCAGGGGGCGAGAGCTTCCCAGCGAGGGATTCCACAAGGAAACTTTTTCGGCTTCGATTTCCGATTGGATGATGGGAACCATAGCCGACTGGTTCTGGTGAATGGTGACGCGATCCTTGAGCCGGTATTCAAAGAGATCGCCCAGTTCCTGCGCGGAGGCAGCAGGCGCGATATTTCCGGCGACTCCTACGCCGATACCCGCCTGGAAAGATCCGCCGCCGGAACCGGAGCCCATGCCGCCGATGGTTCCGCCGACGACACCACCGATCTGCCCGCCGGGCCCACCGCCTGCGACTCCCAACTGGGAAAGGCTCTGCACATTTCTCCCCGCTGCATTGACCTCGACAGTAGTCGTCACGCTGCCCACCTGGAGCGACGCGTTGGCGGAATTTTGCATGCCGGATTGCACATGCAGATTGTTCAGGATTGTGCGCTGGAAACCGGGCATGTTGATTTCGACGTGGTAGTCATCGGCGGGCAATCCTTCGAAGGAATACATGCCGTTTGCGCCTCCGGAGGTTTCCGCGACGACTTGGTTGGCGGAATTGAGCACGCGGACGTTTGCGCCGGAGATGGGCGATCCCTGCGGATCCGTGACCTGGACGTTCAGTTGGCCGTAGCCAGGCACGAGCGTGGCCTGATGCGTTTGAGGAGTGAGGAGCACGTTTTGCGGCAGGGGCACCTGCGGAAGGCGGACGTAATACGGCTGCGAAAGATGCTGGATGAAGGACTGTGGCGCGCCGGCGACCAGGGAAAGCTCGACGTTGTCCCAATCTTCGCCAACAGTGTTGTCCACGATGGCCCAGCCTTGCAGCAAAGGTTTGGCGCCGGGCTTGGCGGGCAAAACGATGCGGTAAGTCGTCTTCCAGACAGGGACTTCGCTGATGTAGCTGACGTAGAGCTGGCGCTCGCCCGCGCCGGCCGTGGCGATGGCCAGGCGGCGCAAATCCTGCTCGCGCGAAGAAGCCAGCAGGCCGAGGTAGCGGCCCACGTCCTGGGTGAGGTCGCGCTCGGCAAGCCGAACGGTGGTGGAGGGCAGAAGCTCGACGGTATGCAGCTCGCCGGAATCGGAGACCAGGGAGATCAGGGTAACGTCCTCAGAGACGTCGCCCCGGGTGCGGGATTTTTTTTCGACGCTGAGCAGACGCCCGGAGACGCTGGCGCTGCCGGAGCGCACTTCGAGCCGCGCGCCGCGCAGGGCATCGAGAAAGCCGGCCACATTGGTCTGGTCGGCGATGGGCAAGCGCAAGGCGGCCAGGCGCTGGCCCAGCGGGGCATCGGAGTTGTAGCTGACTCCGGAGATGCGCCCGCCGTCGAGGTCGAGCACGGTGAGAGATTTGAGAACGTCATTGAGCTGGGCGCTGGTGAAATTGATGTTCACGTCCTGATTGCCGCGGACATGGCCCAAGTGCTCGAAATAGCCCACCCCGCTCTTGTAGAGGACGACGCGGCGGACCGGAAGCTTGACGGCGGGGTCCACAGCAGTGTCCGTTTTTATCGCGGCGATGGCCGGGCGCTGTTGCGCCGCAGTTTGTGGAGCGAACTGCGCGAGAACGGAAACAAGGGCGAAAAGATACACGTTGAGCTTACGCATGGGAATCCTCCTCCAATTCGCGGGGTGTTAAGTGAACAGGTAACGGCAACCTGTTGAATAAGCCGATGCGAATACCGGGCGACGGGTTGCCGTGACCCGCTCAAGTGGTTAGACACCGCTTCGTGCGGCCAAGGATACAAGGCCGTCGAGATTGGAACGATTGCGCGGAGCTTTCTTGCGCGGGGTTAGAGCTGGAAATGTTTTTTGGCGCGGGCGTGGGCGGGCTCGTCTTCGCGGCCGGTGTCGGGGTTGGTGGTGCGTTCGAGAGCCAGGAAATAGGCGAAAAGCTGAATGGGAATGACGTTGACGAAAGGCGAGAGCCATTCGGGGACGGCGGGGAGCTGGAGATGCTGCAGGGCGTGAGCGGCTTGCGCGGTGATGGCCGAGGGCTCCGCTTTGGCGAGATTGGCGGCCATTGCGGATTCCCGCGCGGCGGAAGAAATGCCGATGCGGAAGGCGCCGAGCTCGCCGAGGGCAGCCCACAGTTCGGCGGTACGGGTGTCGCTGGGCGCGCCGGAGAAAAGCAGCACGGCAGCGGCGCGCGAGTCGGCTTCCGCGAGGGGGCCGTGGAGGAATTGTTCGGTCTCAAAACCTTCGGCGGGAGAATAAGAGGTTTCCTTGACTTTGAGAGCGGCCTCGAAGGCGGTGACGGAACTAGGGCCGGCGCCAATGAAGAAGAGGCGCGAGCGGGCGGCAATGTCGCGGGCCACGGCGCGGGCCGCGGATTCGATCGCGAGGGCCTGCTCCATCCAGACGGGAACGCGGGCGAGTTCTTCGCGAGCCGAGCGCGCATCGGTGAGCCAGCCGCGGCGTTCGGCGATGCCGATGGCCAGAAGCGCGAGCGCGGCCAGCGCGGTGGTGAAACTCTTGGTGTGGGCGAAGGAAATTTCCTGCTCGCAAGTGGGCACGGCGAACTCCGCGGCGCGAATGCCGTCACCGCCCTCCTGGCCGGTGATGGCGATGGTGAGCGCTCCTGCGGCCTTTGCGCGGTGCACGGTTTCCACGGAGAAATTTTTCCAGCCGCGATGGCTGGCGACAATGACCGCGTCGTCGCCGGAAAGAGCCAGCGGATAATGAACAAACTCGAAGGACTGCTCGACCTGAGCACGAGCGCGCCCGGCGGAGAGATGGCGGAGGAAAAGTTCGCCCAGCAAGGCCGCGTGGAGCGAAGTGCCGATTCCGGCGAAGATCAAGCGCTGTTTCGCGGCGGCGGCTTCGGCGGCGCGCTCGATGAGACTGAGCTGGGACTGGAGCACGCTGGCGACGCGGGCGGGCTGCTCGCGTATGGAATCGTACATATGGTAGGGATGGGCTGTGCGTTGCTCGCTCATGACCGCGGCGCCCTCGCGCACGCGGCGAGGGCCCCACAGCTTACCGCAGGCCGCTAAGAACTAGCCACACGAAAGCGATTGTGATATTTCCCCAAGGTCGGGAGGGAACCATGAAGCCGCTTTACGCTTTAGCTCTTGCGGGAGCCCTGGCGGGGCTTTGCGGCCTGCCGTGCAGGGCGCAGAACCGTTACAGCATCGCGCACCTGGACAAGGTCACGCGCGTGGCCGATCCACAGATTGCGCCGGATGGGAAATCGATCGTGGTGGTTGTGTCGCGGCCGAACTTTGCCGAAGACCGCTACGACGCGGAATTGGCGCAGGTGGACATTGCCAGCGGCAGCCGCCGCGTGCTCACGCAGGAACGCCGCGGAGTCAGCTTTCCGCGGTGGTCGCCCTCGGGCGAGCGCCTGGCGTTCTTGGCAACCGGAACGAACACCAAGCCGCAAATTTTTGTGCTGCCGATGAGCGGAGGCGACGCGCTGCAGATCACCAAATCACCCACGGGCGTGCAGCAGTTCGCGTGGAGTCCCGACGGCAGAATGATTGCGTATGCGGCTGCGGACGAAGCGCCGAAAAAAACGGGAGAAGAGGCGATCAACGATGTGTTTGAAGTGGGCAACGATGATTACCTGGTGCGCGAAGCGCCGCAGCCCACGCACTTGTGGATGATCGCGGCGGAAGGCGGCCTGCCGCGGCGGCTGACTGCGGGGAGCTGGACGCTGCCCATCAGCCACCCTCCGGGGTCGCCTTCTTCGCCGATCGCGTGGGCGCCGGATGGAAAATCAATCGCCATGGTAAGAGTGGAGACGCCGCACTCGGGCGATGCGGACAAGAGTACGCTGCAAATTCTCGAGGTGGCCACGGGGGCCATGCGCGGGCTGACCGGGAGAACCAAACAGGAAGGCTATCCGGTGTTTTCACCGGATGGATCGAAGATCGCGTATTGGTTTCCGCGGGATGGGGAGACGAAATACGGGAACGAGATTTTTGTGGCCCCGGCCTCCGGGGGCGCGGGCAGCGACGTGACGCGCAGCATCGACCGCAACATGGAACGCGCCATCTGGATGCCCGATGGCAAGTCGTTGCTGGTCGGCGCAAACGATGGAACCACGGTGGGTTTGTGGATTCAGCCGCTGGAGGGCCCGGCGCGGCGCCTGCCGCTGGGAAAAATCTGCGCGAATTCGGCGTTCTGGGTGGACGTGACGGTAGGCCGCGACGGTGAAATTGCTTTTGCGGGCAGCGAGCCGCAGCGGCCTGCGGAACTCTATTATTTGGCTTCCCCCGCGGGGCCGGTAAAGAGACTGACCGATTTTAATCAAGAGATCGCCGCGCTGAATCTGGGAAAGACGGAAACCATCGAGTGGGAAGTCCCCAAAGGATTTCACATGGACGGCGTGGTGACCTATCCGCCGGACTTCACGCCCGGACGCAAATATGCGCTGGTGCTGTACGTTCACGGCGGACCGCGCGCGGCTTCCAAGGAAGCGTTCTCTTCGCGCGCGCAGTTGCTGGCCGCCAATGGGTGGGTGGTCTTCGAGCCCAATTACCGGGGCAGCGACAACCTGGGCAACGCGTTTCAGTCGGCGATTTGGAACGACGCGGGAAACGGGCCGGGGCGCGACGTGATGTCCGGCGTAGAGGCGCTGGAGAAGCGCGGATTTGTGGACGAAACGCGCATGGCCGTCACCGGGTGGTCGTACGGCGGATACATGACCACCTGGCTGCTGGGACACTACCCGGTCTGGAAAGTGGCCGTCGCCGGCGCGGCGGTGACCAATTGGCTGGACCAATATGACCTGGGCGACGCCAACGTGCGTCGCGGCGCCGCGTTCGGGGGATCGCCGTACAGCGGCAATCACATGCAAGCGTATCTGGTGCAGTCGCCCATCACCTACGCGAGCAAGATCAAAGCGCCGACGCTGATCTTGTCCGACGTGGGCGACTACCGCGTGCCCATCACGCAATCCTACGAGCTGTACCACGCGCTGAGAGATAACGGCGTGCCCACGCGATTTTTCGCTTACCCGGTGGGCGGGCACAGCCCGCAGGATCCGGTGCGGCAACGCGACGTGGACCGGCGTTGGATCGAGTGGCTGAGGGAGCACTTGGAAGAAGGCGCGGCACGCGGAGCCGCCAACTGATTTTTGGCGAAGGGAATAGGCGATGGCACGCTACGTTTCCATGCATACGCTGGCGTGTTTGACGCGACAGGGCGCGGAGGAATTGGCCGGGCGGCTGCACGCCGCGCAAGGGGTGACCGCACAGCGCGTGGAAGTGAACCTGATGGAAGGCAAGATGCTGGTGGAATTCGAGGCTGCGGACCGCGAGGCGCTCGAGCAATGGTTGCGCGCCAACGGGTTCCCCTATGATTGGGTGATGCGCGTAGAGTTCGAGTCCGTGGAAGGGCGCCTGCGCCCGGTCTGAAGAGGCAGAAGGCAGAAAAGAGAAAACAACAAAAAGGGAAGAAGCACAGCCAAAACATGATTCGAGTGGGCGTGATCGGGTACGGCTACTGGGGACCGAACCTGGTGCGGAATTTTCATGACTTGGACGGCTGCGAGGTCGCGGCAGTAGCGGACCTGCGCGCGGAGCGCTTGGCGCTGGCGCGGAAACGCTACGCGAACGTGGAAACGACCAGCGACTGGCGGCGGATGATTGCCGATCCGCGCATCGACGCCATCGCCATCGCCACGCCGGTTTCCAGCCATTTCGAGCTGGCCCGCGAGGCTCTGCGCGCCGGAAAGCACGTGCTAGTGGAGAAGCCATTGACGCGGGATTCCGAGCAAGCCCAGCGGCTGATCGAAGAGGCCGCGCGGGGCGGGAAAATCCTTATGGTGGATCACACCTTCGTGTACACCGGAGCGGTGCGCAAGATGCGCGAACTGGTCGCGGCGGGCGCGCTGGGCGAGCTGTATTACTACGACGCGGTGCGCGTCAACCTGGGGCTCTTTCAGCACGATGTGGATGTGATGTGGGACCTGGCGGTGCACGACCTTTCCATCATGGATTACGTGCTGCCGGCGCGGCCCTGCGCGGTTTCGGCAACTGGCGTCACGCACGTGCGCGGCGGTCCGGAGAACATCGCCTACATCACCGCGTTTTTCGAGGGCAATTTGATCGGGCACATCCACGTGAACTGGCTGGCGCCGGTGAAGGTCCGGCGGACACTGATTGGCGGCAGCCAGAAGATGATTGTGTACGATGATCTGGAGCCCACGGAAAAAGTGAAAGTGTACGACAAGGGCATCACGGTGAGCGACAGCCCGGAAAACGTGTATCAAATGCTGATTTCGTACCGCACCGGAGACATGTGGGCGCCGCAGATCGACATCACCGAAGCGCTAAGCCGCGAGGCGCGGCACTTCATCGAGTGCATCGAGCAAAACGCCCAGCCGGAGACCGGCGGCGAGGCCGGCTTGCAGGTGGTGCGGATTCTGGAGGCGGCCACCGAATCCATGAAGGCCCGCGGGAAGCCGGTGGAATTGCAGGCTGGAAACGCGCGCGCCTGAGCGGCCATCGTGACGCTAGCCGCCAGATTTGCGCTGATTTTTCTCACTACGGCTGCTTATGCCGGTCTTGCCGTTCTGGGCTGGGACGGGTTCGCAGCTTTCTTCTCTGACCCGGCGAGAATCGCGCTGGCCATCGTACTTTTCGTGATGTCGGGCGTAGCGCTTTTCGCCGGCGGAAGCCTGAGTCCCGGAGTGCGCGAGGACCGTTCCAACCGCTGGGTGATTGGAGTCTTCATGCTCATCGGGCTCCTGGCCGGCTATCTACCCGCTTACACGGACCGCAAGGAGTTCTGGGTCCTCGACGCTGAGGCCATTCGCTGGCTGGGCGTAGGGCTCTTCGCTGCCGGCGGTGCGTTGCGTCTGTGGCCGGTCTTTGTGCTCGGAAATCGATTCAGCGGGCTGGTGGCGATCCAACCGGGGCACAGTCTGGTCACCAGTGGCGTGTATGGCGTCATTCGTCATCCCAGTTACCTGGGCATGCTTGTCAGCGGGCTAGGCTGGGGCTTGGCTTTCCGCTCGGGAGTCGGCGTGCTGCTCGCAGCGATGATGATTCCGCCGGTTCTGGCGCGCATCCATGCAGAAGAGAGGCTGCTGCGCACACAGTTTGGGCAAGAGTACGACGCCTACTGCGCGCGTACCGCGCGGCTCATTCCTGGGGTCTATTAATCATTTGGTTGCTACCCCGAGGCTGCGGAGTTTGCGGCCCGAGGAATCTTCGCGTAATGCGCTGGGGAACGCCCGGGAGCAGCCAGGCCGGGCTTGCGGGGCGAATCCAATCCTGATAGCTTTGGGGCACTGCTGGCGACGGGCAAACCCCAGCTGACCTTTTGTGGATTGAGGAGGTTGTTCCATGGCTGACTACGCGCATCCCGAAGTACTCGTCTCCACCGCTTGGGTGGGTGAGCATCTGCACGATCCGAAAATCCGCATTGCCGAGGTGGACGTGGACACTTCGGCGTATGACCAGGGCCACATTCCCAGCGCGGTGGGATGGAATTGGCAAACGGAACTGCAAGACCCGCTGCGGCGCGACCTGGTGGACCGCGCGGCGTTTGAAGCGCTGTTGGGCCGCTCGGGAATTACGCCGGAGCACACCATCATCGTGTACGGCGACAACAACAACTGGTTTGCGGCCTGGGCCTTGTGGCAACTGAAATATTACGGGCACGACGACGTGCGCATCATGAACGGAGGGCGCAAGAAGTGGCTGGAAGAGAAACGCCAACTTTCTACCGAAAAGCCGCGTCCGCAGTCGGCGACGTATCGCGCGAAAGGAGCGGACCAAAGCATCCGCGCGCGGCGGGAGCAAGTGTTTGCGGCAGTGGACCGCAAGTCGCCCGCCCATTTGGTGGATGTGCGCTCGGTGGACGAGTTCACCGGCAAAATCATCGCTCCGCCGGGAATGACCGAGACGGCGCAGCGCGGCGGACACATCCCCGGGGCGGTGAACGTGCCCTGGTCGCAGGCCGTGAATGAAGACGGCACATTCAAGCCGCTCGAGGCCCTGCAGCAGCTCTACGGCGGCAAAGGCGTTTGCGGTGACGAGGAAGTGATCGCTTATTGCCGCATCGGGGAACGCAGTTCGCATACTTGGTTCGTGCTGACGTACCTGCTGGGCTACAAGAACGTGCGCAATTACGATGGCTCCTGGACCGAGTGGGGCAACCTGGTGGGGGCGCCCATCGAAAAAGAAATCGCAGCCGCAGCGCGCTAAGCGCGAGCCACAACTTTAATCTTGAGCGGCGGCGCGTGGAAGCGAGTCCTCGCGCCGCCGTTTTTTTGTGTCCCCCTTAATGGA
>Ga0187803_10000516_pt1 | contig 15466 bp, 13 predicted proteins | sample NC_wetland_sal_i_2_FD_132425 | JGI IMG/M metagenome (GOLD analysis project Ga0187803, IMG submission 132425) | Wetland sediment microbial communities from Neuse River Estuary, North Carolina, USA - Control_3 | ecosystem: Environmental > Aquatic > Freshwater > Wetlands > Sediment | place: USA...
GCGGTGGGCGCGGCGATGGCCTGCTATCAAACCGCGCTGGAATATGCCAAGACGCGCAAACAATGGGCCAACCGGCCCATCGCTTCGCACCAACTGGTGCAGGAGAAACTGGCGTGGATGATCACGGAGATCAGCAAGGGACAACTGCTGGCGCTGCACGTTGGCCGACTGAAAGACGAGAAGCGCGTGGACTTCACGCACATTTCCATGCTGAAGATGAACAACGTGTGGATGGCGCTGGAAGCGGCGCGCAAAGCGCGGGACATCCTGGGGGCGAACGGCATTGTGGACGATTACTGCATTATGCGGCACATGAACAACCTGGAGTCGGTGTACACCTATGAGGGCACGCACGACATCCACAAGCTGATTATCGGGGAACGAATTACGGGAATTGCGGCGTACGCTTGAAGGCAGTGAGGAGGGAGGAATGAGATTCCGCGCGCGGATTTCGGCGATCGCAATTCTGCTGAGCCTGGCGGTGGCGTGCGCCGCGCCGTGCAGCCGCGCAGACGAGAAGCCCAAGGTGCGCGCGATCACGGCGTTCGTGCGTATTGACCGCGAGAAATTTACCGCGCAGATCGGGGAGGCGCTGAGTTTCTTGCGCAAGGCGAAAGCAGCGCTGGAGCGGGCCGGCTACGAAGTGCAGACGATCCGCATCACCCCGCAGCCGTTTGCGGTGCTGGCGCGGGGAATGACGCGCGAAGATTTGCTGGCGTTCTATCGCGAGTACGCCGCGCTGGCGCAGAAGGAAGGCTTTGCCACGGCCATCGGGCCGGTGATGATGCGCGACGATGAGGATCCCGCACAGGCCGCTCTGTTCGCGGAAATTCTGGCCGCGCATCCCAATCTGGACGGCAGCATACGGGTGGCGGACGAAGACGGCGTGCACTGGAACGCCGTGCGCGCCGCCGCGCGGGCCATGAAATATCTGGAAGAGAACACGCCGCACAGCCAGGGCAATTTCGGTTTCGCGGCTGCGGCGATGGTGCCGGCGTACACGCCGTTTTATCCGGCTTCGTTCCATGTGGGCGGGGGGCAACAGTTCTCGGTGGCGCTGCAAGGGGCCAGCGTGGTGGACGAAGCGTTCGCGTCCGCGCATGGAGATATGGCCGCCGCGCGCAAGGCCCTGGCAACGCGTATGAACGCGCACGCTACGGCCATCGAGAAATTGTGCAAGGAAATCGAGAAGCAGACGGGCTGGAACTACATGGGCATGGATCTTTCGACCGCGCCGCTCAAGGACGTCTCGATCGGCGCAGCGATCGAAAAGCTGATTGGCGCGCCATTCGGCTCGGACGGCACGCTGACGGCCGCGGCGCTGATCACCGGCGTTTTGCGCGAAGTGCCAGTGCAACAAGCCGGCTATTCGGGAATGATGATGCCGATCCTGGAAGATGCGCGGCTGGCGCAGCGCTGGAGCGAGGGCCGGCTGAGCGTAGACCAGATGCTGGCGTACTCGTCGGTGTGCGGCGCGGGACTGGACACCATTCCGCTTCCCGGCGATGTGAGCGAGGAGCAACTCGCGCACATCGTGGGAGACATGGCTACGCTGGCGGTGAAATTAAAGAAGCCGCTGACCGCGCGGCTGATGCCGGTGAAAGGAAAAAAGGCGGGCGAGCGCACGGAGTTCGAGGACCCGTTCATCGTGAATGCGACGATTCAACGATTGCCGTAAGGTATGATGGGCCGCGGTTGGGGAAGGAGCGAGCATGGAAAACAGTCTGAGCCTGGAATTTCTTCGCGTGGTCGAGCAAGCGGCCATCGCCGCGGCGCACACCATGGGCCTGGGCGACCGTCACAAAGCCGATGACGTGGCGGTGCAAGCGATGCGGCAGGTCATGGACAGCGTGGCCATGGACGGCACGATCGTCATTGGCGAAGGCGAGCGCGACGAAGCGCCCATGCTGTTCATCGGCGAGAAAGTGGGCGCGGCGCGGCACGTGAGGCTGGACTCGCTTCCGGCCGTGGATATCGCCGTGGATCCGCTGGAAGGCACCAACCTGTGCGCCACCGGCTCGCCCAACGCCATCACCGTGCTGGCGGCCAGCGAGAAAGGCGGCTTGCTGCACGCGCCGGACCTGTACATGGAAAAGATCGTGGTGGGGCCGTCGTCGAAGGGCGCGGTGGACCTGGACGCGCCGGTGGCCGACAATTTGCGGGCCATCGCCAAGCGGCTGGACCGCGACGTGGAAGACCTGGTGGTTATCGTGCTGGACCGCACGCGCCATGAAAAGTTGATCACCGACATCCGCGCCGCGGGCGCGCGCATTCGCTTGATCGGGGACGGCGATTTATCGGCAGGAATTTCCGCGGCGGTCGTTGGCACGGGCGTGCATGCGGTGATGGGCACGGGCGGGGCGCCGGAAGGCGTGTTGACCGCGGCGGCGCTGCGCTGCTTGAACGGGCAAATCCTTGCGCGCCTGGTGGTCTCCAAGCCCGAGCATGAGCAGCGCCTGGCCAAAATGGGGGTCAAGGATTTCAAGCGGGTATACGACACCGAAGACCTGGCGCCGGGCAAGAAAATAATTTTTGCGTGCTGCGGGGTGACGGACGGCAACCTGCTGCGCGGGGTGCGTTTCTTTGGCGAAGGAGTGCGCACCCATTCGCTGATTCTGACGCTCGAGGAGCGCCAGGTGCGCTTCATTGATACCGTGCATCTGGAAAAGCGTCCGGACGTGAAGGTCAAGTTCTACTGAGGGCGCCTTAGGCGAAGGCCAAGCGCATGCTGGCGGAAGGAAACTTCCGGCGGCACGCATTCGTACACTTAGATAGAATCCGTTCAGGGAGGGAATCATGTCTACTACTCCCACGCCGGCTCCGGGCCAAGGGCCCGGCGCGGCGTCAGGCCTTCCGGCTGGGCCAAGCACAAAACCCAATAACACGATCTGGTGGGTACTGGGATTTTTCGGGGCGGCGCTTCTGGTTGTCATCGTGGGCGGAATTTTCATGGCTGGATATTTCCTGCGCCAAGTCCGCGTGGAACAGCACGGGCAGCAAGTGGAAATTACGACGCCGGGCGGCAAGGTCACTTTGCAGGCAGACAACTCCATCAAAGATCCCGGCCTGCCGATTTATCCCGGCGCGGAGATGGACCACTCGGGCGGCAGTGTCGAATTGACCCGGCCGAACGACGAACGCCTAGGCGTTAGCGGGGTCACATACTACAGCAACGACCCGGTTGAAAAAGTGGATGGGTGGTACCGCGAGCGGCTGGGCGGGGAATTCGAGCGGCACGGCTCAGGGGAGAGTTGGCGGGACTCCAAGGGCCGCGATTTCAACGTGGAGCGCGGGGATGTCGCCTACGTTTCGGAGCAGGATGACCTGGTGCGCGTGCTGGCGATCAAGAAGCGCGTGGGCGGCACGGAGATCGACATGGCGCGCTTCGGCAAGCAGCAGACCCAGTAGGCGTTACTTCGGGCACAAAACGCAGCCCGCAAAATAAAAGGCGGCGCGCCCCGCCCGGCAGTGGTGGGTCAGCCGGGAAGGGCAGCGCTGCGCGTCGGGATAGCTGGGCCGACTAACTCAGCGATTCCCCGCGTAAGCCGGATGGCCTCCACGCCGCAAAAACTGCGGCAGGCCCGTGGATTGCGGCATGGGACGCGGCTCGCTGGCGGTCACGTGATCGCTGATGGCCGCGAGGCGTTTCAGGATCGACTGCCACTGCTCCCAATCCAATTGCCGCAGAAACGGCCGAAGTCCCCGAATGAAGGGATCCTCCAGCAGGGCTTCGCCGTTCGATTCGGGGATGAAGAAGCGGTTCAGGCCGACGCCCAGGGCCTCGGAGATTTTCTCCAGGGTGCCGAGGCTGGGGGTCATCTGGCCGCTTTCGATACGTGAAAGATAGGAACGGGAGACGCGCGAGCGGGCCTGCAACTGGCTCTGCGTCTTTCCCCGCGATTCCCGCAACTGGCGGATGCGCTGGCCGATGTTTTCCACCGTGTCGCGGTTGGGCCATTTCTCGAATAACTGCCGGTCGTCCCCCGGAAGCTCTTGCGGCGCCGGCGGCGGAATCAGGAACTCCACCTTGGGCGGCAGCATCCGCAGGCAGCGGCGGCAATTACCCGTACGAGTTCGATACTGTACCAATCCGCAGACCTTACAGCGGATTACTTCGCGATCCATATCCATGGAGGTCTTGCTTCCGGTTTGTTCGGACACCTTGTCTCCTAGCTGATAATCCGGCACGCGGAAGAGGAGGAACTCCTTACGGGGGAAGGCAGAGAACTGGCGCGTCGGGCATTCTCTGCGCCTTGGCCCCGGATGTCAAGTGTTTTTTTAGGAGAAATACAGGGTTCTCGGGGCGAAACTACGGGGTTTCCTGGAGAGGTTACTTAAATGACAGGCTGGCTTGGGTTTGTTCCTCCTGGGCCTCTAAGCGGGTCCAGATCCGTGACTTCCGTTATCACCTTCCACCAACTTCCGCCCTCGCTTATACTTTTGTTTGTTTTGTCCAACGCATGATCAGGGAGAATTGTGATGCCGACCCGCGATGAGGCTTGGAAGCTGCTCTGCGAATACACGCAGAACGAAAATTTGCGCAAGCACGCGTTGGCCGTGGAGGCTTGCGTGCGCGCCTATGCCCGCAAGGCCGGGGCGGACGAAGAACTCTGGGGGCTCGCCGCGCTGCTGCACGATTTCGATTACGAGCGCTGGCCCAACGACGCGCACCACCCCAGCGAGGAGCACCCTTCGGAAGGGGCGAAAATTCTGCGCGCGCGCGGCTACAGCGAGGAAATGATTCGGGCCATCCTGTCGCACGCCGATTACACAGGCGTGGCGCGGCAATCCGCGTTGGAGCACACATTGTTTGCCTGCGACGAGCTGGCCGGGTTCCTCACCGCTTGCGCGCTGGTGAAGCCGGGCAAGAGCATCTTGGAGGTCGAGCCCGACTCGGTGAAGCGCAAGCTGAAGGATAAAGCGTTCGCCCGCGGGGTCAATCGCGAGGATGTGCGCAAGGGCGCAGAAGAGTTGGGGGTGCCGCTCGAAGAGCACATCGCGTTCTGCATCCAAGCCATGCGCGCGGCCGCAGATGCACTTGGCCTGCGCGGGAATCCCGCTGCTTCATCGGCAGCTCAATCGTAAGAGAGCGTGCCGGCCCCCGCGGCCGCGTGAAAATCCAGGCCGCGTGTATAATGGATTTAGCCCACCCACGCAGGGTTCCAGCCTGAGGAGAACTTATGGCCACGGAAAAAGCTCAGAAATGCGCGCATCCAGTGTGTTCCTGCACGGTCAGCGCGGGCCAGAAGTATTGCAGCTCGCAATGTGAAGCGATGGCCAAGACGGCCGACGTGGATTGCCGCTGCGGCCACCCGGGCTGCAGAGGCCGCGCGCATTAGCTGGCGGAGGGCGCCGCAACAGCTCTAGGGCTGCTTGGGCGCACCGATGGTGGAGAGGGTGTCTACGTGGAATTTCTTGTAGTCGGAGTAGCGCGTCACAGAGTTGATCTTGATACCCTTCACCAGAAGGACGCGGACTCCGACATGGGCCTCTTCGTAGGTGGGCAGCCAAACCTCGTTGTTCAAAAAGGCTTGTTCAAAAACAAAGCTGGTTCCCTTCTGCAAATTCGCCAATAGCCCGCCGGCGATTTTCACGTCGCCGACGAAATAAGCCTCCAGCCGCGCCACATCGTGCGCTTTCTCATCCACCCAGACGACTCCGGCGAGCTTCTGCACAACTTTCTCCACCAGCTTGTGCGGCTTGAAGTCGGGATTAGGCTCGAAGTCAGAGACCAGGACGTCCTGTCCGCGAAAGCGCTCGCGCCGCGGATTCACAAACTGGCAGGCGCGCAGGAATGTTTCAATGTCTGTGTTGGTTCAGCCTGAAATGGAAAGAGGGCGTTCTCCGTTAGTGAGTAATCCGCCCTTTCGGGCAAGATCATTGTAGCTCGGATATCGGATTACGAAGCAAAGCCTGACGGGAGGTGCGCATTCGACTCGGCAAGCATTTCAAGAACGTGTAGCTCGGCTTTATGAGCAAAATGCGCCGCAGGAGGAAATGCTGCGGCGCATTGGGCAATACGTCCCGCGCTGGAAGCGGTGGGTGCTTAGTGGTGTGCGGGATGTATGTGCGAGCGATTCGTTCAAGTGGCCTGATGATGGCCCAGAGAATGTCGCTTTCGCATCACCATCATGAACCCTAACAACCCTACCCCGATCAGCAGGAGTCCGCCTGTGCCCGGCTCGGGCGTTGGGGAGGTGGCGGTGGTGGTTGCAAACACGTAGTCGCTGCCAGACAGCGAACTTTCATCAACCGCCCCGGATGAGGCATTTAGAATTCCTATTCCGTTGTTAAAGTCGGGAATAAAGGTACACTCACTGTCGTTGCGAATGCACCATTGAGAGGCATTGCCAGCGGCTTGGAGTTCAAAGTACGCACCAGTAGCGTCGCTGGTGAAATCAAAAGATAGTGCGCTTGCGGTGGCAGTTATTCCACACCCAGTTCCACACCAGAAGGCAATCGTGGGTGGAGTCGAGGAGTCAGAGGGGCAGCCGATAACAAATCCGTTGCATACATTTCCGTCCATAACGTATGCGGGGGCCGCGCTCCACGTTACTACGAGATTCACAGAGACGAAGTCCGCCCCGCTGAGAATGCCCGTAGCTCCGTTGGTCGTGATGGTGCCGATCAGGCTTCCTGTGCCTGCCCCTGGTAAGAGTCCTGTCTGGTTAACGTTGTACGTAATATCATTTGCCCTCAAAACCGTGGGCGCAATTAGGGCCGCAAATACTAATGCTATGATCCACAAAATTCTTCGTATCATTCCACTGCCTCCTTGGCACGCCAGTGTTGATCACTGGCGCACACCACGGTAAAGACTTCTGCAAGCCTGTCCCCAGACATCGCCAATAGATGGCAGTGGTGAGGTGAACTGTGTGTGAACTGATTCTGTAGGGGCTGGGGCAGTACTAAAACTTGCTGACACTACAACCTTTAGCGCGCCAGCTCCGTGAAAGCCATCGAGGCAAGTTGCGCGTTTGTAGGCGATCCCAAGCCCGCGCACGACGGGGTAGCCATACCCTACATGCTCAGATTTTGCGGCACTTCTGGTCGGTGCTCTTTAGAACACCGCGCTTTAAATGGGTGATCCGGCGCGTCCAGGCCCCGCCTGGCTCAAAATCAGGGCCACAGTTTGCTTAGAAAGTTGCTTAATTGGCAACCAAAATTTCCGGAGAAATTACCTGGAATTCACGGATTTTGGTCAAAGAATTGCACTAGCTGCTCATGTGAACTTGGGGGCCCAGCCTAAGTCATTTGGTTTTGGCAAGTTTGAAGTCGACCTTGCTGCACGGGTTTTGTACCGTTCGGGAAACAAAGTTCCCATCCAAGACCAACCCTTTCGCATTCTTATTTTGCTCTTGGAAAAGCCTGGCGCGGTTGTGTCACGGCAGGAATTACGTCAACTAATTTGGCCTGCCGATACCTTCGTGGATTTCGAGCGCAGCCTCAATACGGCCATGCGGAAGCTGCGCAAAGCGCTTGGCGACGACCCGGACATGCCGCGCTACATCGAAACGGTCCGGAGTTACGGCTACCGCTTCGTTGGCCAGCTTAGAAGCATGGGCCCGCCCCAGGATGAGACAGCCGCTGCAGCGCAAGCGGCCCCTGCGCCCGTTCCCGCACCTGTTCAAGCCCCCGCTCTAGTTTCTGACGCTCCCCGTGGAGTGCAGGCGAATTCAGCCAAAACCTCGCACATCCCCAGCCTCGCGCTGGCTGCGGGCATGATGCTTATCGGGCTGGGGTTGGTAGGTTGGGGCGCACGCAGTTGGCTCACGGCCCGGGCTTCCGGGCAGCCAATCCGTTCGATCGCCGTCTTGCCGCTGGAAAACTTGACCGGCGATCCCAAGAACGACTTCATCGCGGAGGGCCTGACCGATGCGCTGATCACCAATCTGGCGCAGATGCGCTCTGTTAGCGTGACCTCGCGGACTTCCGGCATGGCCTACAAAGGAACAGGTAAGCCTTTGAGTCAAATCGCCCGCGAGCTGAACGTGGACGCCATCGTGGAAGGAACGGTTTCTAAATCCAACGGGAGCCTGCGGGTCAGTGCCCAACTCATCCGCGCCAACACGGATTCCCACTTGTGGGCCGGCGAATACGAAGGTCAGTTGAGCGATTTGCTGGCACTCCAGGCCAACGTGACGAGGGCCATCGGGGAGCGCATTCACGCCGTTGTTTCGCACTCGGATTCCAGAAGCCCCAGCGGCAAGAAACCTGCAGCCGCGAATTCCCAATCCTATGAACTGTATCTGCGCGGGCGCTACTTCTGGAACAAGCGTGGCGCGGACGATATCGATCGCGCCATCGACAGCTTTCATGAGGCGCTGGAAGCCAATCCGGGCTTCGCGCAGGCCTATGCGGGACTTGCGGACTGCTACACGCTGCAGATTCTGAACGGCTACATCCCGCAGCAGGAAGGCGTCCAGAAGGCGAAAGCGGCGGCAGCGAAGGCCCTGGCGCTGGACGACACGCTGGCCGAGGCACACACCGCGCTGGCGGGTATCGAAGCCCTTTATGAATGGAACTGGCCGGCGGCAAGCCGCGAATTCCAGAGAGCGCTGGAGCTGAACCCCTCTTACGCCCCGGCGCACCATTGGTACGCGCAGCTCTACCTCGCCCCCATGGGGAGGCTGGATGAAGCTCTGGCGGAGATGAACCGCGCGCACGACCTCGATCCGCTCAACGAAATCATTCTGACCGACCTCGGCTACACCTACTATCTGCGGCACGAATATGTGCAAGCCAAGGAAAGATACCAGCGCGTCCTTGAGCTCGATCCCGAGTATGTCCCGGCGCACATGCGCCTCCACGAACTCTATCAACGCCTGGGGGATTACGACGATTCCATATGGGAGGTGGGCCTGCGGTTACGCTATGCATACAAGAAGCTGGGCTCGAGTGTGGCGAGAGAAATCGAACAGGCCTACAAGTCCGGCGGTTATAACGGTTTCCTGAAGGATCAACTGGCACGGGCCGACAACCTGGACGATCCATGGTTCCAAGCAGAGGTTCATGTTCTCCTCGGAAAGAACGACCGCGCTCTTTCCGAGTTGTCGCGAGCGGTCGCGGAGCGCGAACCGATTCTGATCTATCTGAAAGTAGACCCGGCATACGATTCCATCCGCTCCGATCCGCGCTTCCAGGAGCTCGTGCAACGCGTCGGCCTGTCCGAATAGTGCACGCGGGTCGTTCCGGCAAGCAACCCGAACGTGGGGACTTTTTCGGCCGGCGCTGTGACGTACTCCGCGCCCGCGGGCGGGAATGTACTCTATACGGTTGAAGCGAAAGCCACGGTACCTTTAACGAGCAATCAAGCGATCTGCTCGCCTTCGACGCAATCGATGAATCTGGACATCAGCGCCCTTCCTTTGAAGGTCACTGCCGGCGCGACCACACCGGTGAAGCGTATTGACTTCAGCGGGTGCTCTTGACCCTTTTTGAAACGCAATAGGAGGGGATTTGCGGGGGCCGGGGCGCATCTTCGGCACCCCGCCCCACCAGCCGGACAACTGCGTTGAAATTTGACAGAGTGTTCTTGCGAACACTCCGTTGAAAACGAGCCTCGTACTCAGTCCTTGCCTACAAAACACCGTTTTTTCGACCTTCAGGTCCGAAACCGGGGCCCAAAAACTGTTATCATTAAAAGGTTAGGCGCGAAACAGAGATGCTGAATCCGAACCGGCTCAAAACCTACGGCGTGAAGATCGGCCACGTGCAAGTGGGCGGCGGGGCGCCGGTCGTGGTGCAGTCCATGACCAACACAGACACGGCGGATGTGGCCGCGACTGTGCAGCAATCCCTCGAACTGGCTCAAGCGGGCTCGGAACTGGTGCGAGTGACGGTGAACGTGCCCGAAGCGGCCGCGGCCGTTCCGGAAATCAAAAAACGCCTGCTGGATGCGGGATGCAATGTACCCATCATCGGCGATTTCCACTACAACGGGCACGTCCTGCTCACGAAATATCCGGATTGCGCCAAAGCCCTGGATAAATACCGCATCAATCCAGGCAACGTCGGCGCAGGGGAGCGCCGCGACGAGCAGTTCAGCACGATCTGCAAAGTGGCGCGCGACAACGGCAAGCGCGTGCGCATCGGGGTCAACGGCGGATCGCTGAACCAGGAACTGGTCATGCGCAGAATGCAGGAGAACACGGAGCGCAACCTGGGCCTCGATTCGCACCAAATCATCAACGAATGCATGGTCATTTCGGCGCTGGAATCCACCGAGTTGGCGCTGGAGTGCGGCTTCGGCAAGGACCAGATCATCATCTCGTGCAAGGTTTCGCGCCCGCTCGATTTGATTACCGTGTACCGCGATCTTTCGCGCAAGACGCGCCAGCCGCTGCATCTCGGGCTCACCGAAGCGGGCATGGGCCTGAAAGGCGCGATCTGGTCGGCTTCGGCCATGGGCATTCTGCTGAACGAAGGCATCGGGGATACGATTCGCATTTCGCTGACGCCACGGCCGGGCGGCGACCGGCGCGACGAAGTGTATGCCTGCTGGGAATTGCTGCAGGCGCTCGGCTTGCGGCAGTTTTCGCCCAGCGTGACTGCGTGTCCGGGCTGCGGGCGCACGACCAGCACGACGTTCCAAGAGCTGGCCGAAGCCATTCAGGGCTACATCCGCGAAAAAATGCCGGAGTGGAAAAAGCAGTATGAAGGCGTGGAATCCATGACCCTGGCGGTGATGGGCTGCATCGTCAACGGCCCCGGCGAATCCAAAGCCGCGAACATCGGCATCAGCCTGCCCGGAACAGGGGAGGCACCGCGCTGCCCGGTATACATCGACGGCAAGAAGTTTACGACGCTGGAAGGCACCTACGACGAGCTGGCCACCGCATTTCACGCGCTGGTGGACGAATATGTGGCGACACGCTACCCGCGCAAGACCGCCGAACCTGTCCACGCATCCCCCAAATCATGAAAATCACGCGCGAAGATGTGCGCAAGGTGGCCGACCTGGCTTACCTGGAGTTTTCCGACGACGAATTGGCGCGCATTCAGGGCGAGCTGGACTCCATCCTCGAATACATCGGCAAGCTGAATGAGCTGGACACGTCCAACGTCGAGCCTATGGCTCAAGTGCTTGCCGGAGTCGCGCCGGGCGAAAACCCTGCGCTGCGCGAAGATGTGGTTGGGCCCTGCGTTGTGACCAGAGAAGCCTTGGCTGCAGCGCCCGATGCTGCGCCGCCCTATTTCCGCGTGCCCAAGGTGATTGAGAAGTAGCTGAGCAGAAGGCAGAAGTTAGAACCCAGAAAGAGGGATTCCTCGGTCACGGAAGCTCCCTCGGAATGGCAGGCCTGACTAGCTGGTGATCACGCAAAACCATTGGACGGTGGATTCGGTCCGCGAAGCGGTGAGGGCGAGGAAAATCTCCGCGCGCGAGCTGACGGGGGAGTTCTACGCGCGAATTGAGAAGCACAATCCGGCGCTCAACGCTTTTCTGGCCCTGTGCCCGGAGCGAGCCTTTGCCCAGGCCGACCGGGTGGATGCCATGGTCAAGGCGGGAGAGCCGCTGCCGCCGCTGGCGGGCGTGCCGATGGCAATCAAGGACGTGATTGCCACGCGTGGCGTGCCTACTACATGCGGCTCGCGCATCCTGGAAGGCTATCTTCCGCCTTACGATGCAACGGCGGTGGAGCGGCTGGAGCGCGCCGGAGCCATTGTGTTGGGCAAAACAAACTGCGATGAGTTTGCCATGGGCAGCTCGAATGAGAACTCCGCGTACGGCCCGGTGCACAATCCTGCCGCCCCGGGCCGGGTTCCCGGCGGCTCGAGCGGCGGTTCGGCAGCGGCGGTGGCGGCGGGCCTGGCCGTGGCGGCGCTGGGCACCGACACGGGGGGCTCCATCCGCCAGCCGGGCTCGTTCTGCGGTATTCCAGCGATGATGCCGAGCTACGGGCGGGTCTCGCGTTACGGCTTGATCGCCTTCGCCTCTTCGCTTGACCGCATAGGGCCGTTGACAACGTCGATTCGAGATGCGGCAGCCGTCCTGCGCGTGATGGCCGGGCGAGATGCCAACGATTCGACCTCGGCCGAGGTTCCGGTGGCGGATTACCCCACAGAACTCAACCAGAGCGTGAAGGGGCTGCGCGTCGGCATCCCGCGAGAGTACTTCGCTCCAGGGATGGATGATTCGGTGCGGCAGAAAGTTGAAGGGGCCATCGAACTGCTCAAGCGCATGGGTTGCCGTGCTGTCGAGCTACACATGCCGCACACCGACTACGCCATCGCGACTTATTATATTGTGGCCACCGCCGAAGCCAGTTCCAACCTGGCCCGCTACGATGGCGTGCGTTATGGCTTGCGCGTGCCGGGAGGAACGCTGCTGGAAATGTACAGAAAGACGCGGGGGCGTGGCTTCGGGGCGGAGGTCAAGCGGCGAATCATGCTGGGCACCTACGCGCTTTCGGCAGGCTACTATGACGCCTATTATCGCAAAGCGCAGCAGGTTCGCACGCTCATTGCGCGCGATTTTCAGGAAGCTTTCGCTGCCGCAGACTTGATTGTAACGCCGACTTCGCCGGTGCCGGCCTTCCGCCTGGGCGAACGTACGGCAGATCCCTTGCAGATGTATCTCGCGGATATTTACACCGTCACCGGTTCGCTGGCCGGCGTGCCAGGGATTTCCGTGCCCTGCGGAAAAACTCCCGAAGGCCTCCCCGTTGGGCTGCAAATTTTCGGTCCGGCGTTCGGCGAAACGCGCGTGTTGCAACTGGCGCACGCGTTTGAGCAAGCAGGGGGCTTCAACAACTGATCCACTTTGCGCGTTGCCAGCTTCGCGAAGCAGGAAAAAAAGCGTTCGCAAGATCTTCCATCCTTCATTTGAAAAATCCCGTAAACCGTAGAGTTACGCCCAGAACTGTCCAAGCTGTAAACAAAAAATGACACTTTGCGGGCAATGGGCAATCTGCTGGCATGGGGCGGGTAAAGGCGCCAACACGTTAACTTCTTAGCTGGCATGGGGATAGGTCTTCCGTACTGGGTATCTAGTTATACGTCACACAAACGGAATGACTATTGCAGGACATTTTATGCAGCGCTTAAGATGCGAACAGCATCGAAAGTTTGGGAGAAAGAGGCGCAGCGTGGTTAAGATTCGATCCAGCCAGAAGCTCTTCACCGAAGAGGAAGTCTCCGGCCTGACCGGCATTTGCCTGGAGCACCTGCGGGCGCTGGCGCGCAGCAAGCATCTGGGCTTTCTTGCTCGCGCCGCGGAAGCGGCAGGCCAGGAGGCCGAGCGCTGGCTATTCACCAATTCGGATGTGATGGTGTTGGCCGTCCTTTATACGCGTTGCCAGCACTGATTCGCGGCGCAATCGCGCGCGTTTAGAACGGCGTCTCGATGAAACGGGACGCCGTTTCTGTTTTCCGGGCCCTCGCGACGATCTCAGGGACATTTTGAGTTGAACGACGTTTCGGGTGAGGCGAGGCACGTGTTCCCGACGCAAAAACGTCCCGCCCGGGAGAGCCAGGTTTGCACCTGCGTTTCGCAGCAGGGCTGCAAACGAGGAGATCGCACAACTAGGGAAGTCCGGCGATTGCTGAGAAGTAGTGCACCGCGCTATGCTGTTCGCGCGGGCTGCTGGAGGCGAGCAGACTAGCAAAACCCGCGGAACGTAAGAGGCATCGAAGCCTTGGGGAACAGCCAAGTCCACATGAAGCTCTTGAGGGACAGTTTCTGGATTAGAAGAGCGCTGCGGGCGCGGAGCGGAATCCTGCTCTCGCCCGCGTTGGCCATCGCCCTGAGCATGACTGCCCTTGGATTTGGACTCGGAGGGCGACCGCCGCTCGCTGCCCAAGGCTCGACCGGGCAAGAACAGAGCCAAGACAAGAAAGACGCTGACCAGGTGCCCGTGCCGTTGCCCCGTGGCAAAAAACTGGTGCTCAAAGACGGCAGTTTCCAGATTGTGCGCAGCTACCAGCGGCAAGGTGACCGGGTGCGCTATTACAGTGTGGAACGCTCGGCTTGGGAAGAGATTCCCGCGGACCTGGTAGACTGGGCGGCGACGGCCAAAGCCGAAGCCGACGACGCCAAGAAGGAAAAGGATCTCGAGGAGAAAGCCCGGACCGCGCGCGCGGCGGAGATTGCCGCGGACATTGACGTGGGCAGCAGCATCGAAGTGGTTCCCGGGGTATTCCTGCCGGAAACCGAAGGCATTTACGCTCTGCAAGACAAGCGGTTGCTGCCATTAGCGCAGAGCCAGGCGACTTTGAAGACCAGCAAAGGGCAGGTGGCCAAGCAAATCCTTGTGCCCATCCCCGTGGTCCACTCCAAACGAATTGTCTTGGTCTCCGGCAAGCATGCCGCCCTCCGCCTGACCACACCGCAACCGGAGTTTTATTTCCGCACCGCGGACAAGCGCGAGCCGGAGATGGAGATGATCCGCACAACAGTGAAAGGCGATGCGCGGCAACTGGCGGTGATCAGCAAAGACATCGCAGGTGACGAGGATGAGAAGCGGAATTACATCGTCACGCAGAAATGGAAGGTGGCCAACGGGGTGTACCGCTTCACGATCGACCAAGCGCTGGAGCCGGGCGAGTATGCCCTGGCCGAGATCCTGCCCGACGGAATGGACCTCTACGTTTGGGATTTCGGGATTGACCCGCCGGGCACGCCGCCGGTGCCGAATCCGAAGGCCACACAAAAGACCAAGAACACCACCCCGCCAAACCCCAATCCATAGCTCCTGATTTTTTCAATCGACAAAAAAGCAACGACCCCGGCGCTCGCCGAGCACCGGGGCCGCTCCTTGGCTCCGGGGAAGGAGCCGGCAGACGGGAACTCTAGCTTTCGCTGGACGCGGAAGCGTCCTTGCGCAAGAACTCCAGCGCGGCGGCTTCCTCGGGCGAAAGATCGGGCCCGGCCGGCAATTCGGCCAGAGCTGCCTCACCTTCCTCGGGCGGCGGCATTTCGGTGAGGAGCTCGATGTTGCGGTAACGCTCCAGACCAGTACCCGCGGGAATGAGGCGGCCCATGATGACGTTTTCCTTCAAGCCGCGCAGGTAATCCACCTTGCCGGCCACAGCGGCCTCGGTAAGGACGCGCGTGGTTTCCTGGAAGCTGGCGGCAGAGATGAAGGACTCGGTCGAAAGCGAGGCCTTGGTGATGCCGAGCAAGAGAGGCCGGCCGGTGGCCGGGCGCTCGCCTTCAGCGATGATGCGGTCGTTCTCCTCACGGAAGCGGAATTTATCCACTTGCTCGTCGAGGAGGAAGGAGGTATCGCCCACATCCTCGATTTTGACCCAGCGCATCATCTGGCGGACGATGGTTTCGATGTGCTTGTCGTTGATGTTGACGCCCTGCAGGCGGTAAACCTCCTGAATAGCGTTCACCAGATAAGCCTGGGTGAATTTTTCCCCAAGCACAGCGAGCAGGTCGTGAGGGTTGAGCGGGCCATCAATGAGCGGCTCGCCGGCCTTGATGTGCTCGCCTTCCTGGACGTTGATGTGCACGCCGCGA
>Ga0187803_10000517_pt1 | contig 15460 bp, 8 predicted proteins | sample NC_wetland_sal_i_2_FD_132425 | JGI IMG/M metagenome (GOLD analysis project Ga0187803, IMG submission 132425) | Wetland sediment microbial communities from Neuse River Estuary, North Carolina, USA - Control_3 | ecosystem: Environmental > Aquatic > Freshwater > Wetlands > Sediment | place: USA...
GTCCGGGACAGAGGTGCTGATGACCACTACTTCAGAGTTTTTCCAGGATTTCACTTCAATGCGCCCATTGACGATGTTTTGCAACACGACTAAGGGGCGTTCCTTAACGGAGAAATGATGTTCCTGACGTTCCGTCTTGGCCGCCAGGGAGGGCGCAGCGGCGAATAGGAGGAGACCGGCGCCGACCAGACCTAGCAAATTTCGTTCCATCGTCTTGGGCTCGAACATTAGTGCTCGCTCCTGCCGCTATCGATCATCGCGGCCAATAGTTCTGCTTTTTGCTGGTACGCACTGTTGAGATACTCGCGCGCCAGTTGATCCTGAGGGTTCTGTTTCAAGTGCTGCTCGCATTCGGCGATAAATTCGTTCAACGTGCGGAGATTCTGGCGAAGAGCGGCATCCACCCGCAAACTCCCCGCCGGCCGCATGCTTTGCACATCGCTTTCCGTCTGACTAAGGACGATAGCACTGTCCCCAAAGGCGTTCTCGGAAGGCGAGGGTCTAAGAACTGTCGAGGAATCCTCCGGTTGCGCAGGGGGATTCTTAGTGGCGATTTGATTCGAAGGCGGCACGTTGGGGTGCTTCGCGGCCGTGGTGCCCACGGGATTCGTCTGAGCTGGAGTAACGGGCTTCGCCGCCTGCGCCACCGGCGGTTTATCAATTTTCCCGGTCTGCGGCCGGCCGAAGCGTTCCATTATGTAAAGGCTGCTCGCTACCAGAAACACACCCGCGCCCACCGCTGCCAACGTCCGTGGACGAAGGAACGTGGGAAAGTTTTGCCACCAAGGCGTCTTTTCCATAACCGCGACAGGATTCTGAGCGGTGATAACACCTTCGGCTTCAAGTTGCACACGCAGGGAAATCCAGATGCGATCGGGAGGGTCGGCCTCCGCGGGAAACTGCTTCGCGGCAACGACGATGGTGCTTAGATCCGCGAGAAAATTCTGGCAGGCGGTGCACCCAGCGAGGTGCTCCCGGGCTTCGACCGGGAGAGGACTGAGTCCTTCTTGTTCCAGGACGGCTTCGAGATCCTTACACTGCATACTTCATACTCCGAAGGGAGCGGCACTGGGCGGCCCTCCGCTTCAATCTCTTCCGAATCCCTGACGCGCGTTCTTTCCTGGACGATGGCCTCATTCTATCTTAGTCCAGGGAAGCTGTTGACGATTTCGCTGACTGACGCTCCTGGCGAGCCTGCTCCCGGACTTCCTCCTGGAGGAGCTCACGCAAGCGCGTACGCGCCTTATGCAACTGCGATTTCGAGTTTCCCACGGAACATCCCATGATGTCCGCAATTTCGTTGTGTTCGTATCCTTGAACATCATGGAGGACGAACACGGTTTTGTAGCCCGGAGGCAGTTTCTCGATGGAACGCTCGAGATTGACGCGGTCCACGGCACCGGAAAGACGCAAGTCCGGGGCGCCTATATCCCTCCTCGGACCGCTATTTTCTGCATCCGGCTCCAGTGTCTCTTCCAGCGAATCTGTTGGGAGCGATTTCTTCCGCAGGCGCATCAGCACAACGTTTACGGTCATGCGGTGCAGCCAGGTGGAAAAAGCCGACTCGCCTCGAAACGTACTGATCTTGCGAAAGAGCTGAAGGAAAGCCTCCTGCATCAGGTCTTCCGCGTCCGCCGGGTTGCCCATCATCCTCAAACACAAGGCGTAGACGCGACGGCTATGGAGTTGGTAAAGAAATTCAAAAGCGGTGGAGTTACCCGTCTGAGCGCGGCGGATTGCCTCCGCTTCCGTCCACTCAACCGTCTCGGCTGGTCGTTGTCGGGCCAACTGTACAAAGGCGGCGCTACTGGTAGTTCGGATGCGCCGGATCCCCCTAAGAGTTGTACCTGGCATGACGGTTGAGGCGCACATATGCCCCTATAGGAGGCAAGAAGGCCCCCATAGGTTGCTCAGGCAGCTCGCCGCCCGCAGGAATTATTATTGTCCCTTGATAAGGTCCATCCGTCTATGGACAAGATGCCGGGGACGGATAGAAACAGGCGCCGGCCGCCGGATAGAGTGAGTTTGGAGTGCTGATTGGAAGTCGACAAGCTGTTTTTCTGGAAAGGCGTGGAGAAAGGACTTCAGCAACACGACGGACTCACCGAAGCAAGTGTTCAGATCATAGTGAGCCGAATCGAGAAGTTCCCAGTTCTGATCGGGGTGAACGGGGTCGCTTTCGGCGAGCTCATCTACAGCCGAATCAAAGCTCTCGGCGAGATCCTCGACCATTCCGGTCAAGGCCGCAACTTTGTGGAGGAACTGGGTCTTCCGCGCCAAGAGGACCTTGCTGAAGAGACCGTTGAAAAACGCCGCGCGCTGACTCTTGGAATTCTGAAAATTTCCGGGATCGAGAGGTATGAGGTTCGGTGCGGTGCCAAAGTGGCGGGTGTGCTGGTGCATGGATCGGAGTAGGCCAAGCGGTGGGACTATTAATCTATCGCAGAGCGCAGGTGAGACACTGAGAACCTGATAGGCCTTTCCAACCCGGCCTCTGCGGCGCATTCCCAGAGCTTCATCCAGATTGACACTGAACATGGAATAGGCAATCTCAAGGCGGGACATCGTGTGCGCAAAAGTTTCCGATTTTTCGGGGGAGAGAGGGGGCTCTCCAATCCTGGGAGACGGGACCACCGCGGACTGAGGACAGGTGAGAAGTCACAGCAGACCTCCGTGGAGCGAGTACGGGCAGTATAACAAAACTCTTACAAATCAATAATAGTTATTTTTAGATAGCTTTACATCATCAGGGAAAGCCCACAAACAACTCTCGTCCCCGTGGGGATTCCTTGCCCTGCCATCCAGCCGCCTTTATACTCCTGTTGCAGCCATCTGGAAAGGAACAATTCCACAATTGCACTTCGAGCCCCTAGACCAATTCGAACAGCGACAGAAGAAACTCGAGCAGATCCAAGCCCTTGGCCATGAGGGATTTCCACGAGAATTCCGGTGGACGGATAGCCCCGCAGACCTGGTCGGAAAGTATTCCACGGCCAGCGGCCCTGAACTGGAAGCCAATAAGAAGGAAACGCGCGTGGCGGGGCGGATGGTCTCCTATCGCCTGATGGGGAAGGCAGGATTCGCCCACCTGCAGGGGTCCGGGAAGCGCATCCAGATTTATGTGCGAAAGGATGTGGTGGGCGAGGCTGGCTTTCAACTCTTCCACTTGCTAGACCTGGGCGACCACATCGGCGTCCGTGGCCATCTGTTCCGGACCAAGACCGGTGAACTTTCCGTCTGGGTCGAGGAACTCTTTTTTCTTTCTAAAGCGCTCTTGCCGCTGCCGGAAAAGTGGCACGGCCTGTCCCATATCGAACTTCGCTATCGCCACCGTTACCTGGACCTGATCGTCACGGAGAAATCCCGGGAGGTGTTCGAGACGCGCGCGCGGATCGTTCGCGAGTTGAGGCAATTTTTTGATGGCCGCGGCTACATCGAGGTGGAAACGCCGATGATGCATCCGATTGCCGGGGGCGCGACGGCACGGCCCTTCGTGACGCATCACAACACCTTGGATGTGGATCTCTATTTGCGTATCGCACCGGAGCTGTACCTGAAGCGGCTGACGGTTGGGGGGTTCGACCGCGTGTATGAGATCAACCGCAACTTCCGGAATGAAGGCATTTCCACCCAGCACAATCCGGAATTCACGATGCTGGAGTTTTACGAGGCGTACAGCAATTACCGGGACCTGATGGAATTGAACGAACAGTTGTTCGCGCAACTGGCGAAGAGCATCACCGGCTCGACGAAGGTGAAATTCGGGGAGCACGAACTGGACTTCGGCAATCTGGAACGCCTTTCCATGCGCGAAGCGATCCTCAAGTATTGGCCAGAGGCAGCCGGAACCGCGCCCACCGTGGGAGAGCTTGCCGCTCCTGGCGGAGCGCCGCGCGCGGTGGAACGCTACAATGCGTGGGCCAAGGCCAATCATGCCGAATATGTCGCCGGTAGAGGCAAAGTGTCCGACGGTGAATGGACCGGGCTGCTCTTCGAAGCCATCGCCGAAGACAAGCTCATCCAACCAACTATCCTCTACGATTTTCCGACGGACCTCTCTCCCCTATCAAAGCAGAAGCCCGAGGATCCTTCGCTGGCGGAGCGCTTCGAGGTCTATGTGGCGGGCATGGAGATTGCCAACGGCTTCTCGGAACTCAATGATCCCGCCGAGCAGGAACGCCGTTTTCTGGCGCAGATGGCGCAGGGCGGCGACGAAGTCCCGAAGCAGCTCGATGTGGACTACATCCGCGCGCTGTGCCACGGACTGCCTCCCACTGCGGGAGAGGGACTGGGCATCGACCGCCTCACCATGTTGCTCACCGATTCTCATTCTATCCGCGACGTCATTCTTTTCCCGCAACTCCGCCCCGAAGCGAAGAAAGACGAGCAAGTCGCTGCGGAAGGCGAAAAAGAGTAGAGTGCCAACAACACCATGGGATTCGAATGGTTTGTGGCAAAGCGCTACCTGAGGTCTCCGAACCGGCCTGTCGTATTGCGGCTGATTACGCTCTTCTCCGTCCTGGGCGTGGCCGCCGGCGTGGCCACACTGGTGATCGCGCTGGCGATGAACAGCGGGTTCCGGGAAACGCTGCAGGATCGGTTGTTGGGTGTGACCGCGCATGTTTCCCTGACCCGGCCAGGTTCCGGCGGAATACAAAACTACAAAGCACTTGCGGAGATGTTTGAGAAAACGCCCGGAGTCCGCTCGGTGACACCGGCCATGTACCAGACCGTGTTGCTTTCTTTCGGCGGACAGGCCCGCGGCGTGGTGACCAAGGGAATTGATGTGCAACGGGAGAAGCGCAGTGATGAAGCGCTGCAAAAGCTTTCCGCGGGCCGCCTGGAACTCTCGCCCGACGCCGAGGGAATTGACGGATTGCTGGTGGGCAGACAACTCGCCGGGGAATGGAAACTGCAGCCCGGCGATTACGTAACGCTGACGAGCCCACAGGGGCGGCTGACCCCTTTTGGTCTTCTGCCGCGAACCAGACGATTCCGCGTGGCGGGAGTCTTCGACTCCGGCTTCTACGACTACGATGAGAACTGGTGCTTCGTTGCGTTACCCGCGGCGCAATCGCTGGCCGGCTCGGGAGACATTGTGAACGTCCTGGAGTTCCGGCTGGACAAGCCGGAGAGCGCGGCCGAGATGGGCCAGATTGTGGAACATGCGGCAGGGCAGGGATTTTCGGCGACAACCTGGATGGAAGAGAATCGCGCACTATTTCGCGCCCTGCGTCTGGAGAAGCTGGTTACCGCTATCTTCATCGGACTGATCACATTCGTCGCCGGGTTGAATATTCTTGTGGTCATGTCCATGACCGTGACCGACAAGGCGCGCGACATCGCCGTGCTGCTCTCCATGGGAGCGCGCCGCGAGCAGATTCGGAAAATTTTTCTTTTGCAGGGAATTGCTATCGGCGCTAGCGGAACGATTCTCGGGCTCGTGCTGGGCTATGGGTTCAGTTGGATCGCCGGCACCTATCGATTTATTCCGCTCGATCCGCAAGTCTACGCAGTGCCATACGTTCCGTTTAATCCAAATCTTCTGGATGGATTGTGGATCGCTCTTGCAGCAATGGGCATCGCGGTTGGGGCGACGGTACTGCCGGCGAAGGAGGCTTCACGTCTCCTGCCTGTGGAAATCCTTCGTTTTGAATGAGATTCAATCGCGGTTTTGGGAGCCGAGGCCCCGGGCATCTTTTGGTGCCTGATTTGCTCCTAGAGCAGTGACTGCGCAGCAGGCTTGGGAGGTGCAGTCCCCTGGAAGCAGACCTCCCGTCAAAGCTTGCCGCAAGTAATTGTAATCAAAACAGTTAGTAATGTGCCGAAACGGCACAATCTCCCCGCCAGTTTTCATGGGCAGCTTGGGGATGAAAAAGGGAAAACCGCTGGGCCAGTGAAGGCACCATTGGGCCCCTTTCCCCATGAGTTTGGGTGAGCAGGAAGGAGCATCCTAGAGTAGAGAGGTATCTATTTTAAAGGATGCACAGGTCACAGCCAACCTGACGCTCAGATGAGATGATGGGAAGAAGCCAGGAGCTTCGAAGCGCAAACGGGAGAGAATCGAATCGGATGAGCGGCGCAGCAGAACTCGGCGAAACGGTACTGGAAGCGCGCGGATTGAAGAAGACCTATGGAGCGCGGGAAAAGTATCTGGAAGTTTTGGCGGATGCGACGCTGAGTTTGCGCGAAGGCGAGATGGTCGCGGTGGTGGCGCCATCGGGCGCGGGGAAAAGCACGCTGCTGCATCTGCTGGCCGCGCTAGACACTCCAACAAGCGGTACAGTATACTTTCAAAATAAAGCGATTGAATCGAATCAAGACGCGGCGCTGGCAGAATTTCGCAATCGCGCCGTGGGGTTTCTCTGGCAGAGGCACCAGTTGTTGCCGGATTTTACGGCAGCAGAGAACGTAGCGATGCCGCTGCTAGTGCGCGGAGAGCCATGGGAAGCGGCGCTCGTGGAAGCGCGCATGTGGCTGGCGGAGGTGGGGCTGCAGGACCGGGCCGAACACCGCGCAGGAGAACTTTCGGGCGGGGAACAGCAACGCGCAGCGATAGCCCGGGCACTCGTCACTGGGCCGAAAGTGTTGCTGGCCGATGAACCGACCGGAGATCTGGGCGAGCAGAATGCTTGGGCCGTGTTCGACTTGTTGGAGCGGCTGCATCGTGCACATCGCCTGACGTCGCTGATCGCGACGCACAATCTGGTGCTGGCCGAACGGTGCGACCGAATTCTGGGAATCGAGCATGGTGTTCTGCGGCCTCGTGCGGTGAAAGCCGGCGCGAGCGGAACCCCAGGGGGAGAAGCGAGCTAATCGTGTTCGAACGATACACAGAGAAAGCGCGACGCGTCATCTTTTTTGCACGATATGAGGCCAGCCAGTACGGCAGTCCGTACATCGAGACCGAGCATCTGTTGCTGGGCCTGATGCGCGAAGACAAAGCGCTGGCCAACCGGTTCCTGCGCCAGCAGGGCTCCATCGAATCCATTCGCAAGGAAATCGAAGCGCGCATCACGATCCGCGAGCGCATTTCCACGTCGGTGGAGGTGCCCCTGAGCGCGGAGTGCAAGCGCATCCTGAACATGGCGGCCGAGGAAGCCGAGCGCCTGGGCCACAAGCACGTGGGCACGGAGCATCTGCTGCTCGGAATCCTGCGGGAAGAAAAGTGTTTTGGAGCCGAGATTTTGATGGAGCGGGGGCTGCGCCTTTCCGCGCTTCGCGAAGAGCTTGCGCGCACCACCGGCGAAAAGACCGCGGCGGCGCGCCCCAAGGAAACTTCTCTGTTAGCGGAATTCAGCCGCGACTTGACGCAAGCCGCTACCGAAGGTTCGCTTGATCCACTGGTCGGCCGCGAAGCGGAAGTGGAACGCGTCATTCAGATTCTTTGCCGCCGCACCAAGAACAACCCCGTGCTGATCGGTGAGCCGGGCGTGGGCAAGACCGCCATTGTAGAGGGGCTGGCGCAGCGCATCTCGGATGGGGACGTGCCGCCGTTCCTAGCCGACAAGCGCATCCTCTCGCTCGATCTATCCTTAATCGTTGCGGGCACGAAATACCGCGGGCAGTTCGAAGAGCGGCTGAAGACCATCATGAAGGAATTGATGGAGAGCCAGAACGCCATCATCTTTATTGACGAGCTGCACACACTGGTGGGCGCGGGTTCGGCGGAAGGGTCGCTGGATGCCGCAAACATTTTGAAGCCGGCACTGTCTCGCGGGGAGATCCAGTGCATCGGCGCAACCACGCCGGGGGAATACCGCAAATCGGTGGAAAAAGACCGCTCGCTGGAACGCAGGTTCCAGGCCGTGAAAGTCCCGGCGCCCAACGAAGACGAGGCCATCCAGGTAATCAGCGGCGTGCGCGAACGCTACGAAAAATTTCATGCCGTGAGCTACACGGATGAAGCGCTGCGTTACGCTGTGTATCACTCCAACCGCTACATCCCCGACCGTTTCCTTCCGGACAAGGCCATAGACCTGATTGACGAAGCGGGCGCGCGCGTGAAGTTGCGCCAGGCCTCAGTGCCGGACGAAGTCGGAGAAGTGCAGAAGCGCGTGAAGTTCATCACGCACCGGATGGAATCGGCCATCGCCGCGCACGAATTTGAAAAGGCGCGGTTCTACTCCGAGGAAGAGCGCAAAGAGAAGGAAAATTTGCGCGTGCTGCGCGAACGCTACAAACTGGACGACGCTTCGACGGGAATCGTGACGCGCGAGGACATCGAAGAAGTGGTTTCGCGCTGGACCGGCGTAGCGGTGAACGCGATTAAGGAAGACGAGCAGCAGAAACTTCTGCGCATCGAACCCGAATTGCACAAGCGCGTCATCAGCCAGGACAAGGCCATCACCGCCCTTGCGCGGGCCATTCGCCGCAGCCGCGCGGGCCTGAAATCGCCGACGCGGCCGGTGGGTTGCTTCTTCTTTTTGGGGCCTACGGGCGTGGGAAAGACCGAAGTCGCGCGGCGGCTGGCGGAATTCCTATTCGGCTCGGAAAAATCGTTGATCCGCTTCGATATGTCCGAATTCATGGAGAAACACTCGGTTTCGAAGCTGATCGGCGCGCCTCCAGGCTACGTGGGATACGAAGAGGGCGGCCAGATGACGGAGCGCGTGCGTCGCACGCCGTATTCGGTTATCCTATTGGACGAAATCGAGAAGGCGCATCCCGACCTCTTCAATATTCTTTTGCAGGTGTTTGAGGACGGACAGTTGACGGATGGTCTTGGGAACACCGTAGATTTTCGGAATACCATTATCATCATGACTTCCAATATTGGTGCGAGGCATTTGCAGAAGCGCACCTCGATTGGCTTCCAGTCCGGCGTAGACGAAGCCGGCTTGAAGAGCATGGAAGAGCTGGTGCTCGGCGAAGTGAAGCGGGCGTTCAATCCGGAGTTCCTGAACCGGCTGGACGAAGTCATCCTCTTCAATCCGCTCGGCGATGAAGACCTGCTGCGGATTATCGATCTGCTTGTCGGGCAATTGAACGACACGCTGATTCACCGGCAGGTACAGGTGGTCTTGTCGCCGGAAGCGCGCCAATGGGTCCTCGAGAAAACGTGTGCGGACCGCAATTATGGCGCGCGGCCGCTGCGGCGGGCGTTACAGAAATATGTGGAAGACCCGCTTTCCGAGGCGCTGATCCAGGGAGGAATTCAGAGACCGGCGACACTGCAGATTTATGTCGCGGGAGAAGCTCTCGCATTCCGGCCAGTTGGTGAGGCAACCCCGGTCGTCCACTAGTGAATCTGACGCAACACGTGTAACCGCGAAACGGTTTTCGGTGATTTGGGGAACCGTAAAGCGTTCTACGCGCGGCCAGCCCATACCGGTGTCTGGCGGGAGAAGAACATCTTGGGTTTGGGGGCGCGGCCTTGAAAAACTCAGCGGCCGCTCAAAGCTTTCTTTGTGTTTTCTCACCAATGGATGCGGCGCGTGCATTCTGCCTACGGGTTTGTTTCCATCTCCTTGTTTGCATTCCGCTTTTGAGCCTTGGCTCAGTTTCCTTCGCCAGGCCCAATGATGTTGCAGCGGATGCCGGCGCGGCTGGGCACTCCAACCTGTTCCATGCCTCCCTCGACGAAAAGACGCTGGAAGAAAAAATCGAAGACCGAAGTGCACTGGCGCAACAAGTGCGCAGCGATCAGGCACAGGCGGGCCAGGCCTTCATCGAGCGCATTGATTTCGAGGGCAACCGCCGCATTCGCCGCGATACGCTGCAGGCGCGCATCTTCACCCGCGTTGGCGATCCCTACAACGAAGAGACGCTGCGGCGCGACTTTCAGGCGTTGTGGAATACGCAGTTTTTCGAGGATGTGAAGCTCGACGTCCAGGATTCTCCGGAGAAGCCCAACGGGAAAATCATCACTTTTGTTGTCAAGGAGCGCCCGGTCATTCGCCGCATCCGCTATGACGGCATCCACTCCGTCTCGGAATCGGACATTCTCGACCGCTTCAAGGAAAAAAAAGTCGGCTTGACGGTGGAGAGCCAGTTTGACCCCACGCGCATCAAGAGAGCGGAAGTGGTGCTGAAAGAGCTGTTGGGCGAGCACGGGCGGCAATTCGCCACAGTCACGCCGCAGTACGAAAGAATTGCCTCGAGCAATGCGGTGATTCTGGTTTTCAAGATTGCGGAAGGCCCGAAGGTCAAGGTCGGTAAAATCCTGTTTACCGGCAATCACGCGTTCAGCAACCGCAAGCTGATCCGCGCCATGCACAACGACCGGCCATACTCCGTCCCTCTCTACATCACCGAGATTAGCGTGTTGTCCAAAACCTACGATCACAACAAGCTCATCGAGGACATCGAAGTGGGTATTCGCGGTTTGTATCAGGACAACGGCTACTTCAAGGTGCTGGTCAAGGACCCCATTCTGGACAACGTGGACACCCAAGGATGGCATCTCGGCGTTCCCCTTACGGGCCGCACCTCCGGAAAGGCCGTCAACGTCACCATCCCGATTGAAGAGGGCAATCGCTATACGATGGGCAGCATCAAAATCGCCAGCTCCGATCCGGACAAAGCCCTCTCCCTCAAGGTCGATGCACTCAAGGGTGTTTTCCCTCTCAAGAAGGGAGATATCTTTTCGTCCGCCAAAATCCGCAAGGCCATGAAGGATTACGAGGGCATCTATGGCCAGTACGGCTTCATCGATTTCGTGCCGGAACCGCAAACCGACATAGACGAACAAGCCAAACGCATCGACGTCACCATGAAATTTGACGAAGGCAAACAGTACACCGTCCGGCGCATCGACTTCAGCGGTAACACCACCACGCGCGACAAGGTCATCCGCCGCGAATTGCTGATCGACGAGGGCCAGCTTTTTAATAAGCATTTGTGGGAGTACAGCATTCTCCGTCTCAATCAGCTTGATTATTTTGACCGCCTCGACGCCGACAAAGCCGCGGAAATCAGTCGCAATACCAAGGAAGGCACGGTCGACCTTCTTTTGAAGCTGAAGGAAAAAGGCAAGCAATCCATCGGTCTGCAGGGCGGAGTCAGCGGCCTTTCCGGCGGATTCATCGGGCTGACCTACCAGACAAACAACTTCCTGGGGCTGGGTGAAACGCTGACACTTTCCGCGCAGGTGGGCCAGTACCAGCGCCTCATCAGGTTCGGTCTCACCGAACCCTACTTGTTCGACCGCCCCATCGCTTCCGGCTTTACGGTTTTCTCGTCGCTCTTCAAATTCGATCAGGCGCAACAGGCGGCCCTGCTGAGCGGGCAATCGGTCAGCATCAACCCCCAGTACATTCAGAACTACAACCAGAACAGCACGGGATTCACAACCTTCGCGAGCTACCCATTCCGCCACCACACTTTCACGCGAGTCGGACTGACCTACGGACTCACGCGCACGAACATTTCGACCTATAACCAGGCTTCCAATCTTCTCTTCACCCAGTTGCAATATCGCGCCATTGCCGGGCCGAGCGCGCTGAATGGGATTCTCACCAGTACGGTCACCTCCGCGATTACCTACAACACCATCAATAATCCGGTGAACGCCACCAAAGGGAAGTATCTCTTCTATTCCCTGGCGTTCACCGGCGGGCCCCTCGGTGGCAACGTCAAAATGATTACGAATACCGGCGAGTTCAAGTACTACCATCCGGTAAACCACAAGCGTAACGCGGTTGGCGTGCACTTTCTGGGTGCCTGGATCACCGGTTATGGAGGAGGGGAAGCACCGCCGTACAGCCGCTTCTACATGGGCGGTGAGAATGATCTCCGCGGGTTCGACATCCGTGCGATTTCTCCGGTGACCTCTATCCCAACCGTGGTGAATCAGCCCATCTCGTTCACCTATAATGGGCATGCGACCACCATCGTCGTGCCGACGGTGGAGTACACGATTACCTTCCCAGGCGCAGATATTGAGAGCGTCGGGAATTTCGAATATCGGATACCCATTGCCGGTCCAGTGAGCATGACGCTTTTCTCGGATATTGGGACCGACGGCATACTTAACAGGAACGCGCTAAAGCTGGATCCGACCGGGGTTCTGAACATTAACCAGCAATTCCCGCTGGTTAACCAAACGCAACAGTTGCAAATCACACCCGGGACGAACTTTAAACCGCGCAACTCGACAGGCATCGAGCTCAACGTCAATATCCCGATCGTTCAAGCGCCGTTCCGAATTTATTGGGCCTACAATCCGCTCCGTCTGCACAACACGCTTATCGCGCCGTTCGATCAGATCAATGGCGGGAATTTGGCGAGGACTTGTTACTACATGGGACTGCTCAATCCGCTGGTGCCCTACAACCCGAAGGATCCGAATATGAACAGTTGCAATCAAATCGTGCTCGAACCTGTTCAAACGATTCTGCAAAACCCGGGGCGTTTGCATTACTTTGAGCCGCTCACCACGTTCCGGTTTACGGTTGGCCGAACTTTTTAGAGGAGATGCCGGAAAAGTGAATTTTGCGCATCCAGAATTAGCAAGGGAAGGGCGGGATTCCCGCACCATCCGCACGGGGGAGATGTCAGTCATGAAGTTAAGTAAATCTTTGATTTTCGCACTTGCCATGTTTGGAGGCGCGGCCGTGTGGCTGGCGGGTTGTGGCAGCAGCTCGGTCAACGTCATCACCGTGACGGTGAGCCCTCCTTCAGCCCTGGTAATCGCTGGGCAGACGACAAATTTCACCGCGACGGTGTCGGGGGCGACAGTTACAACGGTTTCCGCCTGGCCCTGTACATACTCCTATACTCCCGAGCCGACGCAGAGCGTGCCCGCTCCGAAAGCGGTAACGGGCAATTGCACCTCGGGCGGGACAATCTCAGGCATTAAGGGAAGCATCGGGACGTGGACGATCACCACCGCCAACGGTTCCAACGTGCTCTCCTACGTTGCACCGTCCCTGGCTAACTTCCCGATTCCGGCCCCGACCTTGACTTTTACTGCCGAGGCCGACGCCAATACGAAAAAGACCGCGACGGCAACTGTCACCCTGGATTCGGGAATTCGCGTTTCGGTCACGCCGATATCGGCTACCGTTCCGGTAGGCGTAACACCACCGCAAACCGTGAAGTTCTTCCCATACTTCTACGGCACCAACTCCACCGGCGCGCAATTTAAACTCGTACAGCCAAATACCGCCTCTTCGACGACGGCGGACCAGACGGCCACTCCACTTACGCCGGACACTTGCGATCCGACTTGTGGAACCATTGACAGCAATGGGGTTTACACAGCTCCTTCGACGTTGCCGACGGACACCAAGCCCACCGGCAGCAAATCGACCGCCGCGACAACGGTGGATGTAGTGGTGTGGAATTCCGCGGATAATACACAGTATGCGCTCGCCACAGTCACGTTGGTAAGCGCCTCGGCGAATGCTCTCAATTTTTCCGGTCTCTACCCACCCACCATCGCTGCGGGGGGCATCGTTCAGGACGTTTTCCTGGATGCCAAAAACCTGCTCAATACCTCACTCATCAATTTCGTTCCCCCCACGGCGCAATCCAACCTGACAGCGTCTTCGGGAATTCCCCTGGCCGTGACCCAGATATTTACCATTCCGATCTCTCTGGAATACTGTACGGCGAGCGCGGCGGGAGTAACGCCGGTGGTCACGTGCGATGCGTCCATCATGACCCGGGTGCGGCTGACTGCCGCGCAACTGGCATCCGCCGAGCCGGATTCGAATCATCCCGCCTGGATCATGATTCCAAACCTGCCAGGCACGGTTACCCCATCGGGGCAATGCGTTCTCGTTCCGAATCCCGGGGCAACAACCACGGCCATCGCCTGTCCGTTGCATATCGTGAACGCCAGCCCGGCGCTGGTGGCAGCGGCTCCGGACAGCTTCCCGCAGGTGTCAGGGAGCGGCACGATTAATTTGGGTGTGGACGGCGGCTATTACGGCGCGACCGGCAATACCGTGAATATGAGCTTTGACGGCCAAACAATACTTGTGCAATCTGGCCAGTCTGGCCCCAGGCAGCTTTTTGGTACGCAGAATAACTTCCAGCTTCCGAATCCGGGCCTCTATGAGCTTACGGTTACCAACAATGTTACCAGTGGCACGCCGCCGCTGTTCAAGACTGCAACCACCAACGCGGCCGTGCAACCCAACTTTGCGATAGCGCCGGTACCGACTTCCGTTCCGCTGAATCCTGCGTCACTTGGAACCAACTATGCACCGAGCAGCATCGCCTTGGAGTCCGTAAAAGGCTATGCAATCCTGACCGAGCAAGCCAGCAATACACTGCAGATGATTGATCTGACTGGCTCCACGCCCAACGTCCTTGCCCCCTATTCCACAGTGCAACCTGCCCAGCCGACGGGCATCGCCATTGACGATCAAGTCAATTTCCCGGGTTTCACCGGCAATGACCTCGCCGTAGTTGTCAGCAGCGCGGACAGCCAACTCTATTTGTATCAGATTGCGCCGCCTCCCACTTCCCAGATTACCTGTCTGGGCAAGATTTCAGTGGATTTGCATACCCTGCTGAACGAGCCAGCGGCGACGGTGCTTCCCACACCCTTCTCGTTTGGCGTGGACCCCAGCACGCATCTCGGCGTGGTCGCCTATTCAGTTCCGATCGGCACGAGCATAGGTACAAGCATCGGATTCATTGTGGACGTCAATCCAAACTTGGATGGCTCGGACACGACACATACTTGCTTTCTGTCTGGGCAAAAGCCGCCTTGTGTGCTTTCTCCGGTTTCCATTGTGACCGGACCCACACCGAAAGTCGTGATGCAGCCTCAGGCGCCGCTCGCCTACGTTACCCCCGGCGGGGGAAACGGCTCGACTTCCGTTGTGGACCTTCTGCAGCAGGGCACCTCGGCCAAGATTCTTCCCTACGTATCGGGAGGCACGAGTGGCGCCGTGCGCACGGCCGGCATCACGACCATCAATACCGCGACACCTCACGGAATCAATGCTGCCCTGGGCGGCACGGTCATCATTTCCGGAGTCACGACTACAACGAAAAACTCGAATTTCAACGGAACGTTCCTGGTGAGCGTTATCAATCCTTACACCTTTACCTACGCTCAGACGGGTATGCCAGACGATACAGAAAACAACACCTCCAGCAGTCCGGGCACGATGCAGTATGGGTTGCCTTACTACTCGTTTAGTACTTCCACCAGCGTGTCTGGCGCGGCGATCAACCCCAGCACCCGCACCTTCGCCTACGCCGATTACCAGTCGACGGGCGGACAGATCGGTTTTATCAGCACCCTGGACCAGAGCGTGACCTCGCTCTCACTGTCTGCGGGAAGCTGCAACGGCTGCGTTCCCACTCAGTCTGGGCCCGAATTCGGCTTCCGTTCCGTGGCCTTTGATCCCTTCACAAACGTGCTGGTGGCTTATGATCCCGACGTAAATGTGGGCCCTAATTTTTCAGGAAACGCGATCTCGTTGATCAACCCGGGAGGCCCGGTGGCTGGGGGATCGGCTAGTGCGGCTTACCGCATCATCGCTGCTATTCCCAC
>Ga0187803_10000518_pt1 | contig 15455 bp, 10 predicted proteins | sample NC_wetland_sal_i_2_FD_132425 | JGI IMG/M metagenome (GOLD analysis project Ga0187803, IMG submission 132425) | Wetland sediment microbial communities from Neuse River Estuary, North Carolina, USA - Control_3 | ecosystem: Environmental > Aquatic > Freshwater > Wetlands > Sediment | place: USA...
GCTGGGGTTACGTTGAGCAATGAAAAGGTCGCTAGCCGAATCGCGGAACATCGGAGGAAGCTGGCGCTCGGACGGGGAATTGTAGTCCCAGTACGGAAGCGCAAAGCAGTCGTCGCAGGCCATTCTGCGGCAGATGCGCTCGAACCAATAAAGGTACATCCGGTGCCAGGACCAGAAGAAATAGTTTCCGTGCTGACAGGTGTTCCAGGCAGTTTGCGGCGGGCCCGCAAACGTGCCATGAATGGCGGCTTGATAGGTCCAACAGCGCGGGTCGCTAGGGGGCAGTGTGCGCATCGCGGCAACGGCCTTGCGATAGGCGGCAATAACTGGGTCGAAGGCATTCATGCCTCCAACGTTCCGTCGCACAAAGAGTGAAGCGGCGGACGCACGTTCACCTTGAAATACGGTCTGTCCCAGGAGAGCAAGAGACGCGACGGCACCGGCTCGGGCCAAGAAACTGCGGCGACTGATTTGCGTTGTCACGAGGACACCTCACAAGCCCGCCCATGGGCACTAAGTCTTTTTGCAGCGCTGCGTTCGCGCTGGGAAAACGTGGACGAGGGACCAGAGGAGTCAACTACCGAGAGCCGAGTGGCGAAAAGTTTACGCCCCGGCTTTGCGCGGTGGCAAAAAACTTAGAATTTGTTCCGAAAACAGAACAAAGGACAGCCGTGCCGATAAGTCTCGCCACATCAGCTACATACGACGCAGGTCGCTGTGTGCTTCAAGACAATTCTGACGAAATCCGCGAAGGCTGACGCCGGGCCGTGCGTGCTTCCGCTTTGGCGCGTCGATACTCTGCATGGCTGATCTCACGTTTGGATTTGCAGTATTTGCATTTCAGGAAGTACACCAGCCCGCCTGAGGCGGGTTGAATGCCCTTCTTGCCACACGACGGGCAGATTCCGTATCCCATTGAATTCACAGATGATGGAGTAAAAGGCCCTTCCCAGTCAATTGGTTCTCGTTCAGGATGAACCCGGAGAACCTCAAGCGCTAGCCACGTCTCCACGCCAGCAGTCATTGAGTGACGATCCATTGGGGTCTTGATTGTTGTTCTGATTTCGGAACAAACAATTCCTACCCTGTTGACATCCGACTCCTCGGGATATACTCGCCCTCCGCGGCGACCGATGCCTTATCTCTGCTGACGATGGGGAGGAGGAATGAAATGCATTTCCACAAGGCGATTCCCATCAAGATATTTCGGTATCTGTGTCTGTTGACGGCGCTCGCCAACGCGGGTGGCAACCTAGGCATGCTGCTGCTCTACAAACCGATCTACAAGCTCTTCGGCGCGCCGCTCCCCAAGGACCTTTACAGTTTCGCCTTCGTGTGCGGCTTCTCGTTCACCGTCGGCGTGCTCGCCTTCATGGTGTTCCTGGCGCCCGACAAGACTATCCCGCTCCTGGTGGTCGGCATCGTCGGAAAAGCCATCTACGCCTTCTTCACCTTCTATTTCAACAACCATGGTGAGCTGCCTCCCTTCTACATGATCTTCGGTTGGTGGGATGCGGTCTACACCGTGATCTTCTTCCTGTTCCTAATCCGCCTGGTCTCCCCCGATCTCACCGTCCTCAACCACGGCGAGATCCTCGACGGCGTCGACCGGCCGCGCACCAACAAGGCGCTTTTCGTCTATTTCTCGATGACCGGCAACGGCAGCCGCGCCATGAAGCGTGTGCGCGAGGGTCTGGAGTCGCGCGGCTACACCGTCGACGAGAAGATCTGCGAGCCCAACGAAGCGTTGTTTCATTTCCCGTTCTCGCTGATCGAGTTCATCCGCATCATGCTGCGCGCGATATTCCGCGTCCCTGCCACGATCAAGCGGCTCGATATTCCGGATAACCACCCCTACGATCTCGTAGTCGTCGAATCGCAGACCTGGTTCGTCGGCATGAGCGCGCCGGTGGAGGCGGTGTTCCAGAACCCAAAGAATTGGGGCATCTTCGCAGGACGGGATGTAGCCGCGGTCAATGTTTGTCGCGGGCTGTGGCAGCGCCCGCAGGCGCAGCTAGTTCGCTGGCTTCAGAAGGCGGGCGGGCACGTGGTGGGCGCGCGCGCCTACGAGAACCCGGGCTATGAACCGATCCGTTGCTTCTCGCTGTTTTTCTTTCTGGGCACAGGAGCGCCCGGCAAACCGGCCTTCCTTAAAGGCATCCTCACGCCGCAGCACATCGCTCCCGAAGCAGAGCGCGAGCTGGTGTCCTTCGGCCAGGCGCTTGCCGAACGCAAGAAGGTGATGACGCGCGGCGTTCCCCTCTCGCTGCTGCCTCACGGCGCGTAAAGGAGAGAGCCATGAACATTATTACGTCGTTCATCCACAACGCGACTTGGGGCCCCTTCAAGGACCTTATCCAGCTCATGAGCCTTCCGCCCGAGCGCACCAGGGAATGGCTGATGTTTCTCAGCGCGTTTATGATCCTATGCGAGCTGACGCGGCTGACGCTGGCGACCGTGTTCACGCGGTCGGTGCTGGCGCATGCGATACGGTGCCTGCTTACATTCGCGATTCAGGCGATCGTGCTCGCGGCCGTACTGGTGTGGGCGGATTACCGCTACCCGGGGCGCGGCTGGATCAACCTCGGATATGCGCTGCTCTTCTATTTCATCTGGTATCTGGCTGGCCAGCTTGTGCTGCTGGCGCGGCCCGACACCGAAGGCGCGGATCTCGGTTTCATGACGGTGGGTGCGCTCATCACTTTTCCCGTGGGAATCATCGCCGCGCTCATCTGAGACATCGCCCCTTAACTATGGTCAACGCTTCTGTCATCCAAACACCTAGCGGCGTTCAGTACGTGCGCGCCCACACCGCGGACGAAGCGGTGGCGCAGCTTGCGGTGGACGCGATCGTGATTGCCGGCGGCACTGTGTTGACTCCTGAGGTCGCGCGCCAGGGACGCGAAGGGCGCTTCGTTGACATCGCCGGCATCGCGCCGCTTCGCGCGCTGCGGGTAGACGCGCAAGGGGCCAGCATCGGTGCGCTCGTCTCCAACGACGAGATCAGTGGCCATCCGGAGCTCGCTCGTGACTATGTTGCGCTCTCCGAGGCAGCGGGGTGGATTGGCAACCCGCACGTCCGTCGCGCCGGCACCATCGGCGGCAATGTGGTGTGGGCCCTGCCGCGTGCCTGCCTGCCGCCGGCACTGCTTGCCCTTGACGCGGAGGTAAACCTGCGAAGTGTTCATGGCGTCTCCACGCAGCCTGTCTCTCAACTCCTGAGTAATGGCCTGCCGCCGCGCACGCTGCTCGTCAGTGTGCAACTGCCACCGCCTGCCGGCCGCCGCTCCGGCTATCTCAAGTACGCCTGGCGCCACGCCACTGCGATGGCGCTGGTTATCGTATCGGTCTGCGCTCGGCGAGATGCTGCCGGCGTGCTGCTCGAGCCGCGAGTTGCCGTTGGGGGCCTCTGTCGGGCCCGGCGCCTTCCCGCTGCCGAAGGGATGCTCGCTGGACGTAAGCTCGATGGCGCTCTCATCGCTGAAGTGGCACGCGCCGCTGCCGCCGAGCCGCCATGCGAGGAAACGGGCACGGCCCCGGGCGAAACCTTCCGCCGCCGTCTCATCGCCACCGGAGTGCGTCAGCTCCTCGCGGAAATCTAGGAGCCAGAACTCATGAGCGAATCCAGCGAACCCGCCACCACCATTCGCTTGACCATCAATGGTCGATCCGTCGAGCGCAGGGTACACACGCGCACCACACTGCGCGACGTGCTTCATGACCAGCTTGGATGCAACGAAGTAAAGCTCGCTTGCGCAGAGGGCGTGTGTGGCGCCTGCGTAGTGCTCCTCGATGGCAAGCCGCTCGCGAGCTGCATCAAGCTAGCGGTGCAGGCGGATGGATGCGAGATCACTACCGTCGTCGGCCTGAGCGCACTTGGCGGTCGCACCGCCTCGGTTCATGAGGGGCTGCGTGCGCAGATGATCGCGCGCGAGTGCTTCCAGTGCGGTTACTGCGCTCCCGGATTCATTGTCGAGGCCACACACTTCCTCGCCAGCCAGCCCGCTGGGGGTTCGCCGCCTGACGAGACCGCCATACGCCACGCTCTATCAGGCCACATCTGCCGCTGCACCGGCTACCAGCAGATCATTGAAGCGGTGACCGCCGCCGCCGCAGGCGAGCCACCGCCGCACGCACCCGAGCCGCGCCCCGACGAGCGCGACAAGCTTGACGGCGTCGCCCCGTACCCTACTGACCACGTACATCCCGACCAGCTCGTAGGCCGCGTCCTCTGGAGCGAGCACGCTTCGGCCCTCATTACTTCGATCGATACCACTGAGGCGATGGCGGTGCCGGGTGTGGTGAGCGTGCTCACCTTCCGCGACGTACCCGGCAAGAATATTGGCGGCGAGGCGACGTTCGCCGCTGACCAGCCCCTGCTCGCTGAGGATCGGGTGCGTTGCATGGGCGACGCGGTGGCGCTGGTGGCCGCTCGCACCGACGAGGCGGCAAGGCTGGCGCTGCGCCGAATCAAGATTGGCTATCAGAGGCAGCCCGCGCTTCTCCACCCGCTGGCGTCGCTCGCACCCGACGCGCCGCAGCTCGGCGGCCACGACAACACCGTTGCCCAGTTTACCGAGATCCACGGCGACGTGGAGCAGGGCTTCCGCGAATCGGAGGTCTTCGTCGAGGGCACCTACGAATGCGGCATCAACGATCACGTATGCATGGAGCGCGAAGGCGGGGTCGGCCGCTGGGACGGCGACGTGCTTGAAGTGACGGTTTCGTCGCTCACGCCGCACGCGGCGCGCGCCGCTATCGCGCGGTGCCTGGGTCTCCCCGAGGAGCGCATCCGCATGAACACGCCGCGCCTCGGTGGCTCGTTTGGAAAGTATCTCGTTCCCGGCATCGAGACCTTGCTCGCCTTGCTTGTCTATCACGTGCAGCAGCCGGTGCAACTCATCCTCGACCGCGAGGAGATCCTCGCCCGCCGGCCCAAGCGACATCCGTTTTGGGGCAAATACAAACTCGGCATGAAAAAAGACGGCAACTTCGTCGCTCTCGAGGCCGATGTGATCGCCGACTCCGGCCCTTACGTGTCACTCACCCCCACCGTAGTTGCCGTCTATTCCGACGAGGTGACCGGCGCCTATCATTTTCCTCACCTGCGCTCACGCGCCCGTGGAGTGCTCACCAACAATCTCCTGTCGGCGCCCATGCGCGGCTTCGGCTCGCAGCAGATCAACTTCGGTATCGAGTGTCTCGTTGCCAAGGCGGCCAACCTCCTGGGCATGGATCCGGTTGCGCTTCGTAAGAAGAACTACGTGTCAGCGCGCCTCGACAGTCAAGGCAACCCGGTTCCCGATCCCAAGATCGCGCTTCTCCAGACGGCGAACACCGTCGTTGAGCGCCTGGGCGAGCGGCCGCCCATACCGCCGGGCTGGCGGGGCGGCCGCGGCATCGCTTCCATCAAATGCAAATATGGCTACCCCTATGGGCTGGTTGATCGCTTCCTCGCCCGTGTCGGCGTCGGCGAGGATGGCCGCTTCTTCGTCGAGTCCGACGTGCCCGACTCTGGTACTGGCATCCTCGCCGGCGCCGCCCGTCTGGTGTCGCGCAATCTGCAATTACCAACGGTGCCTGAATCCCGACTCAGCGCCGCCATCATCAACGATCCGACCGGCTATCTCATTACGCACGGCAAGCCGGCTTCGTGGTTGCGCCGTTCGCTCTACCGCTTTTATGAAAAGCTGCAAAGCATCCAGGCGGCCAAAGCGATGGCGCTGGTGGTGCGCTTCTCGGAACCCAACGCTGCCTGGCTGCTGAGGACCTTCGCGGGTCCGGTCAATTTTTTGAACCACCTCATCAATAAGCTCAAGTCGCGCTCGTTCCCATATTCAATCGATTCATTCGTGCCGCGCACCAGCGGCAGCCGTGGCATGCTGATGGTCGGCGCCGCCGCCGTCGACGCCGCCAACCAACTCCGTGCCGCCGCTCTGAAGCTCGCTTCGCGCCTTTTGGGCGCGCCCGTCGAGGAACTGGAGTGCAAGGGCGATGGGGTAACACATTTGATGTTACCCGAAAAGAGCGTCGCCTGGGCCCAACTGGCCAGAGAGGCTGGCGGCACGCTCTCTGCCATCGGCCGCGCTACGATTCCGCCCGGTCGCCTGCTAGTCCCTGGCACCGGTAACCAGGTAGGCGCCATCGATCACATGTTTGCCACCCACGGTGTCGATCTCGCGGTTAATCCGGAGACCGGCGAAGTGAAGATACTCCGCTACGTCGCCTGTCAGGACGTGGGCAAAGCAATGAACCCCGCTACCATTCGCGGCCAGATCCTCGGTAGCATTGCCATGGGCCTGGGTCAGGCATTGATGGAAAAGATGTTTATGGAAAACGGTGCAGTCAAGAACGTCACCATGCACGATTACTTGCTTCCCAGCCTGCTTGACGTGCCCGTCGACCCCGAAATCATCATTCTGGAGTCCGGCGACGGCCGTGGCCCCGACGGCGCTAAGGGAGTTGGGGAGGCCGGCGCTGTCGCCGCCCCCGTCGCCATCGCTCATGCACTGTTCGACACGCTCGGTACCCAGTTCGCGATTCCGGTCACGCCCGAAGACCTGGCAATGACAGCGATGGGGAGGTCGGCCATTCGACGCTAACATCCGGACTGGGATGTCAGCCGGTGTTCCCGCGCTTCCGCACTCAACACAGTTTGTCGTCAGGCTGGATGTGGGTAATGCCCTCGGCCAATATCTCCGACAATGCACAGATCGTGGCCACGGGGTTAGACCCCGTGGCGGTGGGCACGATGGCCCCATCCGCAACATATAGCCCCTTGTACCCGAATACTTCGCCGAACCTCCCAGGATCCGCGCTGGTGACGCCCTGTGCGGGGTCATCTGCGAGCACGCAGCCGCCCAGAGGATGCACCGTGACGTTATTCCGTATTGGCCAGTCCCAGGTGGGCAGGGCTGTGAAGGTCTCGGCTCCAGCCAACCGTTTGAATTCCTTGCCCGCTTCCAGAATGGCGTCGTAAAGGCGACGGTTCTGTTGCCAAGGCCAATGCACCCGAAGGTGGCTGCTCGAATCGAGATCCATGACGCCATTCGATGTGTCCACCCCCATGCACAAGAGCACTGCGCTCTGGGCAGAGGTGCTGTTGCTCAGCGCATCTGCAAAAGCGAAACCCGCCGTACCCGGAGATTTGCCCGAAGTTAGGCTGGCAAGCAGATGCCGCACCAGCCGCGAGATCGGCTTCAACCACATGCAACGCGGCTTAACCCCCTCGACGAACCACGCAAGGAACGCCGGATAGCTGGCATCTTCCAAGATAAAGGCGTGGCTCGGCGCGAAGTTCCGAAACAGGTTGTAATCGGTGCGTTGTGTGATTGTCGGGCCATAATTGGGATCGCCTTCGAACCCTTGTATGACGAACGACAGAAAGTCGCCGTTGCCAGAAAATTGTTGTCCCAGGCGATCGCTGATCTGAGGCAATGTGCGCAGAACGAGCTTGCACCGAAGCAGCAATTCCGTCGAACCCAGGCACCCTCCTGAAACCACTACGCGGCTCGTCAGGATTGCTTCACGCTTATTGGCCTTCAGATTGCGATATTTCACGCGGTAACCATGCGAGCCGTCGGCCTCGGGATCATCAGCACCGGCAGTGTTTACCGGGACAATCTCATCCGCGAGACACTCGGTACGAACGTCAGCGCGATGACAATTCTCGGCCGCATACAGGTAATTCAGGTCGACGGTGTTCTTCGCATGGTAGTTGCAACCGCAGATGCACTCGCCACAATACGTGCAGGATGTCTGAAGTGCTCCGTAGCGATTCCGCTCCTGGTGACCTATATCCAGTGGTGGCGCCTTGGGGTCCCTTCCGAAGAACACATTGATATCCACCAACTGTGAGTCATGACGCCCCCGCTGCGCGACGGCTTGGAACAATTCGGTCTTGAAAATGCGCCGGCGGGGGTCGCTACCAGAGGAGGGAATCGGTCGCGAGCCCAGCACGGATTTGGCCACGGCGTAATAGGGCATCAGCTTGGGCTTTTTGCATGACTCGGGCCAGCGCTTATCGGCAAAGACTTCGTCAGGTGGGACAAGAAACACGTTGGCATAGATCAGCGAACCGCCGCCAACCCCCGCGCAAATGACCACGTCCATGTGGTCGTAGTTGCGGACGTCGTACATCCCATGTAACTCGCCGGCTTTCCCGGCGGCTTTCCGCACATGGCTGGGATGGGGAGTGCGGTCCGGAAGTACCCAAAAATTTCGGGCGAAGTCAGCCGGTGCGCGCGGGAATTCGCCTAACCCATAACGCTTGCCGCGTTCCAGAACTACTACCTTGCCGGGCCATTTCCGCGCGAGTCGGCAGGCATTGATCGCGCCTCCGAATCCGGTTCCGATCACTACGGCTTCGCATTTGTCATTCATGGCCACTCTCCTTGCCTCGTGCGAACCGAGCACTCCCGGCCAGGACAAACCTGCAGCCTTCGTCATCTGGCTCCTGGACTAGCGTCCGCCACGCGCGCCCACGTCCTCAGGAGAATCCACCCGAGCGCGAGATTAGCCGGGGGCGAGATAAACAGAGCCATGCGGCCGAACCAGGTGATGTTCGAACAAAAAAACAGGTAAGTCCAATCGGAGATATCCGTCAGGCGAACTCCGGCTACCAGCACCAGCCAATGCGGGTATCTTTGCCAACGGATCAGTGCAATGAACTGCAAGAAGGTGAACGCCGCCCACACGGCGCCGGTCCTCCGCAACAGGCCTTGCGGATCGACATAGGGGGCGCCGTGAAACCACCTGAACCAGAGGTCGGGGAAAAACAGGCAGGTGCCGGACAGGACGATGTCCAGTACAACCAGGCCAGCCAGCAGAAGATTGGTCCTTGCTTTCAACCCCGGGCTCATGTGCCCTCCAGTCGTGGCGCAGGGGTGAGCTTTCTCACAATTTTCTGTTCATCGGGCGCGATTGCGCTGGAACCGCAGCTCTGGACGCCGCTTTTGCAACACGGAACTCAAGCGGGAGCATGCGCGGACGCAAGTTGCAGACCTCGCCGTTGCCGCTGACCGTCACGTAGCGAAAATTAGGCGGAACTTCCGTTGCAATGGCGCCTAGCGGACCACAGGCGGCCGTCTGCAGCAACAGCGGTCCCCACCGAGCATCAGAATCATGGCAGGTGGCTTCGACCTTGTCGCTGAATTTGCCGTACAACAGTTCGGGCGACCATTCGCGACCTGCTCCCTCCGGCCTGCGCAGTTGAAATTCCATATTCCAGTGTGCGTGTCCGGCAAAAACCGCGTCGATGCCCGGGCCGGTGAGCTTGTTCTGTTCGCCTTCGCGATACCCAAGACAGAGATAGAAGAACTGGCTGAGATAGTGATTTACTGTTCCATACCGGATGTCGTAACCATCTAGGGGCCCCTCCTTAATAAGTACATAGGGCTTGTTTTGCGGTTCATTGAGCTCCAATTGCTGCTCGGCCTGCTTGCGTTTCCGCGCAGACAAGTTGGCCGGCGGCGCATGCAGTCCGACGAAAATGCGACGCTTCCGGGACTCAGCCGTCTCTCGGGCCTCTGGCCTCCCGATGCAGCTCAACACATTTTCCAGCCAACTGATTTGACTATAGGGGTAATACTCGTTGGCCGGGTAGAAGCCCATGGTGTCGGGCGAGCCACCCAGAATGTTGTCCTTTATGCTAATGCGGCGTACTTTCTTGCCACCTTCGTCCCAGAAGCTTTGCGCTGTCAGGCAATCGGGGCCGGTGTCGAGCACGATGAAATAGCAGTTCTCGACCTGAAAGGCATAGTTAAAGTAGGGATTGACCCTGATAAAGTACTCGTGAATTGTGCCGACCTCCGCCTCGATTGCGATCAGGCCCTCGAGTTTGCCACGAAGCCAGGCATACAGCCATGAGGGTACTACGAAAGTCAACACCAGCGCGAGCAACAAGAACACGAGACCAACAAACTGCCAAGCATGTCGATGAACTACATCCCAGGAAAGATGCCGCAAACCGAGCCACAGTGTTTTGCCCCAGGCCACTAGCCCGTGAGCCTTAAGATCCTTAAGGTCAGGACCGCTCGTTATTCCTAACAGTGCGGCTGCCAACGCCCACAACAGTTGTCGGCTGCTCTTCACGATCGCCGCACTCGCCCTCTGGCCCAAGCGCACCATCCCGACTGTGACTCCGCGGACACCCATGGTCGTGATCGCTCCCCACCAACTGCGGGCGAGCAGCGGCGATCCTTTGCGGATCAGATTCTGCTGTACCTCCTCCAGCTTCTTGCCAATCTCTGCGGATGTATTGCGGTACCAAAAGTCCAACTCGCTGGCGCACTTCTTCGTAATCCCGAAAATATCGAGCCGAAACACTGGAGAGTAGGGATAGGTGCGCCAATCGTGGTTGCCAGTGGTGGTAAAGATCGGCACCCGTAGTCCTTCATTGTTACGCTGGTCTTCAGCCGATGAACCGGTCAGGATCTCGACCAGCGCCGACCAGTTAGTGTCGTCCAGTGTGCGGTCAAACAACCCGGTACGGCCGAAGTCCACCAAGTCCCCGAGCATAAACACGAAATCGAGCCGGCCTTCATCGGCTTCGTGATTAGCCCACTCAATGAAGTCGCGGAGACGCGTATTGAAATTCCTGAAATCCTGCGGACCGGGCGTCACGGGCGAACCCTCGATGACGGCGTGCACTTCCCGTTCCCACAGGTCATTGCGCGCCGCCACGTGTAAGTCCGTCAGATGGACAAACTTAACGCCGGCTTCGTCGGCGCGCAAGCAAAGTGCGTGCTTAACCCGGCCCACCACGTTGCCCCGCACTTTTAGCAACAGGTCGTACAGAGTGGAGCGTCGGGCTCCCTTCACAGTCCGGAAGTGCTTTTCGCCGAGAACTGTTTTCGGCTTCGCCCAGACAGCCCAGAATGCGTGCTCAGGGAATAGTTCCGTTCGCAGCGTGGTGCTGATCAGCAAGCGGGTTTCGCTCACGTCATCGAAACGGCCTGGGAGTGCTTCATCCACCAACTTTTGCGCGCCGGTGAGTTCCAGCGTGAATTCCTGATCCTCCCCGTCGAACGAGGGACGCGCGCTTAGGGTGTGAGCAGTAGCGTCAAAGTCTTCCGAAACGGGCGCGGCGATGATGGCTCGAAACCCCTGCTGGTTGATGCTTTCAACACTCACGATCTCCGGGCATCCGAGATTAGGACTGACAATGAGGGACGATTTCGGTTTGTTCACACTTCCCCCCGCACCTGCTGAATGGGCCAGAACTGAATCGTCGTCGTTCCGCGGACAGGGGTAAGATGATTGACCCGCAAAATGGTCAATTCCAGCGCACCATCCCCAATATCCGGCATACATCGCCCTAGCGCGCACCCACGCCGCCTTGACTGGAATAAAAGGCGGGCTAATGTCTGCAACCTTCAGGCCGGGCCAGCAACGGTGAAGCAGTCACTCTCCGACACAACAGGAGAAACGTCTACGCGGGGGAAGTGGCGCATAGGCCTACTTCCCTTGCCAGGGAGTCATCAGGACCCAATTGAAGTGTGTGTGGAGCGAAGTGGCAGCTTACCCATAGTCTGTGCCGTGTCAATAGAAATCTGATTCTTGTTCTGAAAACAGAACAAAACTCGGAATAGGCCCCAACTCACTTGTTCGCAAGGTGTTGCTCGCCGCCCCATATCATTGGCAACTGCTCGACAAGCCATTGCCCCGAGTACGCACAGGCGGGCGAAGTGCGTGGCTAGTGGTTCGCAGCGGCCCGTCTCTGGCTGGCATCGGGCCCGTACATGCGTGTAACCACTTGAGGACAACGGACGCATGCAGCGCGGCCTTCCTGGTTCCACCACACGCACTCTGGTCGCAACCGACAGGCAGGCAAGGCATCAACTACGGATGGAAGTATCTGCACAATACGGACGGCCAGCCGACACTTCTCTCCATCAAAATGCTGGCAACGCTCGCGCGCGCATGGAGCACCAATTCGAAAGATTTCCGTAGGGTGCACGGGCACGGCTGTCGCGAGCACTTCAGCATTTGCTGGAACAGGCTTGTCCAAGTAGGCCACCCGGGGCCGCTCTGCGCCGCCCTGGACCAAGCCAAAAATCTTACTTCCCTCCATCTCCGGCTGTGCGCTCGGGCACATCGGGTCGGATTGGCGGCTGCCATCGGGCATCATATGTTCGCTTCCAAACCGCGGTGCAGTTACTCCTTCTTTGACCCTTCGACGTTGATCCCAAACGACCCCTGGGGGCTCCAGATAATCCCGATGATGATGGGCCCATGAGGTAGTTTCCTGGCCTCGACCGCACGAAGAACGGCGGTCATGGTTGACTCGGTAAACTGCTCGAACGTTATGGAACCTGGCTTTTGAGGTTCGTTTGCCATCGTAGGTCTCCTGTCGGCTTGGGATCGCGTGAGCCTGGCACCAACACAACGTCCGGTGGAATTAATTCATGGTTTGTTCGGTTTTCGGAACATGACTTCGAGATCGACACTTTTTGAGAGGTGGAGATTCAGCTCACCGGGCTTGTAGCCTATTGGTGAGCCGTGCTTTGGCAGCCAGATCGTGTCTTTGCGGCCTTTCCGGGCCGAGCGGTCAAGAGATTCTAGGAGGATGCCTCGGAGCGGCAAGAAAGGCAAAGTTGTTCCAGAAACAGAACAAGACTGATGGGAACGCGCTAAGTCATTTTACCGCAGCTAAATACAGTTGCTCGGGGATCGAGAAGAGCCTCGTGGAATCCGACAAATCGAGCGCGCCCCAACACGCGCCACGAGCTTGGCCTGGCGATACTCCGCATGGCTGATCTTACATTTTATTTTGCAGTACTTGCACCTCAGGAAGTACACCAACCCGCCTGACGAGGGTTGAACACCCTTCTTGCTGCAGGATGTCCAGATTCCGTATCCCATTGAATATGCAGATGATGGAGTAAGGTGATACGAGAGCGCGCCGAGCACCTGCTCTAAGACACCGACCCGGCGCTAACCGATGTCGCCTGGATTGGAGGCAACATGGCTAAGGAAAGTCTATCCCACTCTCCGCGGGTTGGGCTCTACGCCCGCGTCAGCACTTCCAACGGCCAGCAGGACCCAGAACTGCAACTCTCAGAACTGCGGGAGTACGCCACGCGCCGCGGCTGGGAGATCGCGGAGATCTACACCGATAATGGCGTGTCGGGATCGAAAGATTCCCGCCCAGCGCTGAACCGACTGATGGCCGATGCTGGCCGGCGTGAGTTCGATACTGTTCTGGTCTGGAAGCTGGACCGGTTCGGTCGCTCACTTCGTCACCTGATCAATGCCCTAGCCGAACTCGAGGCCCGCGGGATCGCGTTCGTGAGCTTGCGCGACAACCTCGATCTCGGCACACCCTCGGGTCGGCTGATGTTCCAGATCATCGGCGCCATGGCCGAGTTTGAGCGGGCGCTGATTCAGGAGCGCGTTCGCGCTGGCCTGCGCCACGCCCGGTCCAAAGGCAAGCGCCTCGGGCGCCCGACCATTGTTGTGGATCGCTCGAGGATTGCCAGCCTTCGTGCACAGGGGCGCGGCTGGAAGGCGATCGCCCGTGAGATGGAGCTCGGGGTCGGGACAGGGCACTGCGGAGTCAGCGAAGGTATTTGACCAGGACCACCTCGTTTTGCGGCTCGTTGTAGATGAGCTCATGCAGATTATCGATCTGCCACTGCGTGAAGTCTCCGTACACGGGATCGCGCTGGTTGCCGACACCCGGATAAAGCTGCCCGTGCGCCAGCATGCGCGTGGATCCGGCAATCTTGTTGATGAAGTCGCGCACTGCCGCCGTCTGCTGCGCGGTTAGAAACTGGTGCGCTTCGGATTCCGTGATGTTCCTAGGGGGGCGGGTCCCGGTGACGTCGGGAACAGCAGCACTGTTGTTGTTGCTTATGACCCCAACCGTGACCTGGCTGTCCAGGTAAACGTCCTTGATGAACTGTACGAGCTGAAAGTTCGCGTTGACATTTGGCAGGCCCACCAAGGCCGGATTCCAAGGGGTATTGACGCCGCCCAATTCGTCCGGAAGGTTGTTAGGGTTGAGGCCGCTGTGGAGGCCCTCGGCGATGGCTCGCAAACTGAGGCCATCCAGGTTGATGCTCGATCGCACCGTATGAAGCTGGTCATCGAGCACGAAGAGATTCGCTGGGGCTCCGGTCTCGGCATAGGCGGCGGGTTCGAACAGCTCCAACGGGCTCACGTCGAAGAAGCGTCCAAAGACCTCGTTCATCGCCAGAAACGCCGCCGCAAAGCCTCCTGTGGTTGTAAGGAACTTCCGCCGGGTCATCCCCAGTTTCTTTGACGCCGAGTCAGCCAACTCATTGATCCTGGCCTCCACCCGCTTCTGCCTTTCGGTCTGGGGAAACGGAATGTACTCGCCATTGGAGACCATCTGAGTGGGGATCGGCGAGCCCTATCCTGCTCTCGTCCGCACGCGCACACTTGGCAAGTTGTTGCTCGCTCAGCCAGCTGTCTTCTTCACGGCTGCCCGGCGGGAAAGGCCCCGGTTTCGCTGCTAATGTTTTCTTTGTGGTGTGAACAAAAGGAGCGGAGTCTTCGGAACGTGCTTTTTTTCCATTGGTCGGAACTCCTTTCTCGGTGGGAGCTGGCAGTTACGACTTTTCGCCGCGAAGCATCCGGCCGCGGGATGCATCAGCGAATCAATGGTTGACGGGTTACCCTCCTCCTTGCAGGGGACTGTCGAGCTTCGGAGGAGGTAATGACGAAGAGCCCCACGATGGCTGCGGATGCTAGTCTCCGATCATCTGCTTTGTCAAACCAGAACTCGGAATGGTGTGTAAAGTTTTGTAAATGAAAATCTCGCAGGCTTGGTGGCGCAGCAGGTTCAGCGCAGAGAAACAGAGGGGCACGGCAAGAACTACGCCCCTGTGCAGACTCGGACGTCTGCCCCGCACCTTGATCTTTCTCGATCTGCGGGGGCCGCAGCTTGGTTCCTGCCAGAACAGCCCTAGCTGGCGGCTCGTGCCTCCTGTTGAAACGCAAAACTGTAATCGCGGGCGAAGTCGTCGAACGAGGTTGCCTTGCGTCCCGTGAGTCCTTCGACAGTGGGATCGACCAAGCTGGCTCCGCCTTCGCGATAGAGGCGCTGAAGGTCCAGCAGGGCGTTGGCAGACCACTCCGGCACGCCAGCCGACAGCAAGCTTTTCTTGAAATCGTCAGGCGGAACATCCACGTAGCGGATAATGCGGCCCAGCACCCGCGAGAGTTTTCCGGCAACCTGCGCATTGGTGACGGCTTCCGGCCCGGTCAGGGAGTAAGCCTTGCCTTCGTGGCCGCTGCTGGAGAGCACTTTGACCGCCACGGAGGCGATGTCGCGGATGTCGATGTGGCTGACCGCGCCATTCCCTTGCGCTCCGTAGAAGGCGTGCTGCGTCTTGATGGTGCCGGAGTTGTAGTTGACGAAATTCTGCATGAAGCCGTTGGGGCGAAGGAACGTGTAGGGAAGGCCGGAAGCCTCTATTTTCTCTTCC
>Ga0187803_10000519_pt1 | contig 15409 bp, 12 predicted proteins | sample NC_wetland_sal_i_2_FD_132425 | JGI IMG/M metagenome (GOLD analysis project Ga0187803, IMG submission 132425) | Wetland sediment microbial communities from Neuse River Estuary, North Carolina, USA - Control_3 | ecosystem: Environmental > Aquatic > Freshwater > Wetlands > Sediment | place: USA...
GAAGCCCAGGGCGAACTGCACCAGCCGAGCCAGAAATTCCATGTGACGCTGCCGAAGGAATCCATCCCCGACATCAGCAAGATGCTTCGCGACAAGGGCGTGCAGATCCACGTGAAGGAAGTGACGCGCGGGGACTGGTTCAACCTGGCGGTGAACCTGCTGCCGATCCTGGTGATCATCGGACTGTGGCTGTTCATGTTCCGGCAGGTGCAGGCGGGCGGGAACAAGGCGCTGAGCTTCGGGAAGTCGCGGGCGCGGCTGCTGACGGCGAACCAGAAGAAGGCGACATTCAAGGACGTAGCGGGAACGGACGAGGCCAAGGAAGAGCTGCAGGAAATCATCGACTTCCTTCGCGACCCGCAGAAATTCCAGAAGCTGGGCGGGCGGATTCCCAAGGGAGTGCTGCTGGTGGGGCCTCCGGGAACCGGCAAGACGCTGCTGGCGCGGGCGATCGCGGGCGAAGCGAACGTTCCGTTTTTCTCGATATCGGGCTCGGATTTCGTGGAGATGTTTGTGGGCGTGGGCGCGAGCCGCGTGCGGGACCTGTTCGAACAGGGCAAGAAGAACGCGCCGTGCATCATCTTTATCGATGAGATTGACGCGGTGGGCCGGCATCGCGGCGCCGGACTGGGCGGGGGCCACGATGAACGCGAGCAGACGCTGAACGCGCTGCTGGTGGAAATGGACGGTTTCGAATCGAACGAAGGCGTAATCCTGATCGCGGCCACGAACCGCCCCGACGTGCTCGATCCCGCGCTGCTGCGGCCGGGCCGGTTCGACCGGCGCGTGGTGGTGCCGCGGCCGGACGTGAAGGGACGCGAAGAAATCCTCCGGGTGCACACGCGCAAAGTGCCGCTGAGCGATGATGTGGATCTCTCCGTGATTGCACGAGGCACTCCGGGGTTTTCCGGCGCGGACCTGGCTAACCTGGTGAACGAAGCGGCATTGTGGGCGGCGCGACAGAACCGGAAACACGTGGTGATGGTGGACATCGAAATGTCCAAGGACAAAGTGCTCATGGGAGTGGAACGCAAGTCCATGATCCTGTCCGAGGAAGAGAAGCGGAACACGGCATACCACGAGGCGGGGCACGCGCTGGTGGCGGCCATGACGCCGCACGCCGACCCGCTGCATAAGGTGACCATCATCCCGCGCGGGATGGCGTTGGGTGTGACCATGCAGCTTCCAATCGACGACAAGCACACGTACACGCGGGAGTTTCTCGAGGCGCAGCTCGGGGTGCTGATGGGCGGGCGCGCCGCGGAAGAGATTTTCCTGAACCATTTGACTACGGGCGCGGGGAACGACATCGAACGGGCGACGGAGATCGCACGGCAGATGGTGTGCGAGTGGGGAATGAGCACGCTGGGCCCGCTGGCGTTCGGGAAGAAGGAAGAAGCGATCTTCCTGGGTCGCGAAATCGCGCAGCACCGCGACTATTCCGAGGATACGGCGATCAAAATCGATGCTGAAGTGAAGCGCATCGTCACGACGTCGTATACCTACGCACGCGCCGTGCTTGAAGGGCACAAGGAAACGCTGGAGAGCATCGCGGCGGCGCTGCTCGACCGCGAAGTGCTCGACGCGAACGAATTGAAGCTCCTGATCGAGGGCAAACCGCTTCCTGAGCGCGTGAAGCCCACTCCGCCAACGCCTCCCGCGGCCACGCCGGGGAAAGAGGCGCCTGCACGGCCGGAAGCGAAACCGCTGCCTGGATTTGCCAAGGGCGAACACCCGGCGACGGCATAGCGTTGTTACGCCGCGGGGAATCAGAAACCGCTCCGACCCTGCTTTCCAGCCTTAGTCTGAGAGCCGCTCATAGTGCGCATTAGCCGGAGCGCAGCCAAGAATGGCTGCGCCACCGGGAACACAGGCTGAAAGCCTGTGCTACTAGGGCGCAATTCCACGGTCAGTCCCGATCCCGAAGGTTGGGGACTCGGAATGCACTGACCGTGGCTACCGCAGAGAGAATGGGATTAGAATACGGGCATGGGGAAGAAGTCCAATCCGATTGTGGATGTGCAGTGCCCGTGCTGCCACGCGAAGCTGAAGGTGGATGCGGAGCTGTCGGAAGTGATTGCGCACGAGCCGCCGCCGCGCCTGGCGCCGGACGTGAACCTGAGCGATGCGGATAACATCCTGGACCGGCAGGCGGCGGCGCGGGAAGAGAAATTCCGTCAGTCGTGGGAGGCGGAGAAGAAGAAAGAAGATGTGCTGTCGAGGAAATTCGAAGAGGCGCTGAAGAAGGCGAAGGAAGGGCCGGCGGAGAAGCCGGTGAGGGATTTCGATTTGTAGGAAAAGCGCAAAGGCGAAATTCGATCCCGAAGTTTCGGGACGAAATTCGAAAATCGGCAAAAACGAAAAACGAAAATCCCGGCGCCCTGCTGCGGGTTCAAGTTCTGCAAGTCACGAGTCACAAATCACCAGGCACTTCCCCCTTGTGATTTAATTGCGAGGTGCAACCCCGCCGGACATTCCGGCTGAAGCTGCGGACGGGGACGCTCGTTCTTGGCGAGCGGACGCTGGTGATGGGTGTGCTCAACGTGACGCCGGACAGCTTCTCGGACGGCGGACGCTACCTTGACGCGGGCGCGGCTGTGCGGCGAGCGCTCGAGATGGAGGCGGCGGGGGCGGACATCATCGATATCGGAGGAGAGTCCACGCGGCCGGGGTCGGAAGGCATTTCCGCGGAAACGGAACTTGCGCGGGTGCTGCCGGTGCTGGAAGCGCTCGGCGGACGAGTGAAGATTCCGCTATCGATTGATACGCAGAAGGCGCGAGTGGCGGAGGCGGCGATTGCGGCCGGAGCGCAGATGGTGAACGACGTGACGGCGCTTCGGGGTCCCGAAGGCTCGGGACGCGCGATGGGCGAAGTGGTGCGCGCGGCGGATGTGCCGGTGGTGTTAATGCACATGCGCGGGAAGCCGAGGACGATGCAGCGTGGTCCGTTTGCGCGCGACGTGATACGCGATGTGACGCGCGGGCTGCGCGAGGCGCTCGAGCGGGCGCGGCGGGCGGGGATCCGGCGCGGGCAGGTGATCCTGGATCCGGGGATCGGGTTTGGAAAGAGCACGGAGCAGAACTGCGAACTTCTGGCGCGACTCGGTGAGTTGAGGCGGCTGGGATGCCCGCTGCTGGTGGGGAGTTCGCGTAAGGCGTTTATCGGGAATTTGCTGGGAGGCGCTGGTGAGGAGCAGAGAATATGGGGTACGGCGGCGTCGGTGACGGCGGCGGTGCTGGGCGGGGCGCATATTGTGAGGGTGCACGATGTGGCGGAGATGGCGCAGGTGGTGAGGGTGGCGGATTCGATTGCGGTGGAACGATAGCGCCGATGATTCCGAGGAGACAGGCAGGAATGCCTGTGCTACCGCGACGCTAGGATTGCCAGGGGCCGGAGGAGCCGGAATCGCGGCCGGCGGATTCGACGGCTTCGCGGCGGCTGCGAATCTCGCGGACGGAATAGATGGGCTTGTTCTGGGACTCGTAGTAGGTGCGAGAGAGCAGTTCGCCGATGAGGCCGAGCGAGAGGAACTGGACGGAACTGACGAGCAGAAACATTCCGGTGAGCATCAAGGGGCCGTGCTCGACCATGACGTGCGTGTGGTGCACGAGCTTCTGCCAGGCGAGGAATCCGGCGATACCCCCGCCGCCGAAGAAACAGGCAAGCGCCAGCTTGCCGAAAAAGTGTAGCGGCCGGTGGACGTATTCCTGCAGGAACTTAATGCTGATCAGGTCGAAGAAGACGCGCGTGGTGCGCGAGAGGTTGTAGTTTGACTTTCCAGAGGTGCGCTTGTGATTCCGAATGGGGACTTCGACGATGGTGGCGCCGGTGATTTTGGCGAGCGCGGGGATGAAGCGGTGCATCTCGCCGTAGAGCTGGATCTGCTGGATGATGTCGCGGCGATAGACCTTGAAGGTGGTGCCGAAATCGTGGAGGGGAACGCCGGAAATCTTGGCCATCAACCAGTTGGCCACCTGGCTGGGGAAACGGCGGGTGAGCCAGGGGTCCTGGCGGTCGGCGCGCCAGCCGCTGGCGATGTCGAAGCCCTCGCGGATTTTTTCAAGGAAAAGCGGGATGTCCTCGGGCTCGTGCTGCTGGTCGCCGTCCATGGAAATGATGAAATCGCCCTGGGCATAGTCGAAGCCGGCCTTGAGGGCGGCGGTCTGGCCGAAATTGCGGCGCAGGCGGACGGCGTGGACGCGACGATCGTTTTCGTAAATGTCGTTGAGGATGCGGAAGGTCTGGTCGCGGCTGCCGTCGTCAACGAAGATCATTTCGTAGGGCTCGCCGAGCGCGTCCATGACTTCGGTGATGCGCATGTAGAGGGGCAGGATGTTCTCCTGCTCGTTGAAGAAGGGAATGACGATGGAGTAGCGGACGGCCTCGTCTTTGCGCTTCGGTTCCAAGAACAACGTTCTCCTTCAATGTCCGCCCGCCCCAGCGGGCGAGGCCGATTCTGCCAGCGCGCGGTAGGTGACCAGTTGGATGCCCAACTGTTCCGCCAGGATGCGAGACTGGGGCGACGCCACGGTCTCGAATTCCGTTTCCCGCTGCCGGAGCAGGCGGGTCGAGACGCGCTGGAGCGTGGCATCCACGTAGCCCGGATGGCACATTAGCTCACTCACGCCCTCGGGCACATCTCGTAACACGTCTGCGAGCACGCCGCGATCCAGGTAGCCGGTGGACGAGACGCCGTAAAAATAATCCGGCGCGGCGACGCCCGCAGCAGCCAGAGCCGCGCGCGAAGCCACGGCCAGAAACGCGAGGCCCAGGCCCACCCCCGCTTGCAGAAGTATCTTACCCCGAAGACGGGTGTTTCGTCGCCAGAGTCCATGGAAATCGACGCGGCGTTCGCGGGAGGCACGTACGCCGGCCATGCCGTATTCGGCGGCGAGGCGAGCGGTGAGGGCGAAGACGGGAGGCCACATGTGGACGTGCTGGTGGCCGTCGAGATGGGTGGGGCGGATGCCGACGGCGAGCACGCGCTGGATTTGTGCGTGGTACTCGCGCTCGATGGCGTCGAGCGGGATGCGTCCGGTGACCATGCGGAAGAAGAGAGCTTCGGGATTGCCGAGGAACTCACCATCGGCGGTGACCAGGGCGCCGAGCCGGGCGGGATTCGAGAGGGGGCGGCCTTCGGTGAGGTTGAGATGTACGCCGACGGCGAGAGTGGGATTGGCGAGCGCGGCAGCTGCGGCTTCATCGAAGGCTGAGGCGTTGGCGAGCAGGCTGGTGCTGGTGACGATGCCGGTGCGGTGGGCTTCGACGATGGCGCGGTTGACGCCGGGGGCCATGCCGAAATCGTCGGCGTTGACGATGAGTTGTTTCATGCTTGCGTTTGCCGGCCGGTACGGGCCGGGGCGATGCAGCACCATTCTCTGTGTAAATCGACCGGGGCGCTACTGGGTGGGGATGCACACGAGCCTCGGGTCAGTTCTCGTGCCGCTGGTCAACGCGGCCAACGACCCTCCGACTCGCGGACTCGCTCAGGGTCAACGTCCTGACCGGATGTTGACGGGAGCTGAGCTATTGGCCCGCCGGGGAGAGCGGGCGGCGGCAAGGCAGGCGATATACTGATGCCGATGCAGGCGGAAACAAATCGGGCGGGCGCAGCCGCCGCGGGGCGCGTGCTGGCGATTGATTATGGGAGGAGGCGGCTGGGGCTGGCGGTGTCGGATGAGGGGCGGATAGTGGCGCGGCCGATCGAGACGGTGGAGCGGGTGAACCGGCGGGCGGATGTGGCGCGGCTGCGGCGCATCGTGCGCGAACACGGCGTGGCACAGTTGGTGGTGGGATTGCCGCTGCGGCTCGACGGCACGGCGGGGGAGATGGCGGCGGAAGCGCGCGAATTTGCGGGGCGGATGGCAAAGGCGCTGCGTCTTCCGGTGGCGCTGGTGGACGAACGATTGACGAGTTGGGAGGCGAGCGAGGGGCCGGAGGCGAGAGCGACGAAGCAATCGTTCGGCGGAAGCAGGCGCGGACGCGAGGATGCGGAGCGTCACGGGGCGTACTCGAAGGCGCATCGCGCGCCGGACGGGGTGGACAGCCAGGCCGCCGCGCTGATTTTGGAGGCGTATCTGCGCGGCGAGGCGGAATCGAAATGAACGGGGCGCGAAGGCGTGGGCGGGCGAGTCCGTTGCTGGTGGCGTTTATCGCGCTGGTGGCAATCGTGGCGGCACTGGCGGCGGGAGCGGCCGGCATGCTACGCGCGGACTGGACCACGCCGTACGCGGGATACGCGGCGGGGGGCGTGTTCGTGGAGATCCGGCGCGGGATGGGAGAGGCGGGGATCGCACGGACGCTCGCAGCGAGCGGGGTAGTGCGGAGCGCGCTCTCGTTTCGCGCGCTGGAGCTGCGGCATCCGCACGCGAGGCTGGAGGCGGGGGAGTATCGATTCGAAAAGCCGGAGACGCCGGAGCAGGTGTTCGAGACGCTGGCGCACGGGCGGATTTATCTGGTGACGGTGACGGTTCCCGAAGGCGAAACGATGTTCGACATCGGGACGCAGCTCGAGGCGAAGGCCGTTACGACGCGAGAAGAATTTCTGGCCGCGGCGAAAAGCCCGGCGCTCGTTGCGGACCTGGCGCCGGGGGCGCCATCGCTTGAAGGGTTCCTGTTTCCCGCCACGTACCAATTTCCGCGGCACCAGCCGGGAGGGAAAATCGCGGAGGCCATGGTGCGGAGATTCCGCGAGGCCTGGGCGCAGAGCGTGGCGGCGGTGCCGGAGAAGGAGCGGCCCAGCGGGACGCTCGGGCCATTGCAGATTGTGGCGCTGGCATCGCTGGTGGAGAAAGAAACGGGAGTGGCGGAGGAACGTCCGTTGGTGGCTGCTGTGTTCCGGAACCGGCTGCGGAAGAAGATCGCGCTGGACTGCGACCCGACGGTGATCTACGCGCTGGTGCTGGCCGGGCGATACAACGGCCAGTTGCTGCTGGCGGATCTTCGCGTGGATTCGCCGTACAACACGTACCGGCGGCGTGGACTGCCGCCGGGGCCGATAGCGAATCCGGGAGAGGCGTCGCTGCGCGCGGCGCTCGATCCCGCGGCGGGGGACTGGCTGTATTTTGTGGCCACGGGAGACGGCGGACACGCTTTCAGCCGGACGCTGGCGGAACACAACAAAAACGTGGCGCGCTACCGGCAGCGCGAAGCGCAAGCGAGGCGCGCGGCTCGCGCGCACGCGGGATCCAGGCCGGCGCGATGAGCGGGCGGAAGAAAAACGCGGGGAGTGAAGCGAAGGCCGAGGACGAATTCGTCCACGTGCTGCACTTCAGCACGCTCGGCGAAGCGGAGGCGACGCTGAGGCGGCTGGATGCAATGTTGCGCGAGAGCCGTGCGGCGGGCGACGGGCCGCGTGCGGCGCGCGTGCTGGAGATTGCGCGCGAGGGACGGCGGCGAGCGCAGATGATCGCGGGGAACCGGCAGGTGGCGGCGGCGAAGAGGGAGGAGAAGGAGGAGATACGGCAGTGGTTTCGGGTGTGGCTGGAGGGGCCGGAATCGTTTTTTGATTGGCTGGAGCTAAGGAAGCGGTCGCCCGAGTTTGTGGAGAGATTTGGAGGTGAATCGGCGGAGACAACGGACCTGGAGGGATGAGCGGAGAGGAACCGGACGGCGAAGCAAGCTTCGCCGAAGAAAAGCGGGAGCAAGCTGCCGCACTGCAAATGAGATAAGACGGTGGGGCGAGGTTGTGGGATGCTGCTGCTGGAAGTGAGGAAGCTGGACCTGGGAGAGGATGTGCGGGCGGTGGGGCTGGAGCTGCGCACGGATGCGGACGAGCCGGCGAGCGGCGAGGAGCCGGCGGCGGTGTGGGCGCGCGTGTTGCCGGCGCTGGCGGGCGATGAACCATGGACCGTGGATTTCTTCAGCCACCTGAAGCGCGTGGGGGAATTTTGTGCGCGGCACGGGATTGCGGCGCGGGAAGAACCCGGGCGCGCGATTGTGATTGCCGAGCCAGCGCGGGACCAACTCGAGGAGCTGATTGCGCGGTTCGAGGGGGAGACGTTTGGGGCGCGCGGCGGGGAGAAGCTGGAGACTGGAGACGTGGAGCTCGAGCGCGAACTGGTCCATCGCGGACTGGACGCGTATCACCGCGCGTACAGCCGGTATTTGTTTTGCGGCGTATGCGAGTTAGCAGAGGGCTCGCTGGTGGTGCTGAGCGAAAGCCTGGGAGCCGGAGAAATCCTGGGGCGGGTGAAGGAAGCGCTCGAAGGGCTGGAGGTAGAGGTTTTTCAGGCGTCTTGAGCCACGCGACAGTTGTCGGAATGTGCCAGAGGGAATTCCCCGAGAAAAGAGGAGGCTAAAGGCCAGCGAGGCCTGCCTGTGGCAGGCGCCGGCGCTAGCCGTGCCATCAGGGGCGCGCGCGGAAAGCGGCTGGGGCGTGGCCGGTCTGTTTGCGGAAGAAGCGGGCGAAGTAAGAGGGATCCTCGAAGTGCAAATGGTAGGCGACTTCGGAAATGGAAAGGTCGGAGTGGCGTAGGAGGCGCTGGGCTTCCAGCAGGATACGCGCGCGGATTACCTGGCCGGCGGTTTTGCCGAGGGTGCGGCGAACCGTTTCGTTCAGATGGCTCGGGGTGACCTGGAGGCGCGCGGCGTATTCAAAAACGGCGGAGATGGAGCGGAAATGCTCGCCGACGAGGCAGAGAAAGCGGTTGGTGAGCGCGGTGCCGCGGTCGTTCCATCGCGAGGGGGCGAGAGCCTCAGCGATGCGGCTGGCTTCAATCAGCCAGATGCGGAGATAGGAGCGAAGTGCGGCCGCGTGATCGGTGCCGCGACGCTGACATTCGCGGAGCATGGCGAGCGCCAGGCCTTCAAATAGAGAATGCTGTTGCGGGTTGAGCGAAAGAACCTTGGGCCCGGAGTGAACGCAGAAAATGGGGGCCCCAGCGACTTCCTCCCGGTCGCGGGAGCCGGCTCCGAAGAAGGTGCGCTCGAAATTAATGGCGTAGCCGCGCGGCACGGCTGACGTGCGCCATCCATGCACGACACCAGGAGCAAATTGGAGCAGCATGGGCGGGCGAATCGGGTAGTCGGCGAAATCGGCGGAGAGGAATCCGCGCCCGGCGGTGATGAGGCCAATCTTGTAGTAATCGTGGCGGTGAGCGCGACGGACGTCCTGGGGAGCGCGCTCAAAAGCGTCCTGGAAGGGCCGTAGCTCGAACCCCTGAACGCCGGTGGCCAGGCCCATATCGCGCATCGTCCACACGGGGATGGGAGGAGCGGCTGCGGAGCTGGGAGCGGCGGCGTTGCCGCGAGGGGCTTGCATCGTGGCGTTGATTCCCATTGCGATTAGATGAGCGGCGGTGTGGCTGGTGACGCTGATTTTGCGATGCACAGACTCCGATTGGGATCCAGCAGTCGGCGCGATTGGCGGCTTCCGATCGAGAGCACAGGCAGGATTGCCTGCGCAACTAGAAAGGTGCGCGGGCTCCGTGAGATTTTCACGGAGCCCGCGAGGGGGCTGCGGCCGGGCAGGAGTTACTGACCAGTCTTGGCGGAAACCTGCAAGCTCTGCGGTGCAAGACGGAGATGCAGTGCGATGGTGACCACGTTTGCGGGCTGAGCAAAGACGGGCTCGCCGCCGGAGTAGTCTTCACTGAATGAGGCGGCGGTGCGGTTCGCCGAGCGCGACTGGACCTCAGTGCCGGTGCAAAGCGTTCCGGAGTAATCCTCGCCCACAGAGGAGGAAGTGGTGCAGTTGGGTTCCTGGGCGATCGCCGGCCAGTTGGTGGAAAGCACTTCGTTCACGAGTTCGGGAAAGTCCTCAGCGCTGATGTTCAGCGAGGTGGAAACGTCGGCAAAGCCGTCGACGCGCCCGCCGCGAGGGAGCGCGGGAATCGACAGGATCAGGGATGCCTCGCGGGTGGCCTGGTAGACAACGCGGCCGGTTTCCACGGGTCCGGAGTAGGCTTCATTGCCTTCCAACTGCACTTCACGAACCACGTTGCTGACGGTGAGTTTACCGGTCAGTTTCAGTTTGCCGTCGGGAGTCAGCAAGGCTTTCTCCGAGCGGAAGGCCAGGTGGGCCGTTTCCACGGGATCGTCCGCGGCGGCTTGGGAGGCGGCGCCTGCCGGATAGAGGTCGAACTGCAAGCTGGAATTGGAAGGATTGCTGTTGTCGAGGCGAAAACTGCCGCTGGCGGCAGCGGGACCGAGAGTGATCGAGCTTTCGCCGCGGGAGTGCGCCTGGATGATGATGCGGGCAGAGGAATGATTGGTGTCCACCCGCCAGTCCGCGGATTGAGCGAAGGCCGGCAGGGCGAGAAGGCTCGCCGCCACCGCGCCGAGAGCCAGCCGTGCAAATTTGTTTGTCATTTTATTTCTCCCTTTCTTTCCGGCAGGGCGCTTCGTGCGCCTTCTGCCGGGTCGTTCTCCCCGCTGGCTTCGCGGGGGCCATTCCCGGTTCACATCGTTCGATTCGGATGGGGATGGGAGGCAGTCGGACGGTGCGGGGAAATTCCGGTACTTTTTATGGCAGGAGGAAACGGGATTTTGATGCGGTGGATGCGGGCGAGCGGCGAAAGCAAGGAGGGGACAGAGAAATGTCCACGGTCAGAAAAGCACTGACCGTGGCTACCCGGAAAAGCCTCAGGCTATCGTTGACCGGACGAGGGGACAGGCAGGAATGCCTGTCCCAGCGATCCTCAGGGGCGCGGGCCTCTGCGCTCCCCGCCGGGGGCGCCGGCAGTGATGTGAGGGATGCCGGCGTCGTTCATCATTTTGTTCAGACTGGCCAGATCCTCGTCGACGAGTTTCTTGACGGTAGTGTGAGCCTCACCAACGAGCTGGGTGATGGTGGCCAGTTCCGTCATCTCCTGCGAAGTGGGCGCGGCGGTGTAGCCTTCGATCGAACCCATCAGACGGCCGATGCGCTGCGGGAACGCAGGAGGCGTGTAAGTGAGCGGAGGGCCGGCGTTCCCCTGGGCCTGTTCCGGTGGCACGTACTTTCCGTGGAGCTCTTCGACCTTCTTGGATAGGGCTTCGGCGGCCTTCTGGATGTTCTCCGGAATTTTCGGGGCCCCGGGCTTTTTCCAGGCTTCGAGGGCTGCGGTGAGAGCGGTCTTCATTCCCACGACCGAGGCGCGGTCGCCGTCCGCGGTCTTGCCGAGATCGTAGAGCTTCATGACGGCGTCGTGGCGAGCGGCGCGGTCTGCCGTGGAAACCTTGATGCGCGGATCATCCTGGACCTCGACGGTCTGCGAGGCCGCATCCGTGCCCGCGGTGATTCGTACGGTGTAGCGCCCCGGTTCGACGAGCGGCCCGCGAGGCCCGAAGCCGAAGCCGGCGGCCATGGCCTGAAGTTGCTGGGGAGTCGGCTCGGCCCAGGGCGAGTAGCGCAGGTCCCAGTTGGCGCGGTTGATGCCAGCCTTCGGTTCGCAGGGGACGGCGCCGAAACGGCGGGCGGGGCCCTCTGCGGGGCGGGCGGAACAGCGAATTTCGCGGATCACTTTTCCGGCGCTGTCGATGATGGAGATCTTTACGGGCTCCTTCTCGGCGGGAGCGGCCTTGAGATAGAACTGGAGGAGAGCGCCATACGGAGGATTCTGAGCGGCAAACCATTGGTGGCCGGTGTTGCCCTTGTTGCCGTACATGCGCCATTCGATGGTGGGACGAATATCGAAGAGGTGCAGATTGGAGTCGAGCAGCTCTTTGTTGAGCTGGACGAGGGGCGTGATGTCGTCCATCACCCAGATCGAGCGGCCGTGAGTGCCGAGGACCAGATCATTGTCACGAGGATGAATCTGGATGTCGTCCACAGGAACGGTGGGAAGGTCGGCTTTGAGCGATTGCCAGTTGGCGCCGCGATCGAAGGACACGAAGACTCCGTACTCAGTGCCGGCGAAGAGCAGGCTGGGATTGCGCGGATGCTCGCGAATGACGTGGAGGGTGCCGCGGTTGGCGGGCAGGCCGCTCGAGATGGAAGTCCACGTCTCGCCATAATCCGTGGTCATGAAGAGATAGACGTTGAAGTCGTTGCCGCGATGGCCGTCGAAGGTGACGTAGGCGGTGCCTTCCGCGGCGCGGGCCGCAACCACGCGGCTCACATAGGTGCCCTTGGGGACGCCGGGAACGCGATCGGCCACGTTCTTCCAGGTTTGTCCGCCGTCGCGCGATACCTGGAGATTGCCGTCGTCGGTGCCAACCCAGAGGACGGCGGAGGTGGCGGGAGATTCGCTGATGGTGGTGATGGTGGGATAGTCCTGCACGCCGTCGTTGCGGGAGAGCGTGTCCTTGTCGCCGACCTTGCCGAGGATGGGCAGCTTGGCGCGGTCCACGCCGGTAGTGAGGTCGCCGCCGAGTTTGGTCCAGGTGTCGCCGCGGTCGGTGGACTTGAAGAGGAAATTTCCGCCGTAGTAGATGGTGTTGTGGTCGTGCGCGGAAATGATGACCGGGGAGTTCCACTGGAAGCGGTACGGCGCGTCGCCTTCCTTGAAGAACGGACGGATGAAGCGGGCTTCGTTGGTGCGGGTGTCGCGGCGGGAAATATTGCCGTCCTGTGATTCGGTATAGACGGTGGAGGGATCGGCAGGATCCACGGCAGCGTGGAAGCCGTCGCCGCCATCGATGCGGAACCAGTCATCGTTGGTGATGCCGACCTGATAGGGAGTGGCGCTGGGCCCGCACCAACTGCCGTTATCCTGGAGCCCGCCGCAGACCCACCAGGGCGTGCGCATATCGAGACCGATCTCGTAGAACTGGCCGAGGGGAACCGTGTTGATGTAGTCCCAACTGCGCGCGGAGTCGAAGCTCCAATGGATGCCGCCATCGGTGCCGGCGATCATGTGATTGGAGTTGGCGGGATCTATCCACATGGCGTGGTAGTCGCCGTGGATGCGCGCGCCGCGGGAGTTGACGAAGGTCTTGCCCCCATCTTCGGAGTACTGGAGGGGAGCACCGAGGACCCAGATGCGCAAGTCATTGTTGGGGTCGACGCGCACCTGGCTGTAGTAGGAGGGCCGGGGGTTCGTATCGCTCATCTTGGTCCAGGACTCGCCTTTATCCTCGCTGCGATAGATGCCGCCCTTTGCGTGCTGGACGAGGGCGTACACGATATTGGGATTGCGGAGGAAGATGGAGAGCCCGATGCGGCCGGTGTCGCCCCCGTCGGCATAGGGCAGGCCCTTGGTGAGTCTCTTCCAGGTGGCGCCGCCGTCGGTGGTCTTGTAGATCGCGCTGCCGGGGCCGCCGCCGTTGTAGCCGAAGGGAGTGCGGCGGCGCTCGTAGGCCGCGGCGTAAAGCGTGTCGGGGCTCTGCGGGTCCATGGCGATGTCGGAGACTCCGGTGTCTTCGTTGATGGAGAGGGATTGCGTCCAGGTGCGGCCGCCATCGATGGTCTTGTAGACGCCGCGCTCCTTGCTGGGGCCCCAGAGGCGGCCCTCCGCAGCGATGTAAACAACATTGGGATTCGCCGGATGGATGGCAATGCGTCCGATGTGCATGGTTTCGGCGAGGCCCATGTTCGTCCAGGTTTTTCCGCCGTCGGTGGATTTATAGACGCCGTCGCCCCAGGAGGAGCTCTGCCGATTGTTGGCCTCGCCGGAGCCGACCCAGAGGATGGAAGGGTCGGAGGGCGCAACGCTGATGGCGCCGATGGTCGAGACGTTTTCTTTGTCGAAGAGAGGTTCCCAGGTGACGCCCTGGTTGGTCGTTTTCCAGACACCGCCGGTGGCGGCGCCGACGTAAACGGTCTGCGGGTTGCCTTCGGCAACCGCGAAATCGTCGATGCGTCCGCCCATGATGGCGGGGCCGAGCTCGCGCCAGTGGAGGTTTTCGAGAGCCAGTTTATAGTCCACCTTCGGGGCGGCGGGTGCTTCTGCGGCGGGAGGCGACTGTTTGGCAGGCTTGGCCTTTTTGGCGGGTTTCTCCTGTGCGTTCAGGATCGGGGTGACGGAAACTATGCCGGATAGTGCAGCCAGGAAAACGAAGGTGCGCAGGCGAAAGAAATCGGAGTTCATGGGGTAGTCTCCGGTGAATGATTTGGTGGTTCGCCGTGTGAAGAGCCGGCGGGCGGATGCTAACTCCGGGATGGGGGAAATGCAACGGGGGTATGAGGAAGTGGCTGGTGGCGAGCGGCGGGAAATAGGGCGATCTAGGGACTTCTGGAGCGCAGCCAAGAGTGGCTGCGCCACTTTGGGCCGGCGGGCGGCATCGAAGGGGTGACAGGGGCGGAGAGCGGAGTGAATGGGAACTACACATTTGCGCTGGCGATGGGCACCGGATTCGTGGCTGGGCTGCGTTCGATGACGGCGCCGGCGGCAGTGAGTTGGGGAGCGCATTTGGGCAGGCTCAGCCTGCGGGATTCGGTGCTCGAGTCCATGGGGAGTGCCGCGGCGGTGGCGATTTTCTCGGTGCTCGCCGCGGCGGAGTTTGTGGTGGACCTGCTGCCGCAGGCTCCGAACCGGACAGAACCGGCGTCCTTGCTGGTGCGGATTCTGGCCGGATGGCTGACGGGGGCATGCGTGTGTGTGTCGGCGGGGCATTCAACGGTTGCGGGAGGGGTGCTGGGCGCGATCGGCGGAGTGATCGGAGCGTTTGCGGGATTTCTTGCGCGGACGCGGCTGGTGAGCGGGCTGAAGGTGCCGGGCGCGGTGATCGCGATACCGGAGGATCTGGTGGCGATTGGGCTGGGGTACTTGTTAGTGTTTTGGGGGTGAGATAAATCCGGAAGGCCATGCAAAGCAGGTCCCTCCCCCGCCGGAGCGGGGTCCCTTCGCAACGGCACTCAGGGCAAGAGGGATGACAGCGGGCGGATTGGAGCTGGCGCGATTCGGGGATCCGCGCTGATAATGACGAATTTCGCCGCTGCTGCGAAGTGAAATAGCGCTGGCCGCGTGCTAAGGTCATTGTCAGGGGACAATGGATGCGCGCGAGGCCACTCCGCGGTTCGAAGCTGACGTGTGCACACGCTCCGCTGCTGGGTGTTTGCGCGTTGGCGGGCGCGGTGGCGCTCACAAGCTGTCACGTCAAAACGACCACCAAAATGCCCGCGGCAGATGTCCGACCGCTGCTCGATTCGAACAAAGCCACGGTGATGGCGCGGTATGAGGAGCTGAGCCGGTCGGTGCGCACGGTGAATGCGAAAGTGGAACTGGCGCCGCACACGGGATCGAAGTACACGGGCGTGATCGAAGACTACAAAGAGGTGAGCGGGTTCGTGCTGGCGGTGAGCCCGAACCACATCCGGATGATCGGGCAGGCGCCGGTGATCGGGTCGAGAGTGTTCGACATGGTGAGCGACGGCGAAACGTTCCGCATCTCGATACCGCCGAAGGGAAAATTCATCGTGGGCCCGGCGCAGTTTGAGCACGCGGCGAAGAAGCCGCTGAAAAACCTGCGGCCGCAGCATATTCTGGAAGCGATCTTGCGGCCGCCGATCGAGCCGGGGGGCGTGGTGCTGTTCGATGAGGAGGA
>Ga0187803_10000520_pt1 | contig 15396 bp, 17 predicted proteins | sample NC_wetland_sal_i_2_FD_132425 | JGI IMG/M metagenome (GOLD analysis project Ga0187803, IMG submission 132425) | Wetland sediment microbial communities from Neuse River Estuary, North Carolina, USA - Control_3 | ecosystem: Environmental > Aquatic > Freshwater > Wetlands > Sediment | place: USA...
CCTTGTTAGGGCAATGCCCGAACTGCCGTACTAAACCTCGTGCGAACATAACGTTTCTCAGCAATTGATAGATTTCGATTGATAGCTGCTCGACCGCTCGCAATCAGTTTGCCATCAAACTCGGCCGGAACGCCGCGCTGCGTAGTCCAATAAGCCTTAATTAATGCTACGTCAGCTGCATCGAGAGAGGCAATTAGTGCATCAGTGATTGCATCGAGAGATGGATCAATTATTGGTGTTCCGCCCGTGGGTGCCGGAGCGGGTGTCCCTGCGGGGCTTGGGGAAGTTCCGCTGCTCCCAGCAGGTGGAGTACCAGCTGAGGCAGCAGGAGCCTGAACAACAACAACTGGTCTTGGAATGCGCTGCGAAATCATTCGAGCCATTGTGGCGGCATTCCAAAGCATTTTTGTGTCGGCTTCTTGCATCAGTTGCGGCGATTGAGATTGGTGAGGTCCACTAATTCCAAGCAAGTGCACCCGGACACCATAACTTTGTGCGATTTGGACCCCGATACGAACGTCCTCATCGCCAGCTAACAGGACCGCGTCTGTGATTACCCCGTTTCTGGCAAGCTCGACTAGATCAGTGACGATTAAAGAATCGACGCCCTTTTGTTGCCCTTGGCTATTTATAAAACCGAGGCGCAGTTTGATGTTGTCAAGTTGTCCTAAGCGCAGTTGTTGCATGGAAGGGCCACCACCTTTTGCGCCGTCGTACCAATAAATGCGCAGAAGGGAAGCTTTCGGAGCTTTTGCCGTAGCAACCGCCAACAATTCTGCGACAGCTGCCGCTTCGTTTAGATCAAGGGTGGCTTGCGCCTGTTTTGCGCCCCAGATCGCAGTGGAACCCTGAGCAAATAAATAGCCAGCGTCCACGAACAAGGCTACGCGGTCCATTGGACTACCCTCAAAGTAGAAAGGGCCCCCGCAAGGAGACCCTTTTGTATGCCGGCGCACCCACGGTTATATATCGGGGAACGACGGTGATTAGATATATATACCGAGTCCTCCTAATATTCAATGAACCGACTCTATTATATATCAATGGCTTAGGAATTATCTATCCCACTCTGGGCCCATTTAAGTGCTCTAAAAGGGGTCATTTTTTGAGTCCGGAGGCTAAAAAACGCACCAGCGGCCTTCCTTGTAGCTCTCTTTTGCCGCCTATGCTGTTTTTTTCGAGTCTGGGGCCACGTTTGACCGTTCAAAGGTGGGTCGAGTCCGACCGAATTTAGGTGTGCTTGCTGCATAATACCGGAGTTCCAGCGCGCGACGCTCGAAGCCTTGCGCCAGCCGATGGAGAGCGGCCGGGTCAACGTCGCCCGGGTCAACGCGCATGTCACGTATCCGGCGCGCGTCCAATTGGTGGCGGCGATGAATCCCTGCCGTTGCGGGCATTTGGACGATCCGGCGCTGACTTGCGGCAAGGCGCCGCGCTGCGCGCAGGATTACCAGTCGCGCATTTCCGGCCCGCTGTTCGACCGCATCGATCTGCACATCGACGTGCCGGCGGTGAAGGCCGCCGATCTCTCGCTGCCGCCGCCGGCCGAGGGCTCGGCCGAGGTGGCGGCGCGGGTCAAGCGCGCGCGCCAGATCCAGGCCGCGCGTTACGCGGGCTTGCCCAAGGAGAAGCGCATCCGCACCAATGCCGAGCTCGACGGCACGCTGCTGGACGAGCTGGCATCGCCCGACGCCGAAGGCCGCAAGCTGTTGAACGAGGCCGCCGAGCGCCTCCATCTTTCGGCGCGGGGATATCACCGCGTGCTGCGCGTGGCGCGCACCTTGGCCGATCTGGACGAAAGCGCCGGCTTGAGGCGCATCCATCTCGCCGAGGCGTTGAGCTATCGCCGTATCCTGCTGGGCGACGCGTTGCGCTAGGCCTTCAGTCCCGGGAACAGCCGGAGCGCGTTGTCGCGCGAGATCGCCCGAACTTGCGCCGCGCCCGTTTCGCTACGCGGCTATCGCCGCGCCCGTTTCATGACGCTTCTATCGCCGCTCTTGGGCGCCCGCCCACGGCCATGTTACAAGCGGTCTAACCATAAATAAAACCATGGGGGAGCGCATGTCTTCGATCAATCCTCGGCGTCGCGGTTTGGGGGTGTTGACTGCCGCGCTGATCTTTTCTTTTGCTTCGCTCTTGACGAGTTCCGCGCAAGCCGCCGATCCGGTCCGAATCGGTTTCGCCTTGGGCCTCACCGGCGCCAACGCGCCCAACGGCAACCAATTGCTGCAAGCGCTCGAAATCTGGCGCGACGACGTCAACGCCAAGGGCGGGCTGCTGGGCCGCCCCGTCGATCTGGTCTATTACGACGACCAGACCAACCCCGCGAACGATCCCGGCATCTACACCAAGCTGATCGAGGTGGACAAGGTCGACCTGCTCTTGGGCCCTTACGGCACCAATCTCGCCGCCGCGGCCATGCCGGTGATCATCCAGCACAAGCTGACGACCGTCAGCATGCTCGCAACCGCGGTCAACCGGCAGTATCACTACGGCCAGTATTTCTCGATGGTGCCGCTCGGTCCCGATCCGCTGCATGCCTTCTCGTCGGGCTTCTTCGAGATCGCGGCCGCGCTCAAGCCCAAGGTGAAGACGGTGGCGCTGCTCGGCGCCGATGCCGAATTCGGCAAGAACGCGACCGACGGCGCGCGCGACAACGCCAAGGCGGCCGGCCTTTCCATCGTCTACGACCAGCTTTATCCGCCGCCGACCACCGACTTCACGCCGATCCTGCGCGCGGTGCAGGCGACCAACCCCGACATCGTGTTCGTGGCGTCATATCCGCCCGACACGGTCGGCATCGTCCAAGCCGCGCACGAGATCGGCCTCAAGACCAAGATCTTCGGCGGCACCATGATCGGCCTTTTGGCCACGCCCTTCAAGGTGCAGCTCGGACCGCTGATGAACGGCATCCTGTTCCACGAGGACTTCGTGCCGGCGTTCAACTTCCCGGGCTCGCGCGATCTGTTGCAGCGGTATCAGGCGATCGCCAAGGCGAAGGGCGGCATCGATCCGCTGGGCTACGGCTTCGTGCCCTTCGGCTACGCCGCGGGGCAGGTGCTCCAACAGGCGGTCGAAGGCGCCAAGTCCCTCGACCACCAGACGCTCGCCGCCTACATGCACGGCCACAGCTTCTCGACCGTGGTCGGCGACATCGCCTTCAACGCCGACGGCGAATGGGCGAAGCCGCGCTACGTCTTCAGCCAGTGGCAGCACCTGACCGGCAACGATCTCGGCCAGCTCCAGGACCCGAAGCACGACGTCGTGGTGTGGCCGGCCGCGTACAAGACCGGCAACCTCATCTTCCCCTACACCGCCGCGCAGCAATAGGGGACGGTGCGAGACCGGCGTTGCAGTCTTCCCTTGAAGCCGCCGCGCCGCCGGTCGCCTCGGCGAATCCGCCAGGGATATCAGGGGGCTAAGGCGCCGGTTGCGCCTTGGCCGGGGAAGGTCTACACACGGCGCCTTCCCAGGCATCACACGGGCACAACCGATGGCGCAGACCGCCGCGGTCAACGGCGCCGGTCAGCGCCGCCGGCTTCACCACAATCTCTATCTCGGCGCGCTCGGCGTGGTTTACGGCGATATCGGCACCTCGCCGCTTTACGCGGTGAAGCAGTGCGTCTTGAGCCTGGGCCACATCACCCCGGACAACGTCTATGGCGTGCTGTCGCTGATTGCCTGGTCGCTCATCACCGTCGTCACCCTCAAATACGTCTCGGTCATCATGCGCGCCGACAACCGCGGCGAGGGCGGCATTCTGGCGCTGACCGCGCTGGCGCTGCGCGCCGTCTCCGGCAAGAGCCGGATGCACTGGTGGATTCTGGCGGCGGGGCTGTTGGGCGCCTCGCTGTTCTACGGCGACGGCGTCATCACCCCGGCGATTTCCGTTTTGAGCGCGGTGGAAGGCCTCAAGGTGGCGACGCCGCTGTTCGATCCCTATGTCATCCCGATCACGCTGGCCTTGCTGGTGGTGTTGTTCGCCATGCAGCGGCGCGGCACCGCGCTGGTCGGCGGGCTGTTCGGCCCGGTGATGGCGCTGTGGTTCGCCGTCATCAGCCTGCTGGGCTTGACGGAAATCCTGCGCAACCCGGCTATCCTGCTGGCGCTCGATCCGTTTTACGGCATCCGGCTGCTGTACGGCCATCCGCTCGAGGGATTCATCCTGCTGGGCGCCGTCGTTCTGGCCGTCACCGGGGTCGAGGCGCTTTACGCCGACATGGGACATTTCGGCCGCCGCCCCATCCAGAGCGACTGGCTCGTCTTCGTCTTTCCGGCGCTGATGCTGAACTATCTCGGCCAGGGCGCGTTGCTGCTGGCCAGGCCCGAGGCGCTGGAGAATCCGTTCTATCTGCTGGCGCCGGATTGGGCGCTGTATCCGATGGTGGTGCTGTCGGCTTGCGCGACGGTGATCGCCTCGCAGGCGGTGATCTCGGGCGCCTTCTCGATGACGCGCCAGGCGGTACAGCTGGGCTATCTGCCGCGGCTCCAGATCCGCCACACCTCGGAGGAAGAGATCGGCCAGATCTACGTGCCGCGCGTCAACCTGGCGCTGCTGGCGGCGGTGATCCTGCTGGTGTTGGGCTTCCGCAGCTCGGACAATCTCGGCGCCGCCTACGGCATCGCCGTCACCGGTACCATGTCGCTCACCACCATCCTGGCGATGGTCTACACCGTGGGCGTGCTCAAGTGGAATCCGGCGGGCGCGGCGGTGCTGTTCGGCTTTTTCCTGTCCGTCGACCTGCTGTTCTTCATTGCCAATCTGCTCAAATTCGTCGAGGGCGGCTGGTTCCCGCTGGCGGTCGCCGCGTTCGTCTTCATCGTCATGGCGACCTGGATGAAGGGGCGCGACCTGCTGGCGCGCCGGCGGGCGGAAGCCGCCATGCCCTTGGACATCTTCCTCAAGAGCATCAAGCCCGAACACCCCGAACGCGTGCCCGGCACGGCGATCTTCATGACCGCCAATCCCGATCTGGTGCCGGCGGCGCTGCTGCATAACCTCAAGCACAACAAGGTGCTGCACGATCGCGTGGTGCTGATGAAGATCGAGACGCTCGACGTGCCGCATATCGCCGAGGATCAGCGGCTTGAGGTCAAGAATCTCGACCACCAATTCTACACCGTCACGGTGCGCTACGGCTTCATGGACACGCCCAACATTCCGCGCACGCTGGCCCAGCTGCGATTGATGAGGTTGAAGTTCAACCTGATGGAAACCTCGTTCTTCATCGGCCGCGAGAAGGTGGTGATCGGCGCGCCCACGCCCCATTTCTGGCGTTGGCGCAAGCGGCTGTTCATCTTCATGCAGGCGACGATGATGAACGCCACCGAGTTCTTCCGCATCCCCTCGAACCGCGTGGTCGAGTTGGGCGGGCAGATCGAAATCTGACGCGTTAGGTTTTTGCGTCACCCCCGCGGAAGCGGGGGTCCAGAGCCCTGGATTCCCGCTTGCGCGGGAATGACGGGAAAATCTTAGGCGACGCTGCGTCCGGTGCGGGGCGATGCTACTTCGTCGAGCGGCTCGATGACCGCGCGGCCGCGTTGCTCGAAACGCCCGACGCCGTTGAGCGAACGGATCTGCGGCGGGAACACCTCGTCCGAGCGGAAGGTCAGGCCCACCAGCGCGATCGCCGGATCGAGTCCGCCCTTGCTCAAAGGCAGCAGCAGGTGATTGGCCTCGAGCTCGCGGTTGACGCCCCAGCGGAAGGCGCAGCTGGCCTGGATCGGCGCGCGTTCCTGGAAAAGCTGGCGCAGCAGGTCGCCGAGATAGGCGAAATAAGGGCCCATGGTTTCGTCGAGATAGCGCCCGGTGGGATCGAAACCCCAGCGCCGCACCACATTGGTTCCGACCAGGCGGTAGCGCGGCCGCGTGCCGCGGTCCTGCAAATCGCACAGCAGCAGATGGGGCAGCAGCTTCGGTCCCATCTCCAAGGGATCGATGTCCGGGCGCGCCGGCATGATCCGGCCCTCGCGCTGGGCGCTCCAATAGCGCAGCAGCGACCCGAGGACCGGGTGGAGTTGGGCTTCGACGGGCGAAAGCGGCATGAACGCGTCCTTGATCGTCACGGGCCCGATTAGGCGGCGATTACGGTTAATTTTTCGCTAAAACCCGCCGGGTTCCGGCCGGCCGAAGCCCGCAAACCGGCCTTTTCCCTGGGTTTTTTCGGATTCGCTTATGGTTAATAATCCGCCAATGGGGCGGCATCAAGGCGGGCTTGCGGCGGCCCAAACCGCGCTCCCGAGTCGTCAGTCCCGGGGCAGCATGCGGCCCAAGGATTTGCCGCCGAAGATATGGATGTGGAAATGCTGCACCTCTTGATGCGCGTCATCGCCGTGATTGGCGAGGAAGCGGTAGCCGCTTTTATCGAGGCCGAGATCGCGCGCGATCTTGCCCACGGCGCGGAACAGCGCTGCGATCTCCTCGGCGCTGGCCTTGGCGGAAAAATCCTCGGACGAGACGTATTCGCCCTTGGGGATCACCAGCACATGCACCGGCGCCTGCGGCTTGATATCGCGGAAGGCCAGCACATGCGCGTCCTCGAACACCTTCTGGCACGGAATCTCGCCGCGCAGGATCTTGGCGAAGATGTTGTTGCGGTCGTAAGCGGCAGCCATGAGCCCTCCCAAATCCTTATGAAGTGCGGGATTTCTTTTCTTCGATGCCGGAGCGGCCCTGGCGCGTCGCGAGCGCGCGCCACACTTCTTCCGGCGCGATCTTGCCGTCGGCCCACAGCACCAGCAGGTGATAGAGCAGATCGGCGCTTTCCTGGATGAGGCGCGCGCGGTCGCCCTTGACCGCCTCGATGGCGGTTTCGGCCGCTTCCTCGGCCAGCTTCTTGGCGATCTTGGCCGTGCCTTCGCGCAACAGCTGCGCGGTATAGGACTGCGCCGGGTCGGCATCGGCGCGCGCTTCTATCACGGCAAAGAGCCGGTCGAGCGTCGCGCCGTCGATCTCGGCCATGGGTTTCCCTCCGGGGTTCCGCTCTTGCCTAGCAGATTAGGCCAGGCTTGAGAATTCCGCTATGGCGCGGCTACCCCCGGTCCGGACCGGCCCCGCGCGCGGCGCTAAAGCCTGACCGGTATTCCCGCCGCCTTGAGCCTTGCCTTGGCCTGGGCGATGGTGAATTCGCCGAAATGGAAGATCGAGGCGGCGAGCACGGCCGAGGCATGGCCTTCGATCACGCCCGCCACCAGATCGTCGAGCTTGCCCACGCCGCCCGAGGCGATCACCGGCACCGGCACCGCGTCGGCCACGGCGCGAGTCAGGCCCAGATCGAAGCCCAGCTTGGTGCCGTCGCGGTCCATCGAGGTGAGCAGGATTTCGCCCGCGCCCGATTCCGCCATGCGCTTGGCCCATTGGACCGCGTCGATGCCGGTTTCACGCCTGCCGCCATGGGTGAAGACCTGCCACTGGCCCGGGCCGGTGGATTTGGCGTCGATGGCGACGACGATGCATTGGCTGCCGAATTTCTCGGCCGCCTCGCGGACGAGTTCGGGCCGCGTCACCGCCGCGGTGTTGATCGAGGTCTTGTCGGCCCCGGCCAGGAGCAGCGTGCGGATGTCCTCGACCGAGCGCACGCCGCCGCCCACGGTCAAGGGCATGAAACATTGCTCGGCGGTGCGTTTTACAGCGTCGTAAAGCGTGGCGCGGTTTTCGGAGGAGGCGGTGATGTCGAGGAAACACAGCTCGTCGGCGCCTTCGGCGTCGTAGATTTTCGCCTGCTCGACCGGATCGCCCGCGTCCTTGAGGTTGACGAAGTGCACGCCTTTGACCACGCGGCCGTCCTTGACGTCGAGGCAGGGGATGATGCGGATTTTCAGCATCTCAAGCCGCCGCCAGGGCCAAGGCCGATTTCAAATCGACCCGCCCGTCATAAAGGCACCGTCCCAGTATCGCGCCCGGTATGCCGCGGGATTTGAGCGCGGCGATGTCGTCGAGCGAGGCTATGCCGCCCGAGGCGATCACCGGGGTTTTGACGGCTCGCGCCAGTTCCGCCGTGGCTTCGAGATTGACGCCTTCGAGCGCGCCGTCGCGCTCGATGTCGGTGTAGATAATGGCGGCCGCGCCCGCGCCTTCGAATTTCCGCGCCAGATCGAGCGCGGAAATGCTTGAGCTTTCCGCCCAGCCTTCGACCGCCACCTTGCCTTGGCGCGCATCGATGCCCAGCGCCACCCGTCCGGGAAATTCGCGGCAGGCCGATTTGACCAGATCGGGATTCTTGACCGAAGCCGTGCCCAGCACCACCCGCGCCACGCCCTGATCGAGCCAGGCCTTGATGGTGGCGCGGTCGCGGATGCCGCCGCCCAATTGGATCTTGGCCTGGGCGGCTTTGAGGATGGCCTCGACCGCCCGGGCGTTTTTGGGCTTGCCGGCGAAAGCGCCGTCGAGATCGACCACGTGAATCCATTGCGCCCCGGCGCCGGCGAATTTGCGCGCCTGGTCCGCCGGGTCGCGGTTGAACACCGTGGCATTGCCCATGTCGCCCCGCACCAGGCGCACGCACAGCCCGTCCTTCAGATCGATGGCGGGATAGAGGATCACGGCTGCCACCGCAGGAAATTGGCGATCAAGCGCAGGCCGGTCGTCTGGCTCTTTTCGGGGTGGAACTGCACGCCGAAGAGATTCTCCCGGCCGATCGCCGCCGCGATCGGGCCGCCGTAATCGACCGTGGCCCAGACGTCGGCCGCGGCCGCCGCGGCGAAGCGGTAGGAATGGACGAAATAGGCGTGGTCGCCGTTCTTGATCCCGGCCAGCATCGGATGAGCGCGGAAGAGCCTCAGGTCGTTCCAGCCCATGTGCGGAATCTTGAGCGACTTGTCCTTGGGCGTGATCGCCACCACCTCGCCCGGAATCCAGCCCAGGCCTTCGGTGACGGTGAATTCGAGCCCGCGCGTCGCCATCAGCTGCATGCCGACGCAGATGCCGAGGAACGGCCGCGCCTTGCCGATGACCGCCTCTTCCAAGGCCTCGCCCATGCCGGGCACGGCCATAAGCCCGCGCTTGCAATCGGCGAAGGCGCCGACGCCGGGCAGCACGATCCGGTCGGCCGCCGCGACTTCTTTGGCGGAGCTTGTCACCTTGATCTCGCCCGCAAGCCCCGACTCGCGCGATGCGCGCTCGAACGCCTTCGCGGCCGAGCGCAGATTGCCCGAGCCGTAATCGATCAACGCCGTCAGCATCAGAGGCTTCCGCCGAGCACGCCCTTGGTCGAGGGAACCGCCGATCTTGCGCGCGGGTCGAGCGCAACCGCCTGGCGCAAGCTGCGCGCCAAGCCCTTGTAGCAGGACTCGACGATATGGTGGTTGTTCTCGCCGTAGAGATTCTCGACGTGCAAGGTCACCCCGGCGGACTGGACGAAGGCCTGGAACCATTCCTTGAACAGCTCCGAGTCCATCTCGCCGAGCTTGGGCTTGGAGAACTTTACCTTCCAGATCAGGTAGGGCCGGTTCGAGGCGTCGAGCGCTACCCGCGTCAGCGTCTCGTCCATCGGCACCAGCGCTTGCCCCCAGCGGGCGATGCCCTTGCGGTCGCCCAGCGCCTTGGCGACGGCTTCGCCGACGGCGTAGCCGGTATCCTCGGTGGTGTGGTGCTGATCGATGTGCAGATCGCCCTGGGCCTCGAGCTCGAGGTCGATCAGGCTGTGGCGCGACAGCTGCTCCAGCATGTGATCGAGGAAGCCGATCCCGGTCTTGACGCGGTATTGGCCGCTGCCGTCGAGATTGACGCGCGCGGTGATGCGCGTCTCGCGCGTTTTGCGCTCGACCGCGGCTGTGCGCCCCTTGGCCCGGGGCGGCTTAGCCTTTGATATCGCCTTGGTTTTGGCCATCTTCATCGCTTCCTTGTTGGCCGCGTTGTAGCAGGAGCGGGGCCGGGCCGCCAGTGGCGCGTCTTGATTAACGCCCGGAACCGCCTACATTTTAGCTCCGTTCCCTCCCCCGATAAGGCCTTCATGGACAATTCCGACCCCAAGACTTGGCACGGCACCACCATCCTGTGCGTGCGCAAGGACGGCAAGGTGGTGATCGCCGGCGACGGCCAGGTGTCGATGGGCAATACCATCGTCAAGTCGAACGCCAAGAAGCTGCGGCGCCTCGGCGGCGGCAAGGTGATCGCCGGTTTCGCCGGCGCCACCGCCGACGCCTTCGCGCTGTTCGAGCGGCTCGAAGGGAAGCTCGAGCAGCATCCCGGCCAGCTCACCCGCGCCTGCGTCGAGCTGGCCAAGGACTGGCGCACCGACCGTTACCTGCGGCGGCTCGAAGCCATGATGGCGGTGGCCGACCAGGACGCCTCGCTGGTGCTGTCGGGCACCGGCGACGTGCTCGAACCCGAGGACGGCATCATCGGCATCGGCTCGGGCGGACCCTATGCGCTGGCGGCGGCGCGCGCGCTGATCGACCAGAAAGGCCTCGACGCCGAGGCCATCGTCAAGAAGGCGATGGCGATTGCCGCCTCCATCTGCGTCTTCACCAACAACCAAGTGACCATCGAAACCCTATGAGTTAATCCTTCAGTCCGCGCGAGATCGTCTCCGAGCTCGACCGCCACATCGTCGGCCAGAACGACGCCAAACGCGCCGTCGCCATCGCGCTCCGCAACCGCTGGCGCCGCCAGCAATTGGCGCCCGAGCTCCGGGACGAGGTGCTGCCCAAGAACATCCTGATGATCGGCCCGACCGGCATCGGCAAGACCGAGATCGCGCGAAGACTCGCCAGGCTCGCCCAGGCCCCGTTCATCAAGGTCGAGGCGACCAAATTCACCGAGGTGGGCTATGTCGGCCGCGACGTCGAGCAGATCGTGCGCGATCTGATCGAGGTTTCGCTGGCGCTGACGCGCGAGCGGTTGCGTAAAGAGGTCGAAAGCAAGGCCGAGCTCGCCGCCGAGGACCGCGTCCTGGACGTGCTGGTGGGGCCGGGCGCCGGGCCCGACACCCGCGCCAAGTTCCGCAAGATGCTGCGCGGCGGCGAATTGGAAAGCCGCGAGATCGAGATCCAGGTGCAAGACACCGGCGGCATGCCCAGCTTCGAGATTCCCGGCATGCCGGGGGCGCAGCTCGGCGTGGTCAATCTCGGCGACATCCTGGGCAAGATGACCGGCGGGCGCACCAAGCCGCGCAAGATGACCGTGGCCGAGGCGCAAGCGGTTTTGCTCAGAGAAGAGAGCGACAAGCTGTTGGACCAGGAAAAGGTCGCCAAGGAGGCGATCGCTGCGGCCGAGCAGAACGGCATCGTCTTCATCGACGAGTTGGACAAGATCGCCGGCCGCGCGGGCGAGCGTTTCGGCGCCGATGTCAGCCGCGAAGGCGTGCAGCGCGACCTGCTGCCGCTGATCGAGGGCACCACGGTCGCGACCAAATACGGCCCGGTCAAGACCGACCATATCTTGTTCATCGCCTCGGGCGCCTTCCATCTCGCCAAGCCTTCGGACCTGCTGCCCGAACTGCAAGGGCGGCTGCCGATCCGGGTCGAGCTGAAGCCGCTGACGCGCGAGGATCTGCGCCGCATCCTGACCGAGCCCGAGGCCAGTTTGATCATCCAATACAAGGCGTTGCTGGCGACCGAGGGGGTCAAGCTCGACTTCGCCGAGGACGCGATCGACGAGATCGCGAGCCTGGCCGAGGAGATCAATTCGAACGTCGAGAACATCGGCGCGCGCCGCCTCCACACCGTGATGGAGCGGCTGCTCGAGGAGATCAGCTTCACCGCCTCGGACCAGAAGCCGGGCGCGGCCGTGACCATCGACCGCGACTATGTGAAGAGCCGCGTCGGCGTGTTGGCCAAGAACGCGGATTTGTCCAAGTTCATCCTGTAAATCATCGTCCGTCGTCCCCGCGAAAGCGGGGACCCAGGGCATACGCTCGTCACTAGCCCCTGGCCCCTGGACCCCCGCTTGCGCGGGGGTGACGAATAAGCGTTTCGATCCGGCTGGAAAATCCTCTGAAAAGAAAAGGGCGCCACCATTTCTGGGGGCGCCCTTCGCCAGCGGTTTAAACCGCTGCGTTAGTCGGCGATTGCGAGATTCGCAGCCGCGCTCTTGCCGCGATCCATCGCGACCTCGTATTTGACCTTCTGCCCTTCGTTGAGCGAGCCCAGGCCCGCGCGTTCGACCGCGGAGATGTGAACGAACACATCCTTGCCGCCGTCGTCCGGACGGATGAAGCCGAAGCCCTTTTGGGCGTTGAACCATTTGACAGTGCCGATAGCCAAGAGAGTGTCTCCAAGAGTTAATGCCGTGGAAAGCCCACGGCGGCAGTCAATCCGAAGGTCGAGGTTGGAAGATCGGTGAGATCGTTCGCGCGCGCGAGCCGTAAGATTGCCCGTATAAGGTGGGGTCGGAGCTTCGTGAAAGCAAATGTTATTTTGCGGCCCATTTTCTGACCACCGGGCGTTTTACCGAAATTTTGTGGGATTTGCGCGCGGCCTGCGCCACCGGGCGGGCCGGATGCATCGGCGCGGTCTTGACCAGCTCGAGCAGCCGCTCGACCCGTTCCGGGGCCAGTTTGCGGATGCGCTCGGCCAGGAGATTGGCGAGTTCGGTGGCCTCGGATGAGAGCCCCGCCGTGTCCACGGTGATGCGCGGATGGGAGAGCCGCGCCAGCCGCATCAGCTCGTCGGCGTCGTCCCAGATGATGTTGAGCTGGGCGCAGATCGCCACCACCATGGCGTGTGTCGGCCTGCCGCGCCGCCCATGCTCCAGCGCCGAGAGATAGGCTCCTGAGACGCCGAGCGCATCGGCCATGTCCTTGAGCTTGATGCCGCGCGCTTCGCGCAATTGCCGGAGCTTGGTGCCGAAGGGGGTCACGGCTGGGTCCGGCGCAACAGCACGTAGAGCGCGCCCGCGCCGCCGTCGCGCGGCTGGGCGTTGGCCAAAGCCAAAACACGGCCGCGCAACGCCGGCTCGTTGAGCCAGCGCGGCACAGATTCGCGCAACACGCCCTTGCCTTCGCGGCCCTTGCCGGTGATGACCAGCGCCAGGCGTTTGCCCTGGGCCTGGGCGCGGGCGATGAAGGATGATAATTCGCGGTGCGCCTCGTCCTGGGTTTTGCCGTGGAGATCGAGCCGCGCCTCGATCGCCATCTGGCCGCGCTTCAGTTTCTCGAAACTCGCGCGGTCGATGCCCGCGCTCTTGCCGATTTCGAGCGGCGGGAGGGCTTTGGGCACGGGCGCCGCAATACCCGGCTTGTGGTGCTGCGCGGCCGCTTCCGGTTTCGGGGCCGGGATCCTGGGCGGTTTCACGCGGGCGAGCGGCTTCACGCCGCGCATCGCCGCGCGGAACAGGTCGCTGTCCCCGCTTCGCAGCTCCTGGTTTCTAGCTTTGGCCATCGTCGATCAGCACGATATGTAGCCGGCGCGGCCCATGCATGCCGAGCTCCAGCCGCTGCTCGATATCGGCGGTGCGCGACGGGCCGGTGATGAAATTGACCGTGCGCGGCATGGCAAAGCCGCCCTCCGGCTTGGCGAATTTGCGGCGCAGCTTGTCGAAGCCGTCCTCGTAGGACGCGGCCACCTGACCGGCGCGCAGCACGGCGATATGCGTGTCGGGCAGGAAATTGTTGCGGGTCGGGCTCTCCGGCCCGGAATGCAGCATCAGCGTGCCGGTCTCGGCCACGGCGGCGAAGCAGGACGTCACGCCCACGGCGTCGCCGTCCTCGGCGCGGCCCTTGCGGATCTCCAGGAGCGGCTGCTTGGCCCAGGGAATGTCGTCGAGCGCGGGATCGGGCGCCACCACCAGCCGCGACGGCAGATTGAGCCGCGACAGATAATCCGCCACCGCGCCCGGCACGTCCTGCGCCGAGGCCACCTTCGCCACTGTGGCATTGACGCCCTCGGCCATGGCGGTGAAGAGCGCGATCTGGCCCCGATGGTCGAGCCCGGCCGCGCGCTGGGGGATGAGATTGCGCTGGTGCGCCTGGAGCCGCGCCGCCAGCGGCGCGGCCGCCTGCTCGTCGAGCGCCCCGCGCTTCAGCGCGCGGCGGATGCGGTCGAGCGTGGCGTCGTGGGCGTCGCTCATGGCCCGGCCTTTTTACGCATAGCCGCCTTCCACAGGCTGTGAAAGCTGCGGCCCTGGGGCGCCGGCATGTCGCGCGTGCCGGTCCAGCCCGAAGCCAAAGGCAAGCTGCGGAACCGGCCGCGCCCTTTGCCGAAGAAACCCAGCACCCGCGCGGCCATGCCCGCCGCGGCATGATAAAGCCGGGGCCGGGTCGCGAAGAACGCCCAGACCGCCAGGCCCCAGCGCCAAGACGCCGGCGAGAGATGGCGCGAGAATTCGCGCTCGCGCCAATGCCGCATCATCTTGGGCAGCGGGATTTTCATCGGGCAGACGCTTTCGCAGCGGCCGCAGAACGTCGAGGCGTTGGGGAGATTGCCCGCTTCCTCGATGCCCACCAGCGTGGGCGTCAGCACCGAGCCCATCGGCCCGGGATAGACCCAGCCATAGCTCTTGCCGCCCACCGCCTCGTAGACCGGGCAATGATTGAGACAGGCGGCGCAGCGGATGCAGCGCAGCATGTCCTCGAACTCGGTGCCCAGCATCGCGCTGCGCCCGTTGTCGAGCAGCACGACGTGATAGCGCCCCGGCCCGTCGAGGTCTTCCGCGCGGCGGGGGCCGGTCGAGACGGTGGTGTAGGAGGAGAATTCCTGGCCGGTCGCCGACCGCGCCAGCAGGCGCAGGATGGTGGCCGCGTCCTCGAGCGTCGGCACGATTTTTTCCAAAGACGCCAGCACGATATGCGCGCGCGGCAGGGTCTGGGTCAGATCGCCGTTGCCCTCGTTGGTGACGATGATCGACGAACCGGTCTCGGCGATGAGGAAATTCGCGCCGGTGATGCCGACATCGGCCGCCAGGAATTGCTGGCGCAAGATGCCGCGCGCCTCGTCGCACATCTGCCGCGCATCCTCCAGCTGGCGCTTGGGGTCGAGTTTGGTATGGGTCAAGCGGAAGGATTCGGCGATCTGCTCCTTCACCAGGTGGATCGCCGGGGCAATGATGTGGCTCGGGCCCTCGTGCCGGATCTGGATGATGTATTCGCCGAGATCGGTTTCGACCGGGACCATGCCGTTGGCTTCGAGATAGTCGTTGACCGCCATCTCCTCGCCGATCATCGACTTGCCCTTGGTGACGGTCTTGGCGCCGAGATCGCGACAGATCGCCAGCACCGCTTCGTTGGCCTCGGCGGCGTCGCGGCACCAATGGACCTTGCCGCCGGCCGCGATGACGTTGCGCTCGAAGCTTTCGAGATAGAAATCGAGATAAGCGAGGGTGTGCCGCTTGATCGCCACCGCCTCGTCCCGCAACCCCTCCCACTCGGGCAATCGGGAAATCATGAGCGCGCGGCGCTCGACGAAGCCGGCGCGCAGATTGGTCATCGCCTTTTGCAGATTGGGGTCGCCCAAGGCCGC
>Ga0187803_10000521_pt1 | contig 15396 bp, 10 predicted proteins | sample NC_wetland_sal_i_2_FD_132425 | JGI IMG/M metagenome (GOLD analysis project Ga0187803, IMG submission 132425) | Wetland sediment microbial communities from Neuse River Estuary, North Carolina, USA - Control_3 | ecosystem: Environmental > Aquatic > Freshwater > Wetlands > Sediment | place: USA...
CTCGTAGCCAGAAAGGTGCTTGAGTTCCTGGGTAAACGGGAAGGGGTGCCAGAGCCCGTCGTGCAGGAAGCGTAGGGCCGTCCAACCGGCCCGGATGCTGTAACGAGGAGATCGCACGGCCTTGTTTTGGAAGGCTGCGGCTTTTTATTGTCCATCGCGAACGGCGGTGGAGCTAGACGACAACTCCGTGCTACCAACTCAGCCCTGTTACCGGCCACAGATCGGCAAGCTTAAGTCGGCATAGCGCCACGATTCCAGGATCAGATGGGTGAGAAAATGCAGGGATCCATGGGCGTTTGTCGGGACCAATGTAGAGACATTAGTTCCATTGCCTTTTACTCGCGCGGCGCATAAATGACCAAGCAATAACAAGGCGCCTGTTGCTGAGGCACGCGCATGCGGCGCGTTGGCACAGGATTCCAGCCAGTGCTTAGCGGTGCCACTCAAACAGCGCGGTTGAGGAGAGATTCGCCCCGTCGAAGACGCTCGATATTCGGAGCTACCGCATCTGCGATCTCTCCATAGCCATCTGTCGTCGTCAACGCCTTGCAAATGATCAAAGCCGGCTTCACGGAGGAGGAAGCTGCAGATCACGCGCCTGAGACAATGTCTCCGAGCCTCTGAGCCCCGTCTGTTTTAGGTTACGTTTTGCTACTATTGGTCGCTCCCGCAACCGTCAAACGATACGCTTCTAATGGATCCCGATTGCGTTCGAGCGGCGATCCCAGGTACGACAACCGCACAAAATACTCAAGTAAACTCGGCAATTCTCACACTTCTTCAGTGTTCCGGAGCGCTGCGGTCCGGCTCCGATTACGAAGCCAAACCGGAACTTGCAAAACGTAACAAAACAATGTAAAAAGAAACTCGCGGAGGGGCCAGAGTGTCGCCAGCCGATGGTCTGCTTAACGAAGAAAGACGGAGAGCCATACTGGTCGCTCTGAATCGCGATGGCCGTGTACTGGTGAAGGATCTGGCGGCACACTTCCAAGTTTCTCAGATCACCATCCGAAAGGACCTCGAAGTACTGCAGGGACGCGGGCTCCTGCATCGCACTCATGGTGGTGCTCTTGTCCCTTCCAGCGGAGCGCTCAGCGACCCCTCGCTGCAGGAAAAGGAAAAGCTTCACCGCACCGAAAAGGTGCGGATTGCTCAGGCCGCCGTCCGGCTCGTGGAAGAGGGCCAATCCATTCTGCTGGATTCCGGAACGACGACGATGGCTATCGCCCGCGCCCTGCGTAATTTCCGCAGGCTTACCGTCATCACCAATGCCGTCAACATTGCGGCGGAGCTCGCCAACTCAGAAATCGAGGTCATCCTCACCGGGGGCACCGTCCGCAAGAATTCCTTTTCCCTGGTAGGCCCCTTGGCGGAAGAAACGTTGCGCCACCTGAGCGCCGACATCTTGTTCCTGGGTGTCGACGGATTTGATACCCGCCTCGGGCTAAGCACGCCGAATCTGCAGGAAGCCAAGGTGAATCGAGTCATGGTCGAGATTTCCCGGAAAGTGGTGGCGGTCTGCGACTCGAGCAAATTTGGCCGGCGTAGCCTTTCGACCATTGTCCCGCCAAATGCCATTCATCACGTCATTACCGATAAGAAGATTTCGAAGATGGATATCCAGAATCTCAAGGACAGCGGAGTCTCCTTGACCCTGATATAGCCGGAAGGAATATGTCCCTGACACAACTCGAGTTACCGACTCACATGCTGAAGGAGATTCTCTCCCAACCCAAGTGCTGGTCGGAATGCATTCGACAACTCGAAAACGACGCGATCGTGCGCGAAATCGTTGCCAAGATACCTGCCAATAGTGAATGGCTGTTTATCGGGTGCGGCACGAGCTACTATTTAGCGCTGTCGGCCGCGGCAAGTTTTTCGCTCATCGCCGCGACTCCCGCCCGAGCGGTACCGGCATCCGAAGTGTTACTTTTTCCCGAGATTGCGCTGCCGGACCGCCGCGCCGTTGTGCCGGTTTTGATTTCGCGCTCGGGACGGACGACCGAAGTTGTCAAAACTAGAGATTATCTGGAGCGCGAGAGAGGGATCCGCACCATCGCAATCACGTGTGCGGCGGATCAAACCCTGGCTCAAGTTTCCCACTTTCCCATCGTTCTCTCCGCCGCGGAAGAACAGAGCACGGTCATGACGCGGTCGTTCAGTTCGATGCTGCTGGGACTGCAATACTTGGCCGCGACTCTGACCGAAAACGCAGACTTCAAGCGAGCGCTCCAAGACTTGCCCCAGAGGGCGGAACCGTTGTTCGAGGATACCCCGCCTCGTCTACGCGACTTTGTCGCTCAGCATGACTTCGACGATTATATTTTTCTCGGACACGGGCCTTTCTACGGAATCGCTTGTGAGGCCGCGCTGAAGGTGATGGAGTCGTCGTGCAGCTACGCGCAGAGCTTCCATAGCCTGGAGTTCCGCCACGGCCCAAAATCCATCGTGAGCGCGAAAACCCTGGTTGGCTTCTTCCTCTCCGACACCGGCTACACGGCGGAGGTCGACCTATTGGAAGAGGTCAAGGGGTTGGGCGGAGTCACATTCGTGGTCACTGCCAAAGCCGATGTTCGCGTCAGGGCGATGGCTGACTTCCTTGTGGAAGTGCCGATCGCCGGTCCGGAGTGCTCGCGGCTGGCCGCATGCATCCCCTGGGGTCAGCTTCTGGGTCTCTACACCGGGCTTAAGAAGGGCCTCAATCCGGACTCGCCGCGCAATCTGAGTCAGGTTGTCATTCTCGACGAACTTCCCTAGGAAAATCCTGGTGCCACAGTTCGACATCACCATCGCCGGCGAACTTAACCTCGATATCATCCTGTATGGTCTGCCGGAAGAACTCCCGCTCGAACAGGAGTTGCTGGCCAGCGGCTTAGTGGTGACGCTCGGCAGCTCCTCAGCCATTACCGCCCACAATCTGGCTGTCCTGGGAAGCAAAGTCGGATTCGTTACGCGAATAGGGGATGACGAGTTGGGAAGGATCGCGCTCGATAGACTGTGTGATGTTTCTGTAGATGTCACCCGGATTACGCAATCGTCGACTTCGAGTACAGGCTTGACGGTGCTTCTGCCCCACACGCGACAGCGCAGGATCCTCACCTACCCTGGCTGCATGGCGGAAATGACGGTGGCGGATCTGGACCTTGCCTACCTCAGCTCGTCTCGTCATTTCCACCTTTCATCGTACTTTCTGCACCGCGGCCTGGTGGGACATGTGGCCAGTCTGTTTCGGCAACTGAAAGCGGCTGGCTTGACCATTTCCATGGACACCAATGACGATCCCAGCGGCCGCTGGGACGATGGAGTTCAGGAAGCCCTTCGACTTGTAGATGTCCTCATGCCCAATGAGCGTGAAGCCTGCAAACTTGCCAATGCCGAGAACTTGGATGACGCGATTCGCCGCTTGCTGGAATGCATACCGCTCGTGGTCATCAAGCAAGGCGCGAAGGGTGCGATCGCTGTCTCAAAAGGAAAAACAATATCCGTGCCCGCGCTCCCAGTGGAGGTCGTCGATCCGGTCGGCGCCGGCGACAGCTTCAATGCCGGATTCCTGCACAAGTACGTTCACGGCGCAGATCTGGCTGATTGTGTCGCCTACGGCAATCTGGCCGCTGCCTGTTCAACCACGCGGGCGGGTGGCACAGAGGCTTTCCGCGAGCAAGAATACTGGAAGGAATTCTTTGTGACTCACACGGCTCGCGGCGGATAACCTCTTTCTACTTGCGAACGGCCTCGATTAGCAGGCTCCCTTTGAACTCTGTTTTCAGCTGAGCACCAGATGCGTCAACCTCCCCAAGATCGACGTCATTGACATAGTCATGCACGCGATACCTTCCCGGCTGCAGCCCGCGCAACTCGATCTTTCCCTTCCAACTCGTCTCCGGACTGGCGGCATAGAAGGCGTAGTACATCCGGCCGTCTTTTTCGATGGCGTACGCTTCGGGCGTGTCGTATCCGTAAACGTAGAGATTCCTGAAATCGCCTTGCGAAAGCATCTTAGAGTTGTAGAGAGCGGTCCACTTTTTCCAGTGCTCTTCCTTCTGTGGGGTCAAAGCCACCTTGGCGAACTTCGGTCCATAGTCGGGCCAGGTGAACTTGGTGCCCAGCACTCCGCCGGTGCCGAGTGTTGAGGCGAAGTCCTGACCATGCTCGTCCCATTGCCCGCGCTTGTCCTTTGTCATCTCGGAAAGCTCGACGTGGTCGCCGTAAACCGCGGCAGCGGGACCAAGGATGGCTTTGTACCACTTGATGCGGCGGCGCACTTGCGTCCCTCCGACCGGATCGGCGGTAACAGCCTGGTCCATGAACGGGAGCCAGGCCACGTTCGGAGTTGTTCCGCAGGGGCAGATCTGAGTGACGCTGTCGGGCTTCAGGGCACGGGTTGTCTGATAAATGATCTTGTATACATCCGCAACCGCTCGGATCGAGTCTTCCGGCGACTTGTGATGATGCTTCGGGTTGTAGCAGGCCGGGGCGGTGTAAATGTTGTCGAGCTTGTTCCCGTCAAAACCCCAATCGCGGATGAACGTCTCGGTCAAGCGCTTATAGTACTGCTGGACCTCGGGAAGAGCAGGGCACAGCACCGCCAGACCGCGGAAGATGCGCGCCGGGTTTCCATTCTTGTCGAGCACCAGCCAGTCGGGGTGCTCCTTTACGACCTTCGACACCACGTACTTGTGGGATTCGTATCTTCCCTTCCCATCTTCTGCGGTCAGCGGATACCACCAGAGCTGCGCTTTCATGCCCTGCTGGTGGAGGTCATCCACCATCTTCTTCATGGAATCGTCAGGGAAGGTATCCTTGCGCGGTTCCCAGTCGCCGTAGGTGTTGAACCAGCGATCGTCGAGTGTGGCCCACTTGATTCCCATCTCCTTGAGCTTGGGCACCGTGCCCAGCATCTGAGCCGGCGTTACGTTGAACTCGTAGCCCCAACCACACCAGGCAATGCCGTACGCGGCGTCGCTGGGCTTGGTCAGCGTCCATCCTTCCTTTTGCAGAGCTTGTGACCAGCTCCGGAGGGGTTCGTAAAAGTCGCCGTGATACACGGCAAGGAAGGTGCGCGGGGTTGCGAACGACTCTCCCGGTTCGAGTGTCGTTCTTGGCGCGAGAACGACTTCGGTCTCAACGCGCTGGTCCGCCGCCACATGGACGGGCAGCGAAAGCACAACAGGGATGGTCTCGATGTGCCCAATCGCCTCGCCGATGGAAGACGTCCAGAATGCGTTCACGGGTACACCGCCGCCATGCCCCTGGTTCACGACCGCGGCCATCACGTTGGGACGGGAAAAACGGACAGGGATGGGAAGAATTTCGTCGTCGCCCCAATTAAAACTCGCTCCTTGAAATGACCAGAGTTGATGCGGAGCAGCCTGGGCATCGGCAAGAGCAGCGTTGATACGGTGCTGCTGCACCTGCACGCGGTCCAACCGCAATGATTTCCCACTTTTGTTTTGAAGAGAGGCCGTCAATACCGCAAAGCCAGGGAAATCGTCGTAAACCTCGATGGTGAGTGATTCCTCCAGCCCAGAACTGCTGCGCGCAGTCGCCTTAATCCTCTTTCCAAGTGCACCCAATTTTCCGGTCGACGCGCTGACCGCCACGCTTCCCGCTTCGATCACAAAGTCGCTCACCGGCTGGCCATTGACCCACGCGGTGGTGCCGCCAGCATTGAGAGCGGGTTCGTCCAGTGTGACGCGCCGCCCATCTCTCACCAGAAACGCTTGCAAGTAGCCCCGGGGCGATAGCTCGAACTCCGCCGATGCCGCCTCGATCAGAACGGACCCGTCGGGCTTGGCCGTGACTTCAATCTTGGAGACCGCAGGGGTCGCATGATTGGCTGGTGTAGCCGGTGGCGCAGACTTCTGACAGGCTGACAGCAAGCAGAACAGAACCAAGGCTTGCCCCGTCTTCAGCATTCTTGTGAAGCCATTCGATTGCCACCTCATCAGTTTCCTCCCCGTTCCGAAGCCCCGGTCACGCCTTTGAACTGGCTGAACAGTCTTTCGGCATTCAGATGGTAGATTTTCTCCAGCACCGGGTCCGGTAGCGCCAGACCGTAGATCTTCCAGCGGCCTTGTGCGGGAGCATCGTAGTAGTCGAAGTACTCGTCGTCGGTTTCCAGCCACCGAAAATAGCTCTGGTACAGATCGGCCTCGAAGCTGTTGTCTGTGCCGAACATGACGCGATCCTGAAAATCGAGGAACAACTTGTAAGTCCGGCGCGGCTGACGGCCCAGTTCCGCCTGGCGGGCCCCGAACTCGATCTGCACATTGGGAAACCTCTTCAACATTGCCTCGACGTTATCAAGATTCTCCGGCCAATTCCCCACGTGCAATACGACAAACGTTGTGTCGGGATGCTTCGCAATCATCCGGTCCCGCGCCGCGATCAGGTCTTCGAGAGGTGGAAATTGGGGTCCGTAGAAGCTCCAATCCGGGTGCTCGATCAACTCTTCATAGCGCTCATTGTTACCGTCGTTGGGATGAAAAAATGCCTCCGGGTCGCCGATGTGGATGGCCACGGGTATACCCAGGCGTCCACATTCCTCCCAAATTGGATCCAGCCTGGCATCGTCGATGGTGACGAGTTTCCCGCTCTTGTCGCGTACGTCCAGGCCCAGTTCCTTCAAGATCTTCAGACCGCGCGCGCCCCGGCGTACTGAGTCGTCGACTTGTTGCACCATCAGGCGGCTGAAATTCGGATCGTCGATCTTACTCCAATCAATCTGCGTGAAGACGTAGAAGCGCCCTGGATACGGCTTGACCATCGTGTCCATGATCTTCTGCAGGTCGCCGCCCCAGCCCCCGGTGAGTATGACCACCGACTGGATGTTGAGCTGGTCCATAAGAGCGACCGCTTCCTGCGGGGCCATCCGGGATCCGATTCCGCGGGCGTCGTTCAAATGCTGGTGCACATCGAAGACCGGAAACTTGGCCCGCAAAACCGGTGTCACTTTGGCATGTAGCATCGATTGCGGATGAAACTCGCGCAACAGCAGCGTCTCTTTCCTCGCGGCATCCGGGTCGGCGTGGTAACCGATCTGGCCGACCGCTGCAGTCGGTGCGAGTAGGACCACGGAAAACGCAAACTTTGCGATCAGTGTCTGCATGAGTTCCTGCCTCCCTTGGCTCAGCCCGGCCCACTGCGAGCGAGCCGAAATTGGGAATGTTTCCGCAAGCGCGCGTCTCGCGGCGCCCCCGGCGTCCGACCCGGGGTGGCCCTCCCGCCAAAACATCGCCCTTGACAAAAGCTACAAAACGAAAGTAAATGTAATCGTTCGTAATCTTACACCCGAGGAGCTGGCAATTTCCATACCGATAACTTCTGCGTTTGGCAGATCAGGCCAGGTTGCGGATGTCCCCAGTCCAGGAGGCTTTTCCATGTCCATCTCTATCTCGCGTCCTTTCTTTTCGACTTGTTTCGTAATCCTTTTGTTCTTGGCTTCGACGGTTTTATGGGCGCAGAAAGACGCCGGAGCGATTGTCGGCCTGGTGCGCGACGCGAGTGGCGCGGTTGTCGCCGGGGCCAAGGTGACGGTCACGGACGTGGAGCACGGCCAGAATTTCACCACCACCACCAACGAGTCCGGAGAGTACGTAGCCAGCCCGCTGCGAGTGGGCCGCTATGTGGTCAATGTCGAGCATCCCGGGTTCAAAAAGGCGGCGTCTTCGCCGGTGGACATCAGCGTGCAAGACCGTGTGGCGGTCAATCTTACGCTCCAGGTGGGCCAGGTTTCAGAACTGGTGGTGGTGACGGGAGCCGCCCCCTTGTTGCAGACCGAGACGTCGGAACTCGGCCAGGTGGTCGACCAGAAGCGGGTGTCAAACTTGCCCTTGAACGGGCGCAACTTCGCACAACTGGCGCTGCTCTCAGCTGGCACGGCACCCAGCGAACCAGGGGCGCGCGACGAAGGGGGCTATGGATTCAGCGCAAATGGCGCCCGCTCCCTGCAGAATAATTTCCTGCTCGACGGAGTGGACAACAATTCGAATCTGCCGGATCTGCTCAACGAGACGAACTTCGTCATTCAGCCTCCCGTGGACGCCCTGCAGGAATTCAAGGTTCAGAGCAACGCCTACAGCGCGGAGTTTGGACGCGGCAACGGAGCGATCATCAATGCCGTGATCAAGTCGGGCACGAATGGGTTGCACGGTTCGCTCTGGGAGTTCTTGCGTAACGACAAACTCGATGGGCGTAACTACTTCGACGATCCCACGAAGGCCACGCCACCTTACAAACAAAACCAATTCGGCGGGACGTTGGGCGGCCCGATCGTCATCCCCGGTGTCTACAATGGCCGAAACCGCAGCTTCTTTTTTGTGGACTACGAAGGGCTTCGCATCCGCCAGGCGCAGACGCAGACCGCCCTGGTGCCCAGTCAAGACGAGCGCACGGGGAACTTTACCGAGATCCTCACCAACACAGTGGTGCCGGGTGTCCTGGACTGCAGCGGTAATCCAACTTACGGCGGAGAGATCTTCGATACGAGGCTCACTCAGTCCTACAGTTCCAACCCCACCGGCTTCTGCGGCGTGCCTTTCACGGTAAATGGGGTTCTGAACATGATCCCGACCACCCCAAATCAGACGGGAGGCGGTTTTCTGGATCCCTTGGCGGTAAAGCTGGCGGCGCTTTATCCACCTCCTGGTGTTCTCCAACCTACGGGGAATAACTTTCTATCGAATCCCGTCCTGAAGGAAACCAGGAACAATTTCGATATTCGCATTGACCAGAAGTTCAATGACCGCGACTATGCGTTTTTCCGCTTCAGCTATGAAGACCAGCCGCGCACTATTCCCGGAACTTTTCCGGGATTTGCCGATGGGGGTGGTTTCTTCAGCGGAGACGAAGAAAACTCCTATCGCAGTTTCGCTACCAGCTGGACGCACATCTTCCGGCCGCAGTTGATCAATGAGTTCCGGATCGGCTACAACCGCATCAACTCGCGACGCCTGGAGCTGTTTGCCAACACGGATGTTTCCGGGCAACTCGACTTCCCCGGCGTTCCTTTTGCTCCCGGAATTGGCGGTCTGCCGCAGCTGACCTTCAACGAGGACGGCAGCGCGCCCACGCTCGGCAGCCCGACATTCCTCCCCTCCAAGGAACTGCAGAACTCCTACACTCTCTCTGACAACCTGACCTGGGTGCGAGGGAATCACAGCCTGAAGTTCGGCACCGAGATCCGGCACGAAGAATTCACCATCTTCCAGCCCGATGCGGCGCGCGGCACCCTCGACTTCAGCTCCACCCTCACCGACAATCCCGGCGCTCCCAATGCCGGTACAGGCGGTCTTGGATTCGCTTCCTTTATGGCTGGCTTGGCAAACGGCGGCAGCATCAACAACCTGCACAATGTCGACTACTTTCGTCAGACCTATTCGTTCTACACCGAGGACGATTGGAAGGTGTCCGGCCGTCTGACATTGAATCTCGGACTGCGGTACGAACTTTTCTTGCCGGTCACTGAACGCCACAACCAGGCCGCCAGCTTCGATCTGACTAATCTTTCCAATCCCACCTTGATCGTTCCTAAGGGGTTGAAGGTCCAACTTACGCCCACCGTGGCTCAGGCCGTGCAAGTGAGCGCGACGGGCAGCAAGGGGTTGGTCAACACGGATTGGAACAATTTCGCGCCCCGCATCGGGATGGCGTTTCAAATCAACCCCAAGACCGTGTGGCGCGCCGGCTACGGGATCTTCTATGGAGGACAAGAGAACGGACCGTACTCCAATCCCAGCCCCGGCTTCAACCCTCCCTTCTTCACGAATGAGTCTTTTGTTGCGCCGTGCAGCGCACCCTCCGCGAACCCGAACCCCATCCCCGTCCCCAACCTCACCCCGCCGCCGGACTGCACCATCCCTGGCTTACGCTTTCTGGCCGGCGGATTTCCCGCCAGCTCTCTGACGGATCCAAATACTCCCATCTTCTTTTCGATCGATCGGAATCTGCCCACGCCCTATATGCAGCAGTGGCACATGTCCGTCCAACGAGAACTGCCGGGCAACAGCGTGCTGGAACTTACCTACGCGGGTTCGAAAGGAACCAAGCTATACACATTCTTCAACGGGAATCAGGCTTCGCCGAGTCCGAATTCGTCGGATGCCACAGCTCCTCGACGGCCGGTCTTCGCCTCATTGCCGGGCCAAGGTCCCTGTGACCTCATAGGCAACGATTCGGCCAACTGCAACCCGGTCTTCGACACTGGGATCGATTGGTTCCGTTCCACCGGAAAATCGAACTATCATTCGCTGCAGGCCCACTACGAGAAGCGGTTCTCTCACGGTCTGCAATTTCAGGCGTCTTACACTTGGGCCCATTCCATCGACATCGCGTCCAATGCCAACCTGGGACCGACGCAGAACAACAGCGACTTTCGCGACTTCCGTCATCCCGAGGCCGAAAAAGGAAATTCGGATTTTGATGTCCGCCACCGCTTTGTCGCCAACGCACTCTACGAACTCCCGCTCGGCCATGGTAAGCAGTTCTTCGGGAACGCCAACGGAGCCTGGAACCAGGTTGTTGGGGGCTGGCAGGTCGCCAGTATTGTCAGCGTCTCCACTGGCAACTGGTACACCGTTCTGGATGGCAACGGGAACTTTGCGAATGCGGACGGGGGCGCAGGCGGCGTTTCACAACGCCCCGACCAGGTTGGGGATCCCAATGCTCATCCCTGTGTTCCGGGGACTTTCTTCAACACCTGCGCGTTCGCCGATCCTCAACCGGGGTCCTTTGGCGATGTGGGACGCAATACCATCCCCGGCCCCGGTAGCCGCATCTGGGACTTCTCGCTGTTCAAGTTTGTCACGGTTACTGAAAGAACGAATCTGGAGTTCAGGGCTGAGTTCTTCAATGTTCTCAACCACACCAATTTCCTCTTCGCAAAGCCGGGTCCGCAGAATGGGAATCCGGCTACGGTGTTCGGAGACGCCCGGTTCGGCCATCTGACGGCCGCGCGCGACCCCCGGCAGATTCAACTGGCGCTGAAATTCAGCTTCTGACACTGAGACAAATACAATTCGACGCGCCCAGATGTGACTGCAGAAATTCCAGCTCGCCTCCTGCCTGATGGCACAGCCGTGCACCGGTACGTCGCAAGTCGTGCGGTGCGACTGTTGGCAGACCACAGCTTTTCGGGTTTACCTTCACAATTGCCCAGATCACCTTGGGCGTAAAGCCGTGTCCCCAGATTCTGCCTGCCTTATTGATGGACCGCAACAGGGGAACCCGCATTAATGCCGCGCGCAGCGTCCAACTGTCGACCGCTTCCTTCACCCATTCGGGAACCGGAATCATGGGGATGTGGCCACCTTTTCCCCTCAACTACGTCGTTGTTTTCGTTTCTTTTCGATAGCAGGCGCTGTTTGCCATAGCCCTGTCCGAATCGCGTTTCGTTCGCAGGTTGGTAACGGCGGCACGTGTGGCGCCGAGCAGGCTCGAAATGGTTCCACGCGGGATGCTTCTCAGCAGCGGGTTTACCAGCCAGCCTATAATGGCGGGCACTGCGCGGCTCAGCCCGATCGATTCGAGCTGTACGTAAACGCCACCATCCTTTTCTTCGAACCGCCAGTAGGTATAAAGGCGCCAGAGATAGCCGTGCGCGTCATCTACAAGCAGCTCGTGCTCGTCTGCCTGGCCGACGTTTTGCACCTCGGCGAGCCGCGTGGAACAGGAACGGCTTACGGCGCGGTTCGTTCCGAACCGTTCGTAGTGGATGTCAAAGTCGGCATTGATCACGACAGTGACCAGCGATTTCTTGTAGAGCTGGAGAAACACTCTGAAATCGTCGCCGCTGCGGTTGAGCAGTTTGGAATGGCGTATTTCGGGTTTGTAGATGTTCTGGTGATTGTCGTAGTCCTGGATGACAGCAAGGGTTTGCGCCAGTGACGAGTTCGGGATGAACACCACACCAATCCAGTCGTGAATCAGCCCGTGTGGGACTTCGATGGGATGCCCCTCTTCCTTCGTGTTCACCTGCTTCACCAGTATTTGTCCCGTGCGAAGTTGCGCGTAGGCTTCCACCCGACGCGTCTCTGGCAACTCGTCAATAAAGAGGAAGGGCCCGTTGTGGAGTTCTGACTTGATCCTTCCTTTGGACGCACCGATATAACGGTCAAACGCCGTAGCGGTTTCCTTTTTTAGTTCCGCCGCTTCCACTGGATGCGCTGCGAGGGAAACGAGTATTCCGGTGAGAAGAACTATCCCGGCCGTCTTCGAGCTTAGCGCCATTCAGATCTAAACTCCTGGAGTAGATGGTCGAAAAGAGTGGGTAGTAAAGCCAATTTGCGCATAAAGATCCTCAGCGAGAGATGCTCTCGGGAACAGCTTCACTGCTTAGCTCTTGCGAACAGGCGTGCAGTCAATCGACAACCCGGATTTCGCCACTCAACGGTGCAGAGTGTGGGCCGCGACCGTGGACGAGTGGACCGCTACTCGGAGAGTGAGCCGAAATCATTCGTTATCAACCCGGCTCGCTTAATAGGGCATCTGCAGTAAGCGAAGCCAGATCGCCAAAAAGCCCCTCCAAAGTTCCTTCCCTCTCGACCTCGGGCAAGCCGAGTTGTCGTTCCACCCGCGCTTCCATTTCGCGCAGCTGCGCCTCCGGCGCTTTCCCCGCAAGATGCTGGAACAGCAACCTGTGCGCACTCTTGCGCTGCATGACTTCCAGCCCATCCAGCATCTGGCGATGGGATGTTCCTTCCCAGATCGCAAGGATCATCGCCTCGCGCAGCCAGCGCTCCACGCGATATTCCTGCAGTGTTCCCAGCCCACCGTAGACTTCCATCGCCCATTTGGCCGTCAGCAGAGCGAACTCTGCGGTCCAGTACTTCGCCAGGTGAGCTACCAACCGGAACAGATGATAGCTGTCCGAATACGGCGGCTTCTCCTGCCATACCTTGTCGAGCAAACTCACAGCTTCCCAAGCCAGGCGGGAAGCCGCGTGCAGCCCCTGCAGACGATCCTCAAACTGCCGCCGCAATAAAGGATGTGCGATGATTGCTTTACCGAAGGCTATGCGCCGTTCCGCGAAAGAATAGGCATCAGCGAGGGCTCTTTGTGCGAGCGCTACGCTGCCGACGCTGTTAGCGACGCGCGAGAGGTTCAGCACTTCGAGAATCAAATAGATTCCCTGCTCCGCTTGCCCCAGAAGCCAACCCTCGCTGTGACCAAACTCGATCTCACCGGTTGGCACCGAGCGAGTGGCGATTTTGTCTTTGAGGCGGCGTATTCGATAGTTCAATTGCCCGTCTTCACTGCGACGCGGCACCAGGTACAGACTCAGTCCGCGCACGTTCTGCGGTGCACCCTCCTGCCGAGCCGCCACCACCGCCAATTCGGCCCCGGCATTACTCGCGAAGTATTTGTCGCCGGTCAGTCTCCACTTGTTCCCATGTCGTTGCGCTACTGTCTCCACCGCCGCGCCCAGGTCTGACCCACCCTTGATTTCCGTCATCCAGGTGGCTCCCTGCCAGACGCTGTCATCACGCTGCAACATCTTGGGCAAGAACCGTGCCTTCAACGCTGCCTCTCCATACTTAAAGAGCGGCGCAACCGTGGACAGAGAGACCGTATACGGACACGCCAGACCCGGATCATAGAAAGCAGTGGCGTAGAGGAGAGAGTAAGCAGGTATCAGCGAATTCTGCTCAAAGACTCGCCAGAGCACGCCGGCCCGGTATCCATGTTTCAGCATGCGCCAGTATTCGGGCGGGTAAAGGATTTCATCCACCCGCGCGCCCCACCGATCGAACATGCGTAACCAGGGTGTGCCGGCACGGTCCACCCCGTCTGAGATCCCCTGCCCTTCGCGTTCGAACCACGCCTCATATTCTCGCAGCCAGTCCTGATCGGCAGAGATCCTGACCTGCTGCAGAAACTGCACCGGAGAGCGCAAAACGTCGAAGCTCATAGCCAGAGTTCTCTCACTCCGCCGCCAATTTTGCAAGCCTTGCCGAAATGTCCCTTCCAAAGTCGCGTCCGATAGTTGACTTTACTTACTCTCACGACAATCAAAATCATGCAAATTTCATGGTTGTGGATGACGGTTGTAGTGTGCTCGTGTTGCGCGCAGCAATCTATGTGTCCGAGTCGCCCGTCAGAACGAAGCCGCTGGCGCGGCGGACGCTGCCGCGTGGGTGGTGTCGGCAGTTCTGATTTTCGGCTCAGATAAATTGTGGGTCACAAGGAGGTGTCCCTGTGACCCATCTACGCAAAATGATGCTGGAGGAACTCCAGCGTCGTCATTACTCTGAGGCTACCACACGGCGTTACATTCGCTTCATCGAGCGCTTCGCCCAGCACTTCCACCGCTCGCCCGATCGCCTGGGACCGCAGCACATCCGCGAGTACCAAGCCCAACTCTTCACCGTGCACAAACTGACTCCGGGTACGGTAACCAACCACCTCTGTGCCCTGCGCTTCTTCTACATCCAGACGCTCAAGAGGCCCTGGAGCATTGCCGACACTCCCTATCCCAAGAAGCGTTATCGCCTGCCCACGATTCTCAGTCAGGAAGAAGTCGCACAGCTCATCGATGCTGCGCCGACTCCCTTCTATCGCACCATTTTGATGACCCTTTACGGCACCGGCGTCCGCCGCACCGAACTCACACGCCTGAAGGTCTGCGATATCGACAGCCGACGCATGGTCGTACACATTCAAGCCGGCAAAGGCGAGCAAGATCGCGACGTGATGCTCAGCCCCGTCCTGCTCGAGGAACTGCGTGCTCACTGGCGTCGCTTGCGCAAAAAGTCCGTCTGGTTATTTCCCGGCAACCGCTGGCACAGCGGGGATCACCCTACGGATGACAAGACGCCCTACCACGCTTGCATCGAGGCCGCCCGCCGCGCCGGGATTAAGAAACGTGTCTATCCTCACGTACTCCGCCATTGCTTTGCCACCCATTTACTTGAAGCTGGCGCTGACCTGCACACCATCCAGATCCTGTTAGGCCATCACGATCTGAAAGAAACCGCTCGCTATCTCCACCTCTCGCAACGGCACTTGCATGCCACTCCCAGTCCGCTAGACGCGCTGGTGCTGAAGAAAGGCAGGTCGTCCGAGGAGGAGTAGATGAGTCGGCCACAGTTAGAGGTGGCCGATATCATTCGCAGTGCAGGAGCAGACTTCATCGCGCGCAACCGTCGCTGGCTCCGCTGGACCCACCTCAAAGTCCTGCTGGCCATCGCGCGCTGTCGCACCGCCGCTCTGGGCGGGCATATCGATGAGTGCACCAGCTGCGGACATCGTGCCACCATCTCCTACAACAGTTGCCGCAATCGGCACTGCCCGAAGTGTCAGACCGGTGCGCGTGAACGCTGGATCGCGGCGCGTCGTCGTGAACTACTGCCCACGCCCTATGTCCACGTCGTCTTCACCCTGCCCCCGCAACTGGCTGCC
>Ga0187803_10000522_pt1 | contig 15390 bp, 13 predicted proteins | sample NC_wetland_sal_i_2_FD_132425 | JGI IMG/M metagenome (GOLD analysis project Ga0187803, IMG submission 132425) | Wetland sediment microbial communities from Neuse River Estuary, North Carolina, USA - Control_3 | ecosystem: Environmental > Aquatic > Freshwater > Wetlands > Sediment | place: USA...
AAGTGTTTTGGGCATTGCTGACATCAAAGGTCAAGCCTATGGCAGCTCGATTGACAAGGTGGAGTTCTATCTTGACTGGGCTCTCAAATCGACCACGAGCGGCGACTCTTTCAGTTTTGCTTTGAATACCAATGGACTTTCAGCTGGACCCCACATCGTAACGGCGATGGCTTATAACTCAGAAGGAATTCGAGCTTGCCACGCCATAACGGTAAACGTCCCGTGAGAACGCAGGATCAATGCCTCTATCGAAGCGCTTCCTCCCGTGAAGCGCTTCGATTTTTCTGGCGCAGCGGGCCAAGCCTTGAATTTGACACCTCGTGTAGCCTGGATCTAGCTGGGCAAACTCTCGACGTCCCTTCAGCGGACAATCCTTCTTCTACTATAATGCAGGTTTATGAGCTCTCGTAATACCAGCAAAGTGCACATCGCAAAAGATAGGGGCCGTCGGCAAGTTCTTCGGCACCCGATTTCGAGCGTCCTGACTCTCCTCAGCTTCATCGTACTGACCGCTAACCCTGAGTCCTTGCAAGCACAAACTTATCGAAGTTCCACCGTCGACATCTACCCCAACATGGACCTTGCCCACGAGGTCGACACCCATCCCGCAGGCACCACCTTCATGATTCATCCCGGAATGTATCGACTGCAACGTGCGATCAATCCGAAAGACCGGGACAGCTTTATCGGCCCATGTGGCAAACCACCCTGCACGTCGAGCGCACAAGCCATCTTGAGCGGGGCACGCGAACTGACCTCTTTCCAGCAGTCGGGGTCTCACTACGCAATCGCTGGACAAAAACAGCAGAACCAAATCACCACGGATCCCGCGAAGTGTCAGGAGACTTTTCCTCGCTGCAACTTTCCCGAAGATCTGTACCTCGACGACAAACCGCTCACTCACATGTCCAGACCCGATGATGTCGGTCCAGGGCAGTGGTTCTTCGACTACGCCAACCACACCTTATATCTTGTCGACAACCCGCAGGGCCGTAAAGTGGAGACCAGCGTTACTCCCGCAGCGTTCACTCCGGGGCCAGCTAGTAATGTCACCATCAAAGGCCTAACCATCGAGAAGTTCGCCACTCCAGCCATGACAGGCGCCGTAGCCGGGGCGGGCGCGGCCAATCCCAATCCAGCGGTGGCGGCGAATTGGATCATCGAGAGCAACGAAATTCGGCTGAACCATTCTTATGGAGTTCGAATCAATTTTGGCTGGCAGGTGCTCAACAACTACATCCATGACAATGGGAACCTCGGAATTGGAGGTGGCCTTGGCGGCGGAAATTCCGAGACTCTCAGCGCAATGCGTTCCGGAGTGCTGATTCAGGGGAATGAGATCGCTCGGAACAACTATGCCCACTTCCGGACCGGTTTTCAGGCCGGCGGGGTTAAAATTGTCGCCTCGCGCGCGGTCGTCGTCCGCGGCAATTACGTGCACGACAATGAGGGACCCGGTCTCTGGACCGACATCAAGAATTACGACATTCTCTACGACAACAACACAGTGGTAGGCAACACGGAAGGCGGGATTGCTCACGAAATCAGCTTTGCCGGCGTAGTTCGCAACAATAAGCTGCTGAAAAATGCCTACACCAAGCCGAGTGAGAAGTCCTGGCTGTACGGGGCAAGTCTGTTGAGCTCAACCTCCCAAGGCCTGGAAGCCTATTGCAACACTGTGGAGATTTCCGCAGAGGGTGGCAATGGCCTGGACATGATTCTTCAAAATCGAGGTCCGAATGAGAACCACGGCTCCAGCAACAACTATTTCCATCACAACACGGTTGTTTTCGACGGCAACTCCGGGGTCACAGGCGGCACCTATGCGCCCAAGTCACTCGAGCCGGAATTCCAAAACAATCGCTTTGATTACAACAGCTACTACCTGCCGGATTTGAATCGAAAAGCCTTTGCCTGGGGCACACGCTTCAATACCTTCAAGGAGTTTCAGGCCGCCGGCCAGGAGGTCCACGGAACGGCTTCCAACCTCCGCCCTGCTAGTATTCCGACGGTTATGATTACCTCGCCCGCGGACGGATCAAACGTCTCCGGCATCGTAGAAGTAAAGGGTGAGACGCAGGACAGCAGTTCAATCAGCAGGGTGGAACTCTATGTTGACTGGGCCAAACAGTCGTCGGTCACGGAAAATCCCTTCAGCTTTAGTTGGGATGCCAGCAGCGTTTCCGCCGGACGGCACATCGTGGCGGCCATGGCATACAACAACCAGGGTGTGCACACCTGCTATGCGCTGACCCTCAACGTGGAAAGATAGTTTCTCCACTAGTCAGTCGAACTGCCGAAGCGACAGCAGCTCCGCGGCCACGCTCCATACAAATTCCGACCCATACACAAGGTAACGCCGCCACAAGCGGCGCGGCTCCATTATTAGCCGGAACGACCACTCCAGCCCATGTTCGCGCATCCATCGCGGGGCTTGCTTCGTCCTGCCGGTGTTAAGGTCGAAGGCAGCGCCGACTCCTACGGCTACCGGCACTCGAAGCCGCGACCGATGCTCATACATCCATCGCTCCTGCATGGGTGTGCTTAGACCCACCCAGATGATGTCCGGGGCGGCAGCATGAATCTGCGCGAGGATTTCTTCATCTTCCTGCTCCGTTACGGCACGGAATGGAGGCGAATATTCCCCGACGCCGTGAATCCCATATTTCTCGCGCATTATGCCAGCCAGGAGACTCGGCACCCCCGGCGCACCCCCATAAAAAAAGTGCCGATACTTTGGTCCCGTGCTCTGGCAGAAAGTTTCCATCAGTTCCGGACCATACACTCGCCGGCGCAGCGAGTGTCCTCGCAACCGACCGAGCCAGACCAGGGGCATGCCATCGGGCACTACGAGGTCGGCGGTATTTAGGATCTTCTTGAAGAGCAGATCGTGCTGAGCCTCCGTGACTCCGTGCATGCCGGTAACGGCGATGAAATGGCAACCGCTGCGCTCTGAAATCCAGCCTTCCATTTGTCCCACCACGCCCAGAATTTGAACGGCATTGACCCGAACCCCTAGCACCCGGAATGCCGGGTTGTGCTTAGCCTTGGACTGGGCTTGTGCTTCCGACAGCAACTGAACAGCGCGGTCGTCCATTGCTTGGTTCTCCTTTGCGCAGCAGGTCCTCACTCTCATTTTGTTACGTAATAAATTCGGCTGGCGATGTGCGAGGCGCGTTTGTATGGCGCCAACTCATCCGGCACGGAGGGCAGCATGCGTCCGCCTGCCGTCTCGACCACCCGAAAAACTTCCCGCTCCGGCAGGAAGTTCATCAGCATGGGAGTCAATCGAAGAGTTTGGTACAAGTACGATTCAGAGACTCCCACCCCTCGCAGAAACTCGTACAAGCGGCGCTTCGGCTGCAGACGATTACGAAGTTTGATGTGGCTTGGGATTTGCATTACGAGCAGGCCGTCTTTCCTCAAGGTTCGAACAAACTCTGAAATGTAGCCGCGGATTAAGGCCTTCTGCGGAACATGCTGAAGAACAATCGAGGTATAGATAAGATCAAAGTCCTCATTTGGGAATGGGAGGGTCGGACGGTCGTTTAGCAGGAAGTGGCACCTTGCTGATTTGCAGAGTTCCTGGGCTTGACGAATCATTGAATCAGAGATATCAACCCCTATACATTCTTCGAAGTACTCACCGAGTGGCAGAGTCAGTCTACCCATGCCGCAGCCGAAATCTAGAGCGCGATTCCTTCTTTTCGGGATACCGATTCGAGCGGCTGACTCCATAAGCTCCGCGATTTCTCTTTGACCCGTGGCAAAGAACTCGTCCAGATCCCACCGCCCGAACCTCGTTCCGGGCTTTGACAAGATGGCATGAAATGGATCTAGCCGGCCCAAGTCGTCCCAATGCTTCCTACTTTGTGCAAGACGGTCAGTCATAGGTCACCATTGAGATTGTGGATTCCAGACCCGCAGCCTCCTCATAGACAGAAATCGCGTCCAAGGCAGTCTGGTGAGGGTCGAACTGCAGGCTCGGGTTGAGGCTCAGCGAAAAAAGCGTATCTCCTCTCTCGGCGACCGTCCCGGCAGCTACTGCCTCAACCTCCTCCAAGCTTCCACAGCGCGTCTAGGCGCCAAAATGTGCATGAGGTTCACCACAACATCAAAACCTCGCAACGAGTGATACAGCACCTGGTCCAAGACTCTTTCGGCGAGGGAAGGCTCACGCTGCTCGCAATTCTGGCAGCTCCCGGATGTGGGCCAAATGCCATCACTTTCCCGCTGCCACAGGTTGATGTAGCGTTCGATCTTCCTCTTCAGATTGCTGGGAAGAATCTCCGCGCGATCGACATCGGCAATCACCCGTTGTCCTCTGACGAGGGCATGATGTTCGCCGTCATAAATAGCCGAACGATCGGCGCCCTTCAGAGAAACCATCGAAGGAACAAACGGGATACCAAGAAATGTACAGATCCCCGTCATAGCGTGGACGGGATCTCTGACCAATTCTTCATACTGCAGTTGGTAAATGCGCGCGCCTTTGTCCACGAGCCGATCACACTCGCCTTTCAATACTCGGTACCCCATTAGGACGCGATGATTCATTCCGGTCTTACCAAACCAGCGTGATTTTTGAGCCGCATGCATTACGCTGCGACATATAGCCAGGGGGTCACGCCAGATGATAATGAACCGCGCGTCTGGGAAATCTCGTGCTAAGCGGCCGAGAAAGTCGTGGTAGGTGGGAGACTTGTCCCCCCAAATGACTGCACCTTTTTGGCGAGCATACTCTCGGTAGACTCGTTCGATGCCGATCCGAAGGTCAGAACTACGAACTATTATCTCAGAGGGATCCAGCCCGTGCCGATGAAATACTCCATTCCAGGACTCACATTTTGACGTCCATCTCCGCCCTACTCTTAGGGTCCGAAGATAAGGTTTCAAGCGAAAGAGGTCCGCTTCATACATCAAGGCGATTTGCGGATGCTTGTTCAGTAGGGTGTACAGCAAGGAAGTTCCCGAACGGAACATGCCCACAACGAATAAGGGACCACTCCACTGGGCCGCCGAAGGACTCTCAGTCGTGGTTGCGGTTTCGTCGATAAGTCCCGATTGACTCATTTGAGCACGTTTCCCTTTCTCTTCCTCTAATCGTACTCAGCTTTATTCGGAAAGAGGGGATCAGGTCAATGTCGAAGAACAAAAGGGATCAAGCACTGGGCTTTTACGGGACTTGGCCGGCGCCAATTTCCTGCAAACAACAATCTTTCTTGGACTCAAAAAGCCGTCATTCTATACTCGTTTTGCCGTTTCCCCCGGTGCTGCTCCAGGTATGAATCGCAGCAGTTGCCCATTGGCGACGTACCTTACACCATCCCGTCTGCACACGTACGCTAGTAGTTGTTCCAGGCTGTCCCACAGACCCAACTGCTCAATCTCCCAGGAATGCCCGTAAAGGTGCCAGACGCCTCCATTCTCCAGCACGGAATCGAAAAGACTCTTCCCCAGTTCGAGCCAGTCTCCAAGTCTTGCTCTATATGACAGACAGACTCCAAGTCCTTTCATTCGTGCCCGAGTTACGTTCTTCAGATAAGCGGAAGTACGGTGCGGGAAAGTCTGCAGGGTTGTTGGCATCTCAAACGGATGGAAGTTCAATTGTGTCGATAGCATTCGCACCGTTCTTGCGCCACGATAACCTGCGTTTTCTACAGCTCGCACCACGTTGCAGTCGTACCGTCCTCGCGGATAGCAGAACATCCGCACTTCCGATCCCAGTATGTCCTCGAGCAGCGGCTTGCAGGGAGCGATTTCGCTCGCCAATTCCTTCGCTGGCAGTCCCCAAAGCAATTTGTGGGAGAATCCATGAGCTCCTATCTCAAAACCTTCGGACGACAGCGACCTCAACTCTGTTCGCTCAAGTGGCGCTCGCCCGTTATAGGGAGTGATAGGAACATAGAAGGTACCGCGAATCCCATGGGAGTGCAGGACTTCGGCGAGTCTGAGATCTGACCGGTCCCCGTCATCCCAACTCGTGGTGACAATTCTGGGTTTGCGTCCAGTGTGCTGAGCTGAATCGATGCCCATGAGACGTTCCTTGGTCGATGGGCTACCCGGGGAGGTGGCCTGGTCCGGCCGAGCAAACATCAGGCGCTCTGATTACTATTCGCCAAGCCCGCCATTCTGCTCGATGGCAACTGCCAGCGTATCAGTCCGAGTGCCAGACCGACGAAGAAATAGAAGGGTACAGCCCCGGACGGAAATTCCAAACCGGGTTCCACGTGAATTTCTATCATAAATACGAGGAAGACCAGGAAGAGCCACAGGATCATGTCGGCTAATTGCTTGTCACACCGGCTGCGCCCGAGCAATGCATACGTAAATCTCCAAACTACGTAGAGAAGAAATGCCAGCCAAAACACGAATCCACTTACTCCCAACCTGGCCAGAACGGTCAAACTCGAATTGTGGGGCATTCTTATAGCGGTGCGGGTTCTAGCGTCTTCGACATCAAGCAGAGGTTGACCGAAGCCTACGCCGATCCCTGGGTGCTCATAAAAACTTTGGAGTGCCTGCTGGAACCATCCGAGGCGGTCGTCGTTCGACATTCCCGGCATATCTCTTTCGCCCGTAATGCTTCGCATGTGATCGGAAAGAAAGTCCATATTGACAGTGCCCACTCGTCCTTTCAGTTCCACACCTGAGACTGTCAACAAGAAGAGGGGCACCATCGCCAAGCACAATATAAGAGCAAGCTGGAAGGAGCTTTTGCCCTTCCCCGCCAGGGCCAATACGATCAGAGCGACTACGAGTCCCACATACATCGATCTTGCTTGTTGGATGGCCAGCCCAAAGATTTGAGCGACCGCCAGTGCCATCAGAATCCAGCGCGGCCACCGCACCACATAGTTAGCGAGAAGCAGGCAAAACAGAGCGCCTATCAGCAGGTAAACTACGTTCCCTTGGTAATTCCCCAGCAGTGGTACTTCCTTGAAGACTCCGGACTTGGGCGACGCGCTCCCCAGCGCACTACCCCAGGGAAGAGTGTAGCTATAAACCAGGTTCACAATAAGAACGCCCATGAACCACTTCAGGAGAATAACCAGATTGTTCCGCTTCATCGCCCACAGCAATCCCAGGGTGAGGAACAGGCCTTCCAAGAAGATCGTGGAATCGCGGACTGCCCAAAGTCCGTAGTGGGGAAAGTCGAAGATCAGATGAAGCAATGTCTGCAGAATCAAGACTGCGAGCAAGAGCATAGCGGGCTCTTTGAATGCCTTGATCATCAAATTCGGATGCACAAACACCGCAAGAGCCAGGCAACCATACATTAGGGCATAGCTCACAATGAATGGAAGGCCGCCGACGTGGATGGCTAAATTCTCAAATCCATAATTCAAAAGCATGTAGCCGCTGAGGGCGATCAAGAGCAGCCATTGCCAAAGCTCGAGGTCAACACCTCTAACGCGGACGATCACCCACGAAATGATGCCGAGAGCAGCCGCGACGGCAACCAGTGCCAGAAAGACTAATGGTTGCACGATTGCTAGCCAGGTCAAGAACAACCCTGACAGCAAGAAGAATGCGAACCATGCCACATCACTCGTACGGAGTCTGGACAAGATTGTTCCGATGATGTCCATGTTTTGATCGCTCAGCAGTTAGTCATTTGAACCCGAATCCGTGGGGAATTCCAGGGTTGGGCGGAAGTTCAGCAGTGGCGCCTGCGGCACAGCCTCGTTCATCCTTTGCCGGAGCAGATAAAGAGCTACGGCGAAAAACAAACCCTGCGACAACGTTATAGCCCACAGCGCGCCCTTTATTCCGAAAACAAAGGTCGCGGGCACACCGACCGTTACCGAAACGACGCTGGCAATACCCACTGCCACTAGAATTGAGGCCGGTGATTCCATAGCTCGCAACGCGGTAGCCGGGCCTACGTACGCGCTCCACAAAATTGAACCTAAAGCAACAATCGGGAGCAGATGGGCCACTTCGGCGTACTTGCCGGAGTAAAGCGCACGAAAGGCCGGCCCTTGAAAAAGCAGCAGGACACACCAATACACAATAGCGCCGGACACGAACAACCAACTGATTTGTCGCGACAACGCGCCAGATCCGGCCGTGCCCTGTCTCTGGTGAACACGAGCCGCGTAGGGCAGCAGCAGGGAGAGCAGCGCAGCATAACCTTGCATGACCGGAGCACTGAAATTCATAAGGGCGCGCAGCTGTCCAGCCTGCGCCATGCCGGAGAAACTACTCAAGATCGGATAAAAGATGCTGTTCGGCACCCACTGCAGAGCAGAGGCTGCCAGAGCCCACCGGCCATAGCTCCAATGCCGAAGCCAAGCGTCGGATAGCGGAACCGGATCCCTCGATAAGGGAAGCCCCCGCATCAAGTAAATTATCAATGGAATAGTCGAGCCCACGCTCGCAAATCCCATGAGCAACAAAGCTGAAAACGGTGAAAGCAGCCGATAGCTGTGAGCCAACGCCAGACCTGCCAGCACAAGAGCACAATAAATAACTGCCGCTGCGGCTGGGGCAGCTGGGGAAAGCTGCAAATAGAATCCGCGCTTCACCAACCAGTTCATCAAAACCAGCGGTGCCGCGATTGCGATGCCCGCCAACGCGCCACCCAGGCTGCCGGCTCGCAACTGAAAAGCAATTCGGGCTGAGACCATTAACACGACGAAAATCACCAGCGATGTGCCGAGATGAAGCGACCACAGAGACTTGAAGTAACTGCGCAGGCGATCCTGATAGGTGGAGGCGCCAAACACTGCCATCGGTTCCAGGAACAGGGACTGGTAAAGCATGATGATGAGCAGGTAGACGGCAAACGCTACAGCATAGGCACCGTACTGTTCCGCCGTCATCCATCGAGCGAGCAGGATACTGATCAGGAAGTTCGACCCAGTAACGAGGCCCTGGTCGATCACCGCTAAGCCACCCTTGGTGGCCCAGCGGACGAGTTTGTTTTGAGCAATCATCTAGTCACTGAAGACGAACGGCGAGTATTGCAACCATCCGATTTGAGCTGGCCGCTTAGTTGCACACTAATAGGAACCGGGAGCCTCGCTGCCCAGGAAGCGGGAAACCCTGCGGCCACTATCCCTCATGAGGTCGGATCATCACAGGCAGGAGTCGGGGAATGTGAAAATCACGATGCCGGCAACTAACACCAATCCTGCCAGGCTTAACAGCGGGGTTCTGCGGAATGCACAACAGAGGGGACGGGCCGGCGACGCAACACACATTGCCTGCTAGGCAGCGCCGACTCCCTTCCAAACTGCGGGAATCGTCTTGGCTAGAATCTGGAGGTCGAGGAGCAGGGACCAGCGGTCGATGTACTGCATGTCGAGCTCCATCCATTGTTCGAACGGGATTGAACTTCGCCCATTGACTTGCCACAGGCAGGTAATCCCCGGCTTTACGCTCAAGCGACGCCGGTGCCAGTCCTCGCTGAAGCCTTCGTAGTCGCGCACTGGAAGCGGACGCGGTCCCACCAGGCTCATGTCCCCCTTGAGGACGTTGAACAGTTGCGGCAGTTCGTCGATACTGGTCTTGCGCAGGAATCGGCCGACCGGAGTGATTCTGGGGTCGTTTTTTATTTTGAACACCGGGCCGCTGACCTCGTTGAGATGCTCCAGCTCGCGCATCTCTTTCTCCGCATCCATGACCATGGTGCGCAGCTTGTACAGGTGGAACTTTCTCTTGTTTTGACCAACCCTCCACTGGGTGAACAGGACGGGGCCAGGAGAAGTCAGCTTGATTAACAGTGCTGCGACAAGCAGGACCGGTGACGTCAGTATCAATCCGATCAGCGCAACGGAAAAATCGATGACACGCTTGATCACTAGCCCCCAACTGTCCGAAGTCCCCCTGTCGTGGGTTATCAAGGAATTGCCGACTAGTTCTTCGGCGTAGGTGCGAGCCAGTTTCAGGTTGAACAGGTTAGAGAGAACTCTGACGATAATCCCCTGCTCTTCACAAAGAGCGGCAACGCGGGCGGCATGCTCGTGAAGCGACCGGACTGGGAGAGCGATAACCACTTCATCCACCACATTCTTGCGCAAGAAGTCGGGCAGTTCATCGAGGTCGCAAACCAGGGAATATCGGCCTTTGCCGCCAACCCATTCTTGGTCGGCAAATCCCACGACATGGTAGCCGAGTTCCGGACGCGATTGGAGCTGCTCGGCAACTTCCAGCGCTCGCGCGTTCGATCCCACAATCAGAACATGCCGCAGGTTTCGCCCCCGCAATCGCGTCTGTTTGAGCACAGCCCTCAAGATCAACCTGCCGCAAACCAGCATGGATGAGCTGACAATCCAGAAGAAGAGCAGGAAGAGCGGCGTCGCCATGCGAATGTGGAAAAGGAACGCAGCCGCACACACGAGCAGACTCGAGCACGACGAGGCTTTAAGCACATCGATCACTTCCCTCTTGCGGCTGGACAGGCGTCGCGATGCATAGAGGCCGAAATGCACAAACAGCATGTGCCAAAGAACCAGGAGGGCCCCCGCGATGAGGAAGTTCGCGACCTTGATTCGCAGCGAGAGAAACTGACGCATCCAGGCAAGATGCCCCTGCCGCGATGCCAGTAGGGTGGCTAATCCGACGGCCACTGTCATCACCGTCAAATCCAGGAGTTTGCAACCCTTCAGGAGTATCTGACGTCGCAAAGGAACCATGGGTTTACCCCGTTACTCAGAAGCGAAAGTTCAAACGAAGGACGGCAGTTAGTAAGTCAGGCGACCAGGATTGAGCTTGTTATAGATGGTGTCGGGGATGGGGAAGGTCCGCTGATTCAGTACCGCCCCAAGCACCGTTGTTTTGGCGGCCTGCAGTTCCTGTAAGGCCAACCGGGCGGCATCGCGACGGGTGGAGTTCGCCTTCAGAACCAGCGCCACACCGTCGGAAAGGCCTCCGAGCACAAGGCCATGATTGCCCGAGCTGAGGGGTGCGCTATCCAACAGAACGTAATCGAAAGTTGCCCGCAACTCAGCAATCCGGGCCCGCATGCGATCGGACATCAACAATTGCTGAGCGTCGTCCGTCGTCGAACCCGAGCTGATCATCCACAGGTTTGACCTCAACTGCTGCACAAACGCGCGAATCGGCCGGCTAACCCGCAATGCATCGCCCAGCCCGAGACTGTTCTCAACCCCGAATTGCTGGTGGAGAGCCGGAGAGCGGAAATTGCAATCGACGACACAGACCGAGCCAGAGACCTGTGTAGCCAGCGCATCGGCAGCATGGGCGCACATCCAGGTGGTTCCTCCCGCCGGCTCCGGGCACGTAAACACCACGCACCTCGGCCCGTCTGCCGCGTTGGGGCGGAATAGGCGGTGGACCAGTTTGCTTACTTCGTCCTTGGCCATTTCATCCAGAGGCAGCAAAGGAACGGGTGCCTTCGCTTCTGACACGTGTGCCGATTCGGCCGGCACAATCGGCAGCTCGGGCACCACAGTCGGAAGAACGTCTTGCAGTTTGTCCATCTGATTCAGCAGTTCGAAGTTTCTGCTCATAGGTAGCCCTAGGTTCCCCTTTCCAGTTCTTTGCTCACGTATGCGGCCAGCTTCCGCCGCAGTACACAACCGTCCAGACTCATCCTTTTTGAGATACCCCCAAATTGGGGATGGACTCCGGGGTTGAGTGCGCACCTTTCCAGCCATTACCGCTGCCATTTCCGTTTGCGCTAAAGCCATTGCACCTCTGCGGGACCGTGGCCAACAATGGAATCGGCAAGTCGGCAGCTACCTCTTCCGGTGTGCGGAAAGAAGGATCCCGTCGCTCTCGCAGGTAGAGTCCGCCACCGGCTAACATCGTGGAAAGTACCATGCCGATCAGCGCCATAAGCCACCGCGGATTCCAAGGCAACAGCGGCACCGAGGGCGGCTGGGCGACCGCGACATTGGCGATCCGGGTGGTGTCCAGCGCCTCCGTCATCTGCGCCTGCTCCCGCTTCTGAAGGTACAGCAGGTAATTCTGTTCACTGGCTTTCAGATCACGCTGCACGCCTTGATGGACAAGCTGTTTTCGTTCCAGATCATGAATCTTGGCTTCGTACTTCGCCACCATGGCTTGCTGTGCCTCGACTCTCGCCCGTAGACCGCTGTACTGAGCCTTGGCCTTGGCCAACTCCTGATCGACCCAGACGTAGGTCGGATTCACATCCGTGGTTTCTTCCTTGATCGGCTTGCTTTCTTCGGCCGCGATCGAGGATTGGGTCTCTGCGATTTGTCTGTCAACTTCCTGCACCAGCGGGTAAGTGGGCTGATACTTAGTGAGCAATTCGGTACGCTTGATCTCGAGACTCATCAAGGTGTTCTTGAGTCCCTGGAGAACCGGAGCGTCGTCGGAATTGCGCTGTGCCGTCGTCAGGCGGGCGGGAGTCGTGCCGGCTTGCTTTTCCAGCGTTCGGACCCGTTCCGCAGCCTCGGCCATATCGGCGCGCGCCTGCTGCAAGCTAAGGTTGAAGTCGCCCAGTTTTTGCAAGGTGATATCCCGGTCCACCTGGGGAGCTACTCCGTTTTCCTGTTCCGAGAACTGCTTCGCTGCAGCCTCGGCGTCATCCAGTTGCTTCTTGTAACGCTGCACTTCCTGGTCAAAGAACTGAACTTGTCCAGGGGCGGTATGTGCAGCGAAATGCTCCCGCAGGTATGCGTCTGTCAAGGCACGAAGCACCTGGGCCGCGAGCTGAGGGTCTTTGGACTTGTAAGTGACGTCGATCAGCGAGCTCTTTTTCTCCGGTTCGATCTTGAGATCCGATCCCAGCTTCTTAACTTCGCGCGCAATTCGCTTTTCCGGGTCTCCCGAGCCAAACAGCGATTCCATCACCGACCCGATTAGCGTCTTGCGCTTATCAAGCCCACAGGAAATGACCACTTGCCGTAGGACGCCGTCGGCCTGCAGGAGTCCCACTTCAGAGTTGATTTCTTCCTCCGTCACCGCCACGTTTTGGTTGACGGTCTGAAGACTCTGCTCTGGGGTAACGACCGGATCGCCGCGTTCGCGTTCCACGAGAAAGATGACGGTGGACTTGTAGTACTGCGGTATCACGAATAGCGCCGCCAGGAGAGTACCCGCCAGCAATCCGAAGAAACACAAACTCCCCCATCGCTTGTGACGGAAAACGATGATCAGCAGGTCACGTAGGGTGAAATGGCTCTTGGCCCGGTCCTCATCTGGCCAGTCGTAGTTATTCATGGTAAGAGTCTCCGTCTCCGAGAGTTCAGAACGCGGTCATAGCGCCCGTAGTTGCGCCGGTTCGAGGTATGAAGGGGGTGAATTTGGACCAGTTATTCTTCGGCACGAATAGCATATCGCCAGAGTGCAGAAACGGATCCTCGGCCAGCTTGCCCTTGTGCTCCATCTCCTTCACATTGATGATCTGAGCAAACGCCCAACCGTCACTCACCCGCCGATACAACTGCACATGGGAGTGTTTGGAGGCATCCGTGAAGCCGCCGGCGATGGCGATGGCCTCGGTCAATGTGGTGTCGGCGCGGAGTTCATACTTGCCCGGACGTGCCACTTGGCCATTGGCGATGAAGTACGGCTTTTGGAAGTCCTTTAGCACCACCGAAACTGTGGGATTGTTCAGGAACTTGCCGTATTCCTGCCGCAGCGTCGCGGTGAGTTCCGGCACGGTCTGACCCTGAACCATGAGGTCGCCCACGCCCTTGAGGGTCACAAATCCATCGGGCTGGACCGATACACTTTGATTGAATTCGGGACTCAGCTCGAAGGCGATGTCGAACGAATCGCCAGGTTCGATCTTGTAGCGCGGACGCGCCTGCAGTTGTGGAACATTGGCTTGCGCTGATCCCGCCTGCGCCGCTGCTGACTGCGCTTGCACCCCCGCGGTCGCTGCGACTGCCAGGAGCAACCCTGCCCAAATCACAATTGCTGTTATCGTTCTCATCTTCTCCTCTTCCTCTCCTGGGCGTTTAATTCCGCTTCCAATTCCTGAATTGCACGGCCAATTGCTGCATATAGGCTTTAGCCTCGGATAGAGTTAGAGTCTCGCGAACATCGGCTCCCGCGATGTACGGCGTGTCATACGAGGATGACGCATTTCCCTCGGCCATGTGAAGGGAGGCTGGCTCCGTGAGCGGAAGCGGAGCCACTTCCGACATGTGCTGGCTTATGTCCAGATCGTTCATGACCTCATCCAACACATTCATATCCACAACCCGCTGGCGCAGCGCGAAACTCAACGAAAGCAAGTTAAAGCAGAGATTATTAATGTTACGTGGAATCCCTTCGCTGAAGCGGGCGATCGCCTGCAATGCCTCCTCCGAAAACGGCAACGGCCCGGAATGTCCGGCCACGTTGAGGCGGTACTCAATGTACTTGCCCGTTTCGTCAGCCGAAAGCGGCGTCAGGCGGCTGAGTAGAGAAACACGCTGCCTAAGTTGCGCTAGACGCGGGCTTGCCAGTTTGTCGGCCAGTTCGGGCTGGCCGGAGAGAATGATCTGCAGCAGTTTCGCCCGCGGAGTTTCGAAGTCGGAAAGCAGCCGGACCGTTTCCATTACGCTTGCGTCCAGATTCTGGGCTTCATCGATCACCACGATGAAGCGCTTCTTGGCGCGCGCCTCTTGCAACAGCAGGCGGTTGAACTCTTCGTGCATGCTCACGAAATCCTGGCCGTGGCTCTCCATGCCCACCCCCAGTTCCGCCAGCAGTAACCGCATCAATTCCCGCGAACTGCACTGGGTCTGGAATAGGAACGCGGTGCGGGCGTTGTAGCGGAACTTCTCGAGCAGGTGAAAGAGCAGCGTCGTCTTTCCCATCCCTGGCTTGGCAATCAACGCCATGAACCCGCGCCCGGCCTCGATGCCGTAATACACAGACGCCAACGCCTCGCGATGTCCGGGACTCAAATACAAGAACCGCGGATCGGGTGTAACCCCGAATGGCTGTTCCCGCAATCCGAAGAATTTCAGAAACATTTCGAATCCTTACCTGACCCGGTTTCTGCTGGAAAATAGACCGGATTTCATGGTTACCCTGCAAATGCTCTCCCCGCGCCGCAGAATCTGGGCGGAGGGTCAACCGTGTTCGACCGTAGGCGTAATGCGGTGCTGGCGAATCTTATAGAGCAGCCCACGGTAGCTGATCTTCAGCAGGCGGGCCGCCTGCTTCCGATTCCACCCGGTACGCTTCAGTGCCGATCGTATCGCTTCGATCTCTACCTGCGCTCGAACGCTGCGCAGCGAAGAGATCGGTTCCTCGCTGGCGTCCTTGGGGTGCGGAGCAGAAGCATCTGGATCGTCTGGCTTGGGCTGCGGTTGCGCTTCGTCTGTCATCGCCTCTTGGGGAATTCCAATTGAAAACCGGCTCATGACGCCATCATCCTTCGCCTAAATCTGCAAGCACAGGCTATTACTCTATGTGGGGCTGCAATCGAAGAAGCCAGCGTAAGGTTAAACA
>Ga0187803_10000523_pt1 | contig 15386 bp, 8 predicted proteins | sample NC_wetland_sal_i_2_FD_132425 | JGI IMG/M metagenome (GOLD analysis project Ga0187803, IMG submission 132425) | Wetland sediment microbial communities from Neuse River Estuary, North Carolina, USA - Control_3 | ecosystem: Environmental > Aquatic > Freshwater > Wetlands > Sediment | place: USA...
CGAGGGCCTGCTCCGCCAGGCTCTGTTGAACCTCGTGCGGAATGCGGCGGAGGCGGTTTCGGAGTTCCGGCGGGAAGGGCCAATGGCGGGACATGTGGTGATTCGCGGGGATAAAACCGAGGGTGCGGGGCGCGGGATGGTGCGTGTGGTGGTGGCGGACGACGGGCCGGGAATTCCGGAAGACGTGCTGCCCAAACTGTTCGTGCCCTTCTACACGACGAAGCCGGACGGGACCGGGCTGGGGCTGGCCGTAGTGCAGAAGATCGCGGTCAATCACGGAGGGAGCGCGGAGGCACGAAATCTGCCCGGTGGCGGCGCTGAGTTTATCCTTACGTTACCCGGAGAAGCGGCCGCGGGCGAGGCAGTTGATTGATGGGAAGGACGCATCTAAACTGAGAGCAGGTGTTCTCCCCTGGCAACACCTCGAAGGCGGTGCGTATGCGCAAACCACTGATCGGCATGATGCTCGCGGGCGTGCTCTGCGCGGCGGGATGGGCGTTCGCAGCCGCGGCTCAGGACACATCCACCGCGAATCAAGAGCCGTCCCTGGGTGATGCCGCGCGAAAGGCTCGAGCGGAAAAGAAAAACGAGCCGCCTGCCAAGCAGGTTTGGACGGACGAGAATCTCCCGAAAACTCCGCACCCGGAAGCAGCGGCTGCCGCGGAGGGGGGCGGAGAGGCTGCGGCCGAGGCAGGCGCGGGCGAGAAGGGCGCGGCAAAAGCGGCTGGGGCTTCCGCGGAAGAAGAAAACAAGAAGAAGGCCGAACTGGAAGCCTCGTGGCGCGGGAAGTTTATTACCGCGCACAAGAAACTCGACGACGACCAGAAAGACCTCGATCTGATGCAGCGCGAGTACAACATGAAGAAGGAGCAGTACTACAGCGATCCGAATACGGCGATGCGCGAACAATACAACCGCTACGGCGGAGGCCGCGGCCCGGAATTGAACGACCTGCAGAAGAAGATGGACGATAAGAAGCAGGAAATCGAAAAGGACAAACAGGCCATCTCCGACTTGGAAGACCAGTTGAGGAAGGAAGGCCTTCCCTCGGGATGGTCGCGCAATCCGTGAGGCGCTAAAGCCGGCTGGCGCTTCCAGTTCGCACCCTTTTCTCTGACGACAACCCCCCGCTGTTGCCCGTCCTGGCGCGTACCGCAGGCGCTACACTCCTTCTGTGGAACCCCTCTTACTGGTTGAAGACAAAGCGGAACTGCGCGGCGTGCTGCGCAAGGCGCTGGAGCGCGCGGGCTGGAAGGTGGACGAGGCCGCCGACGCGTCCGTGGCCATCGAAAAAGCGCGCGGGATGCGTTACCTCCTGGTTCTCACCGACCTGAAGCTCCCGGGCGGCTCCGGCCTCGATGTTCTCCGCCAAGTGAAAGAAGCTGATCCGGATATCCCCGTCATCCTGATGACCGCGTACGGGTCCGTCGAGGAAGCGGTGACGGCGATGAAGGAGGGCGCCTTCGATTTCATCCAGAAGCCGGTGGACCTGGACCACCTGAAGCTGCTGGTGGGTCGCGCGGCGCGGCAGCAGGATTTGCTGCGCGAAAACCTGGTGCTGCGCGAGGAATATTCGGCGCGGTACGGATTTCCGCGGATTGTGGGGGAACATCCGTCGATCAAAGCAGCGGGCCAGCAGGTGCAGAAGGTGGCGGCCACGGAAACGACGGTGCTGTTGCTGGGCGAGAGCGGCACGGGGAAGGAGCTGTTTGCGCGGGCCATTCACCACCTGTCGCGGCGGAGCGAGCAGCCGTTTGTGGCCCTGAACTGCGCGGCGATTCCCGAGGGGCTGGTGGAAAACGAGCTGTTCGGACACGAGAAGGGCGCGTACACAGGGGCCGGCGCGCGCAAGATCGGGAAAATGGAAATGGCCCATCACGGCACCCTGTTTCTCGACGAGATCGGCGAGTTGCCGCTGATGACGCAGGCGAAATTGCTGCGCGTGCTGGAAGAGCGCAGATTCGAGCGTATCGGCGGCACGCAGGCGGTGGATGTGGACACGCGCATCCTGTGCGCCACGAACAAGGATCTGGAAGCGGCTGTGGCGGCCAAGACGTTTCGCGACGATCTCTATTTTCGAATCGCCGCGGTTCCGTTGACGATTCCTCCGCTGCGCGAGCGGGGAGACGATGTGCTGATGCTGGCGGCGCATTTTCTCGAGCGCTACTGCCGGGAGCTTTCCAAGCCGGGGTTGAAGCTGAGCGACGAGGCGCGCGAGCGCATGCTGGCCTATCCGTGGCCCGGAAATATTCGCGAGCTGCAGAATGCCATCGAACGCGCGGTGATCCTGGCGGATGGCGCCGCGATCCTGGCGAAGGATCTAAGGCTGCCGGCGGCGCGTCCGGAGCCGGGAGACGTGCCGGCCGGCGCCGTGGGTGAGGATTTCTCATGGGAAGGGACGCTGGAAGAAGTGGTCCAGCGGGCATCGTCGCGCGTGGAACGCTCCAAGATCGAAGCCGTACTGCGGGCCTGCAAATGGAATAAGACACGGGCGGCCGAGCAGCTTGGAATTTCGTATAAGACGCTGCTGACCAAAATTCGCGACCTGGGAATACCGGACTGAGCGAGGGCGCCCTCGCACTCGCGTTACTGTGCCGTACAGCGTAGTTATTCGATATCAGCGTCCTTGCTGTACGTGCCGGTGTAGTTCTTCCCGCCCTTTCCGCGCGCGCCGGCAATCACGAACTGCCTGAAGTTTTCCGGCGTGCCGGCCTTGTCATGATTGGGCGCCCAGTTGTCGCCGTCGGAGTCCATGGGCTTGACGCCCAGCGCGTTGTTGTCGGCGCTGAACGAAGAATATGCGGCTGCGGTCCAGCGCCAGCTCAGGTCCACGTTGGCTGTGTCGCTGGCGAACGTGCCGCACCAGGTGACCGGCTCGACGTCCGCCGGCAATCCGCCGGCCGGAACCAGCCAGGGCATCCCGGTCAGGAACGCGTTGTCGTCCGTGTCGTAGGGCAGCGTGGTGATCCACACGTTGTTCACCGCGTCGAAGGTCGTCGTCGGCGTGGTCACGCTCGGATCAACTGTAATCTTCGCATCCGGCATGGCCTGATTGATCGTCACCACTTGATTGGCCGAGTTGGTGTATTGGAATTGCACGCTCGACTGGTAGAAGGTGATGGTCATTTTCTGCGTCAGCCCCTCATCCACATGCGCCCGCAAAATACTGTTGAGCCAAACGGAGCTGTTCGCCGCCACGGCCACATTGCGGAAGTCGGACTTGATGCAGGTCTGCTGGGTTACCAGCGCCGCCGAGACGGTCAAATCCGCCTTGCCCAAACTGGCTCCCAACGCGCTGGTTCCCGCGAAGTTGCCAATGATGGTGCGGCCGTTGGGCTCGACGACACTGAGCGTGAACACGCAGGAGGCCACGCCCGGCGTGGCGCTTGGTGTCGGCGTGCACACGCCGTTGTTGGTGATGATGTCGCTCAGCACCGGCGAAGTCGCCGTGAACTGGGTGAGAACACCCGCCGGAATCGGAATGACCATGTCCGGCGCGGTCAGCGTCACTGTCACCTGCGTGGACTGGCCCACGTGAATCGAGGCCGGAGTGAGCATTACACTCAGCGTGGTCGGCTCGATATTGACCGTCAGTGTGCCGTTGACCAGCGACACGGCGTAGTTCCCCAGCAGGTTCATCGTGTCCACCGCCATGGAAACGATCGTGTACCCACCCACGGGGCTGGCGGGCGAGGCGGAAGTAACGAAGTTCGCGGTGATGGGATCGCCGTTCTTCAGCCCGGTGATGGTTCCCATCAGCACAGGATTGTTGGCGCCGTAGGGCCGCGCGTAGCTATTGGCCATAATCGCCAACGGCGCGGGCTGGATCGCGAGCGTGCCGTTGTTCAACGTCACGCTGTAATTTACGAGCTTGCCAAGCGGATCGGTCAGCGTCGGAACGATGGCGTAGTTCCCCACCGGGCTTCCCTGCACTGCCGGCGACGAGAAGGATACGGTGATGCCGTCGCCGCTGGCGACTCCCGTCAGCGCGCCCGTGAAGACAGGATTCGGGTCGCCGTAGATCCGGTTGGCGTTGCTCGCTGTAGCCACCAGCGCGGCGGCAGTGATGGTGAACGGCGCGGTGCCGTAGGTGATCGAATAATTCGCGAGCACTGCCGCAGGACCGAGCGTGGCGCTGACCGTGTACGGACTGCCGACCACAGATTCGCCCGGCGTGCGGCTGTAAGTGGCTGTCACGCCGTCCGCAGGCAGGAAGCCGCTGAGCGTCCCAGTGAAGACGGGATCCGTTGTGCCGTAGCTCTTGCTCGCCGGATTGGGTGTCACCGAAGCATTCGCCTGGGTGATGCTGAACGCGGCGGTGTTGTACGTGATGCTGTAGTTCCCCAGCACGCCCGAAGGACTGAGCGCGGCGCTGATCGTGTACGGGCCGCCTGTCACCATTTCCCCCGCAGTGCGGCTGTAGATCGCCGTCACGTTGTCCGCCGCCACGAAGCCGCTCAGCGTCCCGGTGAATGCCGGATCCGCTGTGCCGTAGGTCTTGCTGGCTGGATTCGGCGTTACCGAAGCATGCGCCGGGGTGATGCTGAACGAGGCGGTAGTGTAGGTGATGTTGTAGTTCCCCAGCACGCCGGCGGGACTGAGTGTGGCGCTGATGGTGTATGGGCTGCCGGCCACCATTTCCCCTGCCGTGCGGGAGTAAGTAGCCGTCACGTTGTCCGCGGGCAGGAAGCCGGTGAGCGTCCCGCTGAATGCCGGGTCGGATGTGCCGTAGGTTTTGCCCGCGGCGTACGGCGTCACCGAAGCCGGAGCCTTGGAAATCGAGAAGGGTTGCGAGACGTCTGCGGCCGCCAAATATGTGGCATTGCCCGCCTGATGCGCGGTCACGGTGCAACTGCCCGCGCCGGTGATGTGAACCATGTTGCTGCTGATCGTGCAGTTGTCAGTCGCGCCGGCGGTGAAGCTGACGGCCAACCCGGAGGAAGATGATGCGCTCACGCCGAAATCGGCGTCCCCGTAAGTGTGATTCGGCAGGGTGGTAAAGCTGATCGTCTGACTGATCCGCGTGACAGTCACGTGGAAAGATCCCATGGCCGTGTTCCCTGCCGTGTCCGACGCCGAGCAGTTGACGGTGGTCATGCCGATGGGGAACGTGGAGCCGGAGGGTGGATTGCAGGTGACCGCAACCGCGCCCGCCACGGCATCGTTGGCTGTCGCGCTAAAGCTGACTACGGCGCCCGCGGGGCTGCTGGCCTGCGTGGTGATGTCGGCAGGCAGTGTCAGCACCGGCGGTACCGTGTCCACGGTCCACATGAACATCGCGCCCGTAGGGTCGGTGTTGTGGGCGGCATCAATGGCGCGGACGGAAAACGAATGAACCCCATCGGCCAGGCTCGCGTAGGTTTGCGGGCTCGCGCAGGGCGAATATGCCGCGTTGTCCAGGCTGCACTGGAAAGTAAGGCTGGCGGAGGGAGTCACGAGGTCGTTGCCGCTAAACGCGAAGCTGGCGCTGTTGTTGTTGGTGACGGAATTGGGATGGCTGGTGATCATGGTGGAGGGCGGCGTGGTGTCCTGCACCGTGATCATCACGCTAGCGGTAGCTGTATTCGAGTGGCCGTCGTCGACTGTCAAATTGACAGTGTTCGTGCCCAGCGGCATGACGACAACCGGATTGACGCCGGTAGTGGTGCCGAACGGCCCCGTCCAGGTGTAGGTAAGTGTGTCGTGGTCCAGGTCGCTCGAACCAGAACCGTCCAACGTCACGTTTGCACCCGCGGAAGAAGTCGCCTCCACGGTCTGGTTCGACCCGGCGTTGGCCATCGGGGGAGAGTTCGGCGCGAGCGCCAGTTTCGTTATGAACGCATCGTAAAAGCTGCCGTTGCACCTTCCGTCGGTGCCACAGGTGGAATCGTAGGCATTGGCTGTCGTCGGGAAATCAATCGACTTTGTGATTCCCACGACGTAAGCGTTGCCGAGGCGGTCGAGGGTCAGGCCGTAGCCCTCGTCGTCGCCGCTGCCGCCCAGGTAGGAGGAATAGAGCAAGGAAGCGGCGCCGGACTGTGTCGTGTCAAGCTCGGCGATAAAGGCGTCCGAAACGCCCCCGAATGCAGTTTGAAAGGCCCCGGGCGTAGTCGGGAAGTTGTTCGATTTGCTGTAACCGGTGATCCAGACGTGGCCGGAGGCATCCAGGCGGAGCGCGAGGGCTGCGTCGTCACCGGTCGAACCGCCCAGAAATGAAGAATAGAGGAGGCCGGAGCCGGAGGGATTCAATACCGACACGAAGGCATCATAACCACCCGCCCAAATCCGCTGGTAAGCATTGGACGTGGTGGGGAAATTGGCGGAATTGGTGAGACCTGCAATGTAGGCGTTCCCGGAGGCGTCCACGGCAATGCCTTGCGGGCCGTCATTCCCTGTGCCGTCGACGAACGTGCTGTAGATCAGGGACGCGGCGCCGGACAAGGAGGGATTGACTTTCATGACGAAGACACTGGCCGGATAGGACGCCGAAGTCCGCTGGAAAGCGCCTGCGGTAGTGGGAAAGCCGGACGAAGAGTTGTAGGTATAACCCGCGAGGTATGCGTTGTTCGCCGCATCGAGGGCGATTCCCCCCGTAAACTCAGATCCACACCCGCCAAATACCGCGGAGTACAAGAGCTGTTGAGAGGGAGGAAGTGAGATGTCCATCACCCAGAACGCATCATCGTTTGGTCCGCACCGCGAGCGGGAAAAGGCGTTCGCGGTGGTGGGGAATGCCAGAGAACAGGTTCCCCCGAAAATATACAGACGTCCTGTTGAGTCCAGAGCGATCTCGTCGGCGTCTTCGGAGCATTCGGCGCCGATAAATGTCGAATAGAGCAGGGTTACCGCGCCGCTGGGCGAAATATTGAGCTTGGCCACGAACGCATCGGTGCATCCAGGGGCCGGGCCGCAATAGGACGCGCTCGCAGCCCGGGCAGGCTGGTAGGCGTTTGGTGTGACCGGAAAGTTATCTGAGAGCGTGTAACCGGTGACGTAAACATCTCCGGAGTCGTCGATGGTCATTCCGTAGGCGACATCGTCTTGCGAGCCGCCCAGATAGGTGGAGGCCACCAGGGACGATGCCCCGGACTGGGAGGGGTCGAGCTTTGCCACGAAGACGTCGTTCTTGCCGCTGGTCACATTCTTGTAAGCCCCGGCCGTAGTTGGAAAGTCCGTGGAAAGCGTATAGCCGGCCACGTAGATCGCTCCTGACGAATCCACATTGATCATGCGCACCGAAATATCCTGAGCGCTGCCACCCAGATACGTGGAATAACTGAGCACGGGATCGAGAATGAGGGGCCTCGAGGAATCGTAATCCGCCACCTGAAAGCGGATATGATTGTCCGCTGCCAGCACGAACGAGCAGGGGACCTCATTCCTTACGCCATCCGTTTCCTGGTAGGCAAATGGTTTATGGAGGCGCAGGCTTCCCTCCCCCGCTTCCAAGACCAGGTCGCCTTGCGGATCGATTGCTGCCTTCTCCGCCCCGTCGAGATTGAGAACGATGGACTTCGGGTCTGCACCCGGGCCGACAACAAAATCGTATTCGAGCTGCCGCTGGTTTCCGTAGAAAATCAAGTCCACCCCGGGATAAATGGCGGCGTAGCGCACCTTCGAGTAGTTTGTCACTGCCTTGTGCCACTTCTGAGGATCGTTGCCAATTAAGTAGTTACTCTGGGCTCCCAGCGGATCCAGGCCCGAAACCTGCGCATTCGGGTTGGCGTTTACCAGCTTGAGGCGCACCACCCGGTCGAGAGCCCGACGTGTCAGGCGGCCGACCCCGAGCGAAGCCCGTCCCATTTGACCTGAGTCTGGAGGCAGCGTGCGGCGGAGAGCAATCACAGCTTCGTCCGAAGTCAGGAACATTGTGTAGCCCGGGCCGCGTGAGAGGAATTTCACCGGGGCAGCCGTCTGCCCCTCGTTGGCCTCGAAACTCAGGGGCAGGCCAAGCAATGCGCGAGCTATCTGGCCCTTGCCGCCGGGAGTAGCCGCCTGGGCGCGCGAGAGTTGCGGAAGAGCGCCTGGAGTCGCTGGCTTGGAACGGTCAGCGTCCGGGGCGCGGAACAGTACAACGCCTGCCGCGGTCACGAACACGAGAGCTGCCAGCCTGGCCCGGTGACTGATTCGATTGCTGAGTTTCATGGCTTCTCCTATTCCCTCACGACCCCTTACTCGAACCTGGCACGGTCCACTCAGGAGCATTCCGGGGGTCTGTACTCATTCGCGGAGTTCAGATCTCCGGGAAACAAGCCGGGATTCCGACTGTCTTGGACGGGTGATCCGCGTCCCTCTCGGGCTGGTCCTACCAGTACCACGCTGGATTCGCGCTCCTCCGGTGAAACCGCGCTCGCAACCGGCCCGACGGATTTGGGCCGGAAGCGGGCCGGCGCGCCGCCGAATCAGCGCACCTTAACGGGAGCGGCGAGGGAAGTCGTTAAGGAACGGTAGGGAAACGGTAAAAGTCGACCTGCCTGAGCGGTAAAAGGGGCGCGGGCAGCCCCGCCCCGCCTACGAACTGGGGCGTTTGCCGGTGTGCAATGCGATGCTGCCTCCGGTCCAGAGCTGGTAGCCGACGCCGACGAAACCAGCGTCACCCATCATGCGTGCGAGCGCATCCGGACTCGGAAACTTCTGAACCGAGTCGGGCAGATAGGCATAGGCGGCCTTGCTTCCCGAGATCGCTCCGCCCACCCTCGGCACCACATTGCGAAAGTAAAACCGGAACAGCGCGCCGAACAACAGGCCGCGCGGCTCCGCACATTCCAGAATGCCCAGTTCGCCGCCGGGACGCAGGAGGTGCAAGAACTCGCGCAGGCCGGCCTCGTAGTTGATCAGATTGCGAAAACCCCAGCCCATGGTGATCAGGTCGAAGGAACCGGGCGCGAAAGGAGGATTCAGCGCGTCGGCTTCGAGCCAGCCGATTTCGCTGGTGCGTGCGGCGCCTGGGGTCCGGCTTTTTTCCACGGCGCGGACGAGCATGGGATGCGAGAAATCGCTGCCGAATACCGCGGCGCCGGCGCTGCACGAATGAGTGGCGCGTCGTTTGAGCGTGAGCGCCAGATCGCCGGTTCCGCAGCAGAGATCGAGAACGCGCGCGTGCGGCAGACGCAGGATGTGATCGAACGCAACGGCCGTGCGACGGCGCCATAGGCGGTCGAGATTGCCCGAAAGCAGATGATTAAGGAAATCGTAGCGCGCCGCGATATCGCCGAACATTCTGCGGACGTACTGGCGCGCGTCGTGTTCAGTGGCCGCGCCTTCTGGCCGCGTCCCGGGGACGGGAGATTGTGCAGCGGAGGCCATTACGATTTTGCCTGCTTCGCGGACAGCCCGGCGAGAACGCGGCGCAGCACCGGCTCAGGTACGTTTTCCGCGGCGCGGACCTCGCCGATCTGGTGAGGCAGGATGAAGCGCAGGCGGCCGCCGCGCGCCTTCTTGTCCCCGCGCATCGCGGCGATCCATTTGACTGGCGGAATGCGCGGGACGGGAGGCAGCGGGCCCGCGGCACGAACCAGCGCTTCGATGCGCGCCGCGTCCTGTTCGCCGAGCCATTCGATTGCGGCGGCCAGGCGCGCTGCCGCGATGAGCCCCCACCCCACGGCTTCGCCGTGGAAGAACCGGCGGTAGCGCGTGAGGGATTCGAGCGCGTGGCCGAAGGTGTGCCCGAGGTTCAGCGCCTCGCGCAGGCCGCTTTCCCGCTCGTCGCGGCTCACGATCTGGGCCTTCAAGCCGATACAGCGCGGAAAAATCCAGTCCAGCGCGGATTTGTCGTGCCGCACGAGTTCCGGCAGGCGGTTTTCGAGGAAATCGAACAGATGGCGGTCGCCGAGAATGGCGTATTTGATGACCTCGTAAATGCCGGAGCGGAACTGGCGCGGCGGGAGCGTGCGGAGCAATTCGGGGTCAACGAGAACGAGTGCCGGCTGGTAGAAGGCGCCGACAAGATTTTTGCCCTCGGGAAGATTCACACCGGTCTTTCCGCCTATGGCCGAGTCAACCTGTGCGACCAGCGTGGTGGGGATGTGGACCAGGCGGACTCCGCGGAGATAGGTGGCTGCAGCGAAGCCCGCCACGTCGCCCACTACGCCTCCGCCGACGGCGACGATGGTTCCGCGGCGGTCTAGCCCGGCGGTTGCGAGGCCGCGGCAGATTCTTTCAAGCGTAGCGAGGATTTTGGCGGTTTCGCCATCGGGGAACAAAATGGTGGACGGGGGCTTCGGGAGTCCGGAAATCGTGCAGCGTCTGCGGATGGCGCCACCCCAAAGTTTCCACACGCGCGGAGAAGAGAGGAATGCGACTCCCGTGGTTGGGCCCAGAGCGCCGAGCAGTTCGCCGGAGCGGCGCAGCAAGCCGCGCTGGCACTCGACCGCGTAGGGGCCCGAGGGAGTTTCGACGGATATCGACGACATGATGGAGAAAATACTCTAACACGGGGTGCAGTGCAGGGCTGCCTTCCGCGCGACAATCGCACCGAGCCCTCGCGGCGGGCAGGTTGTGCTACCGCGTGCTACCATTCGCCGGTAGTGGGGTCATGAGCCCAGGGGGAAAAATCGAAGCGGATTTCGTGGTCGTGGGCTGCGGCGTGGCCGGACTTCGCGTGGCCATCGAGCTGGGCGCGGCGGGCGCTCGCGTGCTCGTGCTGGCCAAGTCGAGCCTCACCGATTCGGCCACGGAATGGGCGCAGGGCGGCATTGCCGCGGCGCTCTCCGATGACGACGAAGTGAGCCTGCACGTGGAGGACACGCTTCGCGCCGGTGACGGCCTCTGCGATCCCGCCGCCGTGCATGTGCTGGTGGAGGAAGGTCCGCGGTACATCCTCGAACTAATCGAATGGGGAACGCAGTTCGACCGCGCCGGGTCGAAGCTGGCGTTTACACGCGAGGCCGCGCACAGCCGTTCGCGCGTGCTCCACGCCCACGGGGACTCCACGGGAAAGGAAATCGCGCGCGCGCTCCTGGCCAAGGCGCGTACGCTTCCCGGGATTCTGCTGCGGCCGCATGCGGTGACCACGGAACTGCTGAGCGGCAACGGGCGCGTCACCGGGCTGCGATTTCTGGATGAGAGCTCTCACGAATTGATTGATGTGCAGGCCCGGTCCGTGACGCTGGCGACGGGCGGGCTCGGCCAGGTGTACCCGGAGACCACGAATCCCCCGGTGGCCACCGGAGACGGAATGGCCATCGCGTATGAGGCCGGGGCGGTGCTTTCGGATCTGGAGTTCGTGCAGTTTCATCCCACGGCGCTGGCGGTGAAGGGCGCGCCCCGCTTTTTGCTTTCGGAGGCTCTGCGCGGCGAAGGCGCGGTGCTGCGCAATGCGGACCTGGAACGATTCATGAAGAAACACAGCGAGGCGGGTGAGCTCGCGCCCCGCGACGTCGTGTCTCGCGCAATCGTGGCGGAGATGCAGCGAACGCAGTCGGACTTCGTGTATCTGGACCTGACTCACCTGAAGGGAGAATACGTTCGCAAGCGCTTTCCGGGAATTTACGCCACCTGCCAGAGCTACGGCGTGGACATCACGAGCGACCTGGTGCCCGTGCGTCCCGCGGCTCATTACGTCATGGGAGGAGTGAAGACCGATCTCGAGGGGCGCACTTCCCTTTCCGGACTGTACGCCGCGGGGGAGACGGCGTGCACCGGCGTGCACGGCGCGAATCGCCTGGCCAGCAATTCCCTGCTGGAAGGGCTGGTGTTCGGCGCTCGCGCTGGACAGGCGATTCTGAAAGACTGCAAATTCTCTGGAAAGAAGCCTCCCAAATGGCCTGCTTCCGCGGCGGGCGGGGAAAAAGCAGACACGAAGAAAAGCGGCATGACGCCGAGCGCACCTGCGGCCGAGACGGCGACGCTGCAAAAGGTCCGCGCCGTGGCTTGGAAAGACGCGGGGATTATCCGCAATGGTCGGGATTTGAAAGAGGGACTCGAAGCGCTGGCCGCGCTCGAACCCTCGCCGGCGGCCGAGCAGTCGCGTAGCGCTCTGGAACTCCGGCACACCTGGGAGCTCGTGCAGTTGATTGTGCGCTCCGCCCTGGCGCGCGAGGAAAGCCGCGGGGGACATTACCGCAGCGATTTCCCCTATCGCGATGACGAAAAATTCAGGAAGCATTCGATCGTCTCGCGTGGGTCAAACGTGACCTTCGCGTGAAACATTCTGGGATCCCGGGGAGGTCTGACATCGTCAACATTGAACAAGCTCGTTACTTCGTCGTGTTATCTGGACTTCTGTTCGGGTTCTACGCGCTTGTTAGGAGCCTTTGGGCAGGCAAGGATATTTGGCGAGAATTGAGAACCAAGCGCAGTGACCCGCCCACCAGCCCGTCAAACGACTCGCACATCACGAATCGCTCCCACGATAAACTATGAGCAGTCGTCCTACCCGCCGCTTTGCTCTCGGCCCGTGCCTTTGTTAGGCTCGGTCCGATGGCCCCGCAGACTGTCGCCCGCACAAAGAGTGAACGACTGGAAAGCCGCGAGAACCGCTGGCTGAAGCGGTTTCGCGCCGCGCTCGCCGGCCGTCCGGAGAAAGACGGGTCGCCGATAGGGATCGAAGGTCCGCGACTGGTCGAAGAGGCCCTGCGTTCGGGGCTGGCAATCGAAGCTCTGTTGGTTGCCGATTCCGGGGAGAAGCACCTGGCGCAGTTGAAGGCGCTGCTTCCTGCGGGACTGCGCGTTCTGCGGACATCGGATCGGCTGTTTGCTTCGGTGGCGGGCACAGAGACGCCGCAGGGAATCGCGGTCTTGGCCGAACCGCGCAGTTGGCGGTTGGAAAACCTGTTCTGTGCCAACTCGTTAATCGTCGTGCTGGCCGGGGTGCAGGACCCCGGCAATGTGGGCACGATTGTGCGCTCGGCGGAGGCGTTCGGGGCCAGTGGCGTGATTGCCTGCCGCGGCTCGGCACATCCGCTATCGCCCAAAGCGATGCGGGCCTCAGCTGGGTCTGTGTTTCGGCTACCCGCGCTGGCGGGCGGTGCTCCTGCCGAGGTAATGAGCGAATTGCGGCAGCGAGGCGTGCGCCAATATGCAGCTACGCTCGCACGTGCGCCCAGCCCCGAGGAATCGGATCTGAAGCCCGGATGTGCGATTTGGATCGGGAGCGAGGGAGCGGGGCTTCCACCAGAAATTGAACGTGCCGCAGATGCACGAATCTGGATTGCGCTGCATGCGCCCGTGGAATCGCTGAATGCTGCCGGCGCGGCAACAGTGTTGCTTTACGAAGCGGCGCGGCAGCGCCGCGGCGCGGCGAAGACAGCCGAGGCGGCGCCATGAGCCTCTTCCGCCAGCTCGAGCCGGACGAAGAGCGCGCCGAACGCGCCGAGAGCGGCTCCCCGCTCGCGGAACGGATGCGGCCGCGAACCCTCGACGACGTTGTCGGCCAGCAACACCTGCTCGGCCCGGACGCGCCGCTTCGCGCGCAGATCGAAGCGGACCGCCTGCAGTCCATGATTCTGTGGGGTCCGCCCGGTTGCGGCAAGACGACGCTGGGGCGGCTGATTGCCGGGCGTGCCAAGGCGGATTTCGTCCCCTTCAGCGCGGTGCTTTCCGGCATCAAAGAAATACGAGAGGTGATGACGCAGGCCCAGCGCGCTCGGCGCGGCGGCCGCCGCACGATCGTGTTCATTGACGAGGTGCATCGCTTCAACAAAGCGCAGCAGGACGCGTTTCTGCCCTTCGTGGAACAGGGGAGCATCACGCTGATCGGAGCGACAACAGAGAATCCATCCTTTGAGGTGATCGCGCCGCTGCTTTCCCGCGCGCGCGTGTACCGCCTCGACGCGCTCACGAACGAGCAGATCGTGCTGCTGCTGCGGCGCGCGCTGGCGGATACGGAGCGCGGGTTGGGCGGCCAGCCCGTGGACATCTCCGACGATCTGCTCGACCGCATCGCCATCTATTCGAGCGGCGACGCTCGCGCCGCGTACAACATCCTGGAGGCGGCAGTGGCCGGCGCGCCGCCCGGCGCGGACGGGCGGCGCTCGATTTCGCAGGAACTCCTGAAACGAACTCTGCAGCAGAAGACGCTGCTCTACGACAAAGCCGGCGAGGAGCACTACAACCTCATCTCCGCGCTGCATAAATCGGTCCGCAATTCGGATGCGGACGCCTCGCTCTACTGGCTCGCCCGGATGATCGAATCGGGCGAGGATCCACTCTACCTCGCGCGTCGCATGGTGCGCATGGCCAGCGAAGACGTGGGACTGGCGGACCCGCAGGCTCTTCGCGTGACGCTCGACGCGATGCACGCCTTCGAGTTCCTGGGCCCGCCGGAGGGCCACCTGGCGCTGGCGGAGGCCGCCGTCTATCTCGCGCTGGCGCCGAAATCGAATGCGCTCTACACCGCGTATGGAGCGGTGGCTCGCGACCTGGAGCAGACGCGCACCGAACCCGTGCCGCTCCACCTGCGCAATGCCGTCACCCGGCTGATGAAGGCCGAAGGCTACGGCCGCGGCTATCTGTACGCGCACGATTACGAGGACAAAGTGACTGACATGGAGTGCCTGCCGGAATCGCTGCGCGGGCAGCGCTACTACCAACCGACCGACCAGGGGCTCGAGGCGCGCATCCGGCAGCGCATGGAAGAAATCGCGCGGTTGAAGGCGAAACCGAAGGCATGATCGGCGGGTCTCATCCGCGGCCGGCGGCGCGAATTCTTCTGCCGGGGGCGTCTTTGCTGCTCCTCGCGGCCGTGTGCGCCGCGGTGCCGCAGCAGAAGCCGCTCTTTACCATCGACGAGGATTGCACCACATTCGCCTTTGGCCCGGGAGGTCGGATCGCCTTCGCTATCCACCATGTGTTCTCGCAGCACAAATTCGACGTCCAACGCGACGACTTCGGGATTTCCGACAGCGGGCACGGAAAACGCCGCATCCTGAACGGCGACAAAATGTCCCGCGGCGAAGGCGGCTTCAGCTACACCGTTCGCGCGATCCGGTGGTCGCCGGGAGGGACAAAGCTGGCGGCGGAGGTGCTGTCCGGCACTGCGCTCGAGCGGCATGGAGAGGCGACGCTTTCCACGCAAACCTTCCTGCTGGACGTCAACGGGCAGGAGATCAAAGTCGCCGACGGCGACAGCTTTATCCCCGACAGCGAGAATGCAGCGTGGCTTGACGACGATTCCACCTTGGTCTACCTGGAAGCGTCGAAGCCTCGGAAGGACTTCACGATCTGGTCCGTGCGTCCGGCTGCGGGTCATGCGGAGCGGCTGTTCGAGGACACTTACTTCCTGGCGGCGGTGTGGATGGAGCGGGCGCGGCAGGCCGTGGCGGTGACCTCGCCCGAGCGCGGCGGATGGCCGCGGCTGGTGCTGCTGGATCTTTCGAAGCAAACGACGAAAGAGCTGGCGGCGCTGGAAGGGTATGCCGGTGGAATCAGCCTCTCGCCCTCGGGGCAGAAGATCGCGTACTTCCGCG
>Ga0187803_10000524_pt1 | contig 15367 bp, 12 predicted proteins | sample NC_wetland_sal_i_2_FD_132425 | JGI IMG/M metagenome (GOLD analysis project Ga0187803, IMG submission 132425) | Wetland sediment microbial communities from Neuse River Estuary, North Carolina, USA - Control_3 | ecosystem: Environmental > Aquatic > Freshwater > Wetlands > Sediment | place: USA...
GAATCAACGCCGGCAATCCTCGTACGTACTCACCGAGGATTTGCATACGGTCCAGGCTACGGCGACCTTGCACGGTCGCAAGTTCCTTGCCCAGTCCTGCCGCGGTGACTGACCATGCGGCGATTGCATAACGGAAGGGAAGAAGTTTCGTGGCCAACAAGAGCCGCCCCTTGATGACTCCCCGGTAGCCCATCCGCCTTGCGACAGCGGAGCGACTGCTGGCGCTGACGTGATGCCAGCAAACAGCGGCGGGGACAAAAACAGTCTTCCACCGGCGGGTCCATGCGCGCCAGCACAGCTCCACGTCTTCATATCCGAGTGGCAATCGCTCATCAAATCCGCCCAACGCTTCGAACATCGACCGACGCGCCATCATATTTGCCGCCGAAGCCATAAAGGACGGCGCTACTGTTTCAGGAGCTTCCTGGTGTGTGTACAGGCCGGGCAGGAGCCGCATAGACATGGATCCCTGATTAGCCCGCTTCGTCAACCGGGTCAGGAGGTGAACTTGTTGGTCGCCTTGCCAATTGAATTGCACTGCATCCGCAGCAAAGGTCTCTGGATCTCGGATCAGTTCCTCCACTAGGTGACGCACGAAATCTGGGTGAAACCGCATGTCGTTGTTGAGAAAAAGGAAGAACTCGCCTTGCGCGGCTCTTGCGCCGAAGTTCAATGCAGGTGCGAGCCCCCGATTTTGGCCCGTACAGTGCCACCGTGCTCCGTGCTTGCGCGCTATAGTTTCCGAGGCATCGGTTGAACCGTTATCCGAAACGATAATTTCCATTGCCGGGTAGGACTGCGCTTGGAGCGAAGGTAAACACACCTCCAGGTGGTTCGCACCGTTAAAGTTGGCGACGATCGCCGATACAATTGCCTCACGCCTCACAGCACTTCCTTCAGCGCGCAGAATCCGGACGGTAGCTTGAATCGAACTCGAGTGGCCGAAATGAGAATCGGACATTCATGCCGTCTATTGTAGTCACGGATCGCGATCTGTCAAAATAACGAGCGGGAAACCACCGCGGCACTGAAACGGAGGTTTCTGTTGAAGATTCCGAGCGACCAAGCAAAAAGTCCGCGTTCCCTGGTGACCGGTGGGGCGGGCTTTATCGGAAGTCACGTTGTCGATGAGCTTTTGAAGGCCGGACACGAGGTCCTCGTGTTAGATGATCTCTCGGGCGGATTCAAGGACAACGTAAACCCAGGTGCGCGCCTCGCCGAAGGATCTGTCACCGACGCTAGTCTCGTGGATAGCCTGTACTCCCGAGAACGATTCGATTACGTTTTCCATCTAGGTGCCTACGCAGCTGAAGGCCTGAGTCATTTCATTCGGCGCTTCAACTACACTAACAATCTGATCGGAAGCATGAATTTGATCAACGCTGCGGTCCGCTATGGATGCCGTTGCTTCGTTTTTACGTCCAGTATTGCAGTATACGGCTCTGGGCAAGTCCCCATGACCGAGGAGATGACTCCTGAGCCCGAGGATCCCTATGGGATTGCAAAATACGCGGTTGAAATGGATTTCGCGGCCGCCAAGCGGCTGTTTGGTCTGGACTACATTATCTTTCGTCCCCACAACGTATATGGGGAAAGACAAAACATCGGTGACAAATACCGGAACGTAATCGGCATCTTTATGAATCAGGTCATGCAAGGGCAGCCGTGCACGATTTTCGGGAGCGGAGAGCAAACGCGTGCGTTCACGCACGTGGCGGATGTGGCACCGGTCATTGCGAGGTCGGTGTACGTACCGCGGGCCTACTCTCAGGTCTTCAACATCGGTGCTGATGTCCCCTATACAGTGAATGAGCTCGCGGAGATCGTGCAAAACGCGATGGAAAAGCATACGGGGATCACTTATCTGGAGGCGCGGAAAGAGGTCTTGCACGCACATAGCACGCACGAAAAGGCCCGTCGCATTTTGAGGTATAAGCCAACTATTTCGTTGGAGGATGGCATTTGCCGTATGGCGCGCTGGGCATGGACGGTGGGGCCCAGGTCGTCGCGGCGATTTGAAGGCATTGAAGTGGAGCGTGGTTTGCCGATGGGGTGGGCCGACTAGCTACGAAGGTTTAAAGATCACCTGCACTCGGGCTGAGCGCGCATGCCATTTTCGAGCGGCAATGTGCGCTGAAGCAATTGCGCCAGACTTTCGACGGAATGTTCGCGCGCGATGTCGATCCGCCGCTTTCGCTTGAGGCTGTCACGCGGCTCGCCTAGCGCCTGTTCCACGGCTGCGGCCATTTCCGCGGGCGTCTCGGCGAAATAAAGCACGTCTGTGAATTCTTGCAGGTTCACGAGCCGCGGGGAAACGACGGGAAGTCCCAACGCGAAACATTCAAAGAGCTTCAAAGGGACACAGTGAAGATCCCGAATGTCCTTGCAGCTGTAGGGCAGAAATCCGACATCCAAGGAGGCAACGCATTGCGGGAGAGTTTCCTGGGATTGCCACGGAATCGCATGCGCGTTGGGCAGGGCCAACACGGGGCTACCTCCCACAGAGATAAAATGCCAATCGGGCCTCATGCACAGCAGTTCCTCCAGCGCCGGCAAATTCAACCGATTGTAAGCCGGCCCCAGATAGCCAAGGCGCGGCCGGGGTATATCCCGCAGCGCAGGAGCCTCGGCCCGATCGCCGTTTCGCACGGCGGAAAAGGCCCGAAAGTCCACGACCTGAGGAATCAGCCGCACCTTGTCGCCGAATTCTGCTCTGAGTTTGTCGTAGGCGCTGCGAGGAATGGCCAACGTCAGATCCGACAAGCTGGCATGTTCAGAAGATTCCGGCTGCCCATAATCCATCTGTACGTTCACTAAGGCGAACTTCTTCTTGATCTGCATGCAGAGCGGCAACAAATCCCTCAAAAAGAAATAAAAGAAGATTGGCTCGCGAAGATTCAAGCTTTCCGATTGATAAAACACTTGGGCGGCGAGCTTCCGCGCTTGCATCGAGCGAAGAGGCGGGAACGCATTCAAGCGCGTGCCATAGAAGTAGGGCTGAAAGGAATAGATGCCGGGCTCGACCTCGCGGAGTCCCGGCCGCGTGCGGTGAATCAGGGAGACCGGGTTTTCACAGTAGAGCACGCGCGCCCCGAGCTGCCTCATGGCCAGCGCAATGCGCTCGGGAACGTTGAACGCCTCCCAGCTCCATCCTGAGAAAACGATGGCGTCACGCATCGAAGCTCGCTGCATCAATCTCTTCGCCGATCATCATGAACTTCCGATGCGGCGCAACGCTCCCGCGTCAGTGTCTCTCAAGCTACGTCGAAACGCTTTGACGCCGGATACGAGCGTCGGTCCCGGGGTATGATTTGCCTCGATAGCGGCCCACCCTCTTGTCCCAATACCACCTCTTTAGCCCGTAGAACCGTTTGGGCGGCATCAAGAGCGTCAGACCAAGGACCAGCGCGCGGAACGCGGAGTCTGCCAGGCCTCCGTCGGTGTGGGACCGACGGTAGGCCTCCCGCTCAACCTGGAACGTCTCCCACGGCATGCCGCCATCGCACGACAATCGAACGCGTTTCGCAAGCAAGCGGTGCGGTTCCAAGAGCGCATCTACGATGTCGTGACGAATTTCCCGCGCGCACAACTGTGGGTATAGTTTCTCAGTGACAAGAGATTGCATCTCCTGGCTCCGGCGGAGCCGCGCAGAGTCCTCGGTTCGGAACAGGTTCTCGTCGTGGACACGGTAGTAGCAAAGCGGCTTATCCAACAGGACAGCCCTGGCAACTGACACGGCCAACGTGTAAATGAACCTATCCGCTGAGAACACGAGCTCATTCGGCACCGGAAGAACGTCCTGCAGGAGGCTCGCGCGCACGGCCAGTCTGCTGGTTCCCAGAAAGGTTTGCAATGCGTCGAATAAGCGCACGCCTTCAGCATCGCCCAGTTCTATGCGAAACGCTTTTTCAGGTAAGACGGACTCCCGTATAAGGCCGTCCGTTGTCACTTCGTAGTACCCGTGCCCCACGACTCCCAGAAGCGGGTCATCTTCAAAAGCTTCCAGGACAGCGCTGAGCTTGGCCTTCGCCCACCAGTCATCCCCGTCGAGAAAGGCCACTACTTCACCGTGCGCTTCGGGGATCGCGGCATTGAACGCGGAGGCCTGCCCTCCGTTTTCCTTGCGCAGATAACGTATGCGCGAGCCAAACTTCCTCAGGATTTCCGGGGTTTTGTCGCTCGAGCCGTCGTCAATCACCAAAACCTCCAGGTCCGCAGGCGAGAAATCCTGTTGGAGCACGCTGAGGACCGCCTGCTCGATGTAGCGCTCGTGGTTGTACGTGTCGATGAGAGCAGTTATGAGCGGCTTGGACATGAGTTCGCCTAGTCCCTGGACCCTCTGATTTTCAGCCGGCCACCCTTGACCCTTGCTCCGAAGCAGGGATCATTCTCAGGGGAACGGAGCGAAGGTCGGTATCCCACAGGCCCCAGTTCTCTCCGTTCGTGATTTCGGCACGTCGCGTCTCCAGCATGCGCTGCAATGTAGGGTTGCCGTAGAAGTCGGTCAGCGGGCGTTGCGACTGCTCGGAGCGGTCGTGCTCTTGATGATAGATGCGATCCGGCACAATTACTTGCCGCAGACCTGCAATCGCCGCGAGATTCACCATATAGGCGTCGATATGCGAGTGCGCTGGAATCTCAGGAAAGCCCCGTAAGGCATGCCAGTCTTTCGCAGACATCAAGAGAAAATCCCCGAACCAGCCTGCGCGAAACCGCAACGGCTCCCGCTCATTGCGCAGCGTAACCCGGACACGGCGCAATGATTCGCCAGCGACCCAGCGGGGGGATAGCAAGTACCGCTTTCCCGCTAAATACTGGCGCAACCGCGGCAACCAGCGCGCGGGGACGGTGCTACCGAGCCGGTGGAATCGGAAAGCAGACTCGGCGCACAAACGCAGTTGCTGTTCTACAGAGAGATCCAACGGGATCGGGGTTGCGGTGTCGTAGCGATCGGCGACGTAAAAGCACCCCTCTCTGAGTTTTTTCGCCGCCAAATATCGCGTGAGCCGCTCGCTGAAGAGGATGTCAGGATTGCTGGCCAGTATGTAATCTCCGCACGCTCGCCGGATGCCCACATTCTTGGCGATGTACTCGAAGACGGGCATGTTCTTCGCATTGGGAATGCGCTCGTGGATCTCTGTGGGCACTTGGACAATGCGAATTCTTCCTGGGGCCAAACCATCTGGCCAGCGGAGCGCCTCGCGCAGAGGCGGGCGATCCTCCGGTGGATTCCATTCCACGATTACCAATTCGGCGTCCAGACCGTATTTGTCGCCAAGGTACAGCCAGGCGTTCAGGAACACCTGCATGCGATGCATGAAGTCCCCGCCGTAGTTATCGTTCCTGGCGGCCACCACGAAGCTCAGGTAGGGGTTCATTTATGCCCCTAGCCTCTTGCACGCCTCTACCCACTCGCGCATCCATCCGCCCAACTCGTGAAAGTACGCGCGCGTGGTGTCCGTCCAGATCATTCCCTTGGACCGCTCTGCGACGCTTTCCAGTTCGTGGCTCAGTGAAGTGTAAGCCTCGCCGTAAGAATTTCCGCTGAGTCGCGCCTGGGGCAGCCAGGCCAGCACATCTTCCAGTGCCACAATACAGGCCCATTCGTTCATCGCGTCTTTGACATAATTGTGGCTGTTGCGCTTGTGCTCTGCCACTGGCGTCCCCGCGCGCACCGTGCCGCCCAGGTGATACACGCAAGCTTGGGCGAAGTAGCCGCTGAAAATGTCTCCGTAGCGGTCGATGGGCAGCCCGCTGAGTGTGTGTCCCATGCGCGCGAAGTAGTAACTGGGCATGACTTCGCGGCGCAGCGCCGTGTTCTGTGAATTCACTGGAGTCCACGCGCGCGCGCTCAGATTGACGGAACCATTCGAGAGGGCCGTCGCCTGTACCGGATTCACCATCCAACTCAACCCGTCCATGTCCGGATCGGCAAGCCACAGCCCCGCGTTCACGTGGATTTCCACCTCGGCATCTCTGCTGCGGGGATTCTCCGCCTTATGGCGCGCAAAATAGGGGAACCCGCGCGCGTACGCCGGGCCCGGCCGGTCCAGTGTCAGCAGACTGCAGATGTTGAACCAGCCCGTGTCTGTCTCCACGCACTTGGCCGGCGCCCTTGGCCTGCAAACCACGGCATGCTCGGAATAGAAGTCTTCGTCCACGCGGCAGTAGTTGTCGTCATCCACAGAGATAATGAAGTCGGCGCTCGCTTCAAGCGCCATCAGGTAGCCCACGTTGCGGCGATTGTCGGAATTGTACGGAATCATCTCCGGGCGCAATCCAACGCGCTTGAGGAACGATTCTTGTTCTTCAAAATTAGGGCAGGATATGTGCAACCCCCGTTTGCTCAAGGCTGCACAGCGTTCATAAGCGCTCTGGGGAGTCTTCCGGTCTGGAATCAAGATGACGCGCACATGCTCAAGGTGTCCGAAGCGCTCGAAATTCCGGAAATAGTCTTCCAGCGCCACGGGGTCGAAAATGGTGGTCATTACCATCGCCGCGCTAGGCTGCATTGGGAAGGGACCCTCGCATGTGGCTCACCCCACCTGAGAAGACTGTCGCGTGGCTGGGGTCCACTCGGACGCTTGACGCACAAGCCCGCTGCGCTCCTCCATCCACACCGAGCCCAGCTTGTCGCACGACTCGACCCGGAAAATCATCACGTCCGGCAGCCAATCCAGACCCTTGTTCTCACACCGGGCGCCAACGTCCAGCCTGTATAAACCGGGATTCAGAGGGTTGCTCGGTATGGAGCACTGAATCGAATATTGCCCCGGCCTCAGCTCTTCAATCGGGCCGTAGCTATCGTGCGACCGGCACTCGAAGAGCCGGAGCCCGTCGCTCGAATGAATGGAAAGTCCCACAACGACGTTTTTGACCGCCTCGCTGACATCAAAATCCATCCGCACGTTGAGCGGCTGCCCGGAATAGAGGACTGCTTGGCCGCTCGGCGTCTCAAGCCGTACGCGGGTAATCCTCAGCACCGTCCCGTCGTGGCCAGCCCCAGCGACGCGCCGCAAATCCTGCGTCGCCACTTCCGCGGACATGCCATCGCTGGCCGATTCCAGATAGTGGTCGATGCACTCCCCGATCGGCCCGGAGTGAGCAATGCGCCCTCCCTCCAGGAGGTAGCCTCGCGAGCAGAGGCTGCGCATCGCGGTCATATTGTGGCTGACAAACAGGATCGTGCGCCCCTCGTGGGCCACCTCGCCCATCTTGCCCATGCATTTCTTCTGAAAGGCGGCGTCGCCCACCGCCAGCACTTCGTCCACGTACAAAATATCCGGCTCCAGGTGCGCGGCCACGGCGAAGGCCAGCCGCACATACATCCCCGTGCTGTAGTGTTTCAGCGGCGTGTCGATGAACTTTTCGATCTCGGCAAAGGCTACAATCTCATCGAACTTGCGCGCAATCTCCCGCTTGCGCATGCCCAGGATAGCCCCGCTCAGGAACACATTTTCGCGCCCGGTCAATTCCAGATGGAACCCGGTGCCCACCTCCAGCAGGCTGCCCATGCTCCCGTGGACTTCGGCGTAGCCTTCGGTGGGCCGGGTGACCCGCGCCAGAATCTTCAGCAGGGTGGTCTTGCCCGCGCCGTTGCGCCCGATGATGCCCACCACTTCGCCTTCGCCAATCTCAAACGAGGCGTCCTTGAGCGCCCAGATGTGCTGGCGCTGGTGGTTGCCCGAGTTCTTCCCGGCCCGGAATAGCCGTGCCGGGGCGCGCAGGGCGTTGGCCAACAGGTCGCGCATGGCCAGGTAACGCTCGCGTTCGCCAATGGCGTAGCGTTTGCCCAGCCCGACACCACCTATAACCACTCGGCTCATGGCAAGAGACCAAGACCATTAGTTTAACCTAGAACAAACCAGGGCTACATCCGGTTTTCCCCTAGCCAGGGCCTCCTCACCACTGTAGGAGATGCCCAGCCCAGGATTATGGGCCTTTAGCAGGTTAGGATGAGCAGGGCGTCACAATTAAATAGCATGTTATTATCAACATCGGGCCCGGGAACTTGCACTCTCCTGCGTAGGGCGTAGCCACCCGGCCAGGGTCGGGCCCGCTAATCGCCTCTAATCGCGAAGTACGACTGACAGAGTGTGTGTCTAAGATCCGCGGCTCCTGTGGCTTCCGCTCCAGAGTGTGGTAAAGGCGATGCGCAGGAGATACCCTTAGGCTCATCCGCTACCCTCATCTCTTCCTCCGCGTCGGTCAACTCCACCGTCCACACTCTGGTGCGTGCTGTCACCAAATCCGGGCGGTTGCCCTACCACCCGTTTGAAATCTTGACCTGGTTCTTCCCTGGGAGATAGTCGGAAGAGGATCCTTAAAGGCATAATCAAACCCGGGTACCAGCGCTGAAGTTTTGGCTGCGCGGAGGATGGCGGACATTTGTCCGCGTTTATCGCGACCCGGGCTTAGTCCGGTACCGGCAGTATGTTTTGCAGGAGGGCATGATGATTCGCTTTCGTCTCGTTTGGGGTTTCGCCCTTGCTCTGTTTCTGTTCATGGAATCTGTGCCGAAAGATGTTCCTTCACAGGGCATCGGCTGGGCGGCGCCATGGGGCAATGATGACAGCGATTGCAAGACTCGGGACAGCGCATGTCTCACTGTCGCCGCCGCAACCTGGAAGCTTCCCAACGGCAGCTCGGCGAAACATTTGGCTGGACTTGGCCGTGTGTACGTAGCCGATTACACGCAGCTTCATCCAACAGCGGGATGTGGATTATGGCTGCGCGGGCCTCAAGATTCGCAATATGGAGTGAATACGGCATCAGGTTGCTGGACTGACAAGCCGCAAGCTCTCTACATCATTGGCGTTCCCACGCAAGCTTATAGCAACGTGACCGGAGCGCGCTGGCCTGCGGCACGCGTTTGGGGCGGATCGAACTCCGATGGATTGCATCCCGTAATCTGGTTGAGTGACCTGAATATTTCTGGAGGATTTTCCCTCCAGTATGTGGCCCCCACACTGGACGTCGCTGGCAGGCACGCCAAGCAGTGCCTACTGGTTGGCGTTGACTCCATGCGCCAAGGCCCGCCGCCCGGGGCAGGGAGGGGTTCGGGCGCATCGGGCATACAATTGGACGCCATTTCATGCGCCGCCGATCCTAGGGCGAGAGACAATCCTCCGCCCATCAGCTTCGGGCTTCCGGGGATTGGCACAGAAACATTTTGGGTGGACGCCACCCGAATTGGGGTTAGTGGGAATATAGCGGCACCATTGAATGGGCCAAACACTGGTATCTATGTAGGCCACGACCCGAATGGCAATCTAGCCGATGTGGACTTCAATGACGTGGCCCTAGTCCAAGCAGGCATTTATTACGATACAGCTCAAGGAGCAAGTTTCGGACAGGCGCAGAACGTGGAATACGAAGGGAACGCCTCGGCACAGTCCAATTCGCCCATCATCCTCGCTGGCAAAGGATGCTCGTATTGGCAGTGCTACTTCAAGTTCTCAGAAATCAAGGTCAACGACGCTAGGAATACGCCTTCTGTATGGTTTGCGCTTTCTGGTGCGATTCCAAGAGAACTCATTGTAGTGGATAGAACGCACGGATATCCAGGTCCCGGCCAGTGCGACGTGAACGGCCCTGCTACGTTGATGGGGCAGACTGCTGGATGTGGACCTGGGGCGAGTTACGCGGCCCTGGGAGTGTTCGATATGCGGTTTCCGTCTTCGAGCGAACCTAGGGGAGTGCGATAATGTTCAATCGGTTTCGTGCCGTGCGTCGGCGACGGAATGGAGCGTGTGGCCGACCTGGAAGCCTGCCGCAATCTTTTGCCGCGTGACCTTTGAAAGGCCTCCGGTGCTTATAGTTTCCCACTGAACTTCCAACTGTGCATTTTGACGTGGCAGCTGGAACAGAGCGTGACGAGGTTTTCCTCGCAGTCATCTCCAAGCTGGCTTCGCCGCTGAACGTGATGTACTTGAAGATTAGTTTGACGCCCGCAGACCTGACAGCGCCAGCCGTCTCTCTTAAGCACCTTCTGACAGAGACGGCGATATGAATCCGGACTAAGTCTTAGGCGCGGCCTCTTGGCAACGGCTCCCGTCATGACACCTGGGCAATCCTTGCCATCAATTCCGCCTGCTGGGGACGAGGGAGCCCCTCGATCAGTCGGCGCAGAGAAAGAAGCAAGTCTTCTGGGTTGCCGTTCGCAGGATCCAGATTGGCCCCCGCCAGGAAGTCGGCGCAGATCATCTCCAGGCAGTAGCCACGGGATTTATTGCTGCCCAGCATCAGGGCAGCCGTCTCGAGTGCCCGTTCAATGACCACCAGCTGACTTTTGAAAGCTTTGAAGTAGAGGATTTCCCACGGCTCACTCTCCTGCCCGGTTAGGTGCCGCTCGACTTCGCGCTTGAACTGCTCCTTGGGCATGGCCCTGGCTTTGTGCACCCAGGTTGCACAATCGAAGCGCTGCCCATCCCTGCGCGCGACCTTGGCGAGGTCCGTTGCCTTGGTCCACCCCACCAGCTTGAGCTGCGGTTTGGGGATCCGCGGCAACTGCTCGTGAATGGCCATCAGGTAGTAGGCCTTGCGTCGGGACTCCGGGAACTTCCTCTCCAGAAACTCATCAAAGGATTTCAGATTATCCAGCCGCCAGTACTGCCCAGCCCGGACTTCGCACAAGTAGCGGCCCAGTTCCACAAAGCGCGTGTCTCGCTCTTGTTCGCTATTCTTCTCCCAGGCCAGAATCTCTTCGATCTTCGAGAGGACGAATAGGGCCCGGCGACGATTGAGTTTGGGGGGCAAGAGCGGCCTTCCATTAGTTGTTAAGATCGTCAAGCCAATCAAGGTCACTTGCTCCGGGGCGGCGAATGAGTTTCGATTCGATCAGCTGCGGATTGCCCAGGCAGTGGCCCAACTGCGGGCAGCTTACACAGCCGTTCTGCGGGAAGCGGATCCCGCTGTGCGCCAAGAACTGGCCGGACTCGATTTGGCGGGCGGTTGACTCAACGAGCTGGTTGAACTCCTCGCGCTGCTCGTCGGTGATGGAAGTCTTGAGATACTGGATTTCCGGCATACGCTTGCGTACAAAAGCCACGACCGCGACATCGGAGATGCCGCTCATCCAGGAATAGCAGATGAGCTGAGGATCGAGCGCGAGCAGTCCCTCGGGTTCCTCGGGATATCGAGCCGTGGTGGTCTTCCATTCCAGCAAATGGCGCTTGCTATCGAGGTGCCCTATCGCATCGACGTAGGCCACGAAGTCGTTTCCGTTGGATAGCGGCCGAACCAGCTTGAGCTGCATGTTGCGGCCGGGCTGTCGAATGCGAATGCGGTCATCCTGGGCCAGCCGCTCGAGCAGCTGAACGCCCTGACGAACCATGCGGTCCCAGTCGTCGCCGTTGCTGTACTCGAGTTGTGCGTCTCGATAGGCTCCCCATTCCTTGAATAACACCGCAGCACTATCTCGATGCTGGAAGAAAGCCGCCAGGGCCGTTTCGAAGCAACGCCCGAAGATGAGCGGTGCCCGGGTTTCTTTTTCTCGCCAACCGTCCAAGTACTTGTAACGATAGCTGCGTGGGCAGCGCAGATAGTGAGCGATCTGCGTGTAGCTATAGGTCATGATGAGCCTCCGGACTTTCCGTCACGGGTAGCGAGAGTTCTTCCCACTCTCCGGCGGGCGCAAATCCGTCGAGATTGAGGAAGGAACGGCCATTCAGCATCGTGCGGGACACGCGAAGGACACCGCGGAGACCCAACAAGGCCTTCTCATCAACTTCATCTCTACCCATGAGGTCAGGGTCATAGCCGAAATCGCGCAGGAACCAACTAAGCTTCCACAATGCTTTCGGGGTGCAGTAGAGCCGACCAGTCAAGGAATGTCCCTCGTGCTCCTTGGGCTCGAGGATAGCGAACCGCAGGACGTAGAATGGCCTCTGCAGATGCCAGCGATAGAAGGCCCGCTCAACGCGGACCAGAAAAACGCCCTCCAAGATGTCGTTGACGTTCTGACCTTCATGATGGAGTCCTGGGATACGGCGCTTCATGGGTTTGCCTCCTGGGGTTTGGCATAGCTGTTGAGGTGGCAGAGGAGTCCCTCGCGGTCTTTCGTGGCGCGCTCAGCAAGGTCATTGATAAAGGCCTCGACTAGATCGCGACTCGCCTCACGCAGGGTGGCGGTTCCGCAATAATCGGCGGCGTAGGCCTTCACTAGGTTGGGGTCGAGCTGATGCTGGCGGATCAGCAGGCAGAGGCGGTCGCGAAGGCGCGGCTGCCCGTTGCGCTGAGCGTTGTCTCCATTCGAAGCGGACTTGATTGGATTTGGCAGGTCACGGTCGGAGGGTCTGGGTGACCAGCCGAGTTCTTCGACCGAGCAGAGACCGATGCCATAGGCCTTGCGCAGAGCGCGGTTGACAGCACGTGTCTCAGCGACGCGCATCTCAGCGCCGCGGACCAAAGGGGAAACATTAGAAGGGTCGGCGTCACCGTACCCGACAAACCCTTTTGAGCGGGCAGACTTGTAGACCGTAGCCTTGAAAACCCAACGACCAGCGTTCGGGTCGCTCAGTCGACCCTGATGTGCCGTATGGATTCCTAAGCACCTCTGCCGCTCAGCTATCCGGAGTAAACCTGCGTGGGTTACATACCATCTACCTTGTAAACACAAGAGCTCTCCTCGCAGGATCGAGAGACGCAGCGATCGGGTCAAGAACCGCAATGATGCCACTTCCTCGCGCCGAAGCTCCGGGTGGAGCCGCTTGACTAGACGAAGATTCTGACGTAGTAGGTTAGCCGTGGAAGTGTTAGAAACGCCGCGCATTTTCAAGGCTCCTTAGTCGTTGACATCGTATTGATATCTAAATGATATCACATTGGCATCTGCTGTCAAGTAGAAATTGCACCGAAATTTCGGGGCTTAACCTATGACTGAGCAGCGAGTCCGCATCCTTTTGCGCATTCCCGCGAGCCTCAAAGCAAGACTTGCCAAACTTGCCCTGCGGGAACACCGATCACTGAATGGGCAGATCGAATTCCTTCTCGACAGCTCTCTCCGAGAGGGAACGAAGGACGAAGCGAGTGAGTCACGGCATCGAAGAACTCGCCCCAGGTAGTGGTTCTGAAGAAAACCTGACGTTTTAAAGGTTGGATAGCCACTCACGAGAAAGAAAGCTCGAATTACCTCCCGCGCTTTCCACGGCGCTAGGAGAAGTATCTTCCCGATTAAGGGTAGTGGCTTAAATCCGTGCATAGATTTGGGCGTGTATAGACTTGGGCCGTTACCCGATTTGAGTGGTATGCCTTGTTGTTAAGGAAGGCATCTCTCCACACTCCCCCTTGACTTTGGCCCCGCAGAGAAGGATAGATGGCGAAGAGAAGGCGAATAATCTTGGCTGCGGGGGATCTTGGAGAGGGACATCCACGGATCTCAGAATCGGTATGCATCAGAGACGAGAGGCAGCTGCGTCAGCATTTCGAGCAAGAGGACAGCCTAACGTCTCTAAGGGGAGACCAAAATGAAGACGCAAACCCAACATGAAGGAAATGCAAGCGCACCGGCGCTCCAGACCAGGTGCACATTAACTGATGCTACGGAAACTGCCTCGGAGAAATCGGTACGAGCAGACATCGTACCGGTCTCGACGAGGCGAAAGGCTACCGGCCCGCGAACCGCTTGGGGGAAAAAGCGGAGCAGATGCAACGCGATTAAGCACGGTATTTTTTGCAACAAACTTCTTCTTGGGAACGAAAGTCGGGCTGAATGCAGCCTTCTAATTCAAAGTCTCGTTGAGTACTTTCAGCCCGAGGGATCTCTCGAACAGATTCTTGTGGAGGAGCTTGCCATTCTGCTTTGGCGCCGTAGGAGGGTGATGCAGGCGGAGCGCGCAGAAATTGCAAAGGCTTCGGAAGGCTGGGAACACGACCTTGAATCAAGATTGCAGGACGATGCTGAAGCCAGGGACCGGCTGGCCGCGCAAGAAGGTGGATTGCTCCGTTTTCGCTCGAATCCCGCAGTTCTTGACCGAGCTATCGAACATTACGAATTATTTCGGAAACTAATCCGAGAGCAAGGCGCCGCAACGGCGCTCGGAAAGGGCATCTTGACAAGGTTGGAAGGCCGGAGGCTCGAAGGCGATCGGACTCCGATGTTTTTACAGGATCTGTGCATGATTCAAGGCCTGCAGAATGCCGAAGAGAGACACTGGGAAGTAATCTCCCAGCTTTGTCAGGTTGAGTCTATGCTCGCTAGGGCTCGGACCGAGCAAAAGTCTCTTTCTGATTCTGATGCGGCTGAGCTCGTTTATAAGCAACTACGGGATACGGGTCTCCCTCAGGTTCTAGACGCTAGGTGCCTCGAAGGTCTCGATGAGTACATCGAGCAGTTGAAACGCGAAAGAGACGCTCAATATCAGATTGCCCGCCGCCGAGCTGCGCTCGATGCCCAGGCCGCCGTCGTTCCTTCTCCACAGGTCCTTGATCGACTGCTTCGCTGCGAAGCACACCTCAGTCGGGAAGTCGACCGCACCCTGAGCCGGCTTGAGCGCCTCAAGCGAATGCGTACGGGCCAAGCCGTGCCACCACCACTCAAGGTCGAACTCTCGCGGTAGCGGGGCCTCAGGGGAGTCGGGACGGAACAATCTCTTCCATTTGTCCAACGCAGCCTTGCTCGGGCCCAGCAAGCAATCTGGCACCGGCTCCCATTTCCGTGAAGACGACGGTACCCGTTTATTCTAATATATATTAATTAGATAAATAAAACACCTATTAACTATTGGGATTCTCGGGGTTTCCTGACTGCCAGAGGGTACTGCCCTGCCAGGATGTCAAAATTGCGAAACGAACTCAGCTAAGTCCCGCCCTGCGCATCACATAGGCCTCGCAGGACTTTTGCAATTGGTCCTTTTCAGCATCTACTAGGGTAGATTCACGGGACGAGGGCAACTCCTTGGCCGCCGCGGGCACTCGGCCAGCTCCGGCCCGCTCATCGCTTCTAATCGCGAACTACGTTCGACCGAATGGGTCTACAATCGGCCGCTACCGTGGCTCCCGCTGTAGAGTGTTGTAAAGGGGGATGCGCAGGAGGTCCCCTTAGGCTCATCCGCTACCCTCATGAGCGTAGCCATGGCTACGCTCTTCTTGTTCCCACAAAAGCCGAATTAGAAGCAGGTGAAGGGAGTGATCTTATTGCACTTCTGCTGGGTGGTCTGATGTTTTTCCAGGTGGGCCAGAATCTCGCCGATAAGGATCGTCGTTAAGATGATCGCCGCAGCCAGAAGGATGATGTGGCCTTTGCCCCAGTAGCCCCCTCCTCGTGTTCTCCTGTTTTGCGGCTCAGGGTCGGGAACCACGGCCACGCTGACCGATTCTCCTTCATGCAAAGTCACCGCATAATTGTCGTGGGCGGTGCGCACTTCGA
>Ga0187803_10000525_pt1 | contig 15345 bp, 10 predicted proteins | sample NC_wetland_sal_i_2_FD_132425 | JGI IMG/M metagenome (GOLD analysis project Ga0187803, IMG submission 132425) | Wetland sediment microbial communities from Neuse River Estuary, North Carolina, USA - Control_3 | ecosystem: Environmental > Aquatic > Freshwater > Wetlands > Sediment | place: USA...
AGCGTGGGTACGGTCGGTGAATGCCCGGGAAGCCAGATCTTCTGTGGAGCCCCATAGGTGCGGTCTCCGACCACCGGGTGTCCGATCGCTGAGAGATGCGCCCGGATCTGGTGGGTCCGGCCGGTTTTAATCTCGACCTCGAGCAGAGAGTATTTTTCAAATTGACGGGTGACGCGGTAACGCGTCAAGGCCTCCCGGCCTACACCGCGCCGCGTGGTCATTCGCGTGCGATGAATCCGGTCACGGGCCAGGGGCAGCGCAATTTCTCCTGAACGCCTTTGAACTCGGCCATGCACCAGGGCCACGTACCTTTTTTCGACCGTCCGAGCTTGGAACTGCTCTGCCAATGCGGCATGGGCCGCATCCGTTCTGGCCACCACCATGAGCCCGGAAGTCAGTTTGTCCAGGCGGTGCACGATCCCCGGCCGGGCGTGGCCCGACGTCCGGCTCAGCGATTTGAAATGATAGCGCAGCGCGTTCACCAGCGTTCCGGAGCGCACTCCCGCCCCCATGTGAACGACCATGCCCGCTGGCTTCTCGATGACTGCCAGGGACTCGTCTTCGTAAAGAATCTCCAGCGGCAGATTCTCAGGGAATGATTCCTCGCGGGTTTCTTCCCGGTTCAGATGAAGTGTGATTCGATCTCCCGGTTTCAGGTGCAATGACGGTTTGGCGGCAACCTCGTTCACGCGCGCTCCGCCCGCATCGATGGCCTCTTTGATTTTGGTTCGTGAGAGGCCGGGGAGTTGAAGTGACAGGAATTTGTCGAGCCGTTGTCCGGCCTCGGCCTCATCCACGTGAAACTGCGACTTTTGATCGAGCATACACTTTTTTGTGCTGGAAGAAATACAACAACAGAGCGGCGAGAAAACAAAGAATGGAAATGAATTGAGCTGTGGAGATGGCCCCGCCCCAGAGGAGGCTTGATTCATCATGAGCGCGGAAGAATTCCACGAAAAAGCGCCACGCGGAATAGCACAGCAGGTAAAGGGAAAATATCTGTCCGTCAAATTTCTTGTGTTTGAATCGCCACCACAGGAAAAGAAAAATGGAAGCGTTTGCGGCGGCCTCATAGAGCTGGGTCGGATGGAGGGGAATGTTCAAGGGGACTCCGACCATTTCGTTGCTGTAGGGGCTGGTGAACGTCACGGCCCACGGAAGATGGGTCGGCTTGCCCCAGCAGCAGCCGGCGCTGAAACATCCCAAACGGCCGATGGCATGTCCGAGCACAATTCCCGGGGCAAATGCGTCGGTCACCGGAAGGATTTTCATTCGACTCCGGACCAGGTAAATCAACGCCGCTGCGACGGCCAGCAGGAAGCCGCCGTAAAACACCCCCCCCGCATGCAGAAAAGCGACGGAGAAGATTTCACCGGGGTGAGCGGTGTAAAATCCCCAGTCCTCGACGATCAAAAAGGCCTTGGCGCCAATCAACGCCGAAAAAGCGATCAGCAGTCCAAGGTCAATGATCTTGTTCCGGTCGAGCCCTTCCTTTTCACCCAGGCGGGAAGCCATATAAAGGCCCACGATGAACGCCACCGAAAGGAGGAATCCGTAAGTGTGAATCGTCAGACTTCCAATTTTCAAAAGGACCGGAAACATGAGTGTGCCCTGCAGCGGTCGAGATGTTGCCCGCCTGATATGGATAGATTCAGGGAGGTCCCTTTAAGTTGGCTCGTCGCACTCGCTGGGCTCATGAATGACGAACCTCCTTTCCAAGACCGCTCGAGCGTTCCCGGGCATCCGGTCTGTCCGAAAGGAACAGTCCAACCGCTAATCCCATAACGCCCAGGGTGATGGCGCTGTCCGCGATGTTGAAGACCGGCCAGTGGTGATCGTGGATGAACACGTCGATAAAGTCGGTGACGTGGCCGGCGAAAATACGATCCCACAAGTTTCCAGCGGCTCCGCCTAGGATCAAGGCAAAGGCAGTCTGCAATCCTGCCGCCTTCGACGGATATCGCCATGCCAGAGTCGCGACGACCCCGATCGCCACCAGCGAAAGGACGATCAGGATCCAGTTCTGAATCGGCGAAGGATTGAGCCCGAAGAGCCCGAAAGCAATTCCCGGGTTCTGGCTGTGAGTCAGGTGGATGAAATTTCGAATGATGGGAACCGATTCGCCAATGGACATCTTTTCAATCACCAGTGTTTTGGTCCAGCGGTCAAGCAGGAACACCATCATGGAGACAGAAAGATAGAGGAACCGCATCAATAACCCATTTCGTCGAGTGCTTCCACGCACCGTTCACACACCGTCGGATACTTTGAAGATTTCCCGACCGCCACCGAATAGTTCCAGCACCGCTCGCACTTCGATCCCTTCGCACGTTCCACGGCGACCTGGACATCTTCCACATTGAAGGAAGAAAGTTTCGCTTCATCATGACTGCGCAAAGAAACCTGCGAGACGATGAAAAGGGTGCGGAGAAAATCCTGGTACGGCTCGAGCGCCTTGATCCGGGCATCGGGCGCGATGATGACGACCTTGGCTTCCAGGGAATTGCCGATGAATTTTGCCTGCCGCGCGTCTTCCAGGGACTTCAACACTTCGTCGCGCAGGGCATGCAGCGTTTCCCAGTTTTTCAGTCGCATCGCCGCCGCCTCGGGCAATCCTCCCACCAACTCGTCCCGGCTGGGAAACACTTCGAGGTGCACGCTTTCCGGGCGATGAGATTCGCCCTTCGGGATGTGTTGCCACACTTCCTCGCAAGTGAAGCTCAAAATAGGCGCCAGCAATCGACAAAGAGAGCTCGCGAGGCGGTACAATGCCGTCTGTGCGGACCGGCGTTTCAGCGACTTGTTGGCTGACGTGTACAGCCGGTCTTTCAAGATGTCGAGATAGAATGCGCTGAGCTCCACCGTAAAGAAGGCGAAGGTTTCATGGTAGATCTTGTGAAAGTCGTATGTGGTATACCAGGCTTTAACCTGCTCGCAGAGGTCCGCGGCCCGGGTCAGTGCCCATTGATCGACTTCCATCATATCTTGAATGGGGACGGCGTCTGTAGCCGGGTTGAAGTCGTACAAGTTGCCGAGGAAGTACCGAAAGGTATTTCGGATCTTGCGATAGTTCTCGGCGATGCGTGAGACGGCCTCCATGGAAAACCGGATGTCATCGCGCGTGTTGACCGAAGTGAACCAGAACCGGAGCATCTCCGCGCCAAACCGTTCCTCCACCTCCTCCGGCTCAATGGCATTTCCGACGGACTTGTGCATAGTCCGGCCTTCGGCGTCGAGCATCCAGCCGAGCCCCAGCACTTCGCGGAACGGGCTGGCTTGACGAGTTCCGATGGCCACCAGCAAGGAGGAATGAAACCACCCGCGGTATTGGTCGCTGCCCTCGGTATACAGGTCGGAGGGCCAGGGCAGGTCCGGACGACGACCCAAAACCGCCTCATGCGAGGACCCCGAATCAAACCAGACATCGAGAATGTCAGTTTCTTTTCGAAATCCGGTGCCCTGGCACTTCGAACAAGAGACGGCCGGGGGAACCAGCGACCTCGCGTCGCGGATGTACCAGGCGTCCGCACCCTCCTCCGAAAAAATGTCCGCCACATGGCGAATGACCCGCGCATCGAGGAGAATTTCATCACAAGCGTCGCAGTAAAACGCCACGATTGGAACCCCCCACTTGCGCTGGCGCGAGATACACCAGTCCGGACGATTGGCAATCATTGTGGTGATCCGCTCTTCAGCCCAGTCGGGATACCACCGCACGTTTTTGATGGCTTGGAGCGCTCGTTCGCGCAATGAAATGCCGTCAAGTGGATGATCCATCCGGATAAACCATTGCGGTGTGGAGCGAAAAATGACCGGGTTATGGCATCGCCAGCAATGAGGATAACTGTGTGTGATCCGCTCTTCCGCAAGCAGGACGCCACGCACTCTCATGAACTCGACGATCCGGGCATTGGCTTCAAACACTTGCTGTCCCGCAAAGTGTTCCACTGTGTCATCGAAACGGCCCCGGGAATCCACCGGGTTGTACACTTCGAGGTTATTCGCCATTCCCAGCAGGAAATCCTCTTGTCCGTGCCCGGGTGCGGTGTGCACAGCGCCCGTCCCGCTGTCGAGCGTCACATGTTCGGCGGGCAGCAGCGGCGAATCGCGATCAATCCAGGGATGGCGGGCCACCGCATGGTCGAGTTTCTCTCCGGGGAACGTCGCGAGGATCCGGGGTTCCTTCCAACCCACTTTCTCTGCCACGGAGGACAGGAGCGCCTCGGCCACGATGAAGACTTCTCCCCTGGAATGGGGATCCACGGAGGCAGGTTCAACGGCCACATATTCGTAATCCCGATGGAAGGCGATCGCCATGTTAGCCGGCAGCGTCCAGGGCGTCGTCGTCCAGATCACGATGGAAACTTCTCGGCCCTGGAGCGCGGGAGAGATCAAGGCCGGATCGCTCTTGAGCGGGAACTTCACGTAAACCGAGGGGGAGGTGTGATCGGCATACTCCACTTCCGCCTCGGCCAGCGCGGTTTCGTCGAAGATACACCAGTGTACCGGGCGTAGCCCTTTGTAAACAAACCCCTCCTCCACGAAAGCCGCGAAATTCCGGACGATGGTGGATTGATATTCATTGGACATCGTGATGTAAGGGCTGTCCCATTCGCCGAGGACCCCGAGTCGCTTGAACTCCTGGCGCTGGATGTCCACAAACCGGTCCGCATACTCCCGGCAGGCTTGGCGAAACTCGGCAACGCCCGCGTGTGTGTGCTTGCTGCCGTATTCCTGGAGCATGCGGGTTTCAATGGGCAGCCCATGGCAATCCCATCCGGGGAGATAAGGTGCATCAAAGCCCATCATACTGCGCGATTTGACAATCACATCCTTAATGATCTTATTGAGGGCGGTCCCCAGGTGGATGTGTCCATTGGCATACGGAGGGCCGTCATGGAGCACAAAAGTCGGGCGGCCCTTTCGAGCGGCCCGTATCTTTTCGTAGAGATGGCTCTCATCCCATTCCTTCAGGCGAACTGTCTCCGTCTGCGCCAGGTTCGCCTTCATTGAAAACGAAGTCTTCGGCAGGTGAACCGTCTTCTTTAGTTCCAGCACTTTCTCCAATGTGGGAGCTCCATAAATGAAACGCCCCTTGCCGCGCAAGGGGAGGTGTGTCCCTCTACTTTGCCGCGTGTGGCACTCAGGGGGGACTGTCCCCAGAGCGATTCCAGCGCGCATGCTGAACTTCGGATTATAAAGAGCGGATAGCGAATTGTCTAGGATTTCAAAAGGGCCCGGGTTTGGCGGGATCATAGGTGGAAGAACGAGGTGGAGCGTCCGGTTCAATGCCTGCCCCGCGCATGGTTCCGTACAGCCCCACGGTTGATGACGAGGCGGGAGCCCGTCTTGGTCACTCCAGTCCATGGCAGCCGGTCAACACCACACACTCAGTGAAATGGAATCCCGCCTCATCGCGGCCAACAAGGGAAAAAAGCTCGATTCCCGCACTACCCGATTCAATTCACTCTGTAGTTTGAAAAAGTTTGTGTGGTGACAGTCTTCTCATCACCCCGGATGCGTACGAAATGAACTGCAGCCGGCAGGAGGAATGCGAAGCGCGGTCCCGGGACGGCGGTGTACCGGATATCATAAGAGAACTCTCGGACGCCTTTTGGCAACTTGACCTGCTTCACTTCAATGCGAAGCAGCATCCCGCTGGAGGCATCCAGCCAAACCTTGCCTGTGACCTTCATCGGCACGGAGCGATTCTCCACGGTGATTTGCCGGCCCTCCATCTGTTTGAGCGTTTGGAAGGCAATCACGAACGCCTCGCGGTCATCCAGTTTTTCTTTCCCGAGGAGCCGCTGCGAATAAATCTCACGGTGGCTCATCCCGAGGAACTCCGCCGCCGCACTGAAACTGTCGCGCACGAGCAGGGACGCGTCGATCGAACCGCCGACGGGATTCGGGTCGCCGGATGTTTCCCTGGATTCAACGGGTTTGTGTTCCTCGATAAAGCTCAGGTCAATCGAAAACGTCCCTTGTTGCTTCATCTCGCCGTTCATCACATAGCTCCGGGTGAGGGGTGCCCCCGGCTTTCCCTTGTCCCTCAACTCTTCAACAGTCACCCGCTCATCACATGAAATCTTCTTGGTGCCCATCTCCTGCGTGGTGAGCCGTTCGGCAAGCCGGGAAACGAATTGAAGGACTTTGTCACTCTGCTCTTCCTGAGCAGTTTGGGCCGGCGGGGGAGAGCCGATCATCTGAGCGCGGACAGTTTCGGAGAGGAGTGGAAGCGCGCACAAAGCTAACACATGGATGCACACCCACATCCGCGTCGAACGCCGGAAATATAAATGAAAGCACGAAACCATCTCATCGTGCATTATAGGGGGCTATCGGTATTCGCGAAACAAAAATCTGATCTAAGAGAAATGACAGGAGCCACGAAAAGGCGCAGACTCCTCAAGAGACTGAAGAGCGGGGAACGCCTGGCCTGAGGAGCGGCGACGAGTACGGGTGGAGTGAGGCAGGAGGGAATTACAATTTGCAGAATCCCCTTTCTGCGGGCACCGTGTTGCGGTTCAGTCCCTCGGTCTAGGTTTGTTTGCGTGGCATCTGACCGTGTGTTACCATTTTTCCGAAAATGGGTCTGCCAAAGGAAGGGGGCGCATGAAGTTCAAGCTGGCGCTTGCGCAAATCAACACGAAGTTGGGCAACCTCGAAGCAAACACGCGCCGGCATGAGGAAGTCATCGCGCAGGCGGCGGGCGAGGGCGCCTCGCTGGTGGTTTTTCCGGAACTTTCCCTTTCCGGGTATCTTCTGAAGGATTTGACGATGGATTCGGCGCTGGATCCCGCCTGTGCGGCGCCGCTCAAACACTTGGCGGCGAACCGGTCCCAGACGGCCTGTGCCGTGGGGTTCGTGGAGCAATCCCGGGATTTCAAATATTACAACTCCCTGGCCTACCTGGATGGCGGTTCGATTCAGTTCGTCCATCGGAAGATCTATCTTCCGACTTACGGCATGTTCGATGAGAAGCGTTTCTTTGCAGCGGGCGACACATTGAGGCCGGTCGATACCCGGTTCGGACGGCTTGGCTTCCTGATCTGTGAAGACATCTGGCATTTTTCCACCGCATATCTGCTGGCCCATCAAGGCGCGCTGATGATTGTGGCCTCGATTGCGGGCCCGGGGCGTGGAGTGCGGGGCGCGAACGATATCCTTGGCAGTGCGGCCAGCTGGGAATTGCTGGCCCGTACCGTCGCTCAATTCAATACCGTTTTCTTTGTCACCGTGAACCGCGTGGGATTCGAAGATGGTTTGAACTTTTTTGGGGCGTCGCTGGTGGTGGACCCTTACGGAAACATTCTCGCGCGCGGGAAAACCTTCGACGAGGATCTGGTCATTGCAGAAATCGATTTCGATCTGGTTCGCCGGGCTCGGGCCCAGGTTCCGCTGCTTCGGGACGAGAAGATCGAACTCACCCTACGCGAGCTAGAGCGCATTTCGCGGGAGAAGTTTCTGTTGGAATGATCGGGATTTCACCGCCGAGCCGCAGTCAACCCTGCGTCCCCGGCACGAGACGGCTCACTGATCATGGACATTACTTCTGACCTTGTTGGGGTTTTGCCACCGTTAAACTCCGGGCTGGCGACTCAAATCACCACCCGTTTTATCAGCGAAGAACTGCACAAAGCAGGTTTTGAAAAGGTCGTGGTGGGCCTCTCCGGCGGGATTGATTCCTCCGTGGTGGCCTCACTGGCCGTTCGTGCCCTGGGTCCGGCCCACGTGACGGGCATACTCATGCCTTATCGGATGTCCAGTCCCGACTCCCTCTCCGACGCGCACGGGCTGGCGGATAAATTGGGAATCCCGCGCGAAGTGTTTGACGTCAGCCCGATCGCGGACGGGTTCTTGTCCCGGAAGGAGAAGATGGGCAATACGCGTCAGGGGAACGTCCTGGCCCGCGCCCGGATGATCGTCCTGTATGATTTCTCCGCTGAACTGCCCGCGCTCGTCCTGGGCACCAGTAACAAGACAGAAATCCTGCTGGGTTACGGCACGCTTTTTGGGGATTTGGCTTCGGCGCTCAATCCCGTGGGTGACCTGTACAAAACGGAGATTCGGCAGCTCGCCAAGTTCCTGGACATCCCCGAGAAGATTATTGCCAAGCCGCCGACAGCCGATTTGTGGGCCGGGCAATCGGACGAAGGGGAATTGGGATTCAGCGACGCCGAGGTCGACCGATTGCTGTACCATCGGGTGGACTTGGGCTTTTCGCCCGACAGGCTCGTGGAGATGGGTTTCGACAAGAAGTTCGTGGTGCGAGTTCTGGAACTCATCCGCCGAAATCAGTTCAAACGATGCGGCCCTCTCATTTGCAAATTGTCTCCTCGCACCGTCACGCACGATTTCCTTTATCCCCGCGACTGGGGAATGTGAGCGTTCACCATATACCCCGCCAAGCGGGCTTGCGTCACATTTCTTACCCGGACTTTGACCTATGAACCCCAACCGAAAGATGCCGTTGAATTCGCTGGCCCGGAAGCTCGATGGAGGTCGTCCCAAGGGGACGCTCTACGTGGTGGGAACTCCCATTGGCAATTTGGAAGACATCACGCATCGGGCGTTGCGGGTGCTGGGCGAAGTCAATCTCATCGCCTGCGAAGACACCCGGACATCCCAGAAGCTGTTGAATGCTTACAGGATTAAGACCCCCACCACCAGCTATCATGAGCATAACGAGATGACCAAGGCTCCGGAGCTCGTGCTCCAGTTGGAGGATGGAGAAAACATCGCACTGATCAGTGATGCAGGGATGCCGGGCGTTTCAGACCCGGGATACCGTTTGGTCTCCCTGGCTGTCCGGCACAACATCCGCGTGGTCCCTGTGCCGGGGGTATCCGCGTTCGTGGCGGCACTCGTCGCATCCGGCCTTCCCAGCGATTCCTTCCGGTTTCACGGGTTCCTCCCTCCCAAACGCAGCGCTCGGTTGGCCACACTCGGTCAGGCTCGGGTGGCGCAACGAACCATCATCTTCTACGAGGCTCCGCACCGACTGGTTGCCTCTCTCAAGGACATGCTCGAGGTGCTGGGGGACCGAAACATCGTGGTTGCCCGTGAGGTCACCAAGGCCCACGAAGAGTTCATTCGAGGCAGTATTTCTTCAGTGCTGGAACAACTCAAAGGCCGGATTATCCGGGGAGAGGTTACAGTGATTGTGGACAAGCCTTTGCCCGAGGCGCCAGCCCCCGCTTCTCCCCGAAAGCTGAAACAGGAATTTGAAGACTTGCTCGCGGGAGGGCTGGACCGGCGTGATGCCATGAAAGAACTGGCTCGGAATCACGGCATTTCGAAAAGCGAGGTCTATCGCCAACTCGAAGCCCAAAAGTAATTCCACCCAGCCTACAGCGCCATCCAAATTCATGCTAAGAGTGCCAGGGATGGAAGAGAGTAAACGAACAAAAACGCGGACTCTCTACCCGTTCGATCCGGGCGCCGTCTTTTTCAGCTCACAAAATCTCGTCTGAGTTTCTCGAATCCCCCCGCGCGACATTGCGACCTCGCTCAAAATAGAGGGCTGGCCGCAGTACTCACCAGCTTGCCGGCAGGAGGAGGGGTTGTTCTCAGGCTCCCGGCAGCAGAGACGGACGCGGTTTTGGAGTAACTGACATCCTGCAGCGTCGCGGTCGCTCCGCCGTATTGGCTTTGTCGCTGAAGTAACACGGTGACTACGGCGCTATCGTTGCTGCTCAGGCCGGAAAACAAGACATTTCCCACGAACTTCGTCGCGCTGCCGAGCGCGCCCGGGAAAAGCTCGCTCATGAATTGAGCCACGTGCCCTTTGGGATATAACGAAATGGGCCGGGTGTCAACGAGCCCGGTCGTGCTATAGAGGTCGGCTCGGATATTGACCTGATAGGTGTTGGGGTTCACAACCGCAAACGCCGTGTCTTCCAAATTGGAAGAGTCGCGCAGTACCGGAACCGAAAATCGGCCGCACGCGGGCGTGGGCGAGACTCCAACGGTAAAAACAGGAATTCCTGTAAGCGGATTCCCCTGGTAGTAGGTATAGGTCAGATAACCCCCGAGATTATGGGTGTTCTGGACTTCATAAATCTCCAGCCAGCCGCTTTCGAAAGCGACCCTTCCATCGGTATCCAGGCGGCAGGTTGCGAAAGCCGAGATGTAGAAATTTGTTCCATCCACCTGGCAGTTGCTTGTATACGTGGCTTGCATCCAATTGTCCGGGTTGTTGTGATCGTGGTCCTCCAGGGCCACTTCGATTCCGATGCTGGAGGGATTGGAGACCACCAGAGTTGTGACGTACGTATTGCCTCCGCTCACCCCGTTGACGACCTGCGGATACCAAAGCCGCCAGTAGGGATCGGTCTGCCCCCATGCCACACTCGACATCAGAAGAAACACCAGCCCTAGCGCCCCGACGGTGAACAAAAAGAAGCCCTTTGATCTCATTTGAAGCCTCCGTTTCGAATGGCAAGGGAAAGCACATCACCTCTCCATAACAAAAGGTGTGAACATCCCCTGGCGAACCCTTGGAATCCCTATCTTAATCGGGCCAGATTCCGAGGGAGTGATTGCGGTCACCTGGTCTTGAATTCATTGAATTCGAATCCCGACTGTGGATTTCATGCCGTGGCGCCCCGATAAGAACCTGCGGATCCACTGTGCTCTCACAATCCCCGCAAAAAACACGGGATCGGTAAACCGTAGAGCGATTGCGATTCAGTGCATCCCAGGTGACCTTTTCCTGGGAAGGTAACCCTGGAAGAGGTTCCTGCCAGTGCCCTGCCATCTCCCCTGAGAGGTGGTTCCGTGTTGAGGATTCGGCGGGAGAAGATGGAGCACGATGTTGGATCGGGCTCACTGCGGCCGAGAGGGATCTGTTCGTCATCTCTCCCCTGGTGATGCAGGAAGACTGCTGACTTGCACCTCTGGATTTCGGGCCAATTCAGGGAGGTTGAGGTTCTCAGCGAGGAAAAATGGCGGGGGACCAGTGTGCAGGGCAGGGTCGCCCTTCACGCCGCCCGGCGGGTACGGTCGTTTATTTGACGGTGATGATATGGACTTGACCCAATGCGGAGAGGGGTTGGTCGAATTTCTTGGAATCCCCAACAGTCAGGATGACGAACTGATCGGGATGCAGATATCGCTTTGCGACACGCTGAACATCATCACGCGTGACTTTAGCCACGTTGTCGCGATAGGTCTCAAGAAAATCGTCGGGCAAGCCAAAATAGAAATATCTTACCCGCCGGAAGACGATCTGGGCAGTGTTCGAGAACTGAAACACGAAGGAATTCAGCACCACGTCCTTTGCCGTATTCAGTTCTTCGCGGGCGACCAGCTCATTCTGCATTCTTTTGACTTCATGAAGTGCGGATTCCATTGCTTTCATCGTCGTTTCGGGTTTTGTTTCAAACTGGATCCAGAAATCCCCGTAATCACGTTCTCCGGGACTGAGAACGCTCCCGACGGCATAAGCCAGCCCCATTTTGGTGCGGATCTGGTTGACCAGCCTCGAATGGAATCCCTCGCCGAGGATGGAATCCATAACGCTCAGTGCGAAGAAATCAGGATTGTTCAGCTTGATGGACAATTGGCCCATGCGGATATTGGTCTGGTCAATGGGCCGTTCAATCAGGGTTACGGATCTATTGAACTCCAGTTTGACCGGCTCCACTGCGGGATAGTTTACGTCAACCCTTTCCCATCCTTTGAAAACCTCCTTAAGGCGCGCAATCATTTCGCTGGTCTTGAAGTCGCCGGCCACGCCCAGGATCACGGAGTTGGGATGGAAATACTTTTGATGAAACTCGACCAGATCATTGCGGGTAATGCGATCGACAGTTTCGGCAGTGGGAATGCGGGCCAGCGGGTGATTGGGACCATAGAGCAACTTGGTGAACTCTGTGCTGGCGAGTTGAGAGGGAATGTCGTTGCGGCGCCGGATGGCTTCCTTGAGCTGGTTTTTTGCAATGGTGAGACGGTCTTCCGCAAAGGCCGGATTTCGTAAAACGTCGGCAAACAATTGCAGGCCGCGATCAAGATCCTTCTTCATCACTGAAAGAGAGGCGGTGCCCGCTTCGGTATTGATGGAGGTTTCGATCGAAGCGGCAAGGAATTCGAGTTCCTCGTTGAGCTTGTCGGCAGGGACGTCTTTCGTTCCCCCGGATCGCATCACGGTTCCAGTCAACGAAGCGAGCCCGAGTTCATCGGCCGGCTCATAAATGGAGCCCGTGCGGATAGTCGCGAAGGCATCTACCGTCGGCAGTTCGTGGTCCTCCAGGAGAAACACGGTCATGCCATTCTCCAGCGTCACCCGCTCAGGTTTGGGGGGAGTGAATTTCAGTTCCGCAAACTTCATCGTGCGGGGATCCTTGCGATGAAATGGGGCTGCGGTGGTTTGTTTTGTCCCCTCGCTGGACGATCCGGACGCGGGACTCGGCTTCTGCGCAGAAATGATCCCCCCGGCCAGAAGGCCAAAGAGACTGATTCCGATCAGGATTTTCTTTAGGAATGCCATGGGTGCTCTCCTCATAGGCTTCACTCCACATGACTCCATCATGTTGAAGCGATCGTGAAAATCGACGTCCCCTCAAAACCGCAAGGCGTGCCGTTCTAAACCCGACTTACCAGAACGAGCCTGAACAGCGCCGTCGGTCTGCGTTCTCGCTAAGGCTTTTCAAACATCTTAGGATCGAGCCCGGTATTCAACTGAAGGTCGGTTGTTCTGGTTTCACTGACCTTCTTGCCGTTCTGGCTCTGCACATGCGCAAACGCCACCTGGATCCCCTTCACAACCCGATAGTCCGAGAACAGATCCTCGACGGCCATTTCGGTGCCGAGCTGGTTCTTGGCGGAATACGACACCTTGAGAAGCAAATGGCTCACCGTGTCAAAGAAGAGCTTGGTCGCCTGTCCGTCCGGGTCGGTGAAGGAAACGACGTTCTCCGTTTTTCCATCCACCGCCTCATCGTCGAGAGCTTGAAGTGTGGCGTTCGGTTCATTGACCGCGGTCATCAACAGGATGGAGTTGCGTTTCAAGGTCTCTTTGAGGCTGGCTAGAGTGGCCGGAGGCATTTCCTGGGTATTGGACCCGAACTGGATCCATCCCGTCGTGCCGTTAGTGGCTTGGATGAGAGTTCCCTGAGGAAGCGTAATCTCAACCCTCAGTTTGCCTGGAAGGATGAGGCTGCTGGCGGCGGTCAGCTCTTGTTCGCCCATGGGGGAAGTCACTTTCACGACCGACTTGCTCACCGCATCCTTTACAGATTTCAAAGCCTCCAACCCGCCTGCGGCGGTGGTCGCCTGAGCAACGATCTGCCGGGCACGGGCGACGGATTCGGCACTCACCATAGCCGGGCCGGCTGCCGATGCGACTGCGGGCTTTTCTACTTCGACGGGAACGTGATAGGCCACCGTACAATTGTCCTTCTTGAAAACTTCACGGGCGGCTTGCTGCACGTCGGCCGGGGTCAACTTCTGGAGGGCCTCGCGATAGGCAATGATCTGCCGCCAGTCACCCTGGATCACTTCGGCCTGAGCCAGCAGGGAAGCCATCCCGGAGTTTGAGCGCAGGTTCCGAATCAGGTCTGCGTCAATCTGGTTGACAACTTTTTCAAGTTCATGGGATGTCACAGGCGTGGTTTTCATCAGGTCGAGTTCCTGATTAATGGCATTCTCCAACTCCTGGGTCGTATGTCCGCCCAGTGGGACACCCACGATCATGAATAGGCTAGGATATTTTCCGTACATCAACGGGGCAGAAGATAACGCTTGGGCGGCAACCGCAATTTTCTTCTCCACCACCAGGCTGCGATACAAACGCGAAGTCCGCCCGGACGACAACAGATCCTGGATCACGTCGAGCACCACATCATCTTTGTCCTTTGCCTCGGGGCGATGCCAGCCGAGGAAAAGGTAAGGATTGGTGTCAAACTCAACCTCCACCCGCCGTTCGCCCTGTTGAGGCAATTCAACCGTGTGGATTCGGGGTGGTTTGGGCGAGGAAGGGAGCCATCCGAAATAATGGTCCACTAAGCGAATCATGTCCGCGGTCTTGAAATCACCCACAATAGCAATCGTGGTACTAGCAGGGCAGTAATACTTCTTAAAGAAAGCTTCCGCATCCTGGCGGGTCAGATGCAGCAGATCCGACGGCCACCCCCAACCGGCATGCAGCCCGTAAGGGTGCGCCTCGTAGGAATTCACCAGAAACTTTTCAAACAGCTTTCCTACCGGATTGGTATCCACCGAGCGCCGTCGCTCTTCCATGACGACATCGCGTTCCTTGTAGAATTGCCGCAAAACCGTGTGCGCCATCCGGTCGGACTCCACCGCTGCCCAGAGTTCGGCTTTGTTGGCCGGAAGGCTGACGGTATATTCCGTGGCATCGCGGCCGGTCGAGGCGTTGAGACCAACTCCCCCATTCTTCTCATAAAGCTGGCCCAGTTCGTTGGAGACCACCAGAGCATCGGCGTCATTTTGAATCTTCTCCAACTCGTCCGAGATCGCTTTGATTTTCTCCGGTGCCTCGCCGCGGTCGCGGGCTTCCGTCAATCGGGCTTCGAGCTGGTCAATCTTGGGAAACAACAGCTTTTCCCGGGTGTAATCCTTCGTTCCCAGAGTCGGGGTCCCCTTGAAGGCCATGTGCTCGAACAGATGCGCCAGTCCCGTCTTTCCAATCTCCTCGTCCACCGAACCCACATCGTAATAAATATGGAAAGCAATGGTCGGATTGGCATGGCGTTCCATCAACAGGATCTTCATCCCGTTCTTGAGGGTGTGGCTCGTGACACGCGTCTCGAGATCCTTCCAGGCTTGAGCGCTCAAGGGAAAGGCCCACAGGATCAGCAGCAAAATCATTGCGCCCGCCCGCATCGCCACACTTGAAAATCTCTTCATAGGAACCTCCGGGAAATAAAACATAAGGCAAGGCTAAATTACGGTTATTTCAGAGATGCCCGCCTCGATTGTTCACGACATGGGAAATGGGGTGGGTCCACCCTCAAGAACGTCACGGGACATCACTGGATCCGAGGTATGACCGAGAGGAGCCCGCTGGGGGAAGATCCTCCGAGGGAATGAGGCCCCCGACGAAAGCCCGCGAAGGATCGCCCCGTTCAATTTTCAACTAATTTCGCGGAGCCTCGAATTCTCTTGTATAATCTGCCTACTCCCATGGATGAAGAATTCAAAAGCGGCGTCATTCTAACCCGTAGAGCACTCTAATGTCATCTGACACGATCCTGCTGCTGTTCGTCTTCCTCGCCGCCCTGGTGGTCCTGGGCTTCTTGATCAGGACTCAGCTCCAAGGGAGGCGACCGTCTAACGACCAGTCCGTAGCGCTTCAGTTAATGCAGCAGCAAGTCGATG
>Ga0187803_10000526_pt1 | contig 15345 bp, 29 predicted proteins | sample NC_wetland_sal_i_2_FD_132425 | JGI IMG/M metagenome (GOLD analysis project Ga0187803, IMG submission 132425) | Wetland sediment microbial communities from Neuse River Estuary, North Carolina, USA - Control_3 | ecosystem: Environmental > Aquatic > Freshwater > Wetlands > Sediment | place: USA...
AACTCGTGCAGGACGCCCTCGATCTTGACGGCGGTGATGGCCGCGCCTTCGATGGAGCTGAGCAGAGCGCGGCGGATTGCGTTCCCCACCGTGCTGCCCCAGCCGCGTTCAAACGGCTGGGCGCTGAACTTGCCGTAGGTGTCCTTCAGCGTCTCGAGTTCCGCGGCCAGCCTCTTGGGCTTCTGGAATCCCTTCCACATACGCGCTATGCCTCCTCCCCTCGCGGGGCAAACGGAAAATCTCGGTTACTTGGAATACAGTTCGACGATGAGCTGCTCGTTGATGGCCGGGGTCTGGACGTTTTCGCGCTTGGGCAAGGCGACGACCTTGGCCTTGCCCGCGTCGCGGTCGACCTCGAGCCACGGCGCCAGATTCATACCCTGGGCCACGTTTCGCGCTTCCATGACCATCGCGTTCTGGAGCATCTTCGGCTTGATGGAGATTTCGTCCCCTACGTTCAACTGGTAGGAGGGAATATTCAGCTTGCGCCCGTTGACGAGGACGTGGCCGTGCGTGACGATCTGGCGGGCCTGCGCCCGGGACGAGGCCAGCCCGATGCGGTATACGGCGCTGTCCAGGCGGCGCTCGAGCATGGTGATCAGGTTTTCGCCCGTGGGGCCCTTGGCGCGCTCCGCCTTCTCGAAATAGTTGCGGAACTGGCGCTCCAGCAAGCCGTAGGTGCGCTTGGCCTTCTGCTTTTCGCGGAGCTGCATGCCGTACCCGGCGAGCTTCGCGCGGCGGCTCTGCCCGTGCTGTCCCGGAACAAAGTTGCGCCGTTCGATGGCGCACTTGTCCGTGAAGCACCGGAGACCTTTGAGGAAGAGCTTAACGCCCTCCCGCCGGCACAGCCTGCAAACTGCGTTGCGATGTCTTGCCACTCCTTCTTCTCCTCACCGCCCTGAATGAGGGCGGAAACCCGTGTGCGCAGCGCCGAGGCGCTGCGCGAAATGAGTTAGACGCGCCTCCGCTTGGGCGGACGGCAGCCGTTGTGCGGAATCGGAGTAACGTCGCGAATGGCGCGAATCATCAACCCCGCGGTGGAGAGCGCGCGGATTGCGGACTCGCGGCCGGAGCCCGGACCCTTGACGCGCACCTCAACGGTCTTCATCCCGTACTGGTCACGCGCGGTGCCTGCCGCGCTCACCGTGGCCTGCTGCGCGGCGTAGGGGGTGCCCTTTCGCGAGCCCTTGAAGCCCACCGACCCGGCCGAGGACCAGGAGAGCACTTTGCCTTCCGGATCCGTGATGGCGATCAAGGTGTTGTTGAAGGATGCGCGGATGTGCACGATTCCGTGCGGGACGATGCGCCGCTCGCGCTTCTTCTTAAATTCCTTCTTTCGCTTGGAGGGCTTTCCCGCCGGGGACGCTGCCCCGCCCGGTGCCGCCGCTCCCGGTGCCTGTGCCGGTGTTTTTTCTTTTGCCACTGCTCGCTTCCTCTCTGCTCCTGCGCTTGCCGGACGATCGCATGCCCTATGGCTAGCGTATCGATTACCGCCTGTTCACGGGAGCACAGGCTCAAAAGCCTGTGCCACCCGGCTACTTCTTGAGCGCCGTCTTCTTCTTGGTGGCCACCGCGCCGCGCCGCGGGCCTTTGCGGGTGCGCGCGTTGGTGTGCGTGCGCTGGCCGCGCACCGGAAGATTCCGCCGGTGGCGCATGCCGCGGTAGCACTGGATGTCGATCAGCCGGCGGATGTTCATCTGGATCTCCTTGCGGAGATCGCCTTCCACGCCGCCCTGCTGCTCGATGGCCTGGCGGATGCGGTTCACTTCCTCTTCCGTCAGGTCTTTCACCTTCTTGGTTTCTTCCACGCGGGCGATGGCGAGCAGCTTGCGCGCCCGGGCCTGCCCGATGCCGTAGATGGCCGTCAGCCCAACCCAGATCCGCTTCTGCGGTGGAAGGTCAACGCCTGCGATACGTGCCATGGTCCGTGCCTCCTATCCCTGGCGCTGCTTGTGCTTCGGGTTCGAGCAAATCACGCGCACCACGCCCCGGCGCTGGATGATCTTGCATTTGTCGCAAATTTTCTTTACCGACGAACGAACCTTCATTCCCTTCCCCTCTTCCCGGCCCTACTTGTACCGGTAGGTGATGCGCCCGCGCGTCAGGTCGTACGGCGAGAGTTCCACCGCGACCCGGTCGCCGGCCAGGATGCGGATGAAATTCTTCCGCATCTTTCCGGAAATGTGGGCCAGCACCTGATGCTTGTTCTCCAGCTCCACGCGAAACATGGCGTTCGGGAGCGGCTCGATGACGGTGGCCATCACTTCGATGGCATCCTCTTTCGGGTTGCCCTCGCCGCCCTTCTTCTTTTCGTTGTCCCGCTTTGCCATTTTCCTCATCACGCCGGGCCCGCGCCCGGCCGGTTCCGATGCCGCATCCGGCTTACCACGACGGCCCGGTCATATCTTTCGGCCGGGTGAGAATCCACGGCCCGTTCGAGGTGACCGCCACGGTGTGCTCGAAGTGCGCGGACGGCCGGCGGTCGTGGGTTACGGCGGTCCACTTGTCCGCCTGCACTTCCACCTCGGCGGTTCCCGTGTTCACCATCGGCTCGATGGCCAGCACCATTCCCGGCTCGAGCCGCGGGCCGCGTCCCGGTTCCCCGAAATTCGGCAGTTGCGGCTCCTCGTGCATTTTCGTGCCGATTCCGTGGCCCACAAACTCGCGGACCACCGAAAATCCATGGCTCGTCGTCCAGCTCTCCACGGCGTGCGAAATATCGCTCAGCCGGTTTCCCGGCCGCACCATCTCGATGGCGCGGTCCAGAGAATCGCGGGTGACTTCGAGCAGCTTGGCCTTCTCCGCCGCCACGCGCCCCACGGGAACGGTGACCGCCGCGTCCGCGTAATACCCGTCCACCGACACGCCAAAATCCAGCGAGATGATGTCGCCCTCAGCCAGCTTGCGCTTTGCCGATGGGATGCCGTGCACCACCTCTTCGTTGATCGAGGTGCACAGCACGCAGGGATAGCCCATGTATCCCTTGAACGCCGGGCGGGCCCGGTGTTCGCTGCTTCGCCGCGCGGCCACTTGCTCCAGGTCCATTGTGCTCACGCCCGGCTTCACCATGCCGCGCAGCTCGCTCAGGACTTCCCAGACGACCTGTCCCGCGCGGTACATCTTTTCGAGTTCCAGCTTCGATTTCAGAATGATCCCCACTCCAAACGCCCCGCTTTACTGCAACCGTTCGAGCAACTCCAGCAAGTCCCGTTGCACCGCAGCAATCTCTTTCGAGCCGTCCAACTCCAGCAGTTGCCCGCGCCGCCGGTAAAAATCGACCACCGGCCGCGTCTGCTCGTGATAGGTGGCCAGCCGCTGCCGCACGACATCCTCGCGGTCATCGGGACGCAGAATGACTTGGCCGCCGCAGACGTCGCACTTGCCATCGACCCGCGGCATGTTCCCCGCGGTCGAGTAAATCGCGCCGCACGACTTGCACGTGCGGCGGCTGACGATTCGCCGCACAACCTCTTCCTCGTCCACGGTCAGGTTGACGGCCAGCGAACGCCGCAACGGCAGCAGGCTCAGTATCTCTTCCAGCCGCTCCGCCTGGGGCAGCGTGCGCGGAAACCCATCGAGCACGAACCCTGCCGCACAATCCTTCCGGGCCACCCGCTCTTCGACCATCCCCAGCACGATCTCGTCGGGCACCAGTTTCCCGCTGCCCATAATCGGCTTCGCCCGGAGGCCCAGTTCCGTCCCCTTGGCTACGTGCTCGCGGAACATGTCGCCGGTCGAGAGATGCGGCACGCCGTAGATCTTCGCCACTTCCCTGGCCTGCGTTCCCTTGCCGGCGCCGGGCGCGCCCAGCAGAACCAGCGCGCGCAGCAGCGGATGCGCAGGCGTGCCAAGCGTCTCGTCAGCCACGCCGGCCTCGCATACGGCCACGGGGTCCGAATCCTTCATAGTTGCGCATCACCAGTTGCGCCTCGATCTGCTGCACCGTGTCCATGGCCACGCCCACCACAATCAGCAGCGAGGTGCCGCCAAAATAAAAATTCACGCCCAGGCCTTCCAGAATAAACCGAGGGGAATGCACGTCGAACCAGGTGCCGATCGGTCCCCACAGGTGATGCAGCTTGATCCCGGCGATCATCCATTCCGGAATCAGGCAGACCAGCGCGAGATAGATTCCGCCGACAAACGTCAGCCGGGTGATGATACGGCTCACGTACTCGGACGTGTTCCGCCCCGGCCGGATTCCGGGAATAAATCCGCCATGCTTTCGCAGATTGTCGGCCAGCTCGGTGGGGTTCACCATGATGCCCACGTAAAAGAAGGCGAACCCGATGATCATAAAGATGTACAGCACGGTGTACCAGGGTTCGCCCCAGCGCAGCGCGTCCGTCACATCCTTGATGGCCTTGGACTTCCCGGCGAGCAACTGGCCGAGCGTCGGAGGAATCGTGAGCACCGAACTTGCGAAAATCGGGGGGATAACGCCGCCGGAATTCACGCGCAGCGGCAGGTAAGTCATCTGCCCGCCCATCACGCGCCGCCCCACCACCTTCTTGGCATACTGCACCGGAATGCGCCGCTGTCCGCCCTCCACCAGCACGATGGAGCCCGTGACCGCCACCATCACTGCCAGCAGCAGGAGTGTGAAAAATGCCGTGTACACGCCCCATTCGTTGTTCTGGATCTTGTTCAGCAGGTCCCCGATGGCTCGCGGCAACCCGACGACAATGCCCGCGAAGATGATCAACGACATTCCATTGCCGATTCCGCGGTCGCTGATCTGCTCGCCCAGCCACATGATGAACGCGCTGCCCGTGGTCAGCGTCAGGATCGTCATCAGCACGAAGCTCGGTCCCGGGTTGTACACCAGGGCCTTGGCTTGATACGTGGCGGTCTGCAATGCCATGGCAATCATGAACGACTGCAAAATGGCCAAACCGACCGTCAGGTAGCGCGTATATTGCGTGATCTTTCGCCGCCCCAGCTCGCCCTCTTTTTGCAACCGCTCGAGGTAGGGGAACACCACGGTCATCAACTGCAGGATGATGGACGAGGTGATGTACGGCATGATCCCGAGGGCGAAGATCGTCAGCCGGCGGAAATTGCCGCCACTGAACAGATCGAACACGCCGAGCAGGGATCCCTGACTCTGCGCAAACAAATCTTCGAGCACCTTCGGGTTGATTCCCGGCGTGGGAATGAACGCGCCCAGCCGGTAGACGGCCAGCATCGCCAGCGTGAAAAACACGCGGTTCCGCAGGTCTTCCACCCGGAAGATGTTCGCAACGGAATTGAAGAACCGCTTCATGCCACGATTTCCGTTTTCCCTCCGGCGGCCGCGATCTTCTTCTCCGCCGATTTACTGAACGCGTGCGCCTGCACCGTCAGGGCGACTTTGAGCTCGCCGTCGCCCAGAACTTTCACTCCGTCGCGCCGGCTCGACAGGATGCCTCGTTCGAGCAGCAGCTCCGGCGTCACCACGTCACCTTTCGAGAAGGCATTGAGCGCGGCCACATTGATGATGGCCAGCTCGCGCCCGAACGGATTGTGGAACCCGCGCTTCGGGATGCGGCGGTGCAGCGGCATCTGCCCGCCCTCGAATCCGCGGCGGAGTGAGTAACCGGTGCGCGACTGCTGGCCCTTGTTTCCCGCGCCCGCCGTCTTGCCCAGCTTGGAGCCCATGCCGCGGCCCACGCGCACCTTGCGATGGCGCGAGCCCTTGGGTGGGCGCAGATTCGATAGTGTCACTTCCATAGCCGCCTCAATTCTCCCCAACCACCTTCACCAGGTGGCGCACCTTCCGCACCATACCGCGGATGGCCGGCGTGTCCGGCCGCTCCACCGTCTGCTCGAGCCGGCGGAATCCGAGCCCACGAATCGTGGCGCGCATGTCGCGGGTGCAGCCGATGAAACTCACCGTCCACTGCAGTTTCAACATGCGCTCTTTTTTTGCCGCGGTCATAGTCTGCGCCTCCGTCCGCTATGCGGACAGGTCCGCGGCCTCTTTGCCGCGCGTTTCCGCCACTTTGGCCGCGTCCTTCAGGTGAATCAGCGCGTCAAACGTGGCTTTCACCACGTTGTGCGGGTTCGATGTGCCGATGGACTTCGTGAGCACGTTGTGGATTCCCGTGACTTCCATCACCGCGCGCACCGGGCCTCCGGCAATGATTCCCGTGCCTTCCGGCGCGGGCTTGAGCAACACGGTGCCCGAGCCGTAGCGCCCGACGACCAGATGCGGCACCGTCCCGCTCTTGAGATTCACCCGGATCAGATTCTTCTTCGCCTGCTCAATCGCTTTGCGAATGGCCATGGGCACTTCGCGCGCCTTGCCCATGCCGAACCCGGCATGGCCCTGCTGGTCACCAACGACAACGAGAGCGGAAAAACTCAGGTTCTTGCCTCCCTTGACCACTTTGGTGACGCGATTGATGGCCACCACGTGGTCCTTCAGCGAACTTGTGTTCGTCTCGATCGGCCGGCGAATGGAGAGCGTGTCCCTTAGAGTGTGCTTCGACATACGCTTAGAATTTCAACCCCGCTTCCCGCGCGGCCTCAGCCAGCGCCTTCACCCTGCCGTGGTACCGGTAACCGCCGCGGTCGAAGACCACCTGCGAAATCCCCTTCTGGCGGGCGCGTTCCGCGACCGTCTTGCCCACCAGCTTGGCGGCAGCCACGTTGCCGCCGCCTTTGGTCTGCTTGCGCATTTCCTTGTCGTTCGACGCCGCGGAAACGATTGTCTTCCCCGTGGTGTCGTCAATCACCTGGGCATAGAGATTCGCGAGCGAACGGTAGACGCTCAACCGCGGGCGCTCCGGGGTGCCGGTGAGCGATTGGCGCACGCGGCGATGAATCCTGCGGCGGTGCTCGTCCCGCGAAACCCTTCGAACTGGAACCTGTGCCACGTTCGATCTCCTTGCCGCGCGATCAGGCCGCGCCGGCCTTGGCGCCGGCCTTGCCGGCCTTCTTCTTCAGCCTCTCGCCGACCTTGCGAATACCCTTCTGCTTGTACGGGTCCGGTGGACGGAGCGCGCGGATGTTTGCGGTCACCTGTCCGACCTGGGCCTTGTCCGCGCCGGTCACCACGACGTGCGTCTGTTGCGCCACGGAAATCTGAATTCCTTCCGGCATCGGGAACTCGATGGGATGCGAGTATCCCAGGCTGAACACAACGTTCTTTCCCTTGACTTCGGCGCGATAGCCGACACCCACGATATCCAGTTCGCGCTTGAATCCTTCCGTGACGCCGTGCACCGCATTGGCCAGGAGCGCGCGCGTGAGGCCGTGCAGCGCCCGGTAGTCGTCTGAGTCGCGCGAAGCGAGCACTTCCTTGTCTTTCTGTTCCACGTGAATGCCGGAGGGCAGCGGAACCGAGAGTTTGCCTTTGGGTCCCTGCACTTCCACACGTTCTCCCGCCACCTGGACTTTAACACCCGAGGGAAGCAGTACCGGTTTGCGTCCTATGCGCGACATGACTCGTCCGCCCTCTCCCTTACCACGCTTCGCACAACACTTCGCCGCCGACACCGTTGCGTCGCGCGGCTTTGCCGGTCATGATGCCCTTCGGCGTGGTGAGAATGCTCACGCCCATCCCGCCCATCACGCGTTTCACGTCCGCCTTGCCGGAGAACACGCGCCGCCCGGGACGCGAGATGCGCTTCAGGCCGGAAAGCACGCTGTGGCGGTCCGGCGTGTACTTGAGGAAAATCCGCAGCGTCTTCTTGACGCGGTTTTCTTCCGCGATTTTGTAAGTGGCGATGAACCCTTCTTCCTTCAGGATCCGGGCGATTTCAATCTTCAGTTTCGAGGCCGGCACGTCCACCCGGGGGTGCTTGGCGCGGGAGGCGTTGCGCACCCTGGTGAGCATGTCGGCGATGGGATCGGTCTGCATGTCTCTCCCCTCCCCTACCAGCTGGCCTTGACGACGCCGGGAATGTGCCCGACTAAGGCCAGTTCGCGGAAACAGAGCCGGCACAGATGGAACTTCCGCAAATAGCCGCGGCTGCGGCCGCACAAGCGGCAGCGGTTGCGCGTGCGGATCTTGAACTTCAGCTTCCGTTTCATCTTCGCGAACTGCGCGGTTCTGGCCATCAACGCTCCTCGGACTTCGTGCGGAACGGCATGCCCAGCAGCTTCAACAGCTCACGCGCCTCTTCATCCGAGTGCGCGGAAGTGGTGAGCGTGATGTTCATGCCCTTGATCTTGTCCACTCGCGTGTAATCAATCTCCGGAAACACGAGCTGGTCCTTGAGTCCCAGGGTGTAATTTCCGCGGCCGTCGAACGAAGTGGCCGGCAGCCCCTTGAAGTCGCGAACGCGGGGCAGCACGATGGAACACAGACGGTCCAGAAACTCGTACATCTTCTCGCCGCGCAGCGTGACGCAGCAGCCGATGGGCATTCCCTTGCGGATCTTGAAATTGGCAATGGACTTCTTGGCCCGGGTAATGACGGGTTTCTGCCCGGCGATGAGTCCCAGTTCCACTGCCGCCGTGTCGAGCAGCTTGATGTTCTGGCTCGCCTCGCCCAGGCCGATGTTGAGCGTGATCTTCTTCAGCCTGGGAGCTGCCATGGCATTGGCGTAGGCGAACCGCTTGACGAGCGCGGGAAGGATCTCGCTGCGGTAGCGTTGTTGGAGTCGCGTCATCATGTCCGTTTCGTCTCAGTCCTCAGCGGTCGAGCGGAGCGGCGCAGTGCTTGCACACGCGCGTGCGCACGGTGCGGCCGCCTTCCTGCCGCGTCTTCTGGCCGATGCGCGTGGGCCGGTCGCACGCCGGGCACACCAGCATCACGTTCGACACGTGGATGGGCGCTTCCTTGTCCAGCACGCCGCCCTGCACGTTCTTCTGCGGATTCCGCCGCGTGTGCTTTTTGATGATCTGCGCGTGCTCCACGGTTACGGTGGCGTCCTTGCGGTTTACGGCCAAAACGCGCGCCGAGCGGGTGGCAAATCCCAGCCGGTCGCGCCCGGCCATGACCCGGACCATGTCGCCCTTGCGGATGAGGACAGGCACCCGCGGGACGCGCCGATTCGCTCGTTCTTGAACGCTCATTGCTTCGCTCTCGCTTGTACGCTCATCGCTCGCTACCAGACTTCCGGGGCAAGCGAGACGATCTTGGTGAACTTGCGATCGCGCAATTCGCGGGCGACCGGGCCGAACACGCGAGTGCCGACCGGCTCGTTGGCGTCGTTGATCAGCACCGCGGCGTTATCATCGAACCGGATGTAGGTCCCGTCGCGGCGACGGTGCTCTTTCCGCATCCTCACGATCACACACTTCACCACTTTTCCCTGCTTGATCTGGCTCTCCGGCGCCGCTTCCTTCACCGACGCCGTCACCACATCGCCCAGGCCGGCCTTCAACCCCGTGTCGCCTCCCAGCGGGAGAATGCACATCAGGCGGCGGGCGCCGGAATTGTCGGCTACGGTCAGCCATGTTCGCATCTGGATCATCGGCGCTCTCCCCTACTCTTTTCCGCCCCTGGCGCGCGACACGACTTCCGCGAGTCTCCAGCGCTTCAGACGGGAGAGCGGTCGCGTCTCCACGATCCGAACCGTGTCGCCCAGTCGCGCTTCGCCCTGCTCGTCGTGGGCGTAGAGTTTCTTGGTCTTGCGAAGCACCCGGCCATAGAGCGGGTGCTGCACTTTGCGGGTGACCTTGACGACGATGGTCTTGGCCATCGAGGCGCTGGTCACCACGCCCACCTTCGTTTGCCGCCGGCGGGGCACGACCGCTGCCGCGTTATTTTCCATCGCTCACCTTCATCGCTCGTTCCTTCCGCAGCGTTTTTACCCGCGCCAGGTCCTTGCGCACCACGCGAAGCTTCTTCAGACTTTCCGCCTGCCCAGTGGCGTGCTGGAACCGAAGCCGGAATACCTGCTCGGCCAGCTCGCGCTCCTGCGTTTCCAGTTCCGCATCGGCCATCTGGCGCAATTTTTCCGTGTTCCGCGGCATCACGCAACTCCTAACCGGGTGACGTATTTTGTCCGGATCGGCAGTTTGTGCGCTGCCACGGTGCAGGCTTCTTTGGACGTGGCCGCGTCCAGCCCCTCCAGTTCGAACATGATGCGCCCCGGCTTCACGACCGCGACCCAGTACTCCGGCAACCCTTTGCCCTTACCCATGCGGGTTTCCGCCGGCTTTTTCGTAAACGGCTTGTCCGGAAAAATCCGTATCCACATCTTTCCGCCGCGCTTGAGGAACCGGGAAAGCGCCACGCGCGCCGCTTCGATTTGGCGGTTGGTGATCCAGGCGCATTCCATGGCCTTCAACCCGCAATCACCGAACGAAAGATCGCTGCCGCGCCAGGCCTTTCCTGTGCGCCGGCCGCGCATCTGCTTGCGGTACTTCACTTTTTTCGGCATCAACATGACGTCAAAATCCTCATCTCACCGGCGCGGGTTCGCGTTCGCCCGCACCCCGCGTCTCTTCCTGCCGCCGGGGCACGTTCTCGCCCTGATAGATCCAGCACTTCACGCCGATTACGCCGTAGGTGGTGTAGGCCTGGGCAAAACCGTAATCGATGTCGGCACGAAGGGTCTGCAGCGGCAACCGCCCTTGCAGGTACCACTCCTTTCGCGCGATTTCCGCACCGTTCAGCCGTCCCGCCACGCGTACTTTGATTCCCTTGCAGCCGAAGCGGAGCGCCGAATCGACGGACTTGCGCATGGCGCGGCGAAACGCGGTGCGCTTTTCAAGCTGCAACGCGATGTTTTCCGCCACGAGCTGCGCGTTCAGCTCCGGACGGTGCACTTCCTGGATCTCGATATGCACTTCGCGCTTGGTGCGCGTCTGCACTTCCGTCTTCAGCTTGTCGATTTCCGCGCCCTTGCGTCCGATGATGATTCCAGGGCGGGCCGTATCGATCCGGATCACGAGCTTGTTGGCCGCACGCTCGATCTCGATCATGCTGACGCCCGCCGAGCGCAGCCGCTTCTTCAGCTCCTTGCGCAGCTCGATATCCTCGTACAGCAGCTCGGCGTATTCCTTATCGGCGTACCACCGCGAGCGCCAGGTCTTGTTGTAGCCCAGCCGGAATCCGAACGGATGCGTCTTTTGTCCCACGCTTCCTCCTACTCCTGATCTTTCTTGGTCGGGGGCTTCGGCGCGGGTTTCGGCTGCTTGGCTGCGCCCTTGGGCTTCGGCCCGGGCTTGCCCGCCAGCACCTTGCGGGCGCGCCGCATGGCACCACGCACGCCCTTCGATTTCTCCGCCTCCGCCGCCTGTTCCGCCACGCGCTGCGCCGCCGCCCTGTGGCGCTCCGCCACCGTCACTTGAATGTGGCTGGTGCGCTTCTGGTAACGGAACGCGCGGCCAAACGGCGCCGGGCGGATGCGCTTCCACCGCGACCCTTCATTCACAAAACATTCCGAGACGTACAGGTGGTCCACGTCGAGCGAGGCGCCAGCAATTTCCGCCTTCTGTTCCGCGTTGGCGATGGCGCTGCGCAGGATTTTCTCGATGTCGCGCGCCACGCGCTTGCGCGTGAATCGCAGAACTCCCAAGGCATGCTCGGCGTTCTGCCCGCGGATCAGATCCGCGACGAGGCGCGCCTTCTGCGGCGAGACGCGCGAGTAACGCACCAGCGCCCGGCCTTCAATCACCTGCGGAATTGCGGGTAACGTTGCCATTGCTCCTGTCCTCAGCTCTTTACCGGCGCTGCCGGCGCCGCGCCGCCTGCCGGTGCCGCGCCGCCTGCTCCCGGCGCTCCCGCTCCCGGCGCAACTCCCGCAGCCTTTTCGAGTGCGGCGCGCACGGAGTGGCCCTTGAACGAGCGAGTAGGGGCGAACTCTCCCAGCTTGTGTCCCACCATCTGCTCGGTGACATAGACGGGAATGAATTTCTTCCCGTTGTGCACAGCGAGAGTGTGTCCCACCATCTCCGGCAGGATAGTGGACCGGCGCGACCACGTCTTGATTACTTTCTTTTCGTTCCGCGAGTTGAGCGCGTCCACCTTTTCCCGCAGGTGGCCGTCAACGAACGGGCCTTTCTTGAGTGACCTCGGCATCCTCGATTACTCCGTCACGCGGCGCAGCTTAATCCACTGCGCGCGGCGCATCTTGCGGAAACCCCGAACCGGTCCAGGCACGCGGTGGGATGCGGGACAGAACGGGCACACAAACCGGGTGCCCAGCGCCGTCGCCACTTTCTCCACCACGACCGCCCAACCCGCCTTGCAGAACCGGTACAGCACCTGCTCGGGAGGCGCGGCTGCGGGCCGCACCACCGGCTTGACCGGCGTAGCCGGCCGGGCTGCAGGCTTCGATTTGTGTACCCTCGGCCGGCGTGCCGCCGCCCGAGACGCACGTGTCGCTCTCATTGCCAGTCCTTCCATGGTCACCCGCCGCGCCGGGCCCATCCGGAATTTTCCGCCGGAACGATCGGCGGCTTGCCCGTCACCGTTCTACGGCTTCCTCCTCGATACGATGTACTTATCCGACGGCTTTCGCCTCCGCGTCTTCGCTCCCAGCGTGGGGAATCCCCACGGCGTCTGCGGGTGATTGCCCTTTACGCGCCCTTCACCGCCGCCGTGTGGATGGTCCACCGGGTTCATGGCCACGCCGCGAACGGTAGGCCGCCGCCCCTTCCAGCGCGTGCGTCCTGCCTTGCCGTACGTGATGTTCTCGTGATCCAGATTCCCGACCTGGCCCACGGTGGCCATGCAGTCCAGATGGAACTGCCGCACTTCGCCCGACGGCAGCTTTACCAGAGCGATCTCGCCTTCCTTCGACAGCAACTGGGCCGACGAGCCCGCTGAGCGCACCACCTGCCCACCCTTGCCCGGAAACAACTCCAGGTTGTGCATTGGTGTGCCCGGCGGAATGTGCCGGATGGTCATCGCATTGCCCGGCAAAATGTCCGCGCCCGGTCCGGTCGAAACCGTCATACCCACCTGCAGCCCCACCGGATGGAGGATGTAGCGTTTCTCCCCATCCGAGTAGTGCAGTAGCGCGAGTTGCGCGGAACGGTTCGGGTCGTATTCGATGGCCGCGACGCGCGCCGGGATACCCGTTTTGTCGCGCCGGAAATCCACCACGCGGTACATCCGCTTGTGGCCGCCGCCGCGATGCCAGATGGTCACCTCGCCGTGCGAGTTGCGCCCGCCCGAGCGCGGGCGCGGCTCGAGGAGCGCCTTCTCCGGCGTCTCTTTGGTGATCTCCGCCTTGTCCAGCACGGTGAGATACCGCCGAGACTTGGTGTAGGGTCTGAACGATTTGAGCGCCATGTTTTCCTCGCGCCCCCGCAAACGGGGCTACAGGTTCTCCCCGTACTCGATCATCTTTTCGCCTGCGGCCAGCTTCACGTAGGCTTTCTTCCAGTCGCGCCGGAAGCCTTCTGCCCGCCCGCGCCGCCGCATCTTGCCGTGGAATTGTGCCGTGCGCACCGAGTCCACCTTCACCTTGAAGATCGTCTGCACCGCTTCCTTGATCTGCGTCTTGGTGGCCGCCCGCGCGACCTCGAAGACCACGGTCTGGAGCGTCTCCTTCACTGCCAGGCCCTTCTCCGTGATGATAGGCCGCCGGATGATGTGAAACGTGTTCTCCGACATCGGCTATTCCTTCCCTGCCCCGCTCGCGCGCGCTTTCGGTTCGAGCGAGGCCGAAAGCCTCAGCGCCGTCTCTTTAGAAACGAACAGGCGATCGCAGCGCAGCAGGTCGAAGGGCCGCAGGTCCCGCGGCTCGACCATTGAAAAATCCTCGAGGTTGCGTCCGGCGAGCTCCAGATTGCGGTTTCCGCGGGGCTCGACCACGAGAAACTTCCGGCTGTCCTTATCGAGCTTCGAAATCGTATGGCGGAAGGCCTTGGTCTTGTTCGTCTCGATGGCCCAGCCATCCACGACAGTGAGCTTGGCCGCAGCCAGCTTGGCCGAAAGCGCGGAGCGCAGCGCGCCCAGCAGCATCTTGCGCGGCAGCCGATAGCTGTAATCCCGGGGCTGCGGCCCGTGAACGGTTCCGCCGTGCCGCCAGATGGGAGAACGCACCGAGCCCACACGCGCGCGGCCCGTTCCCTTCTGCCGCCACAACTTTTTCCCGGAGCCCCGGACTTCCGAGCGGACCTTGGTTTTGTGAGTGCCCGCGCGCTCGCCGGCCTGCTGCCAGCGCACGGCCTCGTGCAGCGTGTGCGGATTCACTTCCGCGGCAAACACGGCGTCCGACAGGGTGACTTGCCCCACCGTCTCGCCACTCAGATTCACCACATCCACGACCGGCATGATCGCTCCGTCCTCTACTTTGCCGACTTCGCCTTGCGAATAAACACGTAGCTTCCTGCTGGCCCGGGCACCGCGCCGCGCACGAGCAGCAGGTTCTCTTCCGCGTCCACCTTCACGACTTTCAAGTTCCGCGCCGTCTGCCGCTGGTTGCCCAGATGACCGGGAAAATGCTGGCCCGGCCATACACGGGACGGAAACGAACTGGCTCCGATTCCGCCGGGCGCGCGATGGAACATGGACCCGTGCGTATTGTCGCCGCCGCGGTAATGCCACCGCTTGACGCCGCCCGCAAACCCTTTGCCCTTGCTGATTCCGCTGACGTCCACGAACTCGCCCACGGCAAAATTGTCGGCCAGCACGCGGTCGCCGACTTTCGTTTCCGCCTGCGAGGCTTCCAGACGCACTTCGCCGAGAAACCGCATGGGCGCCACGTCCGCCTTCTTGAAGTGCCCAGCCATCGGCTTGGTCACGCGCTGCGGCTTGACGAATTCCACCAGGCCGAGTTGCACCGCTTCGTAGCCGTCGGTCTGGGAGGTGCGCCGCTGCACGACCACGCACGGTCCGGCCTGCATCACGGTGCAGGGAATGGCCGCGCCGTCCTCGGCATAGACCTGCGTCATGCCCAGCTTGATTCCGAGTATCCCGTTCACTGCCATGCTGTCTTACCCTCTCGTGGGGCAGCCTCCCGAAGCTTCGGGATTGGCTGCGCGTCGTCCTACTTCACTCCGTGCTCGCGGCCGAAGGCCTTAATCTCCACGTCCACGCCCGGCGGCAGATCGAGCTTCATGAGTGCGTCCACCGTGTCCGGCGTGGGCTCCAGGATGTCGATGAGCCGTTTGTGCGTCCTCATTTCAAACTGCTCGCGTGATTTCTTGTCCACGTGCGGCGAACGGAGCACGGTCCAGCGGTTGATGGTGGTCGGCAGCGGAATCGGGCCCGCCACGTTCGCGCCCGTGCGGCGCGCGGTTTCCACGATGTCGCGCGTGGACTGGTCCAGGACGCGGTGGTCGTACGCCTTGAGTCGAATCCGAATTTTTTCTCCGGCTGGCATCAGCTTACTCGACGATCTCGGTCACAGCGCCTGCTCCCACCGTGTGCCCGCCTTCCCGGATCGCGAACCGCAACCCCTTCTCCAGCGCCACCGGCGTGATCAGCTCGATCGACACCGTCGCGTTGTC
>Ga0187803_10000527_pt1 | contig 15331 bp, 15 predicted proteins | sample NC_wetland_sal_i_2_FD_132425 | JGI IMG/M metagenome (GOLD analysis project Ga0187803, IMG submission 132425) | Wetland sediment microbial communities from Neuse River Estuary, North Carolina, USA - Control_3 | ecosystem: Environmental > Aquatic > Freshwater > Wetlands > Sediment | place: USA...
ACCGCATCGGGAGCCAAGTCCCGATAAGTTTTCGTCTTGGTATGCGGCCAGTCAGTAAAGATTTCGCCCGGCGCACCGCGTGGGAAACCACACGACTTCGCAAACGATGCAGATCGGGGCGGAATCGGCTTATACTGTCGCTTCGCCGGTCCGGCGAACATCTCGGGAAATATTTCTGGAGGAGTTTCACTTGTCGAGTTCCGTCGTTGAAACCAAGGTCAACCGAAACTCGCCCGACTTCGAGAAGAATACCCGCCGCATGGTGGATCTGCTCACCGAAATCAAAAACCAGGAAACCGCGATTCAGCAGGGCGGCGGCGCGAAAGCCATTGAAGCGCAGCACAAGAAGAGCCGCCTGACTGCTCGCGAACGCATCGCCAAACTGATCGATCCCCACACTTCGTTTTTCGAGCTGGGAATTTACGCCGCGCACGAAATGTACGAAGAGTGGGGCGGCGCGCCAGCCGCTGGCGCGATCACCGGTCTCGGACGAATCTGCGGCCGCCTTGTGATGATCATCGCCACCGACGCTACGGTGAAAGCCGGGGCCTTCTTCCCTCTCACCGCGAAAAAAGTGATTCGCGCCCAAAACATTTCCATCGACAATCATATTCCCACGATTTACCTGGTCGATTCCGCGGGCGTATTTCTGCCGCTGCAGGAAGACGTCTTCCCCGACACCGATGATTTCGGCCGGGTGTTCCGCAACAACGCCGTCATGAGCGCCATGCACATTCCCCAAATCACCGCCATCATGGGAATGTGCGTCGCGGGCGGGGCGTATCTGCCCGTGATGTGCGATCACATCCTGATGACGGAGGGTTCGGGGCTTTTTCTCGCGGGCCCGGCGCTCGTGCAGGCGGCAATCGGACAAAAGGTTTCCGCCGAAGAGTTGGGCGGCGCGAAAATGCACGCGGAGATCAGCGGCACTGTCGATTTTCGCGAGCCGGATGACGAAGCCTGTCTCGCTCGTATCCGCGCGCTGGTGGACAAGATGGGGCATCCTCCCGCCGCGCGCTTTGATTACAAGGAATCTGAGAACCCCGCGTTTCCGCCCGAAGACATCTACGGCATTTTTTCTTCCGACCCCGCGCGCCAGTACGACATGCACGAAGTGATCGCCCGCATCGTTGACGGCAGCAAATTCGAGGAATACCGCGCGGAATACGGCAAGACCGTGCTCTGCGGCTACGCCCGGATCGGCGGGTGGGCCGTCGGCATCGTCGCTAACAACAAGAAGCATGTCCCGACCATCGACGCCGCGACCGGCGAGCGACGCATTGAATTTGGCGGCGTGATCTACACCGAATCCGCCGAAAAGGCCGCGCGCTTTATCATGGATTGCAACCAGAATCTCGTGCCGCTCGTTTTTCTCCACGACGTCAACGGGTTCATGGTCGGCAAAGAGGCGGAGTGGAGCGGAATAATTCGCGCGGGCGCAAAAATGGTGAACGCCGTGTCGAACAGCGTGGTCCCGAAAATTGCGGTGATCTGCGGCGGAAGTTTCGGCGCCGGCCACTACGCGATGTGCGGCAAAGCGTACGACCCGCGTTTCATTTTCGCCTGGCCCACGGCGCGCTACGCGGTAATGAGCGGCGACTCCGCCGCGTCCACGCTGGTCGAGATCAAAATCAAGCAGCTCGAACGCGATGGGAAAAAGCTATCCGACGCTGACAAGAAAGCGCTGCACGAATCCATCCGCGCCACCTATGAACATCAGACCGACCCGCGCTATGCCGCGGCGCGTTTATGGGTGGATGCAATCCTCGATCCAGCGCAAACACGCGAGGCATTGATTTGGGCGCTAGAGGCGGCGGCCTTGAACCCTGAAGTGAAGGAATTCAAGACCGGCGTGCTACAAACGTGATGTTAATCTTTGAACTCTCAACTTCAAAGGACCCCCGTTGATTGAATCCGTAAAAATTGTCGAATGTCCTAGGGATGCCTGGCAGGGACTGCCGGAAATCATTCCCACCGAAACGAAAGTACGTTACCTCCTTGAACTTGCGGCCGTGGGCTTCAAACACATTGACGCTGTGAGTTTCGTTTCACCTCAGCACGTAAAGCAGATGTCCGACAGTGAAGATGTGATGAAAGAATTTCTTGCCCGCCTTCCCGCGGGAACGGTGCAGCCTGAGATCATCGGAATCGTCGTGAATGATCGAGGCCTTGAGCGCGCTCTCGCGACTCCGGGCGTGACAACCATTGGCTATCCCTATTCCATCTCGGCCTATTTTCGGCGGGCCAATGCGAACATGAGCCGGGGAGAATCGCGTGCGCTCGTCGAAAAATTGCGCAAAGCCACGAAAGCTTCCGGACATGGACTCGTGGTCTATATCTCGATGGCATTCGGCAATCCATACGAGGAGCCGTGGGGGGCAGAGATTGTCGAAGACGCACTGGTCTGGCTCAAAGACATCGGAGTGCGAAGCGTTTCGCTCGCCGATACCGTCGGAACCACGCCTCCCGAATACGTGGGAGCGCTCTATAACACCGTAAAAGATTGCGTAGCGGGGATCGAGTTGGGCGTTCATCTGCACGGCCGGGCCGATGGCGCCGCGGAGAAAATCCTCGCCGCCTACGATGCCGGTTGCCGCCGATTCGACGGAGCGCTCACGGGGCTTGGCGGATGTCCCTTCGCGGGCGACGATCTGGTGGGAAATATCGCGACGGAAACGATACTCGCGGCGCTCGCTTCTCGCGGCGCGGACGCGGGTGTGCGCCCGGAAGCATTGGGGCCAGCCATCGCGATGACCGAGGAAATTCGCGCCAAGTATTCGCAAGCGGCGCAAGCGCAGTAGCTCTTAGTAGGATCGGCTTTTTACCCTGAAGTCCGAGAGGGGGCCTGTGTGGTTCGTTAACTTGCGAGATTAAGGTAAGAAAACCAGACAGGCTGCCCTTCTCCAAATTCAGGGTAAAAAGCCTATCCTGCGGAAAAACGCGAATGTCATACCAAACACTCCATCTCGAATTCACCGGCGAAATCGCCATGATTACGCTCAGCCGCCCGGAGAAACGCAACGCGATCACCGCCGAAATGATCTCGGAACTACTTTCAGCTTTCATCGACGTCGAAGCGAGCCCCGCGCGCGTCTTGATCCTGACCGGCGCTGGCAAAGCATTCTGCTCTGGCATGGACCTCGACGCTTTGAAAGCACTTGCAACTCAATCCATTGCCGAACAACGCGAAGACGCGGACCGCTTTGCGCGGCTCTGCCTGCGAATCTGGAGTTTCCCGAAGCCGACCATCGCCGCCGTGAACGGGCACGCGATAGCCGGTGGGTGCGGCATTGCCACGCTGTGCGACTTCACCATGGCTGTGCCAGAGGCAAAGTTTGGATACCCGGAAGTGCGCATCGGATTTCTCCCGGCAGTCGTGTCCGTTTTTCTGGTGCGCCAGATCGGCGAAAAACAGGCCCGTGACCTGCTTCTCACCGGAAGGACCATCGATGCCGCTGAAGCGCATCGCCTGGGGCTTGTCTCCCAAACCGTGCCGGCGAAGGAATTGATGATCGCGGCGCAAGTCCTTGCAGCGTCACTGCTCGAGTGCAGCCCAGTCAGCCATCGCATGACCAAGAAGCTGCTCTGTGATTTCGCCGCCCCGGAAATTAGTCGCGAACTCGAACTGGCCGCCGCGCAGAGCGCGCAAATCCGCACCACGCTGGATTTCCAAGAGGGTCTCTCGTCATTCCTCGAAAAGCACCCGCCGCGATGGACAGGTAAATGAGCCGCTTCCCCTCCCGAGCGCGCCGTGCCGCCCATTTGATACAATTTCCCTCCAGATGAGCGAATTCGTTGACACCGTTGTGCGCGTCCGCTACGCCGAAACGGACAAAATGGGCATCGTCTACTACGCGAACTACTTTATTTATTTTGAGATTGGGCGCGTCGAATACATGCGCCAGCGCGGCCTCGACTACCGGCGCATGGAACTCGAGGATGACAGTTTCACGGTCGTCGCCGAATCGAAATGCCGCTACCGGCGCCCGGCGCGCTATGACGATCCGCTGCGCATTCGCACGCGAGTGACTGCGGCCAAGCGCCGCGTGATTACGTTCGGTTACGAGATCCTCCACGACGAAACCGGAGAGTTGCTGGCCACAGGCGAAACGACCCACGTCGTCTGCGACCGCAACGGACGCCCCAAGCCTCTACCGGAAAAGTACCGCCGCTATTTCGATTCTGCCGCGAGCGAAGAATCGCCCGCGCAAGCTGCAGAATAATCCCCACGCACCGCACCTTCTACTTTTGTCATTCCGAGGTCGCCGCGGCGACCTCGGAATGACAACATGTTCATTTTTCGGAAATTCTTAGGCGAGCGATTCAAATAAGAAGAGGCCCAACCGCAGCCCCGCCGGAAACGCGAATGGCGCAAGCTCCAAGGAATAGTGTCCACACGGCAGCGTCAATGTTTCGAGCTGAACTCCCTTTTGCCGCAGCGACTGAAACATCTCTTCGGTAAATTCGTACCAAAACGTCGGATCGTAGCGCCCGCTGATCATCAGCATGCGTTGCCCCGTGCCGCGCAGCCTGTCCATATACGGAACCGGGCTGATCGGCGTCCAGTAGCGGCGCAATTCATCTTCGGTCACCTTGGTTCGGAGGCCCTCCCAAACGTGGGCGGTCGTCATCCCTGTTCGCACCACATCGGCGAAATAGGTGGAGACGTGTAGAAATGCGCCCGCCCGCACCGTCTGATCGTGCGCCATGGTGATCGATCCGATCGCCGAGCCAATGCTCGTCCCGACGAGGCCCAGCCGTCCGTATCCTTGCATTTCAAGCCAGCGAAGGCAGCGGCGTGTGTCGGTAACGGCCTGGCGCGTGGCCTGAATTGTGAGTCCAACATTCGAGCCAACCAGTTGGTCGGCGCGCTCATGGCCCGGCGCGACGCGGTAATCGTGATACGGCAGGGATAGACGCAGAACGCTGATGCCGAGCTTCGTCAGCCAGCGGCAGAGATTGACCTGGCCGTGCCACTTGGCGTTCCAATTGGGCAGCAGAACGACCGCTGGACCGTGTGCCCTGGCGCGGAAAAAGCGCGCATGGACGAGATTGTTGTTTGCCCACGGCGAGGCAATCTGGCTGGTAAACGTGAGCACCTGCCCCGCCGAAGCGCCATTCTGGGCAGGATGCAAAACGTAGTCATCGGCGGGCATCGTGGCAAAGAATTCGTCACTGTGCGCGAGAGTTTCTTCCACCCAGGCGTTCAGAAATCCGCGCGGATCAGGCTCGTCGGCTCTCCCACCGATATGCTCGAGGCCCCATTCAAATGGATAGACACGCCGATTGTCGTCGGTGGTCCAACGGGCATGCTCGTAGCGGCGTATTTTTTGTTCAAGCCACGACATAATTCGCGAATCTCGAATATAGGGGCCTGCGGAAAGGCTGTCAAACCGAGCTGAAGTTGCTGAGCGGCAAATCTACAAGTGGTCGAAAGTCATGTAGGGACGAAACATCGTAGCCCACCACGCAAGTGGCGGCCTACCATTTGCCGCCCCTTAGGTCCTCCCTGCTACAAGCAAATGAACGACAATCTGCTGTTGCCTGTTTGCTTCATGCTGCTTGCGGCGAGCATTGTCGGCGCAGGGCGGGTGTGGCAGAGTCTGAGAGTGATCCCTCTTGGCGCGTTTTTACTCGGATTGGTCATTGGAAGTTTTCTGAACGTCTGCATCCTGCGGATTCCCGCGGACAAGTCCATTGTGCTGCCCGCATCAAGCGGCCCGAAGTGCGGGAAAGCAATCGCTCCGTACGACAATATTCCCGTCCTGAGTTGGATCTTCCTTGGCGGCAAGTGCCGCAACTGCAAGACAAAGATTTCCGCGATGTATCCGGCCGTCGAATTGCTCACCGGACTTTTGTTCCTGGCCTGCTATCTTGTTTTTGGCCTGACGGCGGACGCGCTGAAGTGGGCCGTCTTCGCGGCGCTGCTCGTCGTGTTGACCATCACCGACCTTCGCGAGCGCATACTTCCGGACGAAGTGAATTTCTTCGGCCTGGGCGCGGGCCTGCTTTTCAGTTTCTTCACCAAGTCGCTGGACGGCACGGCTCTCTGGCTCGCGAACCGGTGGTTTGATTATCCGCCTCCGCAAATGGCGCTATCATTTGCCGATGCGGCTCTAGGAGCGCTCGCAGGAAGCGGTTTACTATGGATTGTCGCCGAAGGATATTTTCGCCTTCGCGGCCGCGAAGGCATGGGTCTGGGCGACGTGAAGATGATGGCGGCGGTTGGCGCGTTTCTCGGCCTGAAACGCACGCTGTTGACGGTCCTTATGGGATCGCTTCTCGGCAGCGTCATCGGTATCTTTTTGATCGCAGTCTCAAAAAAGGGGCGCGATTACGAATTGCCGTTTGGTACATTCCTCGGAGCGGGCGCGCTCCTGGTGGTTTTTTTCGGAACTCCCGCGCTCCATTGGTACGAATCTTTGCTGGCGGTGAAGTGACCCGTGAATTCTGAATTCCTAATTGCGGCCGCTGCGCCTGCCGTCAACACTCTCTGGGCCCTCACGGGGGGCCTGCTGATTGTCCTCATGGCAGCGGCGATCCTAGTTGTGTTCGTGGCGCGGCGCTATTCCGATCGCGGAGCAAAGTCATCGGACGGTTCAGGCGCGGAGACGCCGCGCAGCGATAATCCGACGGCGTTCATGGCGGCTTCCATGCAGGCCGTCATCAAGAAACTCAAGGAGCAGGAAAAGGAACTTGAAGCCCTGCACCGCGCAGAACGCGAGCGCGCGCTGCAAACCGAGCGCATGAGCGAGGCGGTCACGCGCAACATGCCCGCGGGTTTGCTCCTCGTGAATTCCGCCGGCCTGGTCACCAGCGCAAATCCTGCGGCCGAAGCCGCCCTTGGCGTGAAATCTCTCGCCTATCGCCGGTCCAGCGAAATCCTCGGCACCGGTTCGCGCCTCTCGGAACTTGTCGCGGGATGCCTGGAACACGGGCGCACGTATCGCCGCGAAGAAGTCGAATACCTGACGCCCTCGCGCGAATTGCGGCAGCTCGGCGTGACCATTTCCCCGATCCAGAACAACGCCAATGAAATCACCGGTGCAATTTGCCTATTGAGCGATCTGACCGAACTCGCGGCGCTGCAGAAGCAGATTCACATGAAGGAAAATCTGGCCGCGCTCGGTGAGCTTTCTGCGGGCATCGCGCATGAATTCAAGAACGCTCTCGCGACGATCTCCGGCTACGCGCAAATGATCCGGAGCGAGGCGCAACCCGGCACCGATTTGCACGAACACGGCGAACTCATCCTCCGGCAGACGCGTTCCCTGACCCACGTGGTCACGGAGTTCCTCAAGTTTGCGCGCCCCCTGGATCTTGCCGACGAACAAGTTTCCGTCAGCCCGATGATCGAACGCATTGTGGCCGAAGTGGGCGAGGTCGTTACGGGCGTTCCATTTGTCATCATGGGCGAGTTCGGCGAAGTCTCGGGCGACGATGCCCTGCTCCGCCAGGCGATTCTCAATTTGGCGCGCAACGCCGCGGAAGCCGCCGCCGACAACCCCGCGGGCGGGCGCGTGATGATTCGCGGCGAGATTGACAAGTCCGGCCCGGTCGGGGGACTTCGGATTTCCATTGCCGATAATGGGCCCGGGATTCCGGCCGAAGCCCTGACCAAGATTTTCATGCCCTTTTACACCACGAAGGCCAATGGGACGGGCCTGGGGCTGGCAGTCGTGCAAAAAATTATTGTCCAGCATGGTGGATCCATTGAAGCGCGTAATCAACCCTCGGGCGGGGCGGAATTCGTCGTATGGTTACCCTTTGTACGCGAAAATGTTAGAGCGATTGATTCGGCCATCGCACGCATCTAAACTAGTGGTGTTCAGATCCGCCGTTTTCCCTCTGAAAGGCGGCTAAAAACTATGAATACAAAGAGACTTATGACATTGGCTTTGGGAGGCGCGATCCTTGCCTCTCCGGCCTATCTTGCGGCTCAGCAGGATCAAGGTCAGGGCCAGGAGAGCGTCGCCGACGCAGCTCGCAAGGCGCGGGCGGAGAAAAAGGAAGCGCCCAAGCCCAAGATGGTGATCGACAACGACAATCTCGGCACGGTATCGGGCACCATCAACGTCGTAGGTGAGGCGCCCGCTCCGGCCGAAGACCAAACCAAGAAGCCTGCGGAGGATAAGACGCAGAAAGCACCTGCCAAGGACGAAGCGTACTGGCGGCAGAAGTTCGCCGATGCGAACAAGAAACTCGCGGACGATCAGCACGAACTCGACATCCTGCAGCGCGAATATAACCTGAAGCAGCAGCAGTATTATGCTGATCCAATGGCTTCACTGAAGCAGGAGTATTCCCGCCAGGATTTGAACGATTCCAAGACGAAGATCGACGATAAGACCGCCGTGGTCGCGCAAGACAAGGCGAACATTTCCGATCTCGAAGATCAATTGCGTCAAGCGGGCGGCGATCCGGGTTGGGCAACGCCTCCGGCGCAACCCGCGCCGGAATCGGCCCCGCAACCGTAGCTCGTTCGGATCGTCACTCCAGTTCGATCCGAACATCAGGGAATCGCCCGATAGCGAACTCCGCACATGTCCGCGTGGCCAGCCACTCCGCGGCTTGAAATCGTGATACAAGAAATATTGATGGAACCCCTTCTTCTCGTCGAAGACAAACCCGAGCTGCGCGCCATGCTCAAGAAAGCGCTGGAGCGCGCGGGGCACACGGTGGACGAAGCCCCGGACGGCTCCTCCGCCGTGGCCAAAGTGCGCGCACGGCGCTACGTCCTCGTCCTGACGGATTTGAAACTACCTGGCTGCTCCGGACTCGAAGTCCTCCGCGAAACCAAGCAGGCCGATCCGACCATCCCCGTCATCCTGATCACAGCCTACGGTTCGGTGGAAGAGGCCGTGACGGCGATGAAAGAAGGCGCTTACGATTTTATTCAGAAGCCCGTGGACCTCGAGCACTTGAATCTGCTCGTCGAGCGCGCCTCCCAGCAGCAGGAACTTCTGCGCGAGAATCTCCTGCTGCGCGAGGAATATGCGGAACGATACGGCTTTCCTCGAATCGTCGGCGAACACAAGAGCATGCAGGAAGCGACGCATCAGGTGCAGCGCGTAGCTGCCACCGATTCCACGGTTTTGCTGCTCGGACAAAGCGGCACAGGAAAGGAATTATTCGCGAGGGCCATCCATCATCTTTCTCCCCGGCGGCAGCATCCGTTCGTCGCGCTGAACTGCGCCGCAATTCCGGAAGGCCTCGTCGAAAACGAGCTGTTCGGCCATGAACGCGGCGCGTACACCGGAGCCGGCTCGCGCAAGGTCGGCAAAATGGAGCTGGCCAACCGCGGCACTATTTTTCTGGATGAAATCGCTGAGCTTCCGCTCAGCACCCAAGCAAAACTGTTGCGCGTACTCGAGGAGCGAAACTTCGAGCGCGTCGGCGGAACTCAACTCGTCGATATCGACGTTCGCATTCTCGCGGCCACGAACAAGGATCTTCACGAGGCCGTCGCGTCCAAAACATTTCGCGAGGATTTGTACTTCCGCATTGCCGCGGTCCCCATTACGATTCCCGCTCTCAGCGAGCGCGGTGATGACGTTCTCCTGCTGGCGGACTATTTTCTGGACAGGTTCCGGCGTGAATTTCGCAAGCCAAATCTAACGTTTGCCCTGAGCGCCCGGACCGCGTTGCGCGGATATTCGTGGCCGGGAAACGTGCGCGAACTTCAGAACACGATCGAGCGCTCCGCGATCCTGACAGACTCCGACACCATCGAAGCTTCGGACCTGCAACTTCCGGCGCCGCGCCCGCCCGAAGGCGGCATGCCCGCGGGAATGTTGTCGGAAGCGTTCGATTGGGGTGGAACCCTGCAGGAGGTGGGCACGCGAGCAGTGTCCTATGTGGAGCGCTTCAAGATCGAAGCCGCGCTCAAATCCTCGAAGTGGAATAAGACACGCGCAGCGGAACAACTCGGCGTTTCCTACAAGACTTTGCTGAACAAAATTCGCCTGCTCGGCCTCGAAAACTAATCCCGCCTGCTCAAAAGCAACCGTCAGCTACTACTTTTTTGCAATAAGCAGGGTGACAATTCCCCCGGTCCAGCGCTCAAACTGCGTTTCCTTATACCCGGCTCGCTCAAAGAGTGACTGCAACTCTTCCGGAGTGGGAAATTTACTGACCGAGCTTGGAAGATAAGTGTACGCGGAACTATTCCCCGAAATCAGTCCACCCAGAAGCGGAAGCACTCGCCGAAAATAAAAACGGTATAGATTCCCAAATAGTTTTGCCTTGGGCTCGGCAAATTCCAGAATTGCGGCCGCGCCTCCCGGCTTCAGCACGCGAAAGATTTCGAGCATTCCCCGTTCGTAATTCGCCAGATTTCGGAACCCGAACGAGCAGGACACTAGATCGAAACTTTCATCTTCGAAGGGAAGCGACAACGCGTCCGCTTCGACGAACGTTAGGCGCGCGCCCGATGCCGCGGCCTTGCCGCGCGCACGGTCAAGCATTTCAGGAACGAAGTCGGACCCGATAATTTCAGCGCCGGCCGGCGCTTCCTTGCGAAACGCGAGAGCCAAGTCGCCCGTGCCGCAACACAGATCAAGCACGCGCGCAGACGGATTGCCGAGGGTTGCGCGGAATCGCTTCGCCACGCGGCGCCGCCATACCTTGTCGATATCGAGGGAAAGGAGATGATTCAGGAGGTCGTAGCGCGGCGCGATGCGCCCGAACATTTCCCGCACGTGGGCCGCCGCTTCCCTTTCGTCCCGAACTCCTTCCGGGCGCGTGCCAGGGACGCCCCTCTCGGATGCGGAACTCATTTGCGGCTACTCTTCGGAGCTTCCGTTGGAACGGCGTTGAACGCGCACTCGCGCAGCACCCGCATCAGCATTTCCTCTTCGGCTTCGACGCCGCACCGGACCGAGCCAATACGCTCGGGCAATACGAAACGCAAGTGCCCGGCGCGCGTTTTTTTGTCCGCTTGCATGGCGGCGATCAAATCCGCGGCCGAGGTGGACGGCCACGGCGGCAGCGGCCCCACGCGTGCAATCACTTTTGCGATTCGCTCCTCCTCTTGAGGCGAAAGCATTTCCTTTTCAACAGCCAGCCGCGCCGCGGCGATCATTCCCCAACCCACCGCCTCGCCGTGGAGATAGGTTCGATAGCGCGTGACGCTTTCGAGGGCGTGCGCGAACGTGTGGCCGAAATTCAGAATCTCTCGCAGGCCAGATTCGCGCTCGTCTTCGGAAACAACGCGCGCCTTTTGCGCGATGGAACGCTCAATCACGTAGGCGAGAGCAGGACGCTCCCGGCGCAAAATCTTTTCCAATTTCCCTTCGAGAAACTGGAAAAGCTTGGCGTCGCCGATCACTCCATACTTTATGATTTCATAGATTCCCGATCGAAATTCGCGCTGCGGCAGACTGCTCAGCAAGCTCGAATCAGCCAGAACGGCCATCGGCGGGTAAAACGCGCCCACTAGATTCTTCCCTTCCGGAAGATTCACGCCCGTCTTTCCGCCAATGGCGCTATCCACCTGGGCCACGACGGTCGTGGGAATATGGATCAACGCGATTCCGCGGGCGTAACTTGCCGCGACAAACCCGGCCACGTCGCCGACGACTCCTCCTCCCACCGCAACGATCAGCGCGCGGCGGTCCGTGCCCGCGCGGACGAGATCGCGGCAGGCTCGCTCGACGGTAGTAAGATTTTTTGCCGTTTCCGCGTCATCGATCAAAATTGTTGCGCGCCGGGACTCTCCCAGCAGCCTTTCGACGCGCGATCCCCAATGCCGCCACACCCGCGGCGATGAAATGACGAATACCGCGCCATCTGTTCGGATGCGCGACGCCACGCGGGGCAGTTCCCGCAGCACGCCTCGCCCGCACAGCACATCGTATTTCCCGTTCGCGGCCCGAACTGAAATTTTCTTCATCCGTTTTCTTCGCTAGGGATTCTGGGTGGAACCTGTCCAGCCAGCAAAAAATGTAACACAGATGCCGGACCGCCAAGAGACACAAAGACAATTCCTCCGCGAACGCCTGCTCCAGGCTTTTCATTCGTCATGGCGATAGCGTAGAGTAATCAGGCAATTTTTTCCGCCCTGCAGAGAGGATTCGGCAAACGTGAAGACAATACACCTGGGACGCAATGGACCTGTCGTTTCGCAATTCGGGCTTGGATGCATGGCCATGTCCGACATGTACGGCCCTTCAGATGAATCGGAAAGCATTGCCACGATTCACGCCGCGCTCGATGCGGGAATCACTATGCTCGATACCGGCGACTTCTACGGCATGGGCAACAACGAAATGCTCATTCGGCGCGCCATCGAAGGCCGGCGCAAGGACGTTTTTCTTGCCGTGAAATTCGGCGCGATGCGCGGCCCGGACGGTTCGTTCAACGGATACGATTTGCGCCCCGAAGCCGTAAAAAATTTCCTCTCCTATAGTTTGCGCCGCTTGGGGACGGATTACATCGACCTCTATCAACCGTCTCGCGTCGATGCGCGTACTCCCATTGAGGACACCTATGGAGCGTTGGCGGGCCTCGTCCAGGCGGGCTACGTGCGCCACATTGGCATTTCCGAAGCGTCCGCGGCTACGATTCGCAGGGCCTACAAAGCGGCTCCGATCGCTGCCCTTCAAATCGAATATTCGCTCGTGAGCCGTGGGGCGGAGGTGTCGATCCTGCCCGCTGCCCGCGAACTTGGAATGGGCATCACCGCTTACGGAGTGTTGTCGCGCGGCTTGCTCTCTGGATCGCCGGTGACTTCGCCCAAGGATATTCGCAAGCATTTGCCGCGATTTCGCGGCGAGAATTACGAGAAGAACCAGGCGCTGGCAAATACGCTAAGTGCGATCGCCGCGAGCAAGAACGCGACCGCCTCGCAGGTTGCGATCGCGTGGGTGACGTCCCGCGGCGCGGATATTGTCCCGCTCATCGGCGCGCGCCGCCGCACCCAGCTGGCCGAATCGCTCAAGGCGCTCGACCTGAAATTGACATCCGAGGACCTGGCCCAGATCGAACGCGCGGTCCCAGCCGACGCGGTCGCCGGAACCCGCTACGGCGAAGAGCAGATGCGCTGGCTGGACAGCGAAAAGCCAGCGACGCAGGCGTAGCAATAAATCCTTCGAATCGATAATTTTCATGGAGACGGAGAGCGGTGTGAAAATCGTCGTCTGGGCTTTGGCCTTAGCTCTTGCATGGACCGCCGCGCTCATCATCATCGCACGCACGGTCGGCCTTCATTCAACTCCCGGAATGTGGACAGGCGCGGTTGGATTGCCGGGCGTGGTGATCGCCAACTGGCTTCAGGCACAACTCTTTCATAGGTTTCATCGCCCCCTCGGATATAGCCTGATGTTCCTGATTAATTGGGGATTCTACTGCAGCGTCCTTCAGGGAATTATTTCGCTCAAAGGGAGGATTTGGATGAAGTAGGTTAGGCTTTTTACCCTGAGATTCACGAAGGGCAGCCCGTCCTACTTAATTCTCTTTTCCAACTCCGGAACAGACTCAATCAAAACGTGGCCCGTGATCGCGAGGGTGCGGGGATCAACCTTGTCGAGAGTATCTTGGGTCGTGTGCCAGTAAGGAACTTCCAAATCGATGATATCCACCGAGGGAACATCGCGCTTCAAAAACGATAAGTGGTCGTCTTCAATATCTGCGCGGTCACTTACGAACACATTCCCGTATCCGAGGCGCGCTGCAGTAGACCAGAGGACATCGGTGAGCCAGGGAGTGGAATTGCTCTCGCGCTTGAAGATCGGATTGGTCGGCCCAACCATGTCCACCAGGATCATGGCCTTCATGCGCCGCAAGTCGCCCGAAAGTGCGAGACTCGCCGCCAGTTCGCGGCTTCCATAAGTATTGTCGGGATCGGCCCAATTCGGATTGAAGGCTTCCTCGCCGTCAAAAAACGCCAGCCAGATCGTCTCCGCATTTTTTCGCGCACACAAAAGGCGCGCGAGCTCGAGCAGAACGCCGGTGCTTGATCCGGCGTCATCGGCGCCGACAAAATTGGCGATGCGTTTGGTGTCATAGTGCGATCCGTACAAAACGATATTGGGATTCGCGGACGGAATCTTGACGATGATGTTCTTCATCGCCACGTCGCCAACCGGCGTCGACGGAGCGTGGAAATCCTGCTCCTCCACAGGGCATCCAAAATTTTTCAGCTGGCCGATGATGTAATCCTGGGCACGGCGAATTCCCTCCGACCCGGCCGAGTGCGGCCCGATAGAGACGAGTTGCTCGACATGTTTGTAGGCTCGCGCGCCGTCAAAGCCTCCCGTCGTTTCAGGCGCAGGTGCGGGCGGAAACGTCGCCGCCTGCGAGGCGCCTGTCCCCTGAGCTCCGCTATCGGAAGAAGAAGAATGTCCGCACGCCGCGAGGCAAGCGAACGAAAGGACCGCGAAAAGCATCGCCCCCCGTCCCCATCCTCGCAATCGTCGCTTCATTTAGCGCGCCCCTTGATCGGCCATGGCGGCCCGCTTGGCCTTGTTCCGCACCACGAGAGCCGCGACGCCGATGCCAATGAAATACAGCGCCACCATGGGCGCCATAAAGACGAGCATCGTCGTCGCGTCCGGCGTCGGCGTGATGATCGCGGCAACCACCGCGATGATCAGGATCGCGTAACGCAAATTCTTCCACAGAAATTTCGGCGTCACGATCCCAAAGAGCGCGAGGAAGAAAATCAGCACCGGCAATTCAAAAATAACTCCAAGCCCCAGCAAAACGATCAAAATGAAATCAAAATACTCATTGATGCTGATCAGCGGCCGAAAGGGCCCCTGAAACCCGATCAGGAAATCCAGCATGTACGGGAGCATGATGAAATAACCGAACGCGATCCCCGAAAGAAAAAGAAAGACGGAAGAAAAAATAAAAGTGGTCACCGCTTTGCGCTCATGCTTATACAGCCCCGGCGCAATGAACAGCCATACCTGATACAACACAATTGGCGCGGCCAGAACCACGCCAATATAGATCCCCAGCGTGATGATCAGGTTGATCGCGCCAGCCGGGCTTGTATAAACCAGGTGATCATCCAGATGCTGTTTGCGCAGTGCGTCGCGCATCGGCAGGGCAATCCATCCAAAAACTTTTTGCGAGATGCTTACGCCGACGCCGGCGCCGATGGCAATCGCCAGCGCCGAATTGATGAGCCGCTTGCGCAAATCCACAAGGTGCTCGAAAAACGACATCTTTCCGCCCGACTCCTGCTCGGGCGCGGGTTGAGAGGGGTCAGACTGCGGTGTTGTCATCAGAGGAGTTCTCGTCTGGGACGGTTACTGCTTCCGCCGCCGGCGGCGCAGACGAACCAGGATCGCCAGGGGGAGCAGGGCTCGCCTCATTCGCAGAA
>Ga0187803_10000528_pt1 | contig 15286 bp, 13 predicted proteins | sample NC_wetland_sal_i_2_FD_132425 | JGI IMG/M metagenome (GOLD analysis project Ga0187803, IMG submission 132425) | Wetland sediment microbial communities from Neuse River Estuary, North Carolina, USA - Control_3 | ecosystem: Environmental > Aquatic > Freshwater > Wetlands > Sediment | place: USA...
CCAGCATGGCCTTGCGGCGGTCGCCGAAGCCCGGCGCCTTCACTGCCGCGCATACGAGCGTGCCGCGCAGCTTGTTTACTACCAGGGTCGCCAGAGCTTCGCCTTCTATGTCCTCTGCGATGATCAGCAGCGGTTGCTTTGTGCTGGCGTTGCGCTCGAGTATGGGAAGCAAGTCCTTCATGGAGCTGATCTTCTTCTCGTAAATCAAGATCTGCACGTCTTCGAGAACGCACTCCATGCGTGCAGGGTCGGTGACGAAATAAGCCGAGAGGTAACCGCGGTCGAACTGCATCCCCTCCACCACCTCGAGCGTGGTCTCCATGGTGCGGGATTCCTCGACGGTGATGACGCCGTCCTTGCCCACCTTTTTCATGGCTTCGGCAATGATGCCGCCCACCTGCTTGTCGGTGTTGGCGCTGATGGTGCCGACCTGGGCGATCATGTCGCCCTTGACCTCACGGGAATGCTTCTTGATCTCCGCGACGGCGACTTCGACCGCGCGATCGATGCCGCGCTTGAGCGCCATGGGGCTGGCGCCGGCAGCGACTGTCCGCACGCCCTCGCGGAAGATGGCCTGGGCCAGAACTGTGGCGGTGGTGGTGCCATCGCCGGCAACGTCGGACGTCTTCGACGCGACCTCGCGCACCATCTGTGCGCCCATGTTTTCGAGCGGATCGTGGAGCACGATCTCCTTGGCCACGGTCACGCCGTCTTTGGTGATGACCGGCGCGCCAAACTTCTTTTCGATCACCGCATTGCGGCCCTTGGGGCCGAGCGTGATCTTGACCGTGTCCGCCAGAATATTCACGCCGCGCAGAATCGCCTGCCGTGAACCTTCACCCATTACAATTTGTTTTGCCATTGGAGTTCACCCTCCCGGGTGCATGAAAATCCCTACTCGTCGAAAACTCTGAAACCTGGGGCGACTACTTGCTGCGGGCGGCCGCTTTGGCAGGCCCGATGAACCTGGCGAGGATTTCGTCCTCGCGAAGGATCAGGTAGTCCTGATCGTTGAGCCGGATGTCGCTGCCCGTGTATTTGCCGAACAAGATATGGTCACCCACCTTCACGTCAACGGGGATGCGCTGGCCCTTTTCGAGTTTGCCGGCTCCGACGGCCATCACTTCGCCCTCTTGCGGCTTTTCTTTGGCCGTGTCGGGGATGATGATGCCGCCCCGGACCGACTCTTTCTCTTCCACTCGCCTAATCAGCACGCGGTCATGAAGCGGCGTGAGTTGAACTGTCATCGTCGTATCCTCCGTCAAATCCGTTTGTGTGCATTCCGAGAGCCGGCTCGCGGTTGCGCTTTACCGGCCTCAGGGGTGAAACGTCTTCATATTCTTCACGCGCAACGCTTCCAGGTTGTCGGCGTCCTTTTTCTTTTGGTCGATGGCGTTCTGCGGAGCGTTATCGAGCTCGAGCTTTGCCGCCGCGGTGATCACCGCATCGGCTTCGGCATTCTGCTGCTTTGCGAACAGCACGAGCGCATAGCCGCTGTCGAACGAGGGCTGGAGAAGATTGACCGAATATTGCGCGTCCTCCCAGCGATCCAGGACCTTTGCCGTGGTGCCATATCCTCCCCCGGAAAAAGTGAGCCTCGCGTCCGGCGTGCTGGGAGTGCCGTATCTTGCGGAGATGGCGCGAACCATATCGTCAGCAGTCATGCCCTCCGTGGCCTTGTTATCGTAAGTGACGTAAATGCGGTACAGCTTGCCGTCGCAGAAGGAAAAGTGAATCTCGCGGATGGCCTCGGGCTGGGGCGGGTATCCAGAGAGGCGCGGCCACCACGTTAATTCTTCAATCAGCGCCGGGCGTTGATGGACCACCTTGAAGTCCACCGGCCGGGAATCCGTCAGTTTGGATAGATCCGCCACGCTCATGCCCAGCGAGAAGTTCCGGTATTTGGAAAGGTCTTGCGCCCGGAGCAACGGAGCCGAAAGCAGGAGCACCGCGAGGGAAATGACTGCACTGCGCATTAATTTCATCGGATAATCTCCTTCAAATAGCCCGAAATTGCGGATTCACGCCGTCGCCTTGGCCGCGTGATCAACTGTGCCTGACTTTGTTTCCAGGCCTTGGCGCGCCCCTTGCTCTGGTTCCGGAGGCAGCCAACTTTGCTCGGTCCCGCCCAGCTGATCCTTGGCCCTGAAGAGAACCGAACTCTCCTGAATATGTCGGGATTGGGCGGACACAGTTAGATACCCAACTCCCAGGAAACGCTTCGACGACTCTGTAGCTACTCGCACGATTGCCAGTGAATTGAATGCCTTCGATTTGAGCACCGCCAGGATTCGCTCGATTGCCCTGCGGACCATCTTCTCTTTGTCGATACCGAAGACCGTCGCTCTTGTCTCGCCAGTTCGGCAGAAAAAGGTCCATCCCGCTTCACGGATTTTTCGATCCAGTCCGTAACCATCGAGATTCTTCACGATTCGCCACCCCGGAACACAAGATTCGCTCTCGAACCGCAGGTTTTCCGGCAGGCGTGTGCCTTCCTTGATCAAGATCGCGCCTGCTAGAATCGATTCCTGCATTTGGACTCTCCTGGGCAATTACGATGCTGCACTGTCCGGCAGCGGGTTCTTCTTCACGCCGGCTTCGTCCCGTACATCTCGCGGTCTGCTGCCTGCAGCAGGGCTTCAATCGTATTGCCGTCCTGAGGATAGACAGCCACGCCGCTGCTCGCGGAAAGCGCCGGCTGGAAACTATCCGCGGCTAGATGGCTACGAACACGTGAAGCGACAAGCCTTGCGCCCTCCGCCATGGTCTCGGGCAGGATGACAGCAAATTCATCACCCCCGTACCGCGCGGCCGTATCGATTGCTCGACAATCGATGCGGAGAACATCGGCGAGGCGGCACAGCGCCCGGCTACCGGTCAAGTGGCCATAGCGGTCGTTGATATTCTTCAACTGATCCAGGTCGAACAGTAGAACGGCAAACGGTCGTCCGGTGCGCCCGCTGCGCTTGACCTCTGCGTCGAGCGCTTCGACGAGCCGGCGGTAGTTCCCGAGACCAGTAAGCGGGTCAGTCACGGAAAGTAGTTGAATCTTCTCTTCCGCCTGTTTGCGCTCCGTAAAGTCGAAAGCAGAAACCAGACCGGCCAGCTTTCCATCAAATTCGATCACCGCTGTATTGATGTCGAGCCAACGCTCTTCGCCACTTTTGGTCAGAATCTTGACCTCACACTGCCCGGCGGGCCCTTCTGGCGTCCCCTGTCGCTTTAAGACCAGTTCTCGACAATCCGGATGGACGAGATCCCAGAAGTTCATGGCCAAGAGATCTTCTCGCGCATATCCGGTGATCGTTTCGGCGGCGTGATTTACGTAGTGCAGCTGATTGCCATGACTGATGAATATCGCACACGCAATCGCTTCGGCTAAGGTGCGGAAGTTTACTTCCTCGCGCAGGGGCTCCGGCTGAAACAGCGCATCCGCGGCCCGTTCCCTGATTTTCGTAGGCATTCGAAATCTCACGCGGTCTTTCGTGTCCCCTCTGCCGGACAACTTGAGGGTGAGGGGCGCAGCTGCCCGCCCCTCACCGAACGACACGATCCGCCGGCCTTAGGCGGCGACGGCAACGGCGATCTTGTGGAAGGTCGAGTTGGAAACCTCGTAGGTCTCGAGTTGGGGAGTTCCGTCAACGAATCTCGCCAGGATCTTGGTCACTTCGGGATAGGTTGTGCGGTTGTAGGATTCCGCGTTCTCTGCCTTGTCCCACAGACTGATGCCGAACGCTTCTTTTCCGCCCTGAGCTAGGAACACGATTTCGTCCTGAAACCCCTTCTGTTTTCGAAGCAGGGGAATGATTTCGTTTTCCAGCTTCTGGGTGAACTCGGTCGAGCTATTGGGCTTCAAATGCATGGAGACTCTGCGTGCGTACATGTCAACCTCCTTGGTTGCCAGGGGCAGGGGGGATTGCAGATAACCCGCTTTAGTTTAGATTACCGTATGACTCCCTCAGTCCGTTAACTAAGTTAGGTGAATTCACTTGACGTGTCAAGTATAATCTGAGAACATTTTTGCAGTTAATCCTTCGAACTTAACTCAACGGAGGGGCGCTGTGGACGTTTGCCTGGTGATTAAACGGCGACTGGAAGAGCTGGGGCTGGAGCAAAAGGACCTGGCGAACGCCGCCCAGATTACGGAGTCCTATGTTTCCCAGCTCCTGAACCGCAAGAAACTGCCCCCGGCCCCTGAGCGGACAGATATTTATGAAAAAATGGCCAAGTTCTTGAAGCTTCCGAGCGATGGGCTATCCAAGCTGGCAGAGCTCCAGCGCCGGGAAGCATTGAAGAGAGAGTTGGTGGACCCGCCGGCGCCCATGTTTCGAGAAATCCGAGAATTGATTCTCGGCAAGTGCGTACCGGACAAAGAGAAACAGGTTCGTGCAATTTTTGAGAAGCAGCCCTTCGGCGAGCTCGAACGCCTGGTCACACAAAAACTCTTGGACGTGATCAAGAAGGTGGCCAGGGGCGAATTGAAAAGTGAAAGCTGGCTCCATTTGGTGGCTCGACTGGCTGGCCGGAGCTATGAACAAATGCGTGTGACCCTGCTTGAGTTCCTGGACACGGATGTTTTCAACTTGTCGCCGGAAAACTGTGTTGCCTTCCTGGATCCATTGATTGAATCCTGGGACGTGGATTTAGCGACGTTCAGCATGGAAATTGTGTTAAATCGGCGAGTAGCGCCGGGTGAATCTAAGAGATTTGAGTTTGTTGAAACTGGGCCTGCCCAACCCAAGGTAGAGCCGGGGTTCAAAGAATTCCTTGCGGATCGTTCCCTCAGCGGGGCTGCCACCCCAGAAGAACTGGAGCTGCTGGGGAATCTAAGGTTCAACGGAAAACGCCCTACGCCACTTTACTATTATCGGGAATTGCAAAGCCTCAGAGACCCGCTCCATTTTCAGGCGGAAAACCGGCCTTCCCTGCAGAATTCGGGGCGAAAAGGGCGTTAACGACGCCCCGATCACCTAACGGCGGCCGCGGGCTCCGGCATCTTGGTGGATTGCCACGCCACCGCCTGCCAGCGCCCGTTGCGCCGCAGAAATGTGCCGGTATTGCGGTAATTCCCCGTCTCGACCTTTCCGCCGGCACGTTCGGTCCGCGCCACGAGCTGGAACGCGACCACGGCTGTGTCGCCGTAGTCGTGTACGGTGACGTCTTCCGCCGAATAGGTGGTTCTGCTTTCGGCAGTGGGCCGCAAGCTGCCCACGTTTTTCAGAATCTCCGCTTTGTTCGTCACCACGCCGGCCGAGCGCGTGTAGATCACATCGTCGGCGAAAAAGGATTCAAATCCCGCCACGTTGCCCTGCGCCGCGTCCACCAGAAACTGCTGCAGCATCGCGGTGAGCTTCTCTCTCGTCGCCGCATCGCCCGTACTCTGTGGCGCGCCCGGATTCGACAGCGGCAAAAACAGTGCAACCAGAGCGAGCCCTACCCATTTTTTCAACATGCTGGATTTCCTCCGCGGTCGTCGTGACTTCCTACTATAACGAGTTCTGCGCGCGGCGCCGCCACGGCCGGCCGATGTTCACAGCAGCCGCAGTTGCCGGCTCTCGAGCGCCAGCAACTTTTCTTTTACCGAAAGCCCTCCGCCATATCCCGTCAGGCTGCCGTCGCTCCCAATCACCCGGTGGCACGGAACGATGATCGGGATCGGATTCGAGCCGTTTGCCGTTCCCACGGCGCGCACCGCTTCCGGTTTCCCGATTCGACGGGCCAGTTCCCCGTACGAAGTCGTCTCGCCGTAAGGAATCTCGCGCAGGCTCTCCCATACACGGAGCTGGAACGGCGTTCCGGCCATGTTCAGAGGCACATCGAACTCCTTCAGATCGCCCCGGAAATAGGCGCGGAGCTGGCGAATCACTTCCGCAAATGGTTTCTGGCTCTCCGTCCAGTCGCGATGCAGCTTCACCGCGCGCTTCTTGTCCGCAAAGCTGATGTAGCACAGCCCCACGGCGTTCCCCGCCAGCAGCAGCGGCCCGACCGGGCTCTCGATCGTCGTGTATTCCATGCGCCTTCCTATATCACCCCGCAGTTGATCCCGCCCCCGTCGTCCTCCGTCAAATCAAATGATACGATGCCGCAATGGACGAGCGCGCTCCCCTGATCGGGAAGAACCTGGACCACTACAGGATACTCGCGCAGATAGGCCAGGGCGGCATGGGCGTGGTGTATCGCGCCCACGATGAAGTGCTGGACCGCGATGTAGCCGTCAAGGTCCTGGCCACCGGCGCCGGCCAAACCCTGGGGCGAGACCATCTCCTCCGTGAAGCGCAGGCCGCTTCCTCGCTCACCCATCCCAACATCTGCACGATCTACCAGGTCGGAAAGTCCGGTGACGAGTTCTACATTGTAATGGAATTGGTTGATGGCCAGCCGCTCACCGCGCTTGTCGGCGCCGCCGGTCTGCCCTTCGAAGTCCTGGCGCGCTACGGCGTCCAAATCGCAGACGCGCTCGCCCATGCGCACGACAAAGGCACTCTGCACCGCGACCTGAAAGGCACCAACATTTTCGTGACGCGCGAAGGCCGCGTCAAAATCCTCGACTTCGGCCTGGCCACGCGCGTGGGAAGCGATCTGCTAAGCGAGGTGACGCGTTCGTACGCCGCGCTCAGTACCTCGCTCGTCGGCACGCTGCCCTACATGGCACCCGAACTCCTCAGAGGCGAGGCCGCCAGCCAGTTGAGCGATATCTGGGCGCTCGGCGTCACGCTCTATCAGGCTGCCTGCGCCAGTCTCCCCTTCCCCGGCAAAACTGGCTTCGAAATCAGCTCGGCGATCCTGCATCAGGCGCCCGCGCCGCTCCCGGCCAGCGTGCCGCCTGGACTCGCCGGAGTGATTCTTCGCTGCCTGGCAAAAGAGCCGGCGCAGCGCTTCCAGCGCGCCAGCGAAGTGCGCTCCGGCCTCGAGACTTTGCAGGGGGCCACGCTCACCGGCCGCGAGACGCAGCAGCCGGAACACCGCGGCCCGCTGCGCATGGTCCTGCGCGGCATCGAACACCACGCCGTGCGCGACGGTGACGTGCTGCTGCTCGTGGGCACCACGAAAGGCGCCTTTCTGCTTCGCTCCACACGCGATCGCAAACGCTGGGACGTCGCCGGACCCTACTTCCACGGTCACGGCGTCAACGCCATGGCCTACGACGACCGCGAAGGCCGCCATCGGCTCTGGCTCGCGTCCAACAGCGTTCTGTGGGGTACATTTCTCCGCTCCAGCGACGATTTTGGCAAATCCTGGACGAATCCGGCCGAAGCCAGCATCAAGTTCCCTGCCGAAACGGGCGCCGTGCTCAAGAACATCTGGCAGATTTCGCTCGGCGGGCCCCCGCAGCCCGATGTGCTCTACTGCGGCGTCGAGCCCGCTGCGCTATTCGAGTCGCGCGACGCCGGCGAAAGCTGGTCGCTCGTTCGCGGCCTGTTCGATCATCCCCATCGTCCGCGCTGGATGCCCAGCAACGGCGGTCTCATCCTTCACACCGTTGTGCCCGACCCCGGCGCCGCGGGCACTGGACGTATGTATGTGGCAATCTCCGCGGGAGGCGTGTATTCATCCGACGACGGGCTGAAAAGTTGGACGGCGCGCAATCGCGGCGTCCGCGTCACCTTCATGCCGGAGAAATATCCCGAGTTTGGCCAGTGCGTGCACAAAATCGCCCTGCATCCCGCGCGCCCGGAACGGCTCTTCCTCCAGAACCACTGGGGCATCTATCGCTCCGACGACGCCGGCGAGTCCTGGCGCGACATCGCCAATGGCGTACCCTCGGATTTTGGTTTTCCGGTCGTCATCCACCCGCACGATCCCGATTGCGTCTTCGTCCTTCCGGTGGAATCCGACGAATTCCGCTGCACGCCGGAAGGCCACCTGCGCGTCTATCGCACGCGCAACGCGGGCGAATCGTGGGAACCGATGTCGCGCGGCCTGCCGCAGAAGCGCGCCTACGAGACCGTGCTCCGCGACGCTTTGACCGCCGATGAACTCGACCCCGCGGGCCTCTATTTCGGCACGCGGAGCGGCGCGCTTTACGGCTCGCGCGACGAGGGCCGCTCCTGGACGCGCATTCTCGAAGGCCTGCCCGCCATCGTGTGCGTGAAGATTGCGGTGGTGCGCCAGCCACGCCCGCCACGGCGGGCGCCCCGGCCGGCGCGGGCAGCCGCGAAACGCAGCGCGCGCACCCAGGCGAGACGCAGGAAGTAGGAAGGCCGAGCCGCCGTGGGCGTCACCGTTCACATTCCCGGCCCGCTTCGCGCCTTCACCGACGGCCGCAGCGAAGTCACACTCTCCGCGCCCGCCGCAACCGTTCGCGACGCGCTCGATCTGCTCGGCTCGCTCTATCCCGGCATCCGCGACCGCATCCTCACCGAACAGGGCGCCCTCCGCGAACACATCAACATCTTCGTCGGCAACGAAGATGTCCGCTACACCGGCGGTCTCGCCACGCCCCTGCCCGCAGCCGCGGTCATCACCATCGTTCCCGCCATCAGCGGCGGCGCCCACAAGCAGGAGTAGATTAAAGGGGAAGAGCCTGTATGTTGGAGTTGCCGAAGCAGAGCCTTACCTATGTCGCCCGGCCCGCTTGGCACAGCGCGGCGGCGCCCGCGATTCCCGCATCTGCGGAGTAACGGCCGAGCAGCAGTGGAATTTCCTGGCAGCGCTGGTTGATCGACCAGCGCGGCAACTGCGCTCTTATATGCCCGAAGAACGTGCTCATCAGCGCGGCCACGCCGCCGCCGAATACGATCACTTCCGGCTCGAGCAGGTCAATCACGTTGCCCAGCCACACCGCGAGCAGGTCTGCGGTTTCGAGCAGCACCTCGCTGGCCAGCGCGTCGCCCTTCCGGAACGCTTCGCCAACGATTTCCGCGGTCACCTGGGCGGGATCTCCGCCCGCCAGCTCTCCCATTTTCGATTTCGACGGCCGCGGCTCGGCCAGCCGCCGCCGGGCGCGCTCGGCGATCGCCGGGCCGGAGGCCAGCGCTTCGATGCAGCCACGTTTTCCGCAGCCGCATTGGGGCCCTCGAAAATCGATGGTCATGTGGCCGCCCTCGGCGGCGCTTCCCGTCCTCCCGTAATAAATCTGCCGGTCGAACACGATCCCGGTGCCGATGCCCGTGCCCAGTGTGGCGTAGAAAACGTGGCGGAATCCTTTCGCCTCGCCCCAGATGGCTTCGGCCAGGCCCGCGGCGTTCGCGTCGTTGTCCAGGTGCACGGGCAGCTTGAAAATGCGGTGCAGTTCCGCCGCCAGCGGATAATTTCGCCAGCAGGGCAGGTTGGGAGGATTCAGCACCACGCCGCTCCGTGGATCGAGCGGGCCCGGCGAGCACACGCCGATTCCGGCGAGCTGGCCGGGAGCCGTATCTTCCGGCCGCTCCGCGAACACGGCGCGGATGGCACTCTCGACGGCGCGAATGCCCGCGGCGGCGTCTTCATGTCCCACCATCGGCACGCGCGTGTGGTAGAGGATTTCGCCGGAGGCGTCCACGAGCCCGGCGGCCACTTTTGTGGCGCCGATGTCCACGCCGAGTGTCGAGGCTCCGGGCAATTTCGCTCCTTCTCCGGGCGCGGCTGCGATTCTGGAAGAGAGCGAACCGGCGCTGGAGATTCGGCAGTATACTCGCAGGCTCTTCGACCGGCCACCGCTGCGCACAGGAGGCGCACCTCGTGAGTCCCGTTCCCCTCGGGCTGGTCCTGCTCGTCCTGGCTGGCGCCATGAACGGCAGTTTCACCCTGCCGATGAAATTTACGCGCCAGTGGGCATGGGAAAACACCTGGCTGGCGTGGACGATTTTCGCGCTGTGCGTCTTTCCGCCTCTGCTCACCATTGCGACCGTTCCGCAGCTCGGCCAGGTGTACGCCCAGGCCGGCGCGGCGGCGATCTTCATCCCCGCCGCGTGCGGGGCCGGCTGGGGCGTCTCCCAGGTGTTCTTCGGCCTGGCGGTGGATGCAGTGGGAATCGCGCTCGCGTTCTCCGTAATCCTGGGAACGTCCGCGGCTGTTGGCAGCCTCATCCCGCTCTTCCACCAGCATTCCGAGAAAATCCTGACGGGCGGCGGATTGCTGGTGCTGCTCGGAGTGGCGCTCGTGCTCGCGGGCGTGGGCGTGTGCGCTGTGGCTGGACGGCAGCGCGAGGCGGCGCTCGGCCAGGGGCCCGCGGGAAAGCCTTCGGTGTCGAAAGGGCTTCTGTTCTGCCTGTGCAGCGGACTGGGCTCGGCGCTGGTGAATTTCGGTCTCACCTACGGCAAACCCGTAAGCGACGCGGCCCTGAAACTGGGCACACCGCCGCTGTGGGCGCCCAACGCCGTGTGGCTGCCGCTGATGTGCGCGGGAGGCGCGCCAAACCTGATCTATTGCATTTATCTGATGCGGAAAAATCAAACGGGCGGAAAATTCCGCGCTTCCGGCACCGGTTACTACTGGATCCTCGCCGCGCTGATGGCCTTCTTCTGGTTCGGAAGCACGGTCATGTACGGCGTTTCCACGGTGAAGCTCGGTGACCTCGGGACGGTGCTGGCCTGGCCGCTGTTCATGTCGCTGATCGTTATTACCGCGAGCGTGTGGGGCATCGTAACCGGCGAGTGGAAAAGCGCGGGCACGCAGCCGCTCCGGGTGATGCTCGCCGGGGTGGGTGTGCTCGTGATCGCGGTCTTTGTTCTCTCCGCGGCGGGAAAGATTCTTTAGGAGGCGAAATGCCACGAGGCTGGCGAATTGGCGTTGCAGTTCTGGTTGCAGTGGCCGCAGCGTTGGCCACGCCGCGAGCGAACGCGGACGAGCAGGCTCCGGAATCGGCCGCCGAAAAGGCTGCGGCGCGGCTCCAGTCGCTCGTCCGCATCGATGCGTCGCCGATCCGCTATTCGAGCGCCGACGATGCGCGCGCCGCCGCTTCCGATCTCGACGATTCCTCCTGGCAGCAATGGAATCCCGGCACGGAGTTTCCCGGCAATTCCGCGTGGCTGCGGATCCATTGGGAAGTTCCAGCACAGGTGAACGGCTACGATATCCGCGGGGCGCGCCTGCGGTTGTCGCTCGATGCCTGGAATGCGGATACGGTGCGCACCTTTGTGGATGGCGTCGCGCTCGCCGAGGGCGAGGAGGGCGACCCGCTGCTGCTCGCCGAGCACGCGCAGTCGGGCCGCCAGATGGTCATCGCCATTCACGCCTCCTGGCTCGAATGGAAGTGGAGATTCCGTGGCGCGAAAATCCTGGTGGATTTGCCGCCCGGCCGGCCTGACCCGGGAATGCTCGCGCAGGAATTTCTCATCTCCGAGGCCATGATTCGTGGTCTCGCCCCCAACGATGTGGAGCACGCCGCGCAGTTGGATGCTGGGATCGCGGCAGTGGACTGGAGCGCCCTCTCGCGGAGCGACCAGGCGGCGTTTGATCGCACTCTCACCGCCGCGCGCTCGGCACTGGAGCCCCTTCGCCAATGGATGCAGGGCTACACCATCCGCGCCGCTGGAAATTCGCACATCGACATGGGCTGGCTGTGGCCTTCGAGCGAAACGACCATGGTCGTCGAACGGACCTGGTCCAGCGCGCTCCAGTTGATGCGCGAGTTTCCCGGCCTCACCTACACGCATTCCACCGCCTCGGCCTACGAATGGATGGAGGAGAAATACCCGGCCCTGTTCGAGGAGATTCGCCGGCGAGTCAAGGAAGGCCGCTGGGAAATCGTCGGCGGCATGTGGGTCGAGCCGGACCTGAACATGCCCGACGGCGAATCGCTGGTTCGCCAGCTCCTGCTGGGCAAACGCTACTTCCAGCAGAAGTTCGGTGTGGACGTGCGCACTGGGTGGAATCCCGACTCGTTCGGTTACAACTGGCAACTTCCGCAGATCTACAAGAAATCGGGCGTGGATTTTTTCGTGACCCAGAAAATGGCGTGGAACGATACGACGAAATTCCCCTACAAGCTTTTCTGGTGGGAATCGCCCGATGGCAGCCGCGTACTCACGTATTTTCCGCACGACTACGCCAATTCGATCCGCCCCGTGGAAATGGCGAAAGACCTCGCTGCCTACGCCCCGGCCATGAAGTATCCGGAGATGCTCTATCTGTTCGGCGTGGGAGATCACGGCGGCGGGCCCACGCGCGACATGCTGGAAACAGCGGAACGGTGGCAGCACGACGCGGTTTACCCGCGGCTCGAGTTTGGCGCCGCGCAACCCTACTTCGACGCGCTGGCCAAGCAGGCGCCCTCGCTCAATCTTCCCGTCTGGTCGAGCGAGCTCTATTTCCAGTACCACCGCGGCGTGTTCACCACGCAGGCGGAGACGAAGAAAGGCAACCGGCGGAGCGAAGAGCTGCTGCTGACGGCGGAGAAATTCTCGTCCCTCGCCACGCTCCTCGGCGGCCGATATCCCGGGGACGATTTTCGCCTCGCGTGGAAAAAAGTCCTGTTTAACCAGTTCCACGACATCGCCGCCGGCTCGGGGATTCCAGTGCTCTACAAAGACGCCGCGCGCGACTACGCCGAGGTGCGCCGCATCGGCACGGAAAATCTCGAATCCGCGCTCACGGCGATCGTCTCGCAAGTGAACACACAGGGCAGCGGCGTGGCGGTCGTGGTCTTCAATCCGCTTTCCTGGACGCGCACGGGCGTGGTCGAAGCGGAAGTGCAGTTACCTGCGCCCGCGGCACGCGTTCGCGTGGAGGACACCGCCGGAAAGCCGGTAATCGCGCAGAAACTTTCGGTAGGCGCCGCCGTCCCGATGCGCATTCAGTTTGTAGCGGAAGATGTGCCTGCGGTCGGATACAAAATCTTTCGCGTGCTCCCGGCTGTGACGCAGGCTGCGCTTCCCAGCACTCTCAAATCCGGGCCGGATTTTGTGGAGAACGAATTCTTCCGCGTGCAGGTGGATCCGAAAACCGGCTGCATCACCAGCCTGTGGGATAAAGAGAGCAAATGGGAGTCGATCGCCCCCGGCACGTGCGGCAACGAATTGCAGACGTTTTTGGACAAGCCGAAAGATTGGGACGCGTGGAACATCGACGCCGATTTCGAGGCCCATCAGTGGCATCTGGACAAGGCCGACGAAGTAACGCTCGTCGAGCGCGGCCCGCTCCGCGCCGTCATTCGCGTGAAGAAACATTTCCAGAGCTCCACATTCGTTCAGGACATCACCCTCTACCCGCACATTCGCCGGGTCGAGATCCGCATGACCGCGGACTGGCACGAAAAGCACATCCTGCTGAAAGTAGCGTTCCCTGTGGCCGTCGATTCGTATGCGGCGACCTACGAAATTCCCTTCGGCAGCATCCAGCGGCCCACCACGCGCCGCACGCCCGAGGAGCGCGCGCAGTTTGAAGTGCCGGCGCTGCGCTGGGCGGACCTCTCCGACGCGCGACACGGCCTCTCGGTCCTGAACGATTGCAAGTATGGATACGACGCGCACGGCAGCGTGCTGCGGCTCAGCCTGCTTCGCTCGCCGGAATGGCCTGATCCACACGCCGACGAGGGACTGCATGAATTCACCTATTCGCTCGTGCCACACGCGGGCGGATGGCGCGAGGCCGGCACGGTGCGACTCGCCTACGAATTGAACAGTGGACTGCGCGCGGTGGCTGCGCAGAACCACACAGGCACGCTGCCGGCAGGACATTCGTTTATCAGCCTCGAACCGGCAAATTTGATGCTGACCGCGATGAAACAGGCGGAAGACGGTGCGGATATGATCCTGCGCTTCTACGAATATGCCGGACAGAAAACCGTGGCGCGCATTGTGCTGCCGCCGGGCGTCCAGGAAGTGCGGGACGCAAACCTGATGGAGCAGCCCGGCGAAGAACTGCAGTTCGACGGGAAAACCGTCGAGGTGGCTGCAAAGCCTTACGAAATCAAAACACTGCGGCTGCATTTCCGCGCGCCCGCACCGCGCGAATCGCCCTGACCCTTCGCCCGCTCGGGAGACCGTGGCATCGTGATGCGTCGAATCGCACTCCTCGCGCTGCTTGCCGTTCTCGCCGCAGCTTCCGCTGCGGCAGAGCCACGCCCCGCGGATGGCGCCGCGGTGCTGCTGTTCTGGGAGGATGGTTTTCCTTCGGCGGATACGCCGGCGCCCGCGCGCGACGATCTCGCCGCGCTCCTTCCCGGCGCGCGCGTGGTCTCCAGCGACGGGCTCGCGGATGCGCTCGCCGCCGCGGACACGCGCCTTCTCGTGCTGCCGTATGGCTCCGCGTTTCCAGAAAGCGCCTGGCCTGCCATCCTCAGCTTCCTGGAGCGCGGCGGAAACCTGCTCGCGCTGGGCGGCAAGCCGTTCGCTCGGCCCGCGCGCAAGGACGGAGAGCACTGGGAGCTTCGCCCAGCGCGGCTCTCGTTTGCCGAAAAGCTGTTCATCAACGACTACCAGGAAACGCCGAGCTCACGCGGCCTGGACTTCCAAACCAATCCCGCGGCGGCGCCGCTCGAAGCCCCACCGTTTTCCTGGAATCGCGCGTTCAGCGCAACAATTCGCCTGACGGACGAGGACCTGTATCCGCGCGAAGGCTCGGCGGGGAGCATCGACGCGCGGCTCGTGCCTCTCGCGTGGGGCAGTTCGGGAGGCCGCAAGCTCAGCGCGCCGTTGGTCCGCATCGACCACCTGAAAAACCGGTTCGCCGGAGGACGCTGGATTTTTCTGGCCTGCGAACTTCCTGCCGACTTCTATTCCAGCGAGCCAGCGCGAAAACTCGTCCCCGTTCTCGTACGCGATGCGCTCTCAGGCGCGGAGGATTTTACGCTGCGGCCATCGTGGCCGCTCTTGCTGCCCGGCGAGCCGCCCACATTTTCGGTCCACTGGATGCGCTTTGAGGGCCGGCCGCAACCGGCCCGCCTCGCTCTTGAACTTTATGCCAGTGGGAATGTTGTGGCGCAAAAAGATGTGGCGCTCGACGCGCGCGTGTTTCCGTTCAGCACGCAGTTCACACTGCCCGCAGACAGCCACGGCGGATTGCACGAGCTGACCGCGCGATTGTTCCTCGGCAACGAGTTGCACGCCGTCTATCGCACCGGCTACTGGCTGCGAGACGAAGCCGCGCTGCGCTCCGGGCCCGCCGTCACCGTCGCGGGCGATTATTTCCTCCGCGACGGCCGCACCGAACTCGTCGCCGGAACCACCTACATGGCCGGCGATGTCCAGCGCGAATTCTTCATCAATCCGAATCCCTACGTCTGGGACCGCGACATGGCCCAAATTCGCGGCGCGGGATTCAACATGCTGCGCACCGGCTGGTGGACCGGCTGGGACCAGGTGATGAGAGAGAGCGGCGTGGTTCGCGAAGACGCGCTGCGCACGCTCGAAGCCTTTCTGCTCAC
>Ga0187803_10000529_pt1 | contig 15245 bp, 19 predicted proteins | sample NC_wetland_sal_i_2_FD_132425 | JGI IMG/M metagenome (GOLD analysis project Ga0187803, IMG submission 132425) | Wetland sediment microbial communities from Neuse River Estuary, North Carolina, USA - Control_3 | ecosystem: Environmental > Aquatic > Freshwater > Wetlands > Sediment | place: USA...
AACCGACTGCGCGGAGAGCGTCAGGCCGACGCCGAGGCCACGGGCCAACTCGAAAAGCGCGTCCAGCGGCACGTTGACATCCGCGAACACCTTGGGCTCATCGATGTAGACATTGAACGGTCGCCTCTTGGCAGCCGGGACTTGGGCGCGGGCCTGCACGGCCTGGAAGAGTTCATGGATAACGAGCGCCGCCAGCAACCTCGAGGCCGGCGAGCCGATCACCCCAGGCGACAGCGACACGATCACCACTCGTCCCCGGCCCAATACCTCGCGCATGTCCCACTTCGGCTGCGGCTGGGCCAGCACCGAACGCACCACCCGCCGGCCGACCAGCTCGTTGACCTTATTGAGCGGCGACCCAAGCTCCTGGGCGCGACCTTCCGGGCTCAGCGCCTCGAACTGCGCCCACGTTGCTTTCAGTAGCGGGTCTTTCAAGCGACCGGTAAGCCGTCTGCGATAAGGGTCGGAGGCGAACAAGAAGGGTAGATCGGCGAGCGTGGCCGAGCGGTCATGCGCCAGCGTCACCAGCCCCGCCCGCAGCCACTTATCCGACCGCACGCCCCACGAGTCGATGAAGATTGAACGGAACATGCCGAGCACCAGATCGCCCGCCAGCTCCGGATCACCACCGCCGAACACCCGCAGACCAGGAACCGGCCCCTCCCGGCTGGGATCGAGCACGATCACATCGCTATGACGACGCTCAGGCACCAGCCGCAGGATCTCCTCGGCAAGGTCTCCCTTACCGTCGATCACCAGGCAACCGCGACCAGCCGCCAGGTCTTGGCCCGCAGCCGCCGCCAGCAAGGCGGACTTCCCGACCCCCGAGGGACCGGCGACCACCGTATGGCTGAGCGCACCGACGAGCGGCTGAACAAGCGACCGGGTTTCCATGCCCGGCCAGGTGGAGTGCGCCAGCACCCGGCCGCCCTTCTTCGGAATCCGCGGCGAAGGCATCAGCTGTGGCGCCACACCGAGCACCAAGCCCGGCACCCGTGGCGCATCAATCGGCCACCCAACCAAGCCCACGAGCTCTGCCGGCGAGAACCGACTGCCACTCCTAAGCGGCACTCGCTCCACGAACCGTTGCACGCGACCAGAGCGGCAATACCGGATCGCGGGTCGACCGCGCAGGCCCGTCCGCGCTCGAAGCACCGCCGCCACCCGCGTTAGAAGATTTACGCTCCGACCGTCGCTGGGTGCGGCGACCGCGACGACCGCATGGGCCGCTAGCACCGGCCCGCCGTACTTGGAGCGCAGCGCCGGCAGATGCGCCGGGTCGATCCGCTGTTCAGACCAAAGTCGGCTGACCAGTCCCTGGTTACTAGCCTGCGACCTGGACTGGCGCTCAGGTAGAAACGGGCCGCGCACTGGACGCAGCGTCCAGCGCACCATCAACCTCTCACCCGCTTGCAGACCAGATAGCGCCCCGAGCAACGCCGCCGCCGTCTCACCATTCCGATCAGAGCGCAGCAGCGGGTGAGGGCCACCCCAGCGCACCCGTGCCGCTACCCGCCACGCGCTGCTCGGCTTGTCCGGCTCCACCGGCTCCAGTCGCACACCCGGCAGCAGCCCCCGCAGATGAGCGCGCAGCATCTCAATTGTGGCGCTCTCAGCCCGCAGGTAATAACGAATACCGTCGGCGTCACCGACCAACTCCAACACCACCCTAATGCGAGTCGGCAGACCCGAGATACCACCCAGCACTCCCCACACCGCGTTCTCGCTGACATCGGCTGGAAAACGCAGCTCGACCGTCTCCATGTCACCTACCTGCCGCCGGCGATCAACAATCAGGGCCGAAAGAGCCCCGCCGAGTGCTAGCGCCATGCCGCCAAGGATTGCCGCCACCATTACGCGGCCTCCTGGGTACCGGGACGCTCGTCCTGGTTCACGTCATCGACTGATGGGGTATTCACCTCATCTCTTGCTGGTGGGGCGGGTTGTGAGCGCTGGGTGCGATCCTCGACCTTGCCCTTGGCCAGCAGCCAGATAGCGACCTCCATCTTGGTGCCATCGAGCTTACTCAACCGATCCTCACGAATCTTAATACTACGTTGCTTTCTTCTTCCCATCGCTCACCTCCTTTCATCATTACAAGTAGTGTGACGCGACGTCACATTTAGCCTGTCACACATTGTGACATTTGTCAACAACATTTTGTGTTTTACGGGGTAATAATTCACCAACGAGCCCTCATATTTTGATAAACCACCCAGCCAGCAAAACCGAGCAGGGCAACGATCGCTATGCCGATGAGTACCGACAGCACGGCCAGAATCAGTCGAGCGGCGACGTACAGCATGAGCGCGATAGCCAAGACCGTTACAGCCAGATTCACCGCACTGTCTCGCCAGCGAGAAGGTGGGGTGGTCATGATTCCTCCCGGCCCTGGTTGCCGGACGACTCGGACTCCATGTGTCGAGCCGCCTCAGCGTAAATCTGCTGCTCCAGGTCCTGCGCGACCTGTCGAATGCGAATTGCTGCGCGTAGTCCTTCGCGGTAGGGCGCGGCGATGTCTGCTTCGGCTGGTCGGTCGGGCGACCGTTGCATGTGCCAGCGGGTGATGGCTCCAATCACGGCTACAAGACCGATCAGAGCGAGAGCCGACTCCACGAGGCCCATCAGTGCTGCCCTCCGCGCTTGAAGCTGAGGCGCTGAATCTCAGTGACCGCCAGCGAGCCGTAGGCCATGAGGATCGCCTGATAGATGTCCTCACCCATCGGGGAAACGCGGAAAGCCGCATTGGCAGCACGAGATAGCATGCAAGCGTTCTGCATAGCGACCGACGTGGCGAAAGCGCCCGACTGGATGCGAGCGACGGCGGCAATACCGACGCGCTCAGCGGTGGCGACCTGCATGTTCAGGAGTAGGTCAGGCTGGGCGGCGTGGGGAGTGCGGCGGACGATGTGGCTCATTGTCTGAGGCTCCTTAACGAGTGGTTGGCTAGCCTCCTACTGAAGTGAGCCAAGCGCGCTACACCAAGGGGCAGTTTGGGGGAGCAAAGGGGGGCGCTTTTAGGGGGGCGCCGTAATGACGCTGCCTGCGTGGCTGGCTGATGACCCGCTCTACAAAGAGCTGGGCAAAATCGGACGGGTGCAGAAGTCACTGGCGCCTGGCGGCCTACTGAGCTACAAGGAACTGCTGAGCTGCGCGGAGGTCAACCGACGCGTCTCGGCTCAAGCGACGCCGCTGCAACGGGCTGAAGCAGCCGCCGAGGCGATCATCGAGGCCGTTGCTGGCATCGACAACGAAGCCGAGCAGATCGCCGAAGCCGTGCTGTGTATCCGTGGGTCATATATTGGTAAATCAGTCAAAGATCGCAAGCGTGCGCTACGGGGCATTTCAGCCGAAAGTTTCAAGCAGAAACGTCCCGAAGCACTGGCACACGTCGTTGCCTTTCTCTCGGCACCAGTCCGACATAACCCCATACCGCTACCACCACGGCCACCGGAGCTGGAGCAAGGTGACTATCTCGGCTACAACGTGCGCTGCGTTTCACGGGATGCCTTCGCGCTGCACTGCTCCGGCCTCGCCTCCTTGTTTGTGTGCGAGTTTGACGCAGTACTACGGGAGCATGGCATTGAGCAGTCGGGTCATATGCACAGTGAGGCGTGCGCAGAGCAGATGTTCCGCGATTTCTCCACCTTCGTATCAAGCAGTCACTACAGTTTTGTAGACCACTTGGCGTCCTTCCGCGAGTGGGCGGCTAAGCGCTCCATAGAGCCAGAGACGGCCGAATGGCTTGCACTGTCAGTGCAACAAACCACCGCTTACTGCCCGCTCGCGTCCACCGATGCTTCGGACACAACGGTATTTCAGCTGATGGGAGGACCGAGCGGAAACGGTGTGCATGTCAGGGATCTCTACAGCCTAGTGTGGGAGCCTTGGTACTTTGCGGACTGGCCCTTTCACCCCAAGGTGCCGTCGGGAGTCGAGCGGATCACGGTACAGAGCGGCGCTATCGCGTCTGTGCTGACAGGGTATCTTGGTACGAATCAGCCGGTAGACCAGGAAGCGCGCGATGAGGCAGTCGATACAGTAGGCCGCTACTATGGTTATAGGGACGGCGAGCTGACTGTTGACGGTAAATCGCTGGTAGAGCACACACGAGCGTATTTCAAGGTGAGGGGCGGAGAACTTGTAAATAGGGTCTTGCCATGACATAATAGTGAAATGAAGTACGGGAGTTATCACTATGGCGGAAGGTGACGAATGGTCTGAAGGTGCTGAGCCACAACCCTCTGCTGACAAGGAAGCCACCGTTTATAGGTCAGCCTTAGGCGAGGTCACGCCCGAAGTTGGCGCCTTGTTCGATCGCATGAACTCAGCGGCATCGGTGACGTGGAGTTGGATGACGATGGGCTGGCACCGACGACGACGGCCTAACGAGAAACTGGACCTCGGAGCCCTGCAAGGTGCGCTGTATCTTGAAGCAAGATGTAGCGAGGCCCTAGCCGACCCGACAGCCTTTCTGCACCCCAACACGAACCAGTTGCGCTATGACCTATTTGCGGGCGCTCTGGCAGTCCAAAGGGTCCTGCCGATACCCGCTGATGAACGTCCGCCATTGCTCCAGACGATGTCCCAGTGGCACCGGGGATACGAGCGCTGGCGGACCGAGCCATCCGAGCATCATGCGAAACTGATTGCTGACTGGCGACGTTGGCTGCGCAGCGACGGCATTGGCCGAGCGGCGCTTGGCTCCGAGCTACACGGCGAAGCGTCGATTCTGGCGGCAGCGAGTCGCCGGATCATCGAGGCACTGAATCCGGGCCGTGGGGGAACGGGATACGTCAGCAACGACGTTCGTACGCTCGCTTTGCCAGTTGAGCGAGAGCCGTGGCGGTATTAGCGGGTAACGATTCGTCAGTCGCTATCTATTCTGGTGCGAGTTGAGGGGCAGCAGCCAGATGAAAAGCTCAGCCAGGCTAAGGAAGAAGGCGTCAGCTATGGACAGAGATGACCGTGCCCATGTACTCGCCTTACCCTGTGACCGTGACGGCGGCTGCTGGATCGGCGTGGCGGGCCAGTTCCCCAAAGCGAGCTATGAACTTGTCATAGGACGGCAAGCCCACCAGTCTTCGGGGTTCCATCGGAATAAGGCCGAGATACTTCTGCTGGCTGGTTCGGTAGCTCGTGATGCGGCTTCTCATAACCTGTTTATCGCCGTTGCCTGACAAACGTACCTCAAAGATCATCAGACGATTCTTCTCAGGACGCACCAGTCCCCGAACACTGAAGACAAGCTGCCCCGACTTGGCGGCCTCCAGTCGTATCTTGCACTGGTCGGCGGCATCCTTGCAGATGTCCGCTAGCTGGTCAGCCGAAAGAACAGAGACGGCCTCAATGGTTCGCCCGGCATTCTTGTGTGGTTTGGCCACGAACTTGTTACTCCTTTCCTTGCGTTGAAACCGGCGGAGCCAAGGTGCCTCGACAGAAAGGGCATGGGCCGGAATGCTCGACCGCGAAGGCCCGCCCGCAGCTCAAGCACTGCCGGGCACCGGGAGTCCCAGGTGGCAGCGGCTCGACTGAGCGTCGCGCCCACCGATCACGGTAAGCCTGGTACAGCATGAACAAACCCACCACAGCTACCGCCAAGACTCCCCCCGGCACAAGCAGGATGCCGCTCGACTGGCTGGCGGCATAGATGCCGTAGCCAACGAACAGGACGCCAAACCCCAAGCCAATGAGACGTGACTGCACCGACGCCCCCGGCACGATCAAGAACGCGACAGCAGTGGCCGACCCTGAAAGGACGATAAATGCTTCAAGTACACCCCAGTGCATCAGGGCCACCATTGGAGCCGTATCAAGAGCGTTTCCATCGCTAGAGAGGTCTCCTTGTCGTCTTTGGCAGCCACTAACCCTGGTGGCAAGTGACCTGCTGTTCCGCGACGGTCGCTTTGAATGGGAAATGCGCAAACGGCAGTAGGTATTCACCGTTGTTTGCTGCGCTTCCACACGTACCGACTTGTGGGCCGCTCAAGTTGGCATGCGTGTTATTGGCGTTCACCAGGCGGGTGCCCGTGAGCCACTTTATAGTGTTTAGTTCTTCGGGAGTGACGCGCGGGCGTTCGTTACTGAGCGCACCTTGAAAGACAAGCCACACTTTGTAGGTCACGGATTGACCCGGCTGCATGGTGAAGGGGCGCGGGGATTCCCCTGATTCTGGTTTGCAGACCCAGCCCCCATTTTCTTCCCAGGCAAGTTCGCCCCCTCCCCCCAAGTGAGCGTTATTGCCGCTGAGCGATTCTGTCGGTTTCTGTTGGAAGTCATTGAGGAGCACCGTTTCGGGGAACCGACCCTTCGTGTAGTCGAGCGTGACTTCCCCTTGGGCAAAGGCATCAGCTTCGAGTGACGCAGTTTCGGCGTGGCAGGCTTCAAGCACATTCGACGGCGGTGCTGCGCTTGTGCCATAGCCGAGTGGAGCAACGTGGTATCGAGTAGTCAGCGTGAGACCGGGAGACGTCAGTGTGAGTATTCCCACTTCGCGCAGTGAGCTTTCCGTTTTGGAGGGTGGAGCCGTTGCCGCAGGCGTGGAGGTCGCCGTCGTTGTCGGCGCTGCCGGTGATGGCGATGATGTAGCCGCGGCCTGAGTCGTGGACGGCGTTTGAGAGCTGCTGCCGCAGCCGGTGAGAAGCCCCACGGCGATGATCGCCCCTGCGGACAGCGACGACCGTTTCAAGTGACCCCAGTGCATCAGGAATCGCCCTCTGGCAGATGGATCGCCCACAGGCAGCACACGTCAGGTGAGCGACCTCCTGTGCCTATCCCGCCGCGCATCCCGCACCACCCGGCATCGCCTCGTGCACGGATTTGTGAGGCTGGCCGGATAGACCGATCAATGCCTTGAGCCGTGCAGCCTCCCCACTTGAAACATTGCCTTGGCCGACGAGCGCTTTACCCGCGCCCCACACTTCGGCCGTCTCTTGCGTGTAGGAGACAGTCCACTTCGAGCACCAGCGAATCCGACTCAGCCTGACCCGCAGACCATATTGCTGGAAGCCGATGCGGGCCACGCCCGTGCCGGTTGTGGTGTTGCCTCCCCAACCTTCCCAGCGCATGGCGCAGTAGAACAGGCCGAACGGTGGCCGAATGACGAGTTCCCGTAGTCCCTTGAAGAAACAGCCATCAGGATTGTGGCGCTCGCCCCGTCCTGCAATGTAGTCGCCCCCGTGAACGGCGCATGGCATGACGTTCCCATCGTGTTGCACCTGCGCGAAGTGCGGCGGGACTGATGCTCCAGGTGCCGGATTGATGACCAAGCTGGTGTAGACGCTCACCCCACCGCAGGCATGCAGCCCAGATGCGTTCACCACCACCGGCACGGTGGCATGAGCCTGGGCGTGTAGGCCGGTACCGGCGTCCGTCCACTGGATGAGCGCTTGGCCGTTGCCTTCGGCCACAGCACCACCCCAACTCGACCAGCTCACGCCTGAGACGGCCGCGTTGACGAGCGTATGCAGATCAGCCGAGTGGTATTCGGGGAGCCGAAAGGTCGCTGGGCGGACAGCTTCGGTGAGACCAGCTTGGTCGAGGTAGACAGAGGATGTCGCGGCCAGAGTTTGCGGCTCGATGACCCCTGCTAGAGCGATCACCACTGCACAGATAACGGGAAGTCCTATGGACTTACGCGCACGCGACATGACCTGATGCGTCTCCTTTGCTTTGGGGAGGCTGGCTGGGAGAGACTCTTTGTCCGTTTGTCCGCCAGGACGCTACCTATAAGTCTGTAGACTGTCAAGTAGCAAGCCGGGACTGTTCCCGGCATGGAAGGCGATCTACAACGGAGCGTCGGGCGCAACCTGCGCGCCCACCGGCAGGCCCGCGGCCTCAGCCAAGAGGCCTTCGCCGACGAGCTCGGCGTCCACCGCACCTACATGGGCGGCATCGAGCGAGGAGAGCGCAACCTGACGCTCAAGAGCCTCGAGCGCATCGCCAGCCGCATCGACGTTGAGCCACTGGCGCTGCTCCAGCCAGCGGAGAGCGCCAAGCGGGCATCGGACGGCGTAACGAGCCGGTAGCGGCACCTCGGCCGCGCTCACGTCGCGGCGTGACGCCGCACAGACCGAGTGCTGCCTCGACACCTTGCGCCCTCGCCACCCTCAGCCCTACAGTGCCCGGCGTCCATGACCAAGAAGCCCGAGCGACGTAGCAGCGCCGCTCGGGCCAACACAGGAGGATCAATCTCCCATGCACGACTAGCCTACCCTCACCGTGGCCGAGCGCGAGAATCAACTGGACTCCACGATCCTCGGCATGCTGATTGTCAGGAACAATCACCGGCCCATGTCGGTCCAGGAGATCGAGCGCGAGATCGGGAAGAACACCATCGACAGCCTCAGCCGGCTCTACAGTGGTGGCCTGATTCATCGCCTGGACGGATTCGTGTGGGCGACCCGCGCCGCCGTGATGGCCGACGAAATCAGCACCTGACGCCGGAGTCATCATGCACATCACCGAGCTTGGCCTCACGGATCGCTGCGAGGACTTGGTGTTTCCCAGCCTCACCGCCTGCCACGCCAACGAAATACCGCCGGAGCTGCTCTAGAGCAGGCGCTCACTGCCCCGGTCAGCGCCCTTCGCCTCTCGAAAAACGCAACAAGGGGATCGTCGTCGCCGACCGACGGGAGCGGACGCGGCGCCTCGATAGCCGCTGGCACACAATGGCACTTGTGCGACTGTCGGTTGGTCGCGGTCACGAGTGGCGAGCCCTCGCATCTTCGCCGATCCCCGTACGCTAGCCTCGACGCGCATGCGCCCACAATGACGCTCGGCGGGGCGGCCGATAGGCTTCCGGCATATGGGATCGCTGGAGCTCGACCTAGACGAAGTCCGATGGGCATCGTTGCTTCTTATAGACCTCATCCTCCGACCCAAGGAGTGGATTCATCGGCGGGTCGAGACGGTTGCGTTTGCGGACGATTGCGTCGTGACCAGGCGGGTTGACATTGAGTTCTCGGTCCCTCGGCCAGCTGACAGCCTGAAGGTCTACTTCCCCAGTGATGCCCAACAAATCGTCCTGCCGCTGGCGGTCATGCGGAAGAAGCGGGTTCCTGTATTCGACTTGGTTGACGATAGTGGCCGCCACTATCCAATGCTGACCCGCGCGACCCGCACCGAGGTGGCACAAGGTGCGTTGTTGATGCTTGCTACTGAGGTGCTGGGTGCGGCCATCGACCGGCGGGTCGACCGTGACCTACGAGAGATGGCGTCATCTGCGATACCTATCGCGTACAAACGGCATAAGCGCTTTCGATCGGCATCCCAATTGTCTGAGGATGCGTTGGATGGGGCCAGCAGGGAGGTCAAACAGCGCGCACGACTCTTCAGGAATCCCGCCTTCCGAGTCGTCGCTTACAGTTTGACGTGGAGTTATGTCCTGCTGGTGCCAGTCCCGAACGAACCCGGTACCCGCCGCCGCATGTCCTATGCGTACGAGGAGCGACCCCCCGACCGGCCTCGGCGCGCCTCGGACGTACAGGACTGGGTGGCTGATGAGCGGCAGTCGAGCAGGCCAGAGCGGACCAGCTGGCGTCTGCGACAGGGCTGGCGTGCGTTTGGCCGCGCCCTCGGCTGGTCGCCGCGACGCTTTTGGTTTACGTGCGCTTCGGTGGCGTATGGACATACCTATCACTTCGAAGTTGAAGCCCCGCGGGGCACGCAGATCTCCAAGAGTGCACTCTACCTCACGACCGGGTGGTCTCCGCGTCGCAATCCGTACGTCCTCAGCATCGACGCTGCTATAGACCTGCTTCGGCGCAGAGAACATGCGGCCGACTGGCAACGATGGAGCTTACGGCGCTCGCATCTCTATGTGGGTAACACGCCCAACACGGGATATGGCATTGTCGAAATCGAGCTGCGGCCCGAGCGGGAGACGTTTGTCCAGGGGATCGCATTGACGGCCCTGTTATCACTCATCCTGCTCGCTGCTGGGCTTTACTTTCGCCCCCGCCTTGACGCCGGTACTGGGACTACACTCTTGCTGCTGCTACCGACGGTCTTGGTGGCCTATGTCGTGCAGCCAGGCGCCGAGCATGCCATGGCCGCGAGGCTTCTGACGGCCGTCCGCACCTTTGGGATCTTGATCGGGCTTTGCCTGCTCGGCGCGAGCGGCGCACTAATTGTGGCCCACAAGGGCCAGCCGTCGTCGCTGACAGCGTGGAGGCTTGCCCTCTACCTCACCGCCGTGGCAACGGTCGTTCTCGTCGGCGCATGGCTGAAAGCGTGGCCACGCCGTTATCGCGCTTCTAGTACCCGGGGTGACTGGTGATCCGGTCGCTCTCGACAGCCGCTGCCGACTGTGCTACGATCGGCACAAGGTTAGGGAGGACCGAGCTATGTGGCGTCGAACCGAGCAGAACGGCGAGGCGATGAGTACGGGCGGCGCAGACAGCAAGGACGACCGCGCCGACAAGACCGGCGATGGACGTAAAACCATCGACGAGGTCGGTCGAACTATGCCGGCTGACTTCCTCGCGGTTGGTAAGGACAGTATCCCCTACGATCTACGCGTTCAAGCGATCGAACGCGGCGGACTACCGGATATCCTCGTGGATACCGCTGAGGCCCAGCCGCCCGGCAATTACTCCGAGGGCTCGGAGATCAGGACAGAGATCGACAAACTTCTCACACGGGCCGCCCGTCGGCTTGCACATAGCCAGCGTAAGGGTGAATAGACCGTCGCCTACTACCGGTTGTGCGATGCGGTCACTGTGCCACTCTAGAACGACGACGGAAAAGAAGCATGGGCAACGGCCGACAGGGGACCGCGAGACGCGGTTGATGGTGGAACTAGCCAACGCTCTCACGCGAGACTAAGCTAGCCGCGGCGTAAGAGTCCTCTAAACAGGCTCGGCTCTCCTGACACTTTCAGGTACGATGCCGGCTCCGTGTCCCGCAATCGGAAGCCCAAACCGAGTAAGCCCAAATCTGGAAACCCTGCGCAGGCTGCCCAGGAAAGCTCGACACGCAAGGGCAAGCCTGGATCAGCCGCGAGGCCACCCTCGAGACTCGTGACGCTACCGTTCGTTGCTCCCGTGTCGATGGAGGACCCGTCGCCTGTGCCGCCCGTGATGCTGCCTTGGCAAGTGTCGGAGCGGACGGGGATTTGGGGCAAGGTCAAGGACGCAGATGAAGAAGTGGTCGTGATCGTCGGCGAGTGGCCGATCCCATATTGGCCCTCTTTCGGTGGCGAGGTAGCGAGGGCCGATCACGAGCGTCTGCATATCGAACGCTGTTTCACGGACTACCTGCTTGCGACCGGCAAAGCCTGCTACGACAGCCTTGCCGAGGGACCAGATCCGCCTGACTTCATAGCGACCGCACTAGACGGATCGACCACTGGCATAGACGCAACCCAACTTACGTCGTCCCGTCGTATCATGGCGGAGGCGCAATTTGAGCGGATTCGCGCTGCGATGATACGCCAGCCGCGTGATCGACTCGCGAAACTTCGCGGACATCAAATCTACATCTGGTTTGAAACCGAGGAGGGTACGGGACTGCCGCGTACGCGCAAGCCAGAAGAAGTCGACGAAGTGGTAAAGGCGCTTTGCGAATACGAGCCAGCCACTTCTTGGCTACAGGCAGCAGAGGATGGAGGCTTTCCCGACTTCAGCACGCGCGAGGCGGACATTCAGGAAACGGGGAGCAACTGCCGTTTCTACGCAGTCGACTTCCGGGATGCGTTTCCAGCAACGGACTTCTACATGCGTACGGGCTTCGAGCTGGCCCTCGGGTTTCAAACGCTCCACGCGATCGACGATGCTTGGACAGAGTTGGCGAGGCTCGTGGAGCAGAAAGACAAACGAGCGATACAAAACCTGATCGTTACGGTTGGCGGGCCGAACCGTCGTGGGCTCGCGTATCCTTCGTCCCTGGTCCTATTCAACGCCGCTATGGCACACGTCGGGCTGCCTCGACTTGCGCCGAAGCACTTGGAGGAGGTCATCGTGCACTCATGGGGCAGCGGCACTGTCACACAGGTATATCCCGGACCAGCGAAGGTTTTTGGGCCGCTTTACCAAGGCTACGTGCCGCCATTCCTTGTCATGCGCGGGGAGTAAGACGCTCTCTATTTCGACAGCGAAGACCCTAGATCGTCCAGCAGAGCAGTCGTGTTGGGTACGAGACCGTTATCGAGGAAGACGCCGACCTTGTCTTGACTCCGTACAGCCTTGACTATGGGACCCTCGTTTTCGCTGACCCCGAATGAATTGAGCATCACTCTTGAGTCAGCTTTGTCATGGTGCTCAAGCAGCTTGTTTCTGACGTTGCGCACCGGAGCAGAATCAAGTCGCTTGAGTCCAGGCAGCTGCTGCAACGCCTTGAGCAGTCTCGCCGCCACGACGTAGTAGGCGGTCACCAGCTCGACCAAATCGTAGAGGTGCTCGCGCTCGTCATCCGAGAGATGCTTTTCGTCCTCGGTTGAGTAGTCGAGCACTTGTAGTCGAATTGCATTCTTGTTGACGACCGTTAGCTGGGGGCCAAGATGCTCGATCTGTTTGGCGAACTTGGGATCGTTCGCCCGCATCTCGTTGAGCATGCGCAGCGCGTCATCCTCGCGTATGAGGATCACACTATCTCTGGCAAGCTCAAGGACCTCGGCAGACTTCGCGAGAATGCTTCGGCAGGACCGCTTTAGCCTCCGCAGCAGCACCGAAGCCTCGACGGCCAGCTCGCTTTGCAGCTCACCAAAGTCGGCCGCCTGGCAATACACCTCGAACTGATCTAACACCGCTTGAAATCGGTCGTCGAAGTTTGGGTAAGTCACGCCGGCATGTTGTCGGTGTCGGAACTCTTGCTCTCGCCGACGGCGCAGATCGGCCCAATGGAGCCGTACGAGATAGTCTTCCGCCCCAGCAGCCGCCTTCACGGTAGCTGTTACGCGCCTTCGGAGCCTGATTCCCGGTCGATGTACCGTTCCGCGGCGTCCTGCACCTGGTCTTCTGCGAAGTCTCGCATCTGATCGGCTGCATCTTGGGCGGCGCTCGGATGGCTCGTGCCAGGGACCATCCGCAGGCTCCATCGAAGCGATATGCCAAGGGACCGATACCAACGCTCCCACGGTCTCATGTAGGCCGCGATCACCCGGAAGCAGGCGGCCCATCCCAAGACAGGGATGAACCACAGGGGCAGCATGATCAACGAGATCACGATCAGCCCGAGTACCAGAGCCGGGATGACAGCCACTGCAAGCGCCCACCGCCCGCCCGTGCCGACCGCGGCTCCGGGGTTCCGCTTCTCAATGAGGCCCGCGACGAACCCGACCAGGAAGCCCCACGGGGCCAGCAGGACAGCGCCTCCAAAAACAATCTCGGCCGTGAGTCTTACGACCGACACGGGCCTCTACTTGCCGACGCTACAGAGACGCAGATGTCAGGAATGCACACCACAAGATCGCGTTAGGCGACATCGCCGGATAGTGCACCAAGCATCCACTCCAGCGGTGGCACCGGAAGATGGAAGTCTCGCGGGAGCGCGTATTGCTGGGTGGCGAGCCGGTTTGCCACCGTCCAGTAGCCGAGTTGCTCGCTGGCGTTGTCGGCTGGAGGTGCCGGCGACGCGATGGCCCTGATCTGATCAGCCAGGGAGACGAGGAAGTGTTTGGCGAAGTCGAGCGAGAGCTGGACCGCTTCGATCCGGCCCTTGCGATCGAAGCTCGTAACGACGGGCCAGTTCATGATCACGATCGAATGATCGCGCCACGGTGTTAGGGCGATGGTGAAGTATCGCGTCGGATCGAAAGCGTGGACGCTGAGCAGGCCAGGCGCCTTACGACGAGATCCCCACGGACCACTCGGATGCGACGGATAGGTTGACCAGGTATCGAACCTCAGCCAGTCGCTGGCGAACACAGTCGGGAGGAAGTAGCCGTCAACGCCTCGTTCGGGGCCGACCGTCCTGGGTGCATATTTATCGTAGCTTCGCTGCACAGCCTTGTCACGAAAACGATCGACATCCTGGCCGAGAAAGGCGCTGACCAAACGCAGCGCGTCCGGCTGATTAAGGTGCGCGAGGAACGCATCGGCATGTGGCTGCTGCGGGTTGGCGACGAATTGCCCAGCCTCGTTGGTGAAGACAAACTCACCCGGAGAGCGGCCGGGAACGGCAGCGAACAACGTGCCCGTCAAGGGGGACGGCGGATAGGTATTCCACCGACGTCCCTTCCGCTCGTACAGCGACGACATGTAGACGTTCAGCCCGATCGTCGGGATGGGCAAGCCGGGCCATTGACAGCGGCGCATCACGTAATGAGAGGTGTCCGGAGCGTAATCGCCGTGAAGACCGCCACGCCCCGCCATCAGGCGATGGCCGAGCGATCCCAGCGTCCCGGTCAGGCCGTACCCCGCTGCGTCGCTCAGGAACGAGATGTAGTCGGCATGGCTAATGGAGCAGTAGCGAGTCCATTGCCCATCGCATTCGACACCTGCACCGAGCGCTGCCTCGACCGCCGCAGCGGCGTCGGCCACTGTTCGGTGCGGTTCGGTGGCGAGACGGAAGCGCTTGCTACCTTCCCGCGGCACCCACTCCTCCGCCGAGACAGCCAGGCGGCTCGCTGAGGCGTCGGCGCCTTCGACAAAGGGCGACCCCGGGGGTGATCTCTCAGCGCCCGTCATGCAAGATCCTCCTGATCGTTCAGGGCTGCTGTCGCCTCACAGCCCCGATCGATCTCGCTTGGCAATGCCACCACACCCCCTGGTCGGCGCAACCATCTAGCTTTACGAAGAGCGCACTCTACAGCATGCCGAGCATCCGATGACAGGAATCGCGCCGATGACAGCGCAGCACGACCTGCCCGAGAATCCGAGCCTAGAAAGGAAGTCGCATGGCACCGCGCAACTCCATGACCTGGCTGACAGGGCTGACCTTCGAGATCGGCGGTCGCTGGACCGCGGAAGACATTGGCCACCTTCCTGCTCGATCTGAGCAACCTCTACAACATTCGGATGGCGCTCGACCTTGAGCCGCGCGTGCAGCCTCGGTGAACTGCAACTCGTCGTCTGACGACGCGCATCGCCGGTAGCGTTAGGTCCGAGTTCAGCGAGGGAGCTTGTGGCGCGCAAGACCAAGCAGGGTTCGAGCGGCTCCACGCTGCCAAAGAGACTAATGCTCTAGTGGTTCATCCTTTTAGTTCGGGCGTGGTTGGAGGGGTCTCGTAGTCTTTGCCGAACCGGTTGCTGGTGTGTCCAGCGATGATGGGGGTTCGGTATGCCTGCTTTGGCGAAGCGCATCGA